>Ga0134103_1000654_pt1 | contig 40279 bp, 34 predicted proteins | sample 14_taG_2_FD_94445 | JGI IMG/M metagenome (GOLD analysis project Ga0134103, IMG submission 94445) | Switchgrass degrading microbial communities from high solid loading bioreactors in New Hampshire, USA - 14_58_20_212_A1 metaG | ecosystem: Engineered > Bioreactor > Semi-continuous > Anaerobic >...
AACTCATGTATAGTATAATACTTCACATTAACCACCTCTAATTGTATTAGACTATACTAAATTATAAATGTCAACATTAATTTATAACTTTTTATATCTTTTTGTTAACTGTTGTTTACCTCTAGTAGTTTCATGATAGATAGTTTTATGGGTTCCTCTGTTACTAATCTTGATATTCCGTTACTAACGGGAAGATTACCAGAAAAGCCAGGAGAAATTGCTGTAACAACAAGTTTTATTAATAAATATTTAAATGAAAATAATGATAGTGATAATTTAGAAACATACTTAGATATGATAATCCCAATAAGTTATATTGGTTGTATACGTTGGTACACATCTAATGGTGACGGATATACTGGCACAAGAGAATATACAATTGTTGGTATCTTGAATGATGATGAAACTACCAAGTATAAAGTAGTGTTTACCGATACAGAGTATCATGACCTTTTAATAAAGGTAGGTCGTTATCAAATTCGTGGTGTGGCAGTATTAGGAAATAATGATCGCGAAAACATAAAATTGCTAAAAGAACTCAGTAAATTAAATTATCGTCATAACACCAATTATAGTTATGAACTTGATAATATTAGAGATTTATTTAATATCGTTAAACTGGTTTTATATGGTATCGGATTAGTCTTTACCTTCTTTACAATTTTACTTATATATACTTTTATCTCTACTAATATTAGCATCAAGCAAAAGGATATTGGAATTTTGACTGCTCTAGGTACCACTAACAAAGATATAGCGAAAATCTTTCTTACTGAAAGTCTACTAATTATTATACTTCCTTGTATTATCGAAACAGTATTAACCATTTTTAGCATGTATAAACTGAATGAATACTTAGTACGTGAGTACGAGTTAAATGTGGTTATATTGTATGTCAATATCTTTAGCTTAATCCTCACAATTCTTTTATCTGTTATAATCGTATTTATTTCAACTTATAAACCTATTAAAAAATTAACGAACTTGAAACCTATTAATGTGATTAAAAGGCTATAATGAAATGCTCCTGTGACCTAAGTTACAGGAACTTTCTTGTAAATTCCAACTTTTTCATAGTAATACTTTAGTATTAACCAAATCAATAATTGTTAAACTACAGATGAATAGGTTTGAAAGGAGTAGTACTATGAAAAAGTTAATGTCTATACTTGTATTAACTATTAGTGTAATCTTATTAGTTGGTTGTCGCAAAGTAAAAGATGTTACTGAAGATACCAAAAAACCAGTCATAGAATTATTGTTAAATGAAGGTCATGAAGCATATTATGAGTTAAATAGTAATGTGGATGCTAGTAGTATAACTGTAAAACTAAAGACAAATGGCACAGAGCAAGTACTACCACTTACTGATTCTAAACTAACAGTCACAGGCTTAATGGATGGTAAAATAGACACAACATCTGTAGGTGAAAAAACTATTACCGTAAAATATGACACCGCCATTCTTAATATTAAATATCAAGTGGCTAATAAACTTGTTAGAAATTTTGCAGATTTTAAACAAGCAATTGAAGAATTACAAGGTTTAATTGTCTTAATGAATAATATTTCAGTAGAAACATCAGAAACAGGATTAACTGTGCCAAAAGATCATGTAAAAACACTAGAACTAAATGGTCATATTGTTTCTTTTACGACAAGTTATGAAGGTACCACCGCATTAATCACTAATCTCGGAACATTAATAATTCAGGATAATACTGATACCAATAAAGATGGGTTTGGTAAAGGTGTTATTACCAATAAAGCCTTAAATCCTGATGATGATTGGAAAGACGAAGACCCTAATCATCCCTATCCAACATATGCGAATAATACGATAACTAATAAGGGTACACTTATCATTGAAAGTGGTCGCATTGAGAACTCTACCGCTGGTGGGGCTACCTATCCAATCGACAATAACAGTACCACTAGTGATGCGATTGTTTATATTAAAGGTGGAGGAATTATGCAACCAAAGGATGCGGCCATTCGCTTATATGCCAATAGTAGTCAATATAAAAACGAAGTACATGTCTTAGGTGGTTTGATTGAAGGTAACCGTGGTATCATGATTCATGCTCATGGTAAAGCAGAGTTAAATGTTTTCGATGGAACCATTCGTGCTACTGAACCTGCCTATAAACTAGCCTTATATTCATGGACCCAAAACTATGGTTTTAAAGACACAAAGATCACTATAACTGGTGGTACATTCGATGGTAATATTTTCTTCACTGGTGGTGCTAATAAAGCTACACCTGAAACGGTATCGATTACTGGTGGTGTTTTCTTAGGTGAAGTAGGAACTTACGGTTCGATGGCACCATTTATCACTGGTGGTAAGTTTAAAGTTAATCCTGGTGATTTTGTAGATACTACTACTCATGAAGTAAAACAAGTGGAAGACAATTATATTGTAAGTCCAAAAACTGAATAGAACAATAAAAGCTAATAGATAAAAAATCACTATCTATTAGCTTTTTAAATTAATAGTAAATATATTTAGGATGCACATAATCAGTTAACCATATATTACTATCAGTTTTATACAACTTTATCCCATCTTTAACCATATCTTGGGCCCTAATTTTTAACACCACTGGTGCCCCATGGCGCTTACCAACCTTTAAAGCTGTTTCTTCATCGGTGGATAAATGGACAAATTGTCGGTTTTGTTTTTTGATTCCTTCCTTAAGAATATTAGCTACGAAATCTTTACTTGTCCCATGATACAGGATTTCTGGTGGATTAGCTGTTTTTAAATCTAACTTCACATCAATAGAGTGACCATAATTAGCTTTAATTTTTGATTTATCTTCATTAAAGGCATAGCGCTGTTTCTCATCATTTTGAACTATAGATTCTAAAATTTCCTTGTTAATATCATAACCTTTCTTACGAATACCTTCAATCAAAGCATATACATTAGCATAACCCCTAGAGTCTAACTCAATATTAATAGAAGCAGGATTATGCCTGAGTATGTAACTTACGAACTTACTTAACTTAATGTTATTCATATTATCACCTAACTTGGTACTTATTTCAAAAACATCATGATAAAGCTTTTCCATTACACACTTCAATATTAGCAACCATCTTTTTCTTGGTTTGTTCATAGTTGTGATGAGATAGTTGTATAATATTTTTTAAATCCTAACAAAATAAATTGTCTATCTATTAATAAAGAGTTGTCCAGTAAACACATATTAGACAACTCTAGTCAATTACTTTTTATAAATGATACCCACCTATTCCACCAGGAAAACGTGGCCTACGTGGTCCCATAGGACGACGTGTTTTTGGTCCATGATAATAATGTTGATGTGGTGACATAATAAATGGCCGTCGCGGTCTAAATAACACCCTACCTAAAAGTGATGCTCCGATTACCATGCCTGCAACAGTTGTGGCTATTTTAGCGGTATTATTGGTTGTCGTTTTCCCCTTAACTTTAACCCCACAATTAGAACAGAGATTCGCATTTGTTGGTAGATTTGTCCCACAGTTTGGACAATATATCATATATTATCCCCCCATCTATTACTAATATTATTATAACTAATTTTATTCAGCCATTAAAGACTCAATGATATTTTTTGAGTCGTAAGCAGTATATTTAAAAAACCGTTAATAGATTAGCATCATTGATTATTATCTATCGGTGTAGTTAAATTATAATTAATATCCTCTTCTATACTATTTAGATTTACATAATTCATTATCAAGATAATTTTTAAATTGAATATTAATATCTAGTGATAATGTTAAAAATTATAAAAACAATTAAAAACTAAAGGCTTAACTCCGATTGAATATCGAAATCAAGCCTAAGTTTAAATACGAAATTTTTTTATTTTCTATGTCTATTGACAGGGATCAGCTCATTAACCCTGTTTATATATGTTTCATTTATAATATAGGTTTAACTAAGATCTGACACGGATTATGTTCATCCCATAAAGTAGGAAATACTTCTAATTCATAAAATCCCATAGCACGATAAAATAAATTAGTTCTATCATATTCTTCATATTTACCATATTGAACAGTTTTTACTTGAATTAGTTTATATCCTTTAGTTTTCGCAAACTCTTCAAAAGCACAAAGCAATTTTTTACCAAGTTGTTGACGATGATATTTCTTCATTACACCCATACAATAGATTTCGGCAGTATGAGAACTAGTCTCTTTAAGCACAATAAATCCTACAGGTTCATCTTCAACGTATGCCGCAAAGAAAGGCATTAAACTACTTTGTTCAATATACATTTGGGTATATTCAGGTATGCCAAACCATTCTGGTAAATCTTCTAATACCTTTTTTGCGATTTCTTTTTCGTTGTCGTATCAGTAATCTCTCTAATCATATACTCCCTCACATTTCATTTATTTTCTGAATCTTTTTTTATCCTTTATAAGTTCATTCAATTTCGTCTTCACATGTGAAGATATATTTTTAATAATAGAATTGCGATTACTAGATTCAACATCAATATATGTTCTCCTTAACATCTCATTTACTCTTTCAATTTCTTGCTTAAGTTCGCGCGCTGATAATAATTTACTACCCTGACCACGAACAATGAGTTGTTCAAGAGCATCTGTTGTGGCAACTGTAATATTATATTTTTTTCGATTACTAAAAGCGAACTTCTCGATATAATCATCCGCTGTTTGGGCTTCTTTGGTATAAACGACATAAATGTTTTTATATTTACTAATTTCTTCTTGATGACCAGGTACTTTGTAGGCATCGAACACTACGATAATCCTACACTTTTTAACACCACGGTAATTGCTTAAGATGTCTAGTAGTTGTAATCTCGCAGCATCCATATTCACATCACTTAATTCTTTTAACTCTGGCCAAGCATAAATGATGTTATAACCATCAATAAGAAGACACTCATCTTTTGCGAAATTATCTTCATAGGTTTTTACTTTATCTTCTTTAGTAGATACTCTTATGGTATGTTTCTTCCATTTACTTTTATCTGTTTTATTCGCAAAGAAAGTTTTTTGAATAATACGTTCAATTTCTTCTTGACTAATAAACTGTTCTTCTTGTCTCTTAACTTCTTTATCTTTATCATCTAAATTAAGTTCTTTTAAGTAACTTTCAAGGTGCATATAATTCTTTACTTCATACCAGGGGACAGAAAAACTTGTACCATTCTTACAGAAGATTGAATGTGATGGATTAGCAAAATCAGTTAAGGGATTGTAGCCAATTTCTTTAACTATTTGTTCACTATCATTACTTGGGAAATATCCAATAAACGCTTGCGATAAACGCCCTAACCCTTTCGTATACGCAATGACTTCCTTATGATAATTTCGCATAAGTCGTACCGGAGCAACCCCTTCGATAATGACCTTCTCATTGGTTTTATCGATAATCTCGCCAGTGCCTTTCATCAGATTAATATCTGTGAGAGCTCGTCCCACCATGTTTTCAGGTAATTCTAAACGGAATGAATAATATGGTTCAAGTAATACAGAGTAGGCTTCCATTAATCCTTGACGGATAGCCCGATAGGTAGCTTCACGGAAATCACCACCAGAGGTATGTTTTTTGTGGGCTCTACCAGAAACAATGGTAATTTTAATATCGGTAATATCTGAACCAGTTAACACACCTTTGTGGGCTTTTTCTGATATATGTTGTAATATTAAACGTTGATAATTCACGCTTAAGGTATCCTCACTACATTTATTCTCGATTACAATTCCACTTCCTCTTTCGCCTGGCTCTAGTAAGAGATGAACTTCAGCATAATGACCTAATGGTTCAAAATGTCCTACTCCGTAAGCGGTATTTGCGATTGTTTCTTTATAAATGATACCCCCATCCGCAAATCCTACCAATATGCCAAAGCGTTCTAAAATTAATCGTTGTAATATCTCCAGTTGCATCTCCCCCATAACTCTTAACTGGATTTCTTGTAACTGTTCATCCCAAATTATTTTAAGTTCTGGTTCTTCCTCCTCAAGTTGTTTAAGTTTAGGAAGAATTCCTCTTGGATCGCAATCATGAGGAAGAATTAACCGGTAAACTAAAACTGGTTCAATAAGTGGTACATAATTAGATTCCTCATAACCTAATCCTTCGCCTGGTAATGATGTTGATAAACCAGTGACAGCACATACAGTGCCTGGAGTAACTTCATTTACTATTTCATATTTATTACCTGAATATATTCTAATTTGATTTACTTTATCTTCCCATTTATTATGAGTCAAGGTATCTCTAACTTTTAATTTCCCACCGGTAATTTTCATGTGAGTAAGACGGTTACCATTTTCATCTCTAGTAATTTTATAGATTTTCGCTCCAAATTCATTAGGATAAACAGGTGGAACAATATAACTATATAATCCTTGAATAAAGTCTTCTACGCCATCAAGTTTTAACGCCGACCCAAAAAAGCAAGGAAAAACTTTGCGTTCAATTATAAGTGATCTTATAACATCAATATCAATATAGCCAGTATGTAGATAATCATCCAACACTCTTTCATCGCACATAGCGACTTCTTCAAAGAAAGAATCCTCATCAAGGTTATTAAAATCAATACATCCTTGATTTAACTCTTCCTTTAACTCTTTGATTAAATCTTCTTTATCAGTACCATTTTGATCCATTTTATTTATAAAAATAAACGTAGGTATATTATATGTTTCCAGTAACATCCATAACGTTTTCGTATGACTTTGTATACCGTCAGCACCACTAATCACTAAAATTGCATAATCAAGCAAAGGTAGGGTTCTTTCCATTTCCGTAGAAAAGTCGACATGCCCTGGAGTATCTAATAAGGTAACATCTAAATCAAAGATATTAAATACTGCTTGTTTAGCGAAAATCGTGATACCCCGTTCTTTTTCTAAGGCATAAGTATCTAAATAAGCATCTTTATTATCAACCCGACCAATTGATTTAATCTTTCCACTCAAATATAATAGTGCTTCCGATAATGTCGTTTTTCCTGCATCGACATGAGCTAATATTCCAATGACAACTTTATTCATAATATCATCCTTAACCAAGTAAAAATAAAAAAGATAATATAATAACACTTACAGTACAATTATAAACGATAGCGTTTATTATTTCCAGATTAGTAATTTAGGTGAGCTATATGGTAAATCCATTCTTTAAACTAAGAATTATAATGATATGGTAAAGGTATTATGGAAATTATTCAAATCAGTAACAATTTTCAAATTAAGTAAAAAATGTATTAACAACTATAACTTTACATGGTTTTAATTGAATATTTTTTTGTATCTAGTTAAATTTTTATGTCCATGTAATTATACTAACATCAGATAACATAAAACTATTTAATATTGAAATAAGACCATTAATATAGATTTTTATAAGAGTCTTAAAACTAAAAAAGGACAAAATAAAAAAGACCCTAAAAATAACGAATTTAAAAATAGAACATTTCTTATTTTAATTACTTATTTATAGGGTCTATTTTATCTTAAACATTATTTTTTAAACTTATTTACTAGATATTCATGATATCCTATCATAACAAAGATTGGCACAAAGAAACCAAGAATAAAGGGTAGAAGCATCCACAAACTATCACTAAGCAAGTATCCTATAAACCAAGATATGATAATTATGATTCCATATGTTATCCACATTAATCCATGTTTTCTATTCCATGCTTTAACATCAGTGATTTCTTCTGGTTTATAGGGATTCTCCCCAGTATAAAATGTAACTGGAGTTTTACTTTTATATTGTAGAATACCGATAGTGATCATTATTACTGCACATAGACCAAAAATAATCGCAGATAGTACCATGACAACCTCCAAATAATGTTCTAGAACTAATTAATGTGATCTTTATATATTTTACTTGATATTTATAAGTAGAGTTAACATTTATGTGTAAGTAAAAGTCATCCTATCAATGTCACTATGCTTATTAATATGAAATCTAGCATACCACAGGATGATTTCCTCTTCTAATTACACAAAGTAATATATGATTATCCAAAAAAGTATTTCTACCATCATTATATAATAATGGTAGAATAATATCTATTATAATTTAATCATATGATTTATTTATGGTTATTTAAGTTAATATCTTAGTATATGTTCAAGTTGTTTATCATCTCTATATACTTTTGCTTGTTATAATAAAAAATAACCAATTTTGGTGTATTTCTCGTACGCAAAAATTGGTTATTTTTATTATGACATTATTATTGCTCATCAAAAATTATGGGCAAATAACCTTATATTAAAATGAAACACAAATTTTAACAACTATTATTCTAGTTGAAGCGGTGCTTGTTTTAAAATATCATATACTTCAAGTAGATAAGCACCTTTCGCAAACGTATTTTCAGTAAAATGACGAATTTCATTATCTTTTTTAGATAGATTAAATACTATATTAGCTTCATTTATTACATATGGTGTAACTCTAACCCATTCGTCATCATTTTTCTTTTCATACCATACTACACTGGTGTAGCTACCAAGAGGAAGATTATAAACTTTATCATATACTTCATTTTGATCATATGTAAAACTATAAAAGTTGCCTTCTTTTCTTGCTTTAGGAACATTGTGAACGATGATTGGATATTCAACATCGTTTAGAACGTCAATATAGCCTGCAACTAACCGAAAATCTTCACCTGATAGTTCATATGCTAGACTTGTAGAATATCCAAATGTACCATCTGGATAGTAATTATAATGAAGATAAATTTCGCTTAAGTCATAAATAGTTACATTTTCCTCATATTTAGAACGTTCGACAGTATCCCCAAATTCTTGTGGTAGAGCCTTGGCTTCCTCAATAGTATAAAGATTTTGAAATTTTTCTCTGTAGAGAAAATCTTTAATCAAATGGTATCCTTCTTCAGGTTCTTTTCCTTCAAAGGCATCAGGAAGGAAAAGTCTTTTGCCAACAACATTTGTCCCCTCGTTGAGAATATCAGTAAATGTTTTTGCGTAACCTTGAGCTGAATCAGCAATGTGGCTTTCTAATTCTTCCATTGGAACATCCACAAATGGAATAAATCTATTAACCATATTATAATGAGCACGGATAGTTTCGCCTTTGTATTTGTAAGAATTAATGTGAGCAGGTGAAAAACGATGTAGACCATTTTCAAATATCTCTAACGTCGCAGGAGCTAGAACAACATCTGCATAATCAGAATTTAGATAGGATGGTTTGATGCCTATAACTGGATAATTATTGTTAGGTGCATTAAGGATTGCTTCATTATTGTAGTAAAAATATATCTCGTAATCCTTGATTACTACAAAACCATCAATTTCGTTTCCTGAAATTAAATTAGTTATTGTTAATGATGGTTTGAGTCTACCATCTTCTTTACCTGGCTCATTAGGATATTGATCGTCATACCCTGGTGCTGGATACTTTGGAATTACCGCATCATAACTTACCATGGCATAGTCAACTACTTCTTTTCCATCCACAACAGATTTCTTTAATCCTACAACATGTCCTATATCTCTAGAACCTTCTCTTCGATCATAGTAAGTGGTCATAAAATAAAATTCTTCACCTTCGATGTAATAAAAACTGGTTTCATTGATTACGAGACCCTTTTCATTACCTTCTCTATTATCATAAATTAACTCTTGATATTCAATTACTTCCTTATCATCCTTATTTGAAACGCTAATTCGATATAGCATAAAAAAAGCCTTCGGAATAATTACCGTAGGCCATGTCTATATAACTTGTATAAGTTATTCTTTCACCATCTTTATCAAGACGAAAATACCACTTATTACAAGCATAAAAATAATCATCACTTTCTACCCATTGTCCTAGTACGGGAACATAAGGTACTTCATTGTTAATCTTGTTTTTGGCTTCAAGAGCTAATGTTTCTACAGCATTTTGAAGGTAATCTAAATCTTCTAAGTAACCACCATCACCCCTTTTTAATATATCATACATACCGGGTTCAGGCAGATAGTCATCCATACTTGATGACAACTTGATAACAGGTGATTTCCTAGATGATTTTACATCGCTTTGTGCCAATGCTTCGATAGCATCTTTAGATAAGATAGTGGACAGGTCAGGTACGATTTTTGCTTGTTTAAGTTCTTGTGCAACTGCTTTTACATCTTTGTTATTTTTTTAGTACATGATAAAAGTGTTACCATCAGTAACACTGTGATAAAGATTGTTAAAATACACTTTTTCATCATCAAACTCTCTACTATAATTAATATAATACTCCAGCTAAAATAGTATTTTGAATAATCTATTCAATTAATATATTTTAGCATCATAGAAAAGAGAAATGCTTGTCTTAAAAAATTAATAATATCTAAAAATAAAGAGCCATTGTATATATTTTAAAACATAAGCATGTAAATTTCTATAGTAATATTTAAATTATCAAAAAAATATTTAACATCTATAAATCAGCAACTAACAAATCATTAAGTCATAAGTTAAGATATAAAGTTGTACATCTATCTATTGACTATAAACTATAATTTTAAAAAAGTAAATAAAAGAATCTAAAAATCACGTATGACCTTATGCAAATTTGTAAATTGATAAGCCACTACTCCTACTTATATTTAAGATTAATTTCTAAAAGTTACAACGATTAACCGTAATTAGTTTGTATTGATTTTGAACTACTCAATAGTATTAAATTTAATGTCATATTTAAATGATAAATATGCATTGATTATTATCTCATATAAATCTCGTACCATTTTCGCACGATAAAAAATCCCTAGTCTTTTTCAACTAGGGTAATTTCTTTATAATTATTTTACAATTTTCACAATAATGTACTTCATCAATTTTAGGTGCTATGATATTCTTTTTTGTTAATAATTTGATGAAAGTATCTTCTTTATCTCCAATATTAGAACGCCATTTAGTATTTCTTACCCACAAATGGTATTAAATTTAGCCTACTTTCATCTCATTACCACAATAAGGATAATTCATATAACCTATCCTAGTAATATCATGAAAATGTAATAATAAATAAAAAAGTGGAGATGGCGGGAGTCGAACCCGCGTCCGAAAACACCGACCACTTGACTTTCTACAGGCTTAGACTATCTACTTTTTTTAACTGATAAACCGCCGATAGCCAGGCTTTTTATCAGCGATCCTTAACATCTCTTCTAATGCCCTAAGGAGGCAGGCATTAGCGTAGCCCACTACACTGAACCCTAGTCAACTACGTGGGCAATAGTTGAATAGAGTTGCCGCTAGTTAATTAAGCAGCGTATCTTAAATTAGCGTTTCCGGTTATTTAAACCTCGACAGTTTAACGTGATGCTTAGCACGGCCTGCTTATCAAGCTCAAGTGCCCCCGTCGAATCCGTAACATCCCCATAGAATATATATGAATATACCCGCATTCAGATTATAACATTTTTAATATAAAAGTCAAGGTTACGGGATTAACGGATACGATTAGCTTGACGATCTCTTAATGCACGTTCAATTTGGCGATTAAAGTCACGTTTCTTAATATCCTCGCGCTTATCATATAATTTTTTCCCTTTGGCCACCGCAACTTCGATCTTCGCATAACCATCCTTAATATAAACTCTTAATGGTATTAACGAATAACCTGTTTGTTGCTGAAGACCATATAATCTACTAATTTCCTTCCGATGTAAGAGTAATTTCCTTACTCGGGTTGGATCATGATTCTTTTTTGTCCCAAAATCATATTGAGCGATATGCATATTATGGATAAATGCTTCACCATTTTCAATACGCACATAGGCTTCTTGAATACTAACTTTTCCTTGTCGTACGGATTTTATTTCTGTACCTTCTAAAACAATTCCTGCTTCATAGGTATCTTCAATAAAATAATCATGGTGTGCTCTTCGATTAGTCGCAATGATTTTTCCCATTCCTTTTGGCATAACATCACACCTTTAATTAGTATTACATATTATTCCCCATAAAGGTGCTAAAATCCCGACATTAACTACCGGGATTTCTAAACTACATGTATCTGCGAACTAGCGCAAGTACAATAAATAAAACTACAGAAATTAAGGTGCCTCGACTCAAGAATAATTCCATTCCACGTTCTTTTTGATTCTTGAAAAGTTCTGTATTAGCACCTGTTAAAGCTTCTCCTAAATCACCTTTCGATTCTTGTAAAGCTACAAACATTATTAAGAATAGTGAATTTATTAGTAAGAGATAATCTACGAAATTCATAGGTGCCTCCTTATTAGTTCATCTTTATATATTATAAACCATTATAGTAATAATGTAAACTTTTTTTAAGAAATAAAGGCACCAAAATTGGTGCCTAATCAACTATTTTCTTAAGTTATATAAAACTTTTAATCCAGGATATACTGCAGTATCTCCTAAATCATCTTCAATTCTTAATAATTGGTTGTACTTCGCAATTCTATCTGTCCGTGACATTGAACCTGTCTTAATTTGTCCAGCGTTTGTCGCAACAGCGATATCCGCAATAGTTGTATCTTCTGTTTCACCAGAACGATGAGATACAACTGCTGTATAACCTGCTTTTTTCGCCATTTCAATGGCGTCAAATGTTTCAGTTAATGTACCGATTTGATTTACTTTAATTAAAATGGAGTTAGCGACTTTAGATTCAATACCTTTTTGTAAGAACTTAGTATTAGTTACGAATAAATCGTCACCAACTAATTGAACTTTGCCACCTAAACGACGTGTTAATTCTGCCCAACCTTCCCAATCGTTTTCTGCAAGACCATCTTCGATGGAAATGATTGGATATTTCGCAATTAATTGTTCATAGAAACTAATCATGTCTTCATAGGTGTAGTTCAACTGATTTTGTCTTGTCATATTGTAACGTTTTGTTTCTGCATCGTAGAATTCACTAGAAGCACAGTCAAGCGCAATATATACATCTTTTCCTGGTTCATATCCAGCTTTCTTAATTGCTTCAACAATAACTTCAAGCGCTTCGTCTACACCTTTAACTTGAGGTGCGAATCCACCTTCATCACCGACAGCAGTATTATAACCTCTAGCACTTAAAACTTTCTTTAAGTTATGGAATACTTCCGCACCCATTCTTACTGCTTCGCTGAATGTTTTTGCTCCAAATGGCATGATCATGAATTCTTGGAAGTCAACACCGCTATCAGCGTGTTTGCCACCATTGATGATGTTCATCATTGGTACTGGTAATTCCTTCGCATTAAAGCCACCAAGATATAAGTATAATGGTAAACCAACATAATCTGCTGCAGCATGAGCACATGCAATAGATACTGCAAGAATCGCATTAGCACCTAATTTGCTTTTGTTTGGTGTACCATCTAATTCGATCATAATTCTATCGATATCTTTTTGCATTGTAACATCAATACCGATTAATTCAGGTGCGATGATTTCATTCACATTGCGAACAGCTTCTAAAACACCTTTACCTAAGTATCTGTTCTTATCGTTATCTCTTAATTCTACTGCTTCATTTTCTCCTGTAGAAGCACCTGATGGGACAATACCTCTACCGAAAGCACCACTTTCTGTATAAACTTCAACTTCTACAGTTGGGTTACCACGTGAGTCAATTACTTCACGTGCATATATATCCGTAATATATGGCATCTCTTCACAACTCCTTTGATTTACAATATTTTTCACAATTACATTATAACCTATTTTTGGAAAATATCAACGAAATGAATACTGAAAGCGATTACTTGTCCACAAAATGTTGACAATATTATTATCTACTCATTATTTTAATTATATTCTAATTAAAAATAATTCACTATCAATAAAAAAGCGGAATAACCGCTTTTTTATTACTCATTATAAATGATTGTGATCCGATCTTTACCATTAATATCTTTTATAGTTTCATATTGAGAGTTTGGAAAATATCTATTTATTAATTTCTCCAGTTTTTCTCTTTGATTCCAACCATGTTCAAAAGCAATAATACTACGCTTCTTTAAAACTAAATGGGCATCTTTAAGAATACGTTCATAATAAAGCATCCCATCTTTGCCACCATATAATGCTAGATGGGGTTCGTTATTCTTAACTAAATCTTCAACATACTCATCTTCTGGAATATATGGTGGATTAGAAACTAAGATATCATACTTTTTCCCTAATGTAATTAATGGTTCTAATAAATCCCCCAAGTAAAAATTAACATTAGCTCCAAGATTTACCGCATTTTGACGCGCCACATCCAACGCTTTTTCACTAATATCTGTCGCAGTAACCCGCATGTTAGGTTCTTCTAGCGCTAATGAAATCGCAATTGCGCCTGAACCTGTACCAATATCCACCACTTCTACTTCTTGATCGTCAAAATAATCATCATAAGCCATTAAGACATTGGCAACAAGTTCTTCTGTCTCAAAGCGTGGTATTAATACGTCTTTCCCTACCAAAAACTTATAACCATAAAAATATACATAACCCATGATATGCTGAACAGGTATGCCCTTTTCAACATATAACTCTACTCCTTTTTTGAACGCTTCTTCTTTATCTTTATCTACTTCTTCATTCATCATCATAATAAGTTCATAACTTTCTTTTTGTAAGAAGTGCATAAGGAGTAATCTAATTGCTGATTCTTCCTTATTGAATTCTTGAGCTTTGCGCGTTCCATATTCTAATAATTCCCGAACGGTCATTTAGTTCCCTCATTTCTAGTATTATATTTACAGTATAATCCAATAAGGAAAGATGCGCAAATAAATTTAGGTATTTTTTGCGCTAAATTTATGATCAGCTAAGGCACAAAAATCCTTGATAATTTCGATTTCTTTAGGATTATACGGACGATGATTTGCCCTAAACAAATCGTGTTGCCACTTAGTAAAATCAAGATCTAAGGATTTATGATGATCATAGGCATGAAAGAGATGTTCCCAGGGCTCATAGGTTTGGGTTTAACCCGCAACTATACCTCAACTATATAAATTAATTCTTTCTAAATAAAGAGAAAATCTCTTCAATATTGTTTGTTTAATTAAATAGGGCTATTCGGTATATATTAGAGAACTTTTTAGTATGTTTATAAGTTTTCAGATAATAAATATTGTTGCTAAATTATCGTTATAACACTTAACGAGATAGGTCAATATTTCCTCCAAGAATTATTTGCCTAATCTTTTCTTCACTTTTACATTTGATTACTTTTTCTTTCCAAAGTTAAAATACCCTTAAATTAGATAGTACATTTTTTGAATATCTAATTTAAGGGTATTATGTCATTTCGTCTTATTTATTCAGATTTTCTTCAGTGTTATCCTTTATTTCCTCATTTTGTTCAAAATTATCATTAACATTTGCACCATCATCATGAATAGGCGTATTAGTAACTTTATCTATCCGTAGTTGCATTATATAAGGTTCACTTTTAATCAATACTTGCTCAGGTTCAGTGCTATTATTCAAGGCATTTAACCCTAAAGTTAACGCTAAAACTAGTATCGAAAACACTGTAGTTAACCGCATCCAGTGTTGTTTTAAGTTGCTCCATATATTATACTTTGGTGTAAAAATCTTTTCTAATGTGGTAAACTTTAATGTTGGTGTTACATTAATATCAGCTAATTCCTCGTCAATGATTGACTTTAAATCAGTTAAATCAATCATTCTATCACCTCAAGACTTTCTTTGAGTAATTTACGGGCTCGTGACAATAAACTAGTCACATTACCGACAGTAGTATCAAGGATTTGCGCGATTTCCTGTACCGAAAATCCTTGATAATAATATAATAAAATAACATCTTTATACTTATCAGGTAATCTGAGTACACTCTCAAGTAAGCTTTTCTTTTCCATTTCTATTTCGACATCATTAGTGCTGTTACTAATTTTGTAAATATCTTCAAATTCATAGAAACTAACATTGCGATGCCAATAACTTTTCAACATGTCTTTACAGACATTAATGGCGATTTTCATAATCCAAGTTTTTTCACTGCTTTCTTTACGAAAAGTATTCCATTTATGATAAACCCTAATAAAGACTTCTTGGAAGGCATCTTCAGCTAAATGGCGGTCTTTCAGGTACATATAGGCAATGCGGAGGACGTCATTACCGTAATCTTGGATCAATCGCTCGATCTCTTTTTCAATTGATTCCAAGATGCCACTCCTTTCAAGGATTAGACGAATCTAATCGGTGTTTTATTGCGTTTACTTTAATTATAATAAAAATAAAATGATAATAAAAGGAAAAGTTATCATCCTTTGCAGGTGAAATAACTTTTCCTTTTATTATTACGATAATTTTATTTGTTTAAGCAAAGCTAAATCAGGTAAGGAATTTACGATTATATGGTTATCTGATACGGTAATTAGTTTATTATCTCTGATTATACCTTTCTTTATTTCACTATCGTGGGTAATATCACCAAGGTGAGTTAATTCATCATTAAAATTATATATGGCATAGAAATAACGCGCATTACTTATATGGTCTTCACTAATCCAATACAGTACTGGGAAACCAATAATCTTTTTCGTTTTATCAAGTAATAAAGATTTAGCATCATATAAAACTTCAGAATATATGCTTTGATAATCTTTATAGAGATAGGTTTTCTTATCAAGAAGTTTGATTTCGTCAGTAGAACTAACATCATATAAGGAAATGCTTAATCCTTGTGGTTCATCTTTACCATCATATACTAAACCAAATCCAATTATTCTATTGTCACCAACATATATTAAGTTGGTATTATAACCAGAAAACTCATTAATACTATTGACTTTTAGATTATTAATATTTGTTAAATCGATAATATAGAAAGCATCTTTATTACTAAAGGTATCAACATAAGCACGATCTTTATAAAACAAAGCACTTTGAATCTCTTTACCATCAGTAAAGTTTTCTAGTTTACTTATTACTTTGAGTTTGTCATTAAAAACATATAAGTTTCCTTTATTAGGTAAGGTAGTAATTAGACGAAGTTTACCTTGATATTCATTTAATGCATTCTTATCTAATACATAACCCTTAACCCGGGCTAATCCTGTGATTTGGAGGGAGTGATTATTGATGCGAATGATGATGGAACTTTCGGAATTACCGGTTTCTTCATCAAAGATTTCTTCAGCAATATAGATATTTAAAGGCGATTGATATACCACTTGACCAAGTCCTAAATAACTAATCATGTTACTTTTATCTAGTACATCTACATTGGTTTTAAAAATATTGATAAAATTTTTGGAAAATGTATCTTTAATATAAAAGATTTTATCATAAGAAAGATACTTAACTACTTTGTTTTCTAAATAACTAGGTCGTTCATTAGTTTCTTGCTCAATAATTTGGGAAGTTACTAAATATATTTCCTTATCAATTAGACTTGAAGAAACAAGAACACCATCAACCATTATTTCTTTAAATAAAGAGAAATCCGCTTTATTATAAATATTAATAATGGTATTCTTATCAAGTTCACCTATTACGATAAGTTTATCTTTGGTCTGATAAAGAAATAACGGTGTGGTATGGGGAATAGTAATTTGTTTGATAATATCTAAATCATCTAAAGTAGTCACAATAACCTGATTATTGGAAATACTATAAATATTTTTATCATCACTTATAACTGTATTCCCAAAGATAACTCGTTCATCATGTACATTAACAGGGATGATTCTTGAGACTTGGTAATCAAGATCTTTTCTCATTACTTTCGCATTAACATGACTTAATTTCTTAAATTCATTATAAGAATTAAATGTTCTGTAAGTAGGTTTTTGCGCATTTAGATAAACATAAGTAGTAGAAATTATAATCATAAGAAATAAGAGGAAAAATTGTAAGAATTGATACTTCCTTTTATGATTGATTTTCCATATTACCAAGATAAAAATTACTACTGAAACTAAATACCCTAGTAACATAAAAATGCCACCTCATAATTATTATGAGGTGACTTTTTTATCTCAATACCAACTAAATATTGGGTTCTTCCGCTAATTGACGTTTTTGATCTTCGGTAATTAAAGCTTCAATGATGGGATCTAATTTACCTTCCATGACGCGGTCTAATTGTTGAATGGTAAAGCCAATGCGATGGTCGGTAACACGGTTTTGGGGATAATTGTATGTTCTGATTTTTTCACTCCGTTCACCAGTACCAATCTTTGATCTTCTAATCGCACCTTCGCGTTCTTCAATTTCTTTTTGTTTCATTTCTAAGAGACGAGCTCTTAATACTTTTAAAGCATTAGCTTTATTTTCATGTTGGCTCTTCGCATCTTGGCAAGATACTACTACACCAGTAGGAATGTGGGTGACTCTAACTGCGGAATAGGTAGTATTAACAGATTGTCCACCTGGACCAGATGAACAGAACGTATCGATTCGGACTTCATTCATATTCAGTTCAAAATCAATTTCTTCTGCTTCAGGCATGACGTAAACTGTCGCAACAGAGGTATGAATGCGTCCTTGCGTTTCGGTGATTGGTACCCGTTGTACGCGGTGGGCACCTGATTCATATTTCAGGAAGGAGTAAACGCGATCACCAGAAATCATGAATTGGATTTGGGAATATCCTCCCATTTCACTAGGTTCAGCGTTTAAGAGTTCTACCTTCCAGCCTTTGCTTTCAGCATACTTACAATACATCCGATAGAGGTCACCAGCGAAGATGTTCGCTTCATCACCACCAGCAGCACCACGAATTTCGACGATAACGTTCTTTTCATCGTTAGGGTCCTTTGGTAGTAATAAAATCTTTAATTCCTCTTCCAATTTAGGCAACAAGGGTTTCTTTTCTTCTAGTTCCGCTTCCGCCATTTCGGCAATTTCAGGGTCATCGTCATGGCACATTTCTTTTAAATCGTTTATTTGTTTAACTAAATCTTTATATTCGTTATATTTTTCAACTATCGTTTCTAATGAACGCAGTTCTTTGGATAATTCCGCTAACTTTTTAATATCTGTGGCAATTTTAGGGTCTGCGAGCAATTCATTAATTTTATTATATCGTTGTACCACAGCTTCTAAACGGTCAAACATTCTACTCACTCCTTAGTAAAAATCCAACAATATATTATACAACATTTATTTCAAGACTAAAAGATGCGAATCGCAAGTTCAGGATTATAACGCTTGCCATTAATCGCCTTAATTAAACCAATTATAGACATTACGATAAAATAAACGAGACTCAGGTAAACAAGACTAAAACTAAGATTCAAATGTATCAAATGTAAGAGCTTATCAATAATGAGTCCTAATATATAAATAACGACTGCTGTAATCAAAACATTAAAATAACTTTGGCAATGATTTCTTGTGAATTGTTTACCTAACAGTAAAAATATAATTGGCACGATTAAAGGTAAATAGCCAAAGGGGTATAAGAAATTGAGGAAACCACTCATTCCTAATAAACCGATAATCCAGACGATGATGGCTAAGGTATTATCGCGTGAACGTGCCATATTATCCCTCCTTTAGGGCAAGTTTAAACATCTCTTTATTTCTAATATATATTTTAAACCAGAGATAAATGACTGTTCCCTTAAATATGGAAGAAATCGTTAAGGCTAACCAAATGCCATTTAAACCATAAAATTTAATTAAGAGGTAAGCTATCGGAATTCGTAAAGCATTAAATGATAAACTAACGATGGATTGAGGAATAGTCTTACCTAAACCGTTAAAGGCACCACCAACAAGCGCTTCGATAATCATGAACAGTTGCGAGAAAGCTAAAATCTTAAGATAATCATCACCAAGTCTTATTGCTTCTGGATCGCCAGAAAAGAGTCCAAATAATTCACGCGAGAAGATAAACATTAATACAGAAATGACAATACCGTATGCACCTAAAGTAAGCATGGCATAACGGAACCCTTTTAAGATTCGTTTAGGTTGATAAGCTCCAAAGTTTTGACCAACAAAGGCTGATAGCGCTGTTTGGAACCCACCTGCAACTAGCCATGATAGTGATTCAATTTGACTACCTAGTTTTTGAACTGCATTAGCTTCTTTACCAAAAGGAGAGACTAATCCGGTTAAATACATCGAGATAAATGTAAAAATGGCACTTTGAATAGCTGCTGGAATTCCTAGTTTAAGGATATCAAGGGCTTTATCACTAGTAAACTTGGTAAAGTATTGCGCTTTTCTAAGTAATGAATGGTGGGTGTTAAAGTATATTAAGAAAGATATAGTTACAGTTATTTGTGCTATAACCGTCGCAATCGCTGCCCCTTTAATTCCCATATTTAAAGTAACGATAAATATAGGATCTAATATCATATTAAGGATTAACCCGATACTACTAATTAGAAAAGAAGTTTTGGTATTACCTGTACCATTTAACGTCGCACTAAAGACCGGGTTAACCATATAGAATACTAAGCCTATGCAAATAATGCGTAAATAAAGGACCGCATTATCATACACTATTTGTTCAGGTATTCTAAATAAACTAATCCAAAATGGTGTGAATATAGCGATAATAACAGTAAATAATAAACCTAAAACAACTTCAAGTTGAACACCAGTCCGAGCATAATCGCGGGCACTTTCTTCATCGACTTTACCGACTGATTGAGCGACTCTTACTTCCGTACCTATTCTAACTAAAATGATGATAGCTGCAGCTAACCAGGTAAATAAACCACCAAAGCCCGCACTAGCTATATAACCAGTATTGATGGTTTCATCACTGGTTGCTCGTCCTAACCAGAAAAGATCAGTCAAATTATAAGCCATTTGCATGAGTGATGTAAGCATTACTGGTAGTGATACTTTAATTAATTGTGCTAAAATGTTACCTTTAGTGAGATTATACTTTTCGTTAAACATGCGATTTATGCTCCTTTACTAAATATGTGCTTGAAAAAATGAGGTATAAAACCTCATTCAGATTTATGGTGGATATCAATGTCCGAAAAAGCACTAAATTCACGATTGAAGAATAATGTAACAGTTCCTGTTGGTCCATGACGATGCTTCGCAAAGATGACATCGACTTGACCTTTGCGATTAGAGTTCTCATTATAATAATCATCGCGATAAAGGAAGGCAACAATATCGGCATCTTGTTCGATACTTCCCGATTCCCGCAAATCAGCCATGATAGGTCGTTTATCTTCGCGTTGTTCAACTTGACGAGAAAGTTGGGCACAAGCAAGGACTGGTACTTTAAATTCCCGTGCGATTTCTTTTAACACCCGTGAAATCTCTGAAACTTCCTGTACCCGATTACCTGTCCATTTCTCGCTACCTGATAATAATTGTAAGTAGTCTATGATGATTAAGCCTAGACGATTATTTTTCGTTTGAATAAGTTTCCGACACTTGGCCCTTAGTTCACTTACCTTTATACCAGGAGTATCATCAATATATATGTGATACCGTGCTAAACGATCACTCGCAAGCAATAAATAGTTAATTTGTTCAGGTGTTAAACGTCCTTTACGCAAGGATTGCCCTTCTATTTGGGCTTCACTTGTCAATAGGCGATGGACAAGCTGTTCCGCACTCATTTCTAAACTGAAAATCGCAATCCCTGGGTCATTGTTTAACCTCGCAACATTTTTCGCAATATTTAAAACAAAGGCGGTTTTCCCCATACCAGGACGGGCTGCTAGAATAATTAAATCTTCTTTTTGCAAGCCAAGGGTTAACCGATCTAATGCACTAAACCCTGTTTGGAGACCTGTTAATTCGGTGCTGCGTTCTTGTTGGGCTTTTATTTTCGCAAACACATCATTTACTACATCGCGAATTTCTTTAAAGTCCGAAGCGCTACGCTCACGGGCAACCAGCATGATTTTCTTTTCCGCATCATCAAGCAACTCATCTAAACTCATATCGCTACGAATCGCGTTTTGAGCGATGATGTTCGCTGTTTCAATTAAGCGCCGCGCAATGGCCTTTTCCCGTACAATATCAACATAAGTATGAACATTAGCGGTCGTGGGAACTAATTCCGATAATTCTATTAAATATTCTAAACCGCCTACTTCAAGGTATTGATTCTTATCTTTTAGTTTAGTGCTTACTGTGGTTATATCAATAGGTTTACTTTCTTCATACAGTTCTAAAAAGACGCGAAACAAGATTTGATGGCGAATTTGATAGAAATATTCGGGATATACCTTATCGGCAATTTCCGTCATAACCTGATTGTCTAAAAATACAGACCCCAACAGGGATTGTTCCGCTTCATTATTAAATGGAACAGTGTTCATATTACCACCCTAACTATTTATTTGTGACTAACACCTGAAATTCTGCCGTAACATCACGATGTAAATGGACCATTACTTTCGTATAACCAAGATTTTTAATACTGTCTTCTAGAATAATCTTACGTTTATCTATTTTTAAGTTGTGTTCTTTTTCTAAAGCCTCTGCGATTTGTTTTGTACTGATGGAGCCAAATAACTTACCATCTTCACCAACTTTAACTTTAAATACTAATAAAAGATTATCTATTTTACTTTTTAATGCTAGAGCTTCGTCAAGTTGTTTTTGTTCCGCTAATTCTTTCGCTTTCTTTTCATCTTCTAATTTTTTTAGACTGGCATCTGTTAAAAGAATTGCTTGTTTATGGGAGATGAGAAAGTTACCGTACCCATCGGCCACTTCAATGATATCGCCTTTCTTGCCACGACCTTTAACATCAGTTAGTAGTATTATCTTCATTTTTCTTCTCCTCCTCTAGGTACTCATTTATCTTTTCAATTAATAATTTATAAGCATCTTGTAGTGTAATATCTGTTAATTGCGTAGCTGCGTTATTAAAATGCCCACCGCCACCAAGTTTTTCCATAATTACTTGGCAGTTTACTTCACCAAAACTACGTGAACTAATACCAATCACGTTAGGTTCAATCTTACCGATAACGAAACTAGCTTTAACATTTTCTATCATTAATAACCAGTCAGCTGTTTGAGCTAGTTTAGTCTTCGTTAAGTTATCCACATTATCAGCCACGACAATTGCCATGTTATTAGGGGTAATTTCGACCTTTTCAAACAACTCAGCTCGAAGCATATGTTCTTCGTAACTTTCTCTTAACATGTTTTGTACCATGATAGTGTCCGCACCTTGTTTTCTTAAGAAACTAGCTGCTTCAAAGGTTCGTGAACCAGTACGATAAGTAAAGTTGTTCGTATCTACGATAATACCCGCTAACATTACTGTCGCATCGATTTCGCTAATTTGGACATTTAGTGGATAATATTCAATGATTTCCGTAATTAATTCAACAGTAGATGATGCATAGATTTCGGTATAAATCAAATCAGGTGATTCGATAAATTGTTGACCACGGCGATGGTGGTCGATAACCACGAGATTCTTCGCTTTATTTAATAACCGTGGTTCAATAAGTAAACTAGGATTTTGGGTATCGACACACACAAGTAAAGTTTTACTTGTCATGATATCGAGAGCTACTTGTGGACTAACAATCTTGTTTAATACAGGACATTTATTATCCGCTAAGTAGGTTAATACTTTATTAAGAGTATTGTCGATTTCGCGCGAATCAAGGACGATAAAACATTCTTTTTCACTTTTACGAACGATATTATAAACGCCTAAGCAGGAACCGAAACTATCGACGTCAGGTATCTTATGCCCCATGACAATGACATTATCAACTTCTTGAATTAACTCGTGTAACTCTTCAGCAACCACGCGAGCTCGTACACGATTTCGCTTTTCAACGATATTAGATTTACCACCATAGAAACGAATATCTTTTTCGCCAATGATGACACATACTTGGTCACCACCACGGCTTTGTGTAAGTTCTAAAGCTTCGAGAGCTTTATCACTTAATGAGATTAAGTTCTTTTGATTAAAACTAATACCAATACTAATTGTTAATGTCGAGTCGAATTGTTCCGATACTTTTCTTATTCTCGAGAGAATATCAAATTTATTAGCCATCATTTTTTGTAATACTTGATATTCCATAAGCAGTAAGAAACGCCCTTCGCCATAGCTCTTAAGAAAGATGTTATTTTCATTGGCATATTGCATAATCATTGTATTAACACGACCCAGGAATAAGTAACGTCGTTGTTCTGGTAAATCTCTTACGGCATCTTCAAGGTTATCGACTACTAAGTAACCTACTGCAAGTTGCGTTCTTTCAAAATGGCGAATCTTTTGTTCGCGTTCTGTTACATCGATTAAATAAAGTGTGCGATACAGTGGGAAATGAACGACATCAAAGATCTTATTAGCCATCTCTACCGTATATTCATTTAAACTTAGTTTTTCGAAAAGTGTAGTATCTAGATCGCTTAAATGTTTACCGACGATTTTGGTGCCTAAGAGTTTCCGAGTATAATAGTTAACCCATTCTACAACATACTTGTCGTTATAAACAAGAATGGCAACGGGAAAGTTGTTGAAGGTATTAGAGCCAACTTTACGGATATGATACCCCAATTCATCAATCGTCTTCGCCTTAGTATCTTTCAAGTAATTGTTGTACAAAAAGATGGCTTGCATTAACATCATTATTACTATTACAACCGCTAGGGAGATAATCTCTTTTATTGGATTATTAATAATGTTAACTAAAAGAAAGGCAAGTACAACTACATAAAACAGTATCAATAACATAAATCGTATTCGATACTTTTTCTCCATATAAATAACTCCTCTTGATAGTCTACATTCAAGATATTATAGCACACTTTACCAAATAACACAATTACAACTAAATAGTTGAGGATTGTTTTGTGAGTTCAATTTCAGGAAGTAAAACCAAATATTCCTTATCCTTATCTTTATCGTACCAATAAACAATGTTTTTAACTTTAGCTCTCGTAGGAACATACCCAAGTGGTATATATTTGTCAATTTCTGTTTTAAATTTTTTTGAAAACTTACAAATATATTTATTCTTAGTATTATCTAATATGCCATCTGCATCTACATTTAATAAATTACCACTTTTGTATGTTTTAATCAAATCTTGTGTATAATGAACAGATCCTAAATGGATATCTTCTAAACTTAAATGATAAAGCAGAAAATCAGAAGGTGCATAATCATTATTATCATATTTATAATTTAAATTTTTTACATTTTTATATTGATCATAATGATTCTTTTCAAAATATTCACCATTATAATGAATTGTAATACGTTCCTTAGCGCGTGTTAAGCCAACATATAATGCCCTTTTACTTTCATCATCACTGATATCATAATTATCCAATATTAAGATAACATGATTAAATTCCCAACCTTTAGATTTATGGATAGTAGAAATGACAACTTGTCCTTGTCCCTTACTAAGAAAGTCTTCTTCTTTTGATTCTTTTATGAACATCTCTAAATCGGAATAATACATGTCATTACCACTAACAACTTCAAAATCATTTAGAATTTGAAGACATAATTCATAATTATCACTATCACTATAATTTACTTTTAATTTTCGTTTCGCTTCTTGCCAATCCGCCATATCAATCTTAGGATTAGGATTAAGGTTTCTTAATTCTTCAAGGAAAAAACGAATTTCTTGTAGATTTATTAATTGATAACGGTCAGAACTTCTTATTAATTTACAGGAAATACCATTCTTAAGTAGTATACCTAATACTTGTAATGCTTCATGGTTTGTTCTAGTTAAGATACATGTGGAGTCAATAAATCCTTCTTTTATGTGATACTTCAGCGCTGGTACGATTATTTCATTTTTATATTTTATTACTTCAATTTGGCCATTATCGCTTTGATATGCAAATATAGGTGTCTTTTTTAACCGATTATCTATCGTTTGAACAAATTTATTTGTAAATTCAACTAGATTAGCTTTACTGCGATAATTAGTCACCAATTCATATTTTTTCGCGTTATCATACTTCAATAACTCTTGCATATATTGTGAACTTGATCCACGAAAGCTGAAGATATTTTGATCATCATCACCAACCGCAATTACGCGCATTGTTTCATTTTTATTAATTAGTGCTTTAATTAGACGATACTCATTTTCGTCCATATCTTGTGCTTCATCAATTACTAGTACACTTTTGGTAATGCGAGATGGGTCTACTTCGTCATTCTCAATGCGGCGGCATGCTTCAATAATCGTATCTTTGCCATTTTCTATATTACCAACTCTTCCTAATAAATCGAAACAATATGAATAGAAGGTTTTTATTTCCACATAATAGGCTGATGACTTAATTAATTTAATTAGCCGCTTTTTAAATTCGGTTGCACTTGCTCGTGAAAAAGTAAGCATCAGTAATTGTTCATGTTTAATATCTTCTAAATACAGTAATGATGCTAGTTTATGTACAAGAATTTTAGTTTTACCACTACCTGGACCTGCCGCAACCACTATATATTGGGATTCTTTATCATTAATAATCTTTAATTGTTGAGGAGATAACACTCCAAATAATTCTTGAAATTTTTCTGGAGTCATGTTGCGGTTAATAGCTTCGAGTTTATCACTACGAAAATACTTACGAACAAAAGTATTAAATTCAAGCGTAAAATAGTCATTAACAAACTTTAGTGCTGCTTTATAATCCTCTAATAGTAACTTCGCATACTCACCAACGATATGAACCATTTGTTTCTTTTGTTCATAGTGACATTGTAACTTCCGATAATGGTCAAGGCGATAACGAGCTTTGTTGTCTTTTTCAAGTCTCTCAATGCTTAGAGGATTATAAATGACTAGAAATCCCCCTTCAATTTTTAATGCGCCAATTTTGGATAAATAAAGAATCGCATTTTCAACATCATCACTAGTGCATGAAGGTAGATCATATAATGCCATCCGCCGTTCATATTCTTTCAAAATATCAAGGAGAGAGAAGGCGATTTTGCTTATATTGTTATTTTGTTTATATTTATCCTCTAGATATTCAGTAATAACCCTCGCTATTTCGATACGCTTATTTACTTCTGATAAAAGCGTATCTTTTTCTCTTAGCAAGGTTACTCTTAAATGATTAGGCGAAAAGCGAGCGGGTTCTTGTTTGATAATCTTTTTGATTGCCCAAAAGTTTAATAAGCGACGAATACTCTTAACCGAAGAATTAGAAATCCCAGCTTCTAATGCTAGTTCATTGAGACTTTTAAGATTTATTACCGTTTTATCTTCATCTAAATAATCAACCATTAGTTTTTCTAGTTTTTCAAAATCAGATAAAATTGACTTTGCTTTATGTGGTGTATGTAGTTCATTGAAATAGACTTTTATATCTTTATCATCCGCTAAGATATTTACTTCTCGTAATCTTTGAATTATCCTAATCACAAAATCGCGTTCATATCCTAAAATTTCTGCGATATAATCAACACGACTATCTGGTTCATCTATTTCATCTAACATTGGTCTTTTCCGACTACGTTCTCCAATTAAATGATTCATTATTCTTAGTGCTGCCATTTTCTCTTTATCATCATCAAATGATTTAGAGGTTTCGATTATTCGTCTGACCTCAATCATGTTTTTTACGGTAATACTTGTTGCGAATACACGTGGGGTGTTTTGCCCCCGTTGAACAAATCCTGCATCTTCCAAAGCAGCAATGGCTGTGGTAACGCGATTAGTAACATCTTTTATATGATCGTTCCAGCCTGCTTCCTGTGCCAATTCATATGCAGATAAAGAAACTTGTGATTGAATTTTGGTTAAATCTTTAATAGCTTTCCATATTTGTTGGATTTCCTGATGTGTTACCTTAGTTTGATTGAGTAAGTAAAAGTGCTTGTTTAAGTCATCTTTATCAAACAAAATAAAACAATCAGCGTTAATACTTAGATCACGACCAGCACGGCCCGCTTCTTGTAGGTAATTTTCTAAAGAATCCGATATATCATAATGAATTACCATACCTACATCTTTCTTATCTACTCCCATGCCAAATGCGCTAGTAGCGACAATGATATCAATATCTCCTCGCATAAATAGTTCTTGGACTTCAACTTTCTCATAATTCTCCATTTGTCCGTGGAAGTAGCGTGCTTTATAGTTATCTCGAACTAAATGTAACGCAAGATTTTCTGCTGTTCTTGTGCGAGATACGTAAACAATCGTCGGGCATTTTTTATAATCTAAGAGACTACGTAAATGTTTGTATTTGTTCTTAGATGTAGATTCAATAACGTGAAATTGTAAGTTTTTTCTAGTTGATTTAGTAGTAAAAAGTTCTAAATCTATATGTAGATTATCTTTAAAGTATTGCACGATATCATTTATAACATTGGGTTTTGCGGTCGCAGTAAAACAAGATACGGGAATATCTTCTTTAATTCCTTTTTGTTCCTTGATTCTTTTAATAAATTCCGCAATATATAAGTAATCTACGCGGAAATCTTGTCCCCAAGCAGAGAAACAATGAGCCTCGTCAATCACAATACGGCTAATATTGCGACTTAAGAGTATTTTCTCGATTGTTCTGGATCGTAATGCTTCAGGGGCAATATATAGAATGTGGGCTTCGCCTTCAAAAAGACGTCTGATTGCTTCTTTTCTTTCAATCGGATCAAGCATTCCATTTATAGTTACTGCTTGAGTAATACTCCGTTGTTCAAGGTTGTCCACTTGATCCTTCATAAGTGATTGTAATGGACTAATGACAACGGTTAATCCTTTGGTATTACGGGCATTCATTAATGCAGGTAATTGGAAAGTTAACGATTTCCCTCCACCCGTAGGAAAAACAACTAACATGGATTTATTTTCAATCGCTGCTTGAACTGCTTGTTCCTGAAGGGGCTTCCCATCAAAAGTGCGAAAACTATCGTACCCAAAATACATCTTTAAAGCTTTATGAATATCGAGACGTTCATTACAGTATGAACATCCCTTATTACAAGGTACATTTCTTAATTTATGTAACACATTACTAACAATAGGATATTGTCTAATTACCCAGGCAGGAGTAATTGATTCATCATCATCAACATTGATAATCGCTAAAGCATAAGCTAGTTCAACAGGATGTCGTGTTATAATGTCCTTTACCTTCACATTCTGACAAATCTTTCCTTGGAAATAAGAAAAGATCAATTTTTCTAAGTCAGAAGAGTTAGTTGAAAAATTGTTATAGACAAAAAAGTTTGTAAACTCAATTTGATCTTTCAATAAACTGAAATAGATTACTTTTAATTCCTCTGGTAATTTATAAAAGGCATTAATTTCATCATTAAATAAATGCATCGCATTCTCTGCGTCATGTAACGGATTATTAGGATCTTCATCCTCTAATTTATCATTCTTAACTAATTTGTGATACGGCTTCTTTGGAAAGAGTAAAGGTGATAAGTATAATGTATCAATCGCTTTATCATAATATTTTCTCTTTGTTTCATTTTCAATAAACACTAAATCATGGTGAATAATATTATGACCAACAATATATTCAGCATCTTCAATGAATTTAATAAAATCAGTGATTTTATTGGTATGTATATAATCACCATTGTCTTTTAATCCACCCATATCCTCAATCCGCTTTTCCGTTATTGATACTTCCGTATCAATAAAAACAAGTTTACTCATCCCAAATCACATCCATCATTTTTCAATTATCCTTTGTATATCTATATTATAAGTATAAAAACGACATTAGTCTATATTACATAATGTTTAAATACAAAAAGGGATGTAAATATGTCCATTTACATCCCCTTATATTACCCATTCAAATAATTAGTCTCTTGTGAATGGTAATAATGCGACATGACGTGCTCTCTTGATTGCGACAGTTAATTCGCGTTGATGTTTAGCACAAGTACCCATCACACGTCTTGGTAAAATCTTGCCACGATCAGAGATAAATCTCTTTAATAAGTCAGCATTTTTATAATCAATCGCAATTTTTTCTTTGCCTTCCGCAATTGCTTCACAGAAAGTACAAACCTTGCGTTTACGGCCTTTACCTTTAAAATTGCGACGTGCTTTACTGGTTTCAGCCATTTTCTTTTTATTCCTCCTTCATTAGAATGGTAAATCATCTTCAGAAATATCTATTTGGATATTATCGTTGAAGTAGTCATCTTCAGGTTCAGATGTGAACTGTGGTTGTTGGACTTTTGGTTGCGGAATATTAAATACAGGTTGTTTTTGTTGTGGATATGTTGGTTGCGTTTCTGGTTGTGGACGTGATGAATCAAGGAACACGACATTATCACAGATGATTTCTGTAAAAATCCGTCTTGTTCCATCTGGTGCATCATAAGTCCGGTTTTGAATCCGTCCTTCGATACTAATTAATCTACCTTTTTGACAGTAACGCGCCACATTTTCCGCTAGTTTCCTGTAACAAACACAGTTAAAAAAGTCCGCTTCCCGGTTACCATTTTGTGAGACATAACCACGATCAACCGCTAAAGTAAAGGTGGTTACTGGTATTCCGGTGGTAGTCATCCGCGCCTCGGGGTCTTTTGTCAGACGCCCAATTAAAATTACTTTATTTAACATTTAAAAGTTCACATCCTCTTATTTTTCTTTAACGATAAGGTAACGAATAACATCTTCACTAATCCGTGCTAAACGGTCAAATTCGTTAACAGCTGCGATAGGTGCCACTACGTTAACGACAACATAATGACCTTTACGGAAATCTCTAATTTCATAAGCGAGTTGTTTTAAACCCCAATCATCAACTTTAACGATTTCCGCATTGTTATCCTTGAGGATATTAGTGAAGTTTTCAATCACCTTTTTTCTGCCTTCGTCATCTAAATCAGGACGAACAACGAACATGATTTCATACTTACGCATTCTTACACCTCCTTCTGGACTAATGGCCCATTTTTCATGAGCAAGTAGGTTTTAGTGGGATTACCACATCACGGTATTATAGCATTATTTCTAAATAAAGTAAACATATTTTACCTTAATTTAGATAATCTGAAACATCTATACTCTTCCGCTCTTTTAAGAGTTTATTATATTTAGGTTTCATCACTTTGATTGTTATATAGGCTAGAATTGATGCCAACGCAAAGAAGATAAGTGGAACCAAGAATTGATACCATATTACAAATATAATGCTTGCAACACTAATTATTAACACAAATAACGAGCGAAATGGCATTATTATCGCAAATATAAAAGCGTTCTTAATTTTCTTAAAAGTACTCAGATCAGGAAAATAGAGATTTAACATAAAAACATGAATGAAAGTGATTAAATATAGTAATACAAACATACATGATATCCAAAAACCTACAGTCATAAAGAAAGTCGAATTTTCTGTTAATAAATCAAAATACAATTTTACATCAAGGAATAGTATAACACCTATTATTAAAAATATAATAAATAACTTTTGATTCTTCCAATAATCTTTCTTAAAAATAGTCCAAAATGATTTTAATATTGGCGCATCTTTATCTTGAATCATGCTGTTATGCATAACGAAAACTGCGTGCGTTGCTGGCATAAATGTAAAAATACCTAATCCAAACAAAGAAAACAGAAACCATAAAATATTGATCATGATAAAACGATAAATTTTATCAAAGATAGCGTATATTTTACTGTTTATAAATTTTTCGAAATCCATACTGCTTCACCTTCTGTATTAATATTACCATTTTAGCACAAAAAAATAAATTAAACTAGTATTATAAAAGACAAAAAATAAAAGAGCTAACGCTCTTTTATTAATTAATAAATTGAATTTTAGTTAGATCACGGAGAACATCACGAAAAACTTGTTCGAATTCTTGGAAGTATACTTCTATCAATTTATAGTCCTTATCTAGTATGGCTTGTTCTAGTTTTAATGATACTTCATATAAAGGGAGCGAACCCAAGTTCTTAGAAATCCCCTTGCATGAATGTACCAAGCGACGTGCTTCTTCAAGATTATGAGGTAATAGTTTTTTAATTGTTTCGACTAGATCTTTTTGATTCTCCATAAATGTTCCAATAATCTTTTGATAAATACTCTCATAACCATTGATAAGACTTAAAGCCATTTCGACATTAATTACTTTTAAGTCTCTCGCGACAATCATACGTATACTCCCCCCTCAATTAAGTAATTATAAACATATATATAGATATTTTCAATATATTTTTAGCTCATTAATCTGATTTTTATTGTCATAATTCTACATTTTGAATACTATCAGTAGCGGATTTTATCCATTTATATGTTAATCATGAGAGGGGTAATTGGGATAATACGGTTCAACATGCACACTAATAAAGGTTTCTTCCCCAAATTCTTGTCGGATTTTTTTCTCTAACTCCGTCGCAATATCATGAGCTGCTTCGACATTTAGGGTGCGTTCAACAAAGATATGAACATCGATTGACACATAATAGCCAATACGCCGTGTTTTAATATTATGGTAACCTTTTATCTCGGGTATACTATCTAATATCTTTTCTAAGCGTTCGATTTCTTCTTTTGTTAAAGATGAATCAATCAATTGACTATAACTAGAAAGAACGATTTCAATCGCAACCTTAAAGATGAATAAGCTGACTATACCTGCAGCGATTGGATCAAACACAGCGTATTTTTCCCCGAAAACAATGGCGATAGTTAAACCAATAAGAGCCGCTAATGATGCAAACACATCAGAACGATGTTCCCATGCGTTCGCAATTACTGCATCGCTATTTATCTTTTTACCTACATGAATAGTAAATCGGAAGGAAATCTCTTTTAGAATAATGGAGATAATGAGAATATATAAAACAAATTGGTGAGGTAATGTTATTACTTCATCCTTAAAGAAAAATCCGTAGATATTCCTAATACTATTAATAAATAGCGATACACTCACAAAAATTAAAAAGATACCAACACTGACAGCGGCAATGGTTTCCACTTTACCATGTCCATAGTTATGATCCTCATCCGCGGGACGAGCTGTCACTTTAAAACCTATGAGGATGATAATGTCAGTGATAAAATCGGATAACGAATGCACAGCATCACTAATAAGTGCTGCACTCTTACCAAAGATGCCCGCAAGTAATTTCATGACTACCAAGATAAAATTAATAATCATACCATATATAGTTACTTTTACTGCTTCTTTTTCTCGTTTAACCATAAAGATTTCCTTTCATATAAAGTGTGATAAAGAGAGAGGTCACTCCTTCCTCTCTCTTACTATATTAAGAAAATATTTGATTAAAGGTATCTGATTTTCTGTCCGTTCTGGATGCCATTGAACAGATATGACATCTTTTCTTCCTTCAAGCTCTACCGCTTCGATTACACCATCAGATGTATAGGCGACGGTTTTTAATCCCTTCCCTAAATCTTTAATCGCTTGATGATGAAAACTATTAACATGCATTTTTCTACCAAAAAGAGAAGTTAAAATTGACCCATCTTCAAATGTTACTTCATGAAGTGTTTCATGATAAGGTATCCCAATTTTAGTTTGATCATGTAACAGTACATTATTACCATTAAATAAACTTAAATCTTGATACAAACTTCCACCTAATGCTACATTCAATACTTGATGCCCGCGACAAATCGCTAAGATTGGCATCTTTCTTTCTAGAGCTTTTAATATTAAGTTGATATGAAACTGATCTACCGTTTCATCTACATCCATAACTAGATCAGTCATTGGTTCATTATAAAACTTCGGATGAACATCGCCACCACCAGGAATTACTAAACCATCAATAGTATCCAATACTCTATTAACATACGCTTCATCATTAATTACAGGTATACCCAAAGGATATCCACCGCATTGATGAATAACCTTGTAGTATTTATCTGGTAAGCGCATATTAGGAATATTATTGATGTTATATTGTAATGTCGCAATACCGATTAACGTCACACATTTCCTCCTATGAACGGGATTTCAATACTTCTTGTAAATCAATTTCCTCGCCCGCTTTCACAATTAAGCGATTAGGAGCTGTAAAGCGGTTAGCCATTTCCTCATCAAATAACTTCCGTGGTTTCATATGAATGGGAATGCTTACTTTCGCATTAATTAGTTTGGCACATTCCGTCGCTTCTTCTGGTCCCATATTATAAATACCATCAATAGGAAGAAGTGCGAAGTCTAAATTCTTTTCTTTAAGTAGCGGCATTTCCGTGGTCATGGAAGTATCGCCTGCCGCATAAATCTTTATCCCATCAACTTCAATGATATAACCTACGCATTGATTACGATCATGATTCTTATTGTATGCTGGTACTGCTTCAATCTTTATCCCCTTTAGCGTGAAACTTTGATACTTGCCCTCAATCAAACCATCATAGTTTTGAATAATAACACAATCATCTTTTTTCGCAACTAATTGAACTTGATTATGGTCCCCATGTTGATGGGTGACTAAGATAATATCGGCAGGGATGTCATAACCTTCCCCTGCATAGGGATCAACGTAGATTACCGTATTATTTTCACTTATGATACGGAAACTACCATGCCCTTGAAATAATAACTTAGTCATATAATCCTCCTTTTTAGACTTAATAAATGGAATTACCCTTTAATTTCAATTGTATATCTAATACTATCAATGTCAATGATTTTAGTTAGATACCTTTCTTTTTAATTTGATTTTTTTAATAATAAATACTATAAATATACCACTTGTGACAATCAGGGATGTAAGGGATAGGTATAATGATGTAGTTAATCCTTTGGTCATATAAGTAAAACTAATATGATGGGTACCACTAGGAACCTTAATCGCCATCAAACCTAAATTAGCTAGATAAATTTCCGTTTCTTTACCATCAACAAATGCTTTAAACCCCTTAGAGTATGGTAAACTAATCACTAAATAACCATCATGAGGAGTAGTGATTTCTCCACTAAAGCCATTGTGGGTAAATGTCACATTTTTTAAGACATCTTGATTTAGTTCTGCGATTTTGGTAGTTACTTGCGTTACATCTAATAGGGCATAACTAATCCTTTTGACTTTCGCTTCTTTTGGTAAAGAAATTGTGACGTAAAGGTTAGTTTCATTTTCATAATAACCTAAATTGATTAATTGATTAGCATTATCTTTATAAGTGTTCTTACCTTTAGGCGAAATACTATCTTGTCTTAAAACATCCTTGGTTTCATAGGTAATTGTAACCATGTCATCTAAAGCTAAAATTTCCATTCCTTCTACATATACATAAACTTCTTGATTGGTGACTCTCGGAATTGTAAATTGATAACTACCATTTTTTATTGTCAGGTTTTCTGCCACAACATGATAATCATGTGAATCTATATTAACAATATCACCCTGTGATAAAACAACATAGTCAAGCAAGACTTCTTGTCTTGTAAGGTAGTCTAAATTTAAATAACTAGTTTCATCCAATGTTTTATACATCATATAACCGAAATCAAGGTAGTTTTCATTTTCATAGATATAGACCTTTTCTAATTCACTAGTAATGTTACCTTGTAAAGCATTGAACCCCTTATCATTATATTTAGGCACCTCAACGGTTTTTACTAATTTAAAACCGTACGGAGGAAGACTTTTTTCACTTTCTCTAATGATAAGATATTTTACATGATTTAAGTTAAGAAGGATTGTCCTTCCTTCAAATCCATTATAACCAGTCGTGTTATTTAAATTAGTAACTTCTAAAGCATCAAGATACTTATTAACATAGCCATTTACCATCGAATTATATTGGTAGGTTGCCTTAAATCCATAGACTAGATTATCGTTACTATATTTTAAGACATTACCTTCATAAACCTTATGTTCGACACGATAGAATTCATCATCATTAAATACCGCTTGATATAAATCTTTGTTAGGATAATATACTTCAAACCCATTTTTAGGTGTGGTATCAAACATATAATAACCCATAACCGCAAGAATAGTAATAATTATCAACATAAACATAACTTTTTTATATTTATATGTTTCAAAAATACTCTGTATAAATGGTGGCATATTAGTTAAACTTGTTTTTCTAATTAATAATACAGAGACTCCAATTAATACTAGTAAAAGAATGATTAAGAAGATTCTTATAATGAGAGATATTTTAAAAGTAATGATTATCTGAAGTAGGATGAGTATTAATAATAAACCAATAATACTTAAGAATAACTCATACCCTTTCTGATAATCTTTTTCTGCTAGTTTTACTTGTCCATCAATTATAAATCCAAAGATTAATGATACTGGTACCATTATCATAAAGTACCAGCGGTTATTAACATATGTACAACCATTAATTAAGAAAGCAAACAATGAAATAAACTGTAGGATGAAAAAACTGATAAAACTAAGGCGTAAATAGCGATGCGGATGCTCTTTTTCCTTATGAAAAACATAAATGAAACAACCTAGTAAAAGGACTAAATTACCTATACCAATAGAGTATTTGGCCCCAATAACGGGAATTAAATTAGATAATATAATAGTAATAAGTTCTTTTATAGTATATAACACCAACCCTTTAGGAGTTGTTCTACTTACTTCCATTAAAGCTAATAAATTAGGAAAGACAACAAAGCTACCTAGCAATACTCCTAATAAGGCATAAATTATGATCGATATTAAGTTAATAAATTGTTTAACTTTTAACTCATCCCATAATCTAATAATGATATATACCGTAAAGCCAAAGGAAGTATAGACAAAGAAGTAAAATTGACTAATAACACTTAAAAACACCGCCAAAATAAACAGAAAAGGGCTTTTTTTCTTGATGATTAGTTCACCACCAATTATTAATAAAGGAAGATATAAGGGACCATTAACAAAAAATGGGTGGCGAAAAGCAGAATATAAGACAGGATAAGAAAATGCATAAACTAAACCAGTCATTAATAAAGAACTGTTTTTACTTATTCCTAATTGCTTAGCGAGAATAATCATAAAGAGACCACATAAATAAACACGCGTGGCACTAATTAGAGTGTAACTTAGACCAATTTCGGAAAGTGGTAAAATTAAGGCAATGATATTTAAAGGATCCCATAAACCGTAGAATCCATAGGTAATGAAAAAATCCGCTCCTAAACCTATATCAAAGCGATAAATTTGGAAAGCTTCACCATGAAAGAAAAAGCCTTTTAGTTGTTTAATAAAATCATACATAAAAACGATGTGCTGTTTAAACCCATCGTAATAAAGGGCAGGTTCACTAAAATAACCTTGCGAAGAAAAATGACTATCTTTTAGTTCAAATGGTAAGAGACTAAAAGTATAGAGTAATAAAAAAAGTAAGGTGTAACTAAGGTAAAGATGTTTATTAATAAATGCGGAAATTTTTGTTTTCATATAACCACCTAATTTTTACTTTCAGGAAACCACCCGAAATCCAATCTAACGTGTTTTCTCTTAATATCTTCATTATGATAGGAACAGGTATCTAAGCCAATTAAGGTAAATCCCTGACTTAAATAGAAGTCAATCGCATTGGTATTGCTTGATTGAGTCTCTAAGACCAGAGCGCGATAGTTTTCTTCAATGGTGCGCGCTTTGGCAACTTCTATTAAAGCCTTACCATATCCTTTTCTGCGATATTCTTCCTTCACCCATAATTCCGTAATCCTTAGTCTATTTGTCCATGTTTCTACAGCTGTTTCTATGGCGCCAATAAGTTCGTCGTTTATAATTATCCCATATGCTTTCGCGTCATCAAGATAATCTAAATATAAACGATCAGGATAATTCATTGTTTCTGGATGATAATGAAATGGATAATCTAAGGGTTTCTTTTCAATTTGGAAAAGAAACCCTTTCTCTAATTTAGTCACAGTAACATCATAGTATTCAGAGGAGACATAACTTATAGGAAGTATGTATCCTTGATATTTATCCCTTGGTAGAAAAGTAATCTCTGGTTTCATTTTTATCCTTCCAATAAATTATTATAGAAATTGTGGTGTGACTTTATCTTTTTTACCTAAATCAAGCAAACTCATTTCTTTGGCCAGTTGGGCTGCGACTTTCGCATTATTGAATACTAATTGAATATTAGCTTCTAAACTCTTGCCACCAGTAATATCTTTAATTTTAGCAAGTAAAAATGGCGTAATTTCTTTGCCTTGAATTCCTAAACCTTCTGCTTCTTTTACTGCCCTTTCAATCGCTTTATTTATTACTTCATGATCCATCGAATATGCTTCAGGGATAGGATTAGCCACAACCACCCCACCAGTTAATCCTAGATCCCATTTAACACTGATGATACGAGCTAATTCTATTACATCATCGACTCGATATTCAAGTTTAAACCCACTTTTACGAGTATAGAAAGCAGGTAACTCATCGGTGCCAAATCCAATTACAGGAACTCCAAATGTTTCTAGATATTCAAGTGTTAAACCTAAATCAAGAATGCTTTTTGCGCCTGCACAAACAACCGCAACGCTAGTATGAGCAAGTTCTTGTAGGTCAGCTGAAATATCAAACGTTTCTTGGGCACCACGATGGACACCACCAATTCCTCCCGTCGCAAACACCTTGATACCTGCCATGTGCGCAAAGATCATCGTCGTCGCTACGGTGGTTGCCCCATCTAACTTCTTTGCGATGATGATAGGTATATCCCTTCTACTTGTCTTAATGACATTTTGGGCTTTACCAAGATACTCAATTTCTTCCTTTGTAAGCCCTACTTTAATTCTACCGTTTAATATCGCAATGGTCGCAGGTACTGCGCCATTTTTCCTTACGATTTCTTCTACTTTTAGAGCTGTTTCGACATTTTGAGGATATGGCATACCATGTGAGATAATCGTCGATTCTAAAGCGACGACTGCTTGATTATTATCTAATGCCTGTTTAACTTCAGGATTAATATCTAAATAGTCTTTATACATTTTCCATCCTCCATTTCTTGTAATATTTTTTTAATGTTACTAACACTCATAGAGGTACTCACTGTGTCTTCACTCATAAGTGTTAAATAACTTGCCCCTTGGGCAAATCTTAAGGTTTCCTCAATACTAAATTTATTAATATAAGCATACACTAAAGCTGCTAAATAAGCATCTCCTGCTCCTGAAGCATTTGTAATCTTCATTTCTTTCGGTTGGTAATAAGTTTGATAGTCTTTATCACCGTAATAAACACCTTCTCTACCCAAACTTATAAATACTCTTTTCACACCTTGATTGGTAAAATAAGTTGTTACTTTTGGTAAGTCCAAGACATTATCAATCTTAATATCAGATAATACTTCTGCTTCATATCGATTGGGTTTAATGGTGTGAAAATACGGAAGGAGATGTTTTATTTTTAAAGCTTTCACAGTGGAAACAGGATCTAAAAAGAATGTGGTACCTGTACAAGTTTTCACCACAAACTCTATTACATCGATAGGTATATTAGTATCGATTACACATACATGGGAGTTATTTATAATATCTACTTTATCTTTAATTAAATCAATGGTCACCTTATTATAAATCTCCATATCATTTATCGCATTTACCATCTCTCCCTCTTTATCTAGTAAAGCTAGATAAATGGAGTTATTACTATCAGAAAAAGTGAACGAGGTACTTATATCAATGCCTTTATTGTTTAAATCCGTTTTAAGAATCTTACCAAAATAATCGTCCCCAAAAGCAGTTATTAATTTGGTGGATATTCCTAGTTTTACAAGATTTTCCGCAATATTGCGTCCGACCCCACCAAAACTAATTTTAACTCTACCAGGATTAGAATCATATTCATTTAAATTATCATAAGGTTTTCCTACAATGTCGATATTTGCGCCACCTAATATCGTGACATATTTTTCCATATTCCTCACCACTATAAATAGTATAACCTACAGATAGTTAATTTCCTATAGGCAAAATAAAAAAAGAAGTCTTTCGACTTCTTTTACATTAAGTTTTCTTGATAATCATGATACATTTTCCGAATCTTCGTCATGGTTTCGGCAATTTGAACTTGCAGTTCACTAACACGTGGGTAATCTCTTTGATCAATCGCTTTACTTAATTCACCAAAGAGGCTAGTTTCTTCGAGACTATCTTTCATTAGTTTTCTTCTTAAATCAGATATTTCTGCCCAGCGTTTTTCATCAAGTTCATTTAAGTCAGTTTCATCTTTCTTATTGAAAGTTCTTAACTCATTGCGGTAATCGACTAAGATGCGATTTCGTAATTCATAACTCCAATAGTGGATTACACCTTGAATGAAGGAATTAATTATTTTGTCGGTGAACACGTCGTTTTCGAGGAGGATATTTAATTTATCTGGATAAGTACTAAAACTCAGGACATTTTCATAAACGGTTCTTGGTGGCATACCGAAGAGTTTATTACGT
>Ga0134103_1000656_pt1 | contig 40160 bp, 33 predicted proteins | sample 14_taG_2_FD_94445 | JGI IMG/M metagenome (GOLD analysis project Ga0134103, IMG submission 94445) | Switchgrass degrading microbial communities from high solid loading bioreactors in New Hampshire, USA - 14_58_20_212_A1 metaG | ecosystem: Engineered > Bioreactor > Semi-continuous > Anaerobic >...
AGTGGAAACGGGCACAGGAGGTGCCGCCAACAAGCGCTTGCGAACTCGCGGTCGCAGGAGGCTAGATAGGTGTTACATACCAGTCACCGGAGGGGTTTTTACAGAAAAGAAAGGACTTGACCCCTTGACAATCCAAGAGTTGTCGGGATTCAATGGATTTAAACAACCGGTTAGTCATACATGGCTGAGGGACTGGTTGACTCTGGCGGAGAGAGCGGAGGACATCCGCCCCGGCGACAGGAGTGTTGGACGTGCCCTTTGTGAAAGACGTAACGGAAGAAACCAAGAGCAGGATTATAAGCGTCGCCAAGCGCCACTTTTCCGAGAAGGGGTTCGATGCGGCCAGGGTCGATGAGATCGCCAAGGATGCAGGGGTGAACAAGGCGCTCATCTACTACTACTTTGAGAGCAAAGAGGCCATACTGGACCACCTCATACAGAAGCTGTTCGATGATATCTCTTCACTTGCATTGGCGTTTGTGGAAGAGCATGTCGTCGCCATGATCGAGCAAGGGCGGCTCGACATCGAGAGCGACCGCTGGCGGTTTGCATCCGAGGAGGATATCCAGAGCTTCTACAAGGCCTGCCTGCAATACACCGAGAAGGTCGTTGATTTCTCCCTGTCAAATCGAGGCGTCGTACGAATCGAAATCTTTGAATCCCTGAAACACGGAAAGCATAAGAACGCGCTCTTTAGGCTGCTCGATATGCTCTACAACAAGAATGAGAGCCCCCTCTACAGGACGATCTGGAGCAGAGACCACGACTTCGACTACACACCGGAGTCCGTTGTGTTCAAGTTCTTTTTCGGGTTTTTCCCCGTCTTCAACTTCGCCGCTCACTTTGATGCCTATGTCCAGTCCAGCGGGTTGACCGAGAGCGAGGTCCGGGATTCTTTTATGCGAAGCTATCAGAAGATCGTGTCTATGTATTTCAGAGGAAAGGAAATCGTACTGTAGGAGGTTTGTAAGTATCAGGTGGCCGGTCGGCCGGCGACAAGAAGTAAGCGTCAGGATTGAGGTCATAGACAAGGGGCAAAGCCCGAGGCTCGGACACAGGCGAAAGGGAGGTGACCGGATATCGCCGGTGCTCAGAGCCGGGAGAAAGGCATAGGTCTAGGAGTAGGGAGGTCTGCGTATAGTTGACTAAACGTTTAGGCAACAGAGATAGACAACCACTCCGGCACACTAAAGCAAGACGGGAGGGTTAATCGTGAGGAGAGCTCGCAACACGACGTTGGACTTGCTATTTCGCTATCTGTCAGACAAGCCGATGGCTAAGCTGCCGACCATCCTTTCCTTGGCGCAGCAGTTAGACAGGGGTCAGATATACGCAGGTCAGATCAAAGGGCTGCGCGAGTTGCTATCCGACCCTCAAGGAGTATGGTACCGGTTTACGGAAAGACTGCTGGAGGAAGTGGACCCCAAGTGTTTGAGGAGTCTCGTTGAGTGTCTTGTGTTTAACGCCACGCTTGACGGAAGGGCGACTGCCAGAGAGATTGAAAAAAAGTATGACTGCAATGTTCCCTGGGCCATTTTGATGGACCCTACAAGCGCGTGCAACCTGAACTGTACCGGCTGCTGGGCCGCACAATACGGGCGCAGGAACAGCTTATCACTGGATACGCTTGATTCTGTTATCAACCAGGGCAAAGAGCTGGGCATTCACTTCTACATCTATTCAGGGGGAGAACCCCTGGTACGAAAGGACGACCTCATCCACCTCTGCCAAAAGCATGACGACTGTTACTTCTTGGCCTTCACTAACGGGACCTTGGTGGATGATGAGTTCTGCAAAGAACTCGCACGCGTAGGCAATTTCGCTCTCGCTTTCTCCATTGAAGGTGACGAGGAAGCCACGGACATGCGGAGGGGTCCGGGGACTTACCGCAAGGTTGTAGAAGCAATGGAGCGGATGCGGGCGCACAACCTATTCTTTGGATACTCCACCTGCTATCATCGCTACAACACTGAGAGTGTGGGTTCGGATGAGTTTGTGGACGACATGATCGCACGGGGCTGCCGCTTCGTATGGAACTTCACCTACATCCCTGTCGGCAAAGACGCCGTGACTGACCTCTTGGCCACACCGGAGCAGCGCGCATACATGTACCATCGTATCCGCGAGATCCGCGCCACGAAGCCCATTTTCGCCCTGGATTTTTGGAACGACGGCGAGTACACCGGCGGGTGCATCGCAGGCGGGCGGTGCTACCTGCACATTAACGCTGCAGGCGATGTGGAGCCTTGCGCGTTCATCCACTACTCCAACGTGAACATCCATGACGTGACGCTCCTGGAGGCGCTGCAATCGCCGCTTTTTATGGCGTACAGGAGGCGGCAGCCGTTTAGCGAGAACCACCTGCGCCCGTGTCCTCTCCTGGACAACCCGGATGCGCTTGTTGCCATGGTAAAGGAGACTGGGGCCCGGTCCACCGAGATGCTGGCTCCTGAAGACGTGGAAGTCCTGTGCGGCAAGACGCGCCCGGCAGCGCAGAGGTGGGCTCCCACCGCCGACGAACTCTGGGCGAAGTCGAAAGCGGTCCGTGTGGAGAGGGCGGTGGGATAGGCGAGCAGACTCACCCAGTCCTGCCTGGGTTAGCCCGGAGCACTTCTCCTGCGGTGCCCATCGGACTCTCGATAGCCGATGCGGCACCCTCTCGCTTATCCTACGATCGTAAAGTAAGTGACCACCGACAGGAACACCGACGTAACGAGCATCGCCAAGAAGGGTCTGGCGAGCCTCCCCCCGCTTAGCGCTTTCAGGCTTACGTTTAGGCCAAGGCCGACCATGGCGGCCGTCAGTATGTATGACCCCGCCTGAGTCAGGGTGCTGTGAAGGACGGGGCTCATCTGGGCATAGGAGCCCAGCACGCTGCAGGCGACGAAGCCTACCAAGAACCAGGGGAACTCGACCTTGGCCCTGTCCTGGTCTCTGTCCTTAGCCCCGCCCTTGTCCTTGTCACTGCCACTATCCTTGGTCTTTCCATCATCCTTGGTCTTGCCGCTCCCGTCTTCTCTTTTTCTCATGAAGTACATGAGCACGAAGCACAAGGGTATCAAGAGAAGCACGCGCCCCAGTTTGGCCAGGAGCGCTACTGCAAGGGCGTCGGCTCCGCCGGGTGATGCTGCGGCAGCAACGTGGGCGATCTCATGGAGGCTGACTCCGGCCCATGTGCCGTACTGTGTAGCGGAAAGCGGTAGAACCGGTCTCAGCAGAGAGTAGACGATGGCAAACGCCGTGCCTGTCAAGGCAATCATCCCCACGCTGACGGCGGTCTCATCCTCTTTCGCGCGGATAATAGGGGAGACCGCTGCTATGGCAGCCGCCCCGCACACACCTGTGCCGACGCTCAGGAGCAGCGAGATGTTTTCATCGGCTTTCAGCCACTTGGGGACCAACATGATTAGCAGAATTGCGCCCACTACGGTCCCTAAGTCTCGGATAAGGAGCTCCAGACCCTCGCTGAGCACGGTCGCCAGGTTGAGCCGGAAGCCGAAGAGCACTATTGCAAGGCGGAGTCCTGTCCTAGACATGAGTTGTATCCCGCTTCGCAGTCCTTCTGGGTACCCTGCTACTTGCCTGTAGATGACGGCCATCAGGATGGCAAGGACCATGGCTCCCGGTCTCGAGAGCACCGGTAATTTCGCTGCTTGGGTGCCCGCAGCCGCAATGGCGGCAGTGAAAGCGATCCCTCCGATGAGCCCCGACCAATCCCCGTTGCCCCTGTTTCCCTGCGCCAACTCCGACACTCCTATCGTGATAACGCTTCTGTGATGTTGTCGTGACGTAAGGGCACAAGATACCTGCTGCCGCTGCATGCCTGTCCGGCATACGGGCTCATTATACTCCTTCGGGGCTCCTTGGGGTTATGAACTCACGGCTATAACGCTCGAAGTTGTACCCTGCCTAATCAGTGCCGGCGCTCAGTTGAGGGCGGCGTCAGCGTTTCGCTTCGTTTAGGAACGCGCCCAGAGCGCTGTCTATTACGGAGATATGGTTTACCAGCCAATCGGATAGTAGGCGCTGGGCCTGTATGGCCAGTGACGAACTTGGCCCCTCCCGGTCGAGGCGTTCTTTGAGTTCCTTCACCTTCCCGGTGAAAAACAAGTGCTGCTGCCTGTGGTGGACAAAACCCGGATAAGAGTGTTCTTTCATTATCCGCTCTTCGCTGTTGAAGTGAAATACAACATATTCCGCGAGAAAGTCCAGTGTTTGGGTTACTTCGTTTTTGCCCTTCCCCTGCGACATTGCAGAAAGGAGACCGGCGACCCGGTCTATGAGTTCCTTGTGCTGATTGTCGATTTCGTTTACGCCAACGGATAAATCGTCCGACCACTTGATCATTTTCCCACGCTCCCGCTTCGCCACCTACGTACGACACTGCGGGTACGTACGGTAGATACGACGGCAGATAAGTATTTGATTGTACTATCGAAAGGAAAGGGCAGGTATGTAGACCGGTGTTGGTTTCTTACATTTTCTAGATGCCAGTTCTAGATGGCAGATGAAATGCCACTACAGACGAATCGGCGAGCCATGGACTCTAGGCAATTGAGGAGTTGCAGGTTTCGCCGGCTTTCCACCGAAAACCCAAGAGGGTTCTGCGGCGACCGAGGCAAGATACCACAAGACACGCGCTTTTGGAGGGAACCCGGATGGACCGTCTCGACGAAGGGCTTGCGTTCATGCTGAGGTATGAGAACGTGGCGTGGTATGAGGACGGAAAGGTGCGCATCCTGGACCGGAGGATATATCCAGTCAGGGTGGAGTACGTCGAGTGTACCCGCCACGAGGAGGTGGCCCGGGCGATCGCCGACATGGTCACCCAGAGCGGAGGACCCTACACGGCGGCAGCCATGGGGATGGCTCTGGCCGCCTACGAAGCCCGCAGGATGTCCGAAGACGAATTCATAGAACACATGACCGGCGCGGCCTACACGCTGTCCCACGCCAGGCCGACCACGTCGAAGAAGATGGAGGCGGTGACGGCCAGCTGCCTGTCCGTTGCCGAAGAGGCCGTGAAGCAGGGGAGACGAGCAGACGAAGCGGTCTTCCTGCACGCCATCGAACTGACTAACCACCGGTATAACGAGTCTCGAAAGGCAGCCAAGTATCTCGTCGACAAGATCCCCAAGGACGGAACAATCATGACCCAGTGCTTCGCGGAGACCGTGATAGGCATGATCCTCCGGGAGTGCAGGGAGCGGGGCAACAACGTCAAGGTGATATGTCCGGAGACCCGCCCGTACTTCCAGGGAGCGCGGCTTACCGCAAGCGTTGCCTACGACATGGGGTTTGACGTTACCGTGATCTCAGATAACATGCCCGCGTACGTCATGAAAGCAAAAGGCGTGGACCTCTTCACATCTGCCGCCGACGTCATATGCATGGACGGGCACATAGTCAACAAGGTAGGCACGTTCCAGATAGCGCTGGCCGCCAAGCACTGGGGGATCCCTTACTATGTGACAGGTACTCCCGATCGCAAGCACCCTACGGTTGACACCGTTAAGATAGAGGAGAGAGACGGGGACCTGGTGTTGGAGGCCATGGGCGTGCGCACAGCCATGCAAGGAGTCAAAGGCTTCTATCCCGCGTTTGACATAACTCCGCCGGATCTGTGCGAAGGTGTTGTTACGGATAAGGCGATCTACTCCCCGTTTGAGCTCGAGAGGTACTACAAATAGGTGCTTCATCCCCGGCAGCACCGGGCGCAACGCGCAAGGACTTCGGCGTCCGCAGCGACTTACGGCTCTCTCACCCGGTGCACTGATGAGTTAAATTAGGCCGACTGCTTCTCCTTCCAGAATCTGGCATATTATGATACAATGCGCCAGGATATGGCACAAGATTGGAGAGATAGGAGGCTGCCCGGGAGTGCGACTACCTAGTGTTGTCTTCTCGGAGATGAAGAACGCGACAGGGCTTGGCGCCGTGGAGAGTTATGTCTACATAATGGCGTGGACCCACGACCCCGACAGCCTTTCTCAACTGGCCTCCATCACCAAACTTAATCGAAGGACCGTCTCAAAGGCGTGCAGGAACTTGGTAGATCAAGGCTGGATGAATCTCATCAGTGCACCGGGTGAGAGAGGATGCCGTCCGGTCGCGCTCATCCCGTATTCCGCACAAGTCGTAATGGCCAAGGATCTGGAAGAAGAATACGATATGGCGATCAACAAAGGCGAGTTTCTCGCTAATAAGCGTATGGACTGGGTACTTAAGGACGATGAGTACGTGACCAACGCACGACCCGCTTTCTTAGTCAACACGCTGAACAACGAGAGATTGGAATATGACCGGTACCATTTCAAGGCGAAGTTTGCGTCCGAGTACCAAGGGCCGCAGCACTTCAGGGTGACCCGGAACTCCAGCGAGGAGGAACTGAGGCTACAGCAAACTCGCGATCATATCAAGAGAAGCATTAGTGTGGAGCACGGCATCATCCTCTTACAGATCACTCCTTCTGATCTAAAGCCTGGCGTGCTGGAGGCCAAGTTGCGCGAGGTCGTGCCTCACCTTATGAGGGGATATGTTGATACGGAAGGACCCTACTACAGGACACTGCTGAGACTCTGTTCAAACTACGCTGCCAAGGCCGCCAGGGAGAGCGCTAAGGAAAGAACTGAGAGAAATAGGGAGATTGCCAAAGAGCGCTCCGCGGCGAACCCTGGCTATCGTACCAAAGAGGATGCCCGGAAGAGTACTATAGGAGTGGCTAGGGCGAAATCCAAGGGAGAAGATGCTCGGGAGATAGCGGGCGAACAGTGTGCGACTAGACCATAGCACTGGCTTGAGCTGGCGGTGAGGGCGTGGGGCAAACGGGGCGCCACGGCACGTATCAAGAGACTCGATGGGCGCTAGTGCGCAGGTCGTTGAAATAAGTGGGCTCCAGTGCACAGGTCGTTGAATTAAGTGGGCGCTAGTGCGCAGGTCGTAGGATTAAGTGGGCGCCAGTGCGCAGGTCGTTGAATTAAGTGGGCGCTAGTGCGCAGGTCGTAGGATTAAGTGAGCGCTAGTGCACAGGTCGTTGAAACAAGTGGGCTCCAGCGCGCAGGTCCTAGAGTTAAGTGGGCCCCACGGCGCATGCCATAGGGGTTACGGGCTCCACAGCCCACATCTCTGGGATTGATGAGCATCAAATCGTGCACGGTTGAGACGATGGGGAGGAGACTGTCCATGTCAGCAAAGTGGCTTCACACAATGACTTGGGAAGAGTTCAAGGAGGAACTCCAAGGAGAACTCCAGGGAGAACTCCAGGGAGAACCGGTGATTATCCTACCCGTGGGCAGTACCGAGCAGCACGGAGGTCACCTACCTCTCGGAACGGACACCATGGTAGCGATTGCTCTGGCGGAGGAAGCGTCCGAGAAGACGGGGGCGGTGATTGCTCCGCCTCTCTGGTTTGGATGGAGTCCTCACCATATGATCCTGCCGGGGACGATTACCGTGCGTCCGGAGATCCTCGCAGAGCTTGTGTTCGATGTCATCGAATCTCTGGCGAAACACGGGTGTAGGAGATTTGTGCTGCTCAATGGGCACAGAATAGTGAACATCTCTTGGCTTCAGATAGCCTGCGAAAGGGCTAAGCGCCTCCTCGAGGTGGAAGCGGTCATATTTGACCCGGCATACATGTCCAAGGAAATAGCCGACCGTCTGGGCTTTGGGCCCCTTGGCCACGCAGAAGAGATCGAGTCATCCCATATGTGGTACTGCCATCCGGACCTGTATCATGAAGACCGGGCCAAAGACTATGTCCCCGAGCCCAATGATTTCCACAGCGTGGATCCCAGGTATCAGCGCGACACCCTGTGCTATGTTCCTTCGACGGCCAAGGACATGGCTAAATCGGTCGAGGTCGCAAAGGGAACGACCGGCAGTCCGACCAGAGCCTCGAAGGAGAAGGGCAAGATCTATCACGAGCACCTGGTGGATAGGCTGGTTCAGGTAGTGAACAGACTCCGCAGACGTTGAGACCCGGCTACCCATAGGCCGGCGGGCAGGGGTTGGACTCGGACTGGGCGTCGCCGGACCGGTCATGGGTTGCCGCGGGTTGTTTGAAGCAGGAGGGGGAGCCTATGCGGGTGATTTCCATAAGGCAGCCTTGGGCCATGTTAGTGGCTCTGGGGGCGAAGCGCCGTGAGACGAGGAGTTGGTATACCGCCTATCGCGGCCCTATCGCTATTCACGCTTCGGCAGCGATGCCCGTGCGCTCGAAGGCAGCGTGTTCCCTCCCGCTTGTTAAGGATGTCTTGAGCCGGGCAGGGTACGAAAGCTGGCGTGACATGCCCCGCGGCGCCATTATTGCAGTCGGCCGGCTGACCGATGTGCAGGAGATCTCTCCGGAGAACACCCCGCCCAGCCCCGAGCTCGACTTCGGCGACTATACGCCCGGAAGGTTCCAGTGGGTCCTATCCGACGTCCGCCTCCTTCCCGAGCCTATACCGGCTAAAGGGGCGCTTGGCTTGTGGCGGACTGATCTTCTGGACGACCTGGAGATCGAGTAGAATGTATGCTGCTTGACGCCTGCTTGGCTCGAAGGTGAGCCTCTTATCACGAGTCACCTGTTGTTGTGGGTGGGCACCACATGGCATGCCCGAGCGTCTAAGCGCGGAGGAGGTGCGTCTCGTGAAAGGATTCCTCAAGAACGTCGCTCTTTGCTTGGCCGTCCTCTTGGCCGCATTGCTGCTGTCAAGACTGGTCCTCTATTTCCGTGTACTGGACGCGTCGATGGTGGACGTGCCAAAGGCGATGCTCGCTCACAGGCTTGAGAATAGGAACAGCCTGAATCCCAACACGATCGGTCACCTCCAGGAAGTTCGGATAGACTCGGAAGAAGTGATAGGAAGACTATTTGATGAGATACGGAGTGCCACGTTGCGTGGTACGAAGTCGGTCAACTTCTTTGAGCGGTATCCCGTCTATCTGATGATTATGGAGTACGGAGAAGGCGCGCAAGACACCTTTATGTACATCGAGGTGGCAGCGGACAGGAGAACCACGCTCCACAGAGACGGAAGGACCGCATACTACGGCTATATCTCACAGGATACATACGACCTGTTGGCGGAGGCTTATTTGAACGCCACCAAGTAGCGCCAACCTCACTCAGCGGCCCCAAAATGATTGACGGGGGCGGCCCAGCTTGAGTCATCGCTCCGTGACAACCGTAACCTGCGCCTTGAACTGGTCTCCGTCGATGGTGACCCCGAAACGTCCTCCGCAGGCCTCGGTGAAGCTCTTGGCTATGGAAAGCCCCAGTCCTGACCCCTCAGTGCTTCGGGAACGGTCTCCCCGGGTGAAGCGCTGAAGGATCTCATCGGCCGTGAAATCCATCTCGTAGTTCGCCGTGTTCTTGATGACTACCGTGGCTTCTTTCTCGCCTCTTACCAGTTCGACGAACACCCTCGACCCTTTGAGCGAGTACTTCAGCGCGTTGGAGATGAGGTTTTGGAAGACCCGATACAGCTTGCCGCCGTCGCTCACTGCAAACACCGGTTCATCTGGGAGATTAATTCGGAAAGCAAGGCCTGAGTTGTTGATGGGCTCCTCCATGTCGGCAAAGACTTGCCTCATGAGGCGCACGAGGTCTATCCTCTCCATGTCCAAGGTGATATCGTTGCTTGCGGCCTTAGACAGTTCGAAGAGGTCTTGGATCAGGTTCTTGAGGCGCTCGGCTTTCTGCGCCAGGATTCCCACATACTCCTTAGCCCGCTCAGGCATACCGTCCTCTTGAGCCAGCAGGTCGATGTAACTGACAATCGAGGTCAGGGGCGTTTTCAGGTCGTGGGACACGTTTGTTATGAGTTCCACTTTCATCCGCTCGGACTTGACCTTCTCGCTTACGGCCAGGCTGATGCCCTCTTGAATGCCGCTAAGGTCCCGTGCAGCAGCGGCTATGTCAGAGTCCGGGGCTACATCCAGTCTCGTCTCCATATCTCCGTTCCTGATCCTGCAGATGTGGTCCATGAGGCGCCCCCAATCGGTTATGGTCCGGTCGAAGCCGCGAAGATACCGGAGGAGGAGATAGACCCCGACACCGGTGAGCAGGATCGCGAAGAAAGGTCCCCAGCCACTTCGTGACAGGGCAATGAAGCAAAGAACCAGGAAGCCGATAAGCGCTTCGGCTCCCAAGAGCGCGTAGATCCTCCTAAGCATCCTCTTCTGCCAGGGGTATCGCGATTCGAACCTGCGGTACGATGCCAGAAGAGAGCTCACGGAGTTGACAATGACATCTCTGACGGCCAGGAGCACACGGATCTTCGAGACGTCCGTACCGCTGCTGGCGCTGATGTTCGGGATGAGGCCCCGGTATCCGCTGTCCAATCGGTCCGTATCGACAGGCGTCCCACCTTCGAGCACCCAGACTTTCTCACCGTCCAGATACCAGCAGTAACCGTAACCTTCAGGCAATACGGGCATGTTGTCGGGTCCGATCACGGAGGTCAGTCCTCCGTCTATGTTGCCGAAGACCCAGGGACCATCCTCTGTGCCTGTGCTGTTCTCGCCCGATTTCGCTTCCTGAGCGTTGTCTTCAGATGCCGCGTCCTGCCCGTACCCAACGACGATGCCGTACAGCAGGTTTTGGCCCTCTTCCTTCAGCACCTCTGACACGTGGTCTTCATCCAGAAACGACCTGTGCGAAGCCCCGCGGGAACGGTCGTTTGCCAAGGAAAACAGCAAAGAGAAGTAGTAGTGTGTGCGCTCTCTGAAGAGACCGGTGTCGCGGTAGTCTGTAAAGGGAGCCTTCAGGCTATCCAGCCCCTGACCGCCAGTGAAGACCAGAGCGAGAGCAAAGAGGAGGCAGCCTCCGATAATAGTCAGTCCTAGAAAGAAGGAGAGCCATGCCGCAAAGGGGCGTCCACGAGTGACACGATTCGCCCGACCGGTCTCCTCAGTATTTCTCGATCTTGTATCCAATGCCCCATACCACCTTCAGGTATTTTGGCTCCTTGGGGTTTATCTCGATCTTCTCGCGGATCCTGCGGATGTGGACCATCACCGTGTTCTCAACCCTGTAGGCAGGCTCGCCCCAGACACGTTCGTAGATCTCCTCGGCGGGGAAGATCCGTCCGGGATGACGCATGAGCAGTTCCACGATACCCGTCTCTGTGGCGGTGAGCCTCACCGGTTCGCCGTCAACGGTGAGCACACGGCTCTCAACGTCGAAGGCGAGCCCGCCTGATCTGAGGATGCCTGACTTCTGCTTGGCGTTTATGTCTCCCAGGATCATGTAGCGCCTGAGATGCGACTTGACCCGCGCCGTGAGTTCGGCCGGGTTGAACGGCTTGGTGACGTAGTCGTCGGCGCCCATAGACAGTCCAAGGATCTTGTCGGTGTCCTCGGATTTCGCAGAGAGAACTATGATGGGGATGTTCTTCTGCTCGCGGATCTTGAGAGTGGCGGAGAGCCCGTCCATCCTCGGCATCATGACGTCCATGATGATGAGGTGCACCGTTCGAGAGTTCAGGACATCCAGAGCCTGAAGGCCGTCATACGCCCGAATAGCCTCAAAGCCTTCCTTATCCAGGTTTATGGCGATGGCGTTGACGATCTCCCTGTCATCATCCACCACAAGCACACACTGCTTTTCCATCCTGATGCCACCCGCTTTTTCTGTCCATGCGAACATAAAGAACCCCGAAGCCTCACCGTGATGTTAGAGGGCAGGGCTTACAAACAACCGCACTTGTTTCTTAAGGATATCTTACATTAAGGAGCGAACCCAAAAGCTCGTGCCCATCGGGTAGGCGTACCGCCGAACTTGGACAATACCCTAGGTAGGTCCGGGTGAGGCATCAACCGCTGTCGCCAGCAATCGAGGCCGGCTATGCAGTAAGGGGCCAGCGGAACAGGCCGTTGTACCGCACTCCTTTGCCTTCAGTGAAAGGCCGATCCTACCTCGGGCAACCGAAGCTCCCTCGCCGCCGATGGTGAGACGTTCTCTTTCTGAGGCATTGCCTACCCGAGGTATCGCCTATCTCAGGTAGTTGACAACTTCCTTGTTCCTGGGCTTTGGCTCGGGCCGCTTGCCGTCTATGTATCCCAACGTTACCGTGCATACGTGCTTGTAGCCATCGGGCACACCCAGTTTCTTCAGAAGCGCCTGGCCCTTCTCGGTCGAGAAAATGAGCTCGGGCGACGTCATGATGCACGACCCGATGTTTAGGGATTCCGCGGCGAGAGCGATGTTCTCGGCGGCCAGAGCGCAGTCTAACTGGATGAACCTGGCCTGTGAGTCTCCGGTGATCACTATGACGGTCGGGGCATGGAAGAACGGGCTGAAGTTGGGATCGGCTGCTCTTTTCGCCATGAACTCGGGACCGGCCTTCATCATCTCACGCGCGACTTCAGTTATTTCTTTGAGCAGTTCTTTGTTCTGTATGACCGTAAAGTGCCATTTCTGCTGGTTCATCGCGCTGGGCGCCCAGATGGCAGCCTCCAGGATAGCCTCGAGTTCCTGACCGGCGATCTGCTCCGGCTTGTACTTACGGATGCTCCTTCTCCTTTTGATGACCGAAAGAGTTTCGTTCATGTTTGACTTTACCTCCTTGTTTACCGCTCTATTTCCGGGAGATTGGTTTAGGTGCGGGGCACTAGTTCCGTTCTGCATTCCCAGTCGGATACCTTTCGTGTAACATTTATGCGATCAGGTCGAACTACGCTAGACGGGGGGGAACAGCCGATGCTCCAGAGTCCGGTGTGGCAAGCATTCCTAGCAACGACGTTTACGTGGTTCATGACCGCCCTAGGGGCCGCAATGGTGTTTTTCTTTAGGACGATCAACAAGAGGGCTCTCGACCTCATGCTCGGTTTCGCGGCGGGTGTTATGACGGCGGCAAGCTGCTGGTCCCTGCTCCAGCCGGCCATTGAGATGTCTGAGGCTTCGGGTGCGATCAAGTGGGTGCCGCCGCTCGTAGGATTCCTTCTGGGAGGGGCTTTCCTTCTTGTCGCGGACCTCTTGCTGCCTCACATGCATCCCGGCGGTTCGGCGCCCGGGCCGGAAGGACTGAAGTCTACATGGAGGAGGACCATCCTCCTGGTAACGGCCATCACGCTCCACAATATCCCTGAAGGTCTGGCGGTAGGGGTGGCGCTCGGCGCGGCCGCAGCCGACATGCCGCAGGCATCCATAGGAGCAGCCATAGTTCTCGCCATCGGAATGGGATTACAGAACCTGCCTGAGGGCGCTGCGACTTCCATCCCCCTGAGGAGAGAAGGCATGTCGCGCTGGAAAAGCTTCTTGTGGGGACAGGCGTCTGGCATCGTGGAACCCTTGGCGGGGGTCCTGGGGGTATTGCTCACGGTGCGCGTGCAGGCAATCCTGCCCTATGCCTTGGCGTTCGCCGCAGGAGCCATGATCTACGTGGTCGTGGAAGAACTTATCCCTGAAGCCCAGTCCTCCGGCGACTCGAACATCGCTACCATCGGGGCTATGCTTGGATTTGCCCTCATGATGGTCCTGGATGTGGCGCTGGGGTAGAGGCTGCCGGCGCACCGGTGCACTCCTGCTTTTTTCTGGGAGCATGCCGGCTCTAGCAGCCACAGCAGGCTCCGTCTACCCAAACGGCTCCGGCTGGTCCCGACATGGTCACAAGGTTCCACCGGGGTTCTGGCAGACCTCAAAGCCCTGCAGGCCGTAGAGCAGCGGCTGACTTCCAACCGGCGACCGCCAGTACGAAGTGGCCTAACATGCCTTCACTCGTGGCAGGTATTCCCATCACTTGCGCAGAAAGGACAGCAAACATCCCAAGAGGGTCACTGAAAGCACGTTGAAAGGAGGTTATTCTCATGTGGAACAGCCACCGGACCGACGCCTATGAGGGGATGCTGGCCGAGACAATCACGATGGAAGGTTACAACGGCGACCGCATCCATGCGTACTTTGCGCGACCACTCGGAGAAGGCCCGTACCCGGGCGTCATCTTGATCCCGCACGTGCCGGGGTGGGATGAGTTCTACCGCGAGACAACCCGTCGCTTCGCCCATCACGGATACGCGGCCATCTGCCCGAACATCTTCGAGCGCTTTGGCCACGGGTTGCCGAGTGATATTGCGGGGAAAGCCCGCGCCGAAGGCGGCGTCCCCGACGACAGCGTAATGGGGGACGTCGAAGGGGCCCTCAAGCTGCTCAAGAGCCTGCCGTATTCCAACGGCAAAGTAGGCGTGATCGGGACCTGCTCAGGCGGCCGCCATGCATTCATGGCGGCGTGCAGGGTAAACGGTATCGATGCGGCCGTGGATTGCTGGGGCGGCTTGGTCATAATGCCCGAAGAGGCGATTACGCCCGCTCGACCCGTGGCGCCGATCGAATACACGGCAGACCTGGCCTGCCCGCTTCTAGGGATCTTCGGCAACGAGGATAAGTCGCCGTCGCCGGAAGAGGTGGACATCCACGAAGCCGAGCTCAAGAAGCACGGGAAAGACTATGAGTTCCACCGCTACGACGGCGCGGGACACGGATTCTGGTACTACCACACCGAGCGCTACCGGCCCACGCAGGCGATGGATTCCTGGGAAAAGGTCTTCGCCTTCTTTGGTAAGCATCTCGGCAGGGAGAAATAGGGATCGACGTGGCAAGAGGCCACAGATCGGCGCCCCAGTAGGCCATGACCAAGCAGTGTGAGGCGCTGCAGCTAGCCACGATGAAGCGACCGTGAAGAACTGTTGGAGTTGGCCACGATGAAGTGCCGTGAATTGCTCGTGAAGTGGATGAACCAATCGATTTGACCGTGGAGAGCTTAAAATGCCCGCAAGATCCGTAGAACCGTTCACCGTCATGGCCAAGCCGGTCGGGCCAAGGTGCAACCTGGCCTGCAGCTACTGCTATTACCTTGAGACCGAGGGTATGTACGGTGGGGAACTCCCGCCAAAGATGTCCGACGGCCTTCTGGAGATGTATATCCGCAAGTACATAGAGGCGAGTCCGGGGCCGGTTGTGTCATTCATCTGGCACGGTGGAGAGCCGACACTGGCCGGTCTAGACTTCTACCGGAAGGCCGTCGAACTCCAGAAACGCCACCTACCGCCCGGGTGGAGCTGCTGGAACAACCTTCAGACGAACGGCATCCTCTTGGACGACGAGTGGTGTTCCTTTCTGGCCGACGCCCGTTTCGACGTTGGCCTCAGCATCGACGGTACGCAGGGTGTCCATGACACTTACAGAATGGACCGGGGAGGGCACGGTACCTACGAAAGGGTTGCCCGGGCTGCCCGACGTCTCAAGGCCCACGGTATCCGGCCGGACCTTTTGTGCACGGTGACGTCCACTTCTGCCGAAGACCCGGTCGGCGTCTACAGGGCCCTTCGAGACTTGGATACCGGCTGGGTGCAGTTCATACCCATCGTGCGCCGGGACAGGGACGGGCGGGTCACACCCGATTCGGTAACCCCCGAGGGCTACGGGGAATTTCTGTGCGCTGTGTTCGATGAGTGGGTGAAGAACGACGTCGGGCGCCTCGAGATACAGCAGGTTGCAGAGATGGGGCTCGTGTGGTCGGGGGGAAGCGCCAACCTCTGCTGGATGGCCCCGGCCTGCGGCCGTGTGCTCATCGTCGAGCAGGACGGAGCTGTGTATTCGTGCGATCACTTTGTGACACCGGCGCACCGCATTGGAGATATCGTGAACTCGTCTCTGGCAGAACTCGTCGACTCGCCGGTGCAACGTAGCTTTGGCGATGCCAAGCGGGACCGCCTGCCCAGGCAGTGCCGTGACTGCGTCTGGCTGTATGTCTGCAACGGAGGGTGTCCCAAAGACAGGTTCGCCGTCAGCGAGGATGGCGAGCCGGGGCTCAACTACCTGTGCAGAGGCCTGCGGAAGTTCTTCGCCCATGCCGGGGAGCGGATCAGGCGCATTGTGGAGCTTAGGCGGATGGGACAGAGACCGCCCGCAATCATGGCCCAACTGCGAGCGGAAGCCATGGCCCGCTGGCGGGGAGTTGGCCGGAACGACCCGTGCCCCTGCGGCAGCGGGCGCAAGGCAAAGTACTGCTGCTGGGATAAGAGGCCGTGAGGCTGAAGCACGACTGTTGGGCAAGAGGGGACGTGAAGTTGCAGCGCGACTGTTGGAGCGAAAGGGCGCGAAGTTGAGGCGCGATTGTTGGGGCGAGAGGCCGTAGAGCCAAGCACTTACCAAGTCCTTCGACCTGCGCACTGATGCACACCTAATCCCACGAAGTGTGCACAGGCGCCCATGAAATCGTACGACCTGTGTACTAGCGCCCACTTAACTCTACGACCTGTGCACTAGCGCCCACATAATCCTACGACCTGTGTACTAGCGCCCACATAATCCTACGACCTGTGCACTAGAGCCCACTTAATTCTACGACCTGTGCACTAGCGCCCACATAATCCTACGACCTGTGCACAGGCGCCCGTTAAAACCTACGACCTGTGCATGGGCGCCCACTGAGTCCGCACAACCCGTCCGCCAGAGCCCAACAACTCCTACGACCTACCACTCAACATCCCTATCAAGGGGGAAAATCGGTCTCCTGATGTGCTTGAACTCGAAACGCGACAGGTTGGGACTTGAGAGACCGGGCCCGTCAACCTCAATGATCTCTTTGGCGATGGGCTCGTAAGACGCCCTGTAGTGGACTGCCGACTTAACCAGCACGATCTTCTTGTGAAGAGGGTCAATGCCCACCGAACGGGCTACCTCGGGGTCTACGGGTTGGAAGCGTTTCTCGTTGACGATGATGTCAATACCACCGCACCTTATGACTGCTGTGCGCCCCATGGAGCTCCTAACCCCTGTGGACATGGGCCCTCTGTGGACAAACTCGCCGTCAGACAACACCTTCACGGTACCAACTACCCGGACCGGCGCGCCGTGCTTATCGTCGAACTTTCCTCCAATTAGGGCATCGAATCTTCCGCCTATGCCGGCTCTTAAAGCTTCCTCTACGGCTACTCTGTCAGGAATCGTGATGACCACTGCGTCCTGGGCATTTTGGGCTATGAGTTCTCGCAAGACCTCGGTGCCGTCGCCTGATGCCCCGCCGCCCGTGTTGTCTGCGACATCGGCCAGCACAACCGGTCCACTTGGAGCTTCGATAGCGTATCTCACCGCGTCAGCCGGGGACTTCATGTTGGCCACAAACTGATGCCTCATATCCCAAGCCCTGCCGGCAAGGTCGGTGGCTATCTCTTGGGCTCTCTTCAGGTTGGCGTCCGTTGTGGCCAAGAACGCAAGCCCGGCGTCGTGTATATCTGAGTAGACAAAACCTCCGTACACGCTCACGTTAATCACGCCGGGTTCCTTTTCATACTCGAAAGCCCGGTTCATGAGTTCCTTGATTGGTCCCCATCCGGTCCTTGCCGGGACGACAGGAGGCGCGATGGGAGGCCTTACTACATAGCTTACGGGCTTGATCTCCTTTCTGAGGATTCGGGCCACAAATTCGCCTGCCTCAAGCGCCCGTTCATAGCCGTCCACGTGAGGATATGTATTGTAGCCAAACAGCCCGTCTGCAAGTCTTACCATGTCGTCGGTAAGGTTGGCGTGGAAGTCTAGTGTGGCGACTACGGGCGTGTCGGGACCTACGAGATCGCGAACGCTTCTTAAGATGTCGCCTTCGGCATCGGGGAGGCCTTCTACGACCATCGCTCCGTGCAAGGCCAGGAGGACGCCGTCGATGCTTCCCCAGGTGGAAATGGCGTCTTTGATACCGTCCACAAGCCGATTCTTCAGCGAGGAGTACGCATCTCTTTCCACGGTTCCAGAGGGAGTCGCCGACGCGAAAAGCGTGGGGTAGACCTCGGATTTGGTGTCTTCACAGAAGTCTAGAAACCGCCGATGGAGGTTCGAGTGCCTCTGAAATGGCGAACCATCTCTTCGCCTTCAGAGTACCCTCGCTCTTTGAAGTGCTTGATCCCTGTCTTTATGGGGCTGAAGCAGTTGGTCTCGTGGCTGATGCCACCGATTACGAACTTCCAGCTCATTGTCTAAGGCTCCTCTCCAAAGTAGTCAGGTGGACAAGGAATAGACACACAGCCGAACGATGACGAACGATGCTACGGGCGATCATCACTGAACCATCTTGGATATTGAGGAGCGGTTTTCCTGTTTGCCGGGGGTTTTATATGCCGCCGATCTGGGAGAGGATGCGGGAGGATGCGAACTTTCCATCAGAGAATCATCCCTGCGGCAATCCAGGCTTGAAATGGTGCGAACGTTCTTGTGTGCAAGTCTTGGGACCGGGGGAGAGAGAAGGTAGTGAGTCATGCAGATATGCCCGATATCCTCGGCGCCCGACCTCCGTGGAGTGACGTGGAGGGCGTGCCCTCAAGAGGTGTGTCCTCAAGAAACGAGCAAGCGGCGAAAGCCAAGAAGGCCTTCGTTGAGATCTACGGGGGCCCTGAAGATGGCGTGCGCGTGTTCTTTGCCCCCGGAAGGGTGAACCTTATAGGCGACCACACCGACTACAACGGAGGCTTTGTCCTGCCTGCAGCCATATCGCTGGGCATATATGCGGCTGTGCGATATACGGCGTCTCCTGAAGAAGCGGAAAGGGTGTTTAGAGCGCGATCTCTGGATGCCAAGGGAGAAGTCTGCCTCAGGTTAGCTGATATCGAGTTCGTGGAGGACGGAAAAGATAGCCTGCGAATGGCCGGGCCGCGGTCGGGACACGGGGAGGTCCGAGCCGCGCCGGTCGGCCGTGCTACCACTGCATCTGCCGGGTCCGCCGGATGGACAGCATACCCTGAGGGCGTGGCGAGGTTCTTGATGGATGAAGGCCTGCCCGTCCCGGGATGCGACATCCTATACCTTTCCGACCTTCCCATTGGTGCGGGGCTTTCTTCATCCGCCGCTCTGGAACTTGTGACAGCCCATGCCCTTCTTCGCGGGACGGAACTGGACAGGGTCTGGCTCGCGAAGCTCTGCCGCAGGGTGGAGAACGAGTTCGTGGGAGTGAAGTGCGGCATCATGGACCAGTTCGCCGTGGCCATGGGGAAGAGAGGATACGCCATCCTGCTCGATTGCGAGACCCTCGCATGGAAGTATGTCCCGCTGAACACGGGCGAGTACTCCTTCGTCATCATGGACTCCCGCAAGGAGCGGAGCCTTGCCGCCTCGGCGTACAACGAAAGGAGGGCAGAGTGCGCCACGGCGTTGAGCCTCATAGCGAAACACAGGGAGATCTCCAATTTGTGTCAGTCTTCCTTCGAAGATGTCCGGCGATATGTGGATGACTCCGTCCTACGGAGGCGTGCGCGTCACGTTGTGACGGAGAACTTCCGGGTCAAGATGGCTGCGGAGCTCCTGGAGCAAGGAAGGGTCCTTGAGTTCGGCTCCCTCATGGTAGAATCCCACAAGTCCCTCAGGGATGACTACGAAGTAACCGGTCCCGAACTGGATGCTTTGGTTGAGGCTGCGCTGGAGGCCAACGGCTGCATCGGGGCGAGGATGACCGGCGCCGGCTTTGGGGGCTGCGCGCTGGCGCTCGTGCGGTCGGACTTGCTGGAAGGCTTCAAAGAACAGGTTACTGGCTCCTACCGTGAGAGGACCGGGCTTCGTTCGGTTTTCTACGCCCTAGCATGATGGTCAATGACTGGAGTGGGTGGCTGGTTGCAAGATCGTGGAATACTGCTGTCATGAGCCTGTATTCCAGGTTCTATCCTGAGAGTAGACGCCGACCTCACCGTGGGTAGACATCTCGGTTTGAGAGGCTGAAGGAAACCGAGCGGACTCAAAGAATACTGCGAATCATTGTATGGATGATTCTAGGTCACGTAAGAACAACATGAGACTGGGGAAACTTGAGAAGTGGATCGAGAAGAGATATTCAGGAGATTGGATGACTACTGTAGGGCACGCTTCATCGAGTTAGGTGAACGCCACCTCAAGAGGCCTGTTCTGAAGTCGTACGTTGTTGAGACTCGGCGAGGTGTTGGGCAGCCGTCTGTCGCGGTCTTCGCTGATCTAGGCAGGATCAAGCAACAGGATGAAGATTTCTACTCAATTGATGATCCGCAGGGACCTGTTGGGATTATTGAGAAACGCTCTCGGTTTCTGATACTCCATACACTGCTGAAAACCTCAGAGATTGAGCTGCGGGTGCTTCGCTTAACTCGAAGTTCGCTTCACACTGATAACCTTTGGCTCGATGGGGACATGCTTAAGTACCTGTTTGATGTGGCAGTAAAGGTTTATGGCGGAAGACGTCCTAGTCGCATCGCGATGGAGTTCGAGCCTTATTTCGACACTCTTTCAGAAGAAGATGTTGGGTCTGAAGAGATGGATGACTTCGAAATCGAGGACAGTGAACGATCCCGTCCACTAAATCGTATTAGCCTCTCCAACAAGTTGGGTAAGCTGAACGTGTTTGTAGACATGCTGTACGATCTGGATTTCCGAAGTCTAGCTATGGTGCGATTCCCTTCTCCAACCACCTCGGGCGGACATGAGTTTTATTACTACGGGAAAGTGACCAATAGGTCAGATACGTTCTACGCTCATCGAGATGTCCTCAACAATGTGTTGGATGGTTACCGTGCCTTAACGGAGCGGATCGAGGATCTAACTTGGCTTGGTGGTCATAGGGACAAATCGCCGGAAGGGCTTGAGGCTGCTGTGGAAGGAGCGCCGGTAGTCTTCAGGTTTGACAATGGGATCCCCAGTAATGTGTACCAATCATTTCTCGATGTGACCTTCCGGAAAATGCGCGGACCGTTCCGGCTGGTTGGCAATCTGATTCCAGCTGGCAAAGACAGGTATCATGTTTACGGGCTCGACATGCACCTTGGACAAAGGGTTTTCCTGGAATTGTCCCCGAAGAGGTTTGTGGTGATACTGCCGTATGGTACTTGTGGCAATACGGTTCATCGACTTGCAGCCAACATCCAGAGGTACCTTAGTCAGGACTTGACGATAACGGTTGGAGGAGAGGAATACCGTGCTCTGGTTAGGGAGGCCTTCATGATTGGTTCTCGAAAGACCGATTAACCAGCTCAACCTTATGTTGGCTTTGGCAAGGGAGTGGCCGGTCGACGATGAAATAAGGCCGCTGTTTAGGGAGTGGGGATACTCTGTCAGAGCGGTCGGGCGGAAGTTCGCTCTGCCGATATCGGTCTATGCGGCCCTGAAAGATAGTGTTCCAATGAAAATCGCTGCCGGACCTGACTTGATCCTCGTCTCAGAGACCAAGGGCGAACTCCTGGAACTAGAGTGCAAGACCCAGAGCTTCGGTATGAAAGCAGTAGTGATGGGGGCGGCAGACACCGATGAACTAAGGCAAGCACGCACGTTGCTGTTGCTTGATCCTGCCAGTTTGGCGGGTAGCCTGGGGCTTCACAAAGTGAAGTCAGGCTCACTAGTCTATGTTATAGCCACTGAGTCGGTGCCTTTGCAGGAGATAACCCTCGAAGAACTATCGTCAGAACTCCGTGATCACGGACAAGCTCCCGTAAAGCATTGGGTTTGGGGGCTAAAGAACAAGGAAGACGGTGTTTACCTCTGGAACGTTAACCTTGGAGAAGAAGAAATCAGGGTGGTGGCGACGACTGACCCTGACTGGGAACCGATTAGAACCATTCCCTTCGACCCTTCGATCGATGCCAAGGATGAGAAGGGAGTCCTCATCTTCAGCGAACTGGTCCGACAATCGGTAGCAGTGAGGGTTCTGGAGATTGGAGTTGGGCAAGGCGTACTCGATCCAGTAGCCGTGTGTCGGGCCGTGATACCTATATGGGACTTCTGGGATCCGGAGTGCACAAAACCCGTGCTCGCCCGGGCTAAGGAGTACATAGACAGCATACTGGCTCAGGTCTCTAAGATGGGACTTCGCTCTATGCGAGAAAAAGGGAGATATCTGATCGAGATACCGAGCGATCGAGTACATGCGTCCCTTACTCGCTACTTCGCTAGCCCTAGGTATTGGCGAGGCGACATTGACGTGCACATGCCTCAAGATGGACCTCCCATGTTTGAGGAACCCACTGCGCCGTAAGTCGAACAGGCATTGCACACAAAGACACGTAATAATGGATCGAGGACTGTGACTTCACGCTGGGGTCAAACGGCAATCCTGCGGGACCTCATAGACGGCTTCAGAAATGAGGGGGCTCAGGATATGGAGTATAAGTCCTTCGAGAGAGACTTCGTACATCGAACACTCGCCAATCTTCGTCTCATTGAAACCTCTCTCTCAGATCGGAACTCGGAGGGTGCAGACGAAGTAAAGGCCTTCGAAGTCACCCAACTCATTAATTCCCTGTTGGGCCTAGTCGTGATGCCCCATGGGTTGATGGGGCGTCGCATTGACGAGACCCCGCTTGAGGTTCTTGAGGCAGGCGGATGGAAGTTTGGTGTGAAGAACTGGCCAAGCAACTATCTGCGAACGTTAGGTCGGTACGTCAGGCATCTGCGCAACAGCATTGCTCACATGAGAATACGGATCGAAGCGCCGAAAGGGGTCATTACGGGAATAAGCCTCAGCGACAGAAGTGGCTTCCCGGTGATGCTTGACGTAGATGACCTGCGGATTCTGGCGGAGCGACTCGCTTTGTACCTGCTGGAGAGGGATCAGTCCACTGATCCGGTGAACTGACCATACTCCTTTTCGGAGCGCTTGCAATGGCCTAGACCTTAAGAGATGGAGCATTGATGGAGTATTGTGGTTTCCAGAGTTTCCCGGCTCAGTTCTTTACCTAGTATCACTATCTAGTCACTGTCTTCACTTTTTGGTCACCTTGCCGACCATATAGTTGGATGCTAAGCGTGAAGGACATGACTCGGAAGGTATGGAAGTCCTTTTGGGCCATGGACGAGCGCTTTAGCTCAGGTTCCCGGGATGACGCAGATAAGGAGACCTAAGATGCAGGCAATGATTCTGAACTCCGGGATGGGATCTCGGATGGGGAGCGTCACCTCAAACAAGCCCAAATGCATGGTGGAAATAGCCGAGGGTGAAACGCTCCTTTCGCACCAGATAGACACTCTAGCCAAAGCCGGAGTGACCGAGTTCCTGATGACAACAGGGCATCTGGCTGAGGTCTTGGAAGCCTACCTAGAAGATTACATATCCGAGAAGTACAAAGACAGCATCAGGATTAGGTACGTGCACAATCCCCGTTACTCAACGACCAACTACATATATTCGATGCATCTGGCCAGTGAGTTTGTAGAAGATGACCTCCTGCTCCTACACGGTGACCTGTACTTTGAAGAAGACCTCCTCGATAGGATGCTCGCTCTCGGTGACAGCTCTATTGTGATCGATTCCACGTTGCCGCTACCCGAGAAGGACTTCGCAGCCGAGGTCAGGGGGAACCGTGTGAGCAGGATAGATACTCATCTGACCGGCCCGGATTGCGTCGCCTGCCAGCCGCTTTACCGGCTTAAGCTCGAGGACTGGATGGTGTGGGCAGATGCCATCAATAGGTTCTGCGCCTCCGGCAACACCGGGGTGTACGCAGAGGAAGCACTAAACACAGTGCTGGATGAGGTTCACTTGAGACCGTTTGACGTCAAAGGTGCCCTGTGCATGGAGGTAGACACACTAGATGACCTCCGGCGATTGGTGAGAGGAGCAGCCAGAGAGGGGGATCACATATGAGCGAACGAAAGCAAGTCTATTTAGCGATGAGCGCCGACGTTATCCACCACGGCCACATCAACCTGATCGAGAGGGCAAGTGAGCTCGGAGACATCACGGTGGGTGTTCTAACTGACGAGGCAATAGCATCGTACAAACGCTTTCCGCTCCTGCCGCTGCCCGAGCGCATGAAGATCATATCCAACCTAAAGCACGTCAAGAAAGTCGTAGTCCAGGACACGATCGACTATGAGAAGAACCTTCGCCTCCTGAAGCCGGATTACGTCGCCCACGGCGACGATTGGCGCGAGGGCATTCAGCAACAAGTCCGCAGCAAAGTGATTAAGGTGTTGGCCGAGTGGGGTGGCGAACTCGTAGAATTCCCCTACACGGTCGACGCCAACATAGACCGGCTCCGCAGGGAAGTAGAGACCAGGGGGATGTTGCCCGAGGTACGTCGGGGCAGGCTCTGTCAACTCCTCAAGATCAAGCCGCTCGTCCGGATTATGGAAGCGCACAACGGGTTGACGGGCTTGATTGTCGAGAACGCAAGCGTCGTAAAGGAAGACCGGATCGAACGGTTCGACGGCATCTGGGTCTCCAGCCTCTGCGATTCGACCGCAAAAGGCAAACCCGACATCGAGCTGGTTGACCTGACCTCCCGGATGAACACCATAAACGACATCTTGGAAGTCACAACAAAGCCCATTATCCTCGACGGAGACACCGGCGGCCTGCCGGAGCACTTCGCTTATACGGTACGCACGCTGGAACGCGAAGGGGTTTCGGCCATCATCATCGAGGACAAGATCGGCCCCAAGAAGAATTCGCTTTTCGGGACCGATGTTGAGCAGACCCAAGACAGCATCGAAAGCTTCTGCCACAAGATCCGCGTCGGCAAGGATGCCCTGAGGTCCCGCGAGTTCATGATAATAGCCAGGATAGAGAGCCTCATCCTCAAGAAGGGCATGGACGACGCGCTCGCGCGGGCCCGCGCCTACATCGAGGCCGGCGCCAGCGGGATCATGATCCACAGCAAGGAGAAGTCGCCCGCGGAGGTCTTTGAGTTCTGCGAGAAGTACCAGGAGTTCGGGTCAGACGTGCCCCTGGTCGTTGTGCCTACAACCTACAACTCGGTGACCGAGGACGAGTTCGAGAAGCGCGGCGTGAGGATAGTGATCTACGCCAATCACCTTATCCGCAGCGCCTTCCCGGCAATGATGAAGACCGCCCGCACCATTCTGGAACACCGGAGGTCCTTGGAAGCAGACGAATTCTGTATGCCCATCAAGGAAATCCTTACACTCATTCCCGGGAGCGAATAAGCCATGGTTGAAGCAGCCGCTTTTCTGGAGGAGTTACAAAAGCGCGGGTTTACGTTCTACACCGGAGTCCCCGATTCGCAGCTTAAAGGGTTCTGCGACCAACTCACGCTTACCCTGGGTACGGGGGATGACCACATCATAGCCCCGAATGAGGGGAGCGCCGTTGGTCTGGCGGCAGGCTATCACCTGGCAACCGGGAAGACGGCAGTGGTCTACATGCAGAACAGCGGGCTGGGGAACGCCGTGAACCCTATCACCTCGCTGATAGACCCCAACGTGTACGCCATCCCGGTCTTGTTCATAATCGGCTGGCGCGGCGAACCCGGGGTACATGACGAGCCCCAACACGTGAAGCAAGGCGCGATCACGCCGGGTCTTCTGGAGATCCTAGGCATCGACTACTTCGTCCTCGGGAAAGACACGGCTCTTGCCGAGGTGCTCGATACACTTGATTCTCATTTCTTGCCGGCCTTGCGCGAGGGGCGAAGCGTGGCCATCGTTGTCAAGAAAGGCGGCATTGGGCCCGTCCCATCTTCCGTGGTGGATAATGGCCGTAAGCTATCGCGGGAGAGGGCCATCCAGATAATTCTTGGGCGAGCAAGCGCAACGGACGTTGTTGTGTCCACTACGGGGAAGATCTCGCGTGAGGTGTACGAGTACAGGGAGTCCGTCGGCGAAAGCCATGAGAGGGACTTTCTGACCGTAGGATCCATGGGCCATGCAAGCATGATTGCTTTGCAGGTCGCCGAGCGTTCACCGGGACGTCGAGTATGGTGCCTGGACGGCGATGGCGCTATGCTCATGCATGCCGGCTCACTCGCCCTAATCGGCGCTCGCGGACCCCGGAATTTCATCCATGTGCTGCTGAACAACTTCGCGCACGAATCGGTGGGTGGAATGCCTACGATCGCGGGCAGCGTTGACTTCTTAGGGCTAGCCAAAGCGTGCGGTTATTCCGGTAGCTGCAGGGTTGACGATGAAACAGGGCTTGTAAAGCGTTTGGCGGAGTTCAATGAGCATAAGGGGCCTTTCCTATTGGAAGTAGACGTGTCAACAGGCTCGCGACCGGATCTGGGCCGGCCAAAGACTACCCCCATTGAAAACAAGACCGGCTTTATGGGATTCCTGCGAAAAGTGGCGGGAGAAGTGGATGGAAAAGTGGATGGAAAAGCGGATGGTTCAAGATGAGCCGCCTGTCCATACCCGGTGAGGTCCACTTGGTGTCGGCCGATGAGTTCCAAGCCGATAGTCTTGCCTGGCTGAAGGGGAAGAGGGTCCTCCTGATCATGAACTCATCCCATGAGGAAAGGCTTGGCCTCAAGAGATGGGTTGATGCCCTTGGAAAGGCCGGCTCGTCCTACACCCGACTCGGCGGCATCCCGTCCAACCCGACGGTAGATGACCTGCTCCGAAACCTTCAGCTGAGTCCCTCCGAGGCGCCCGATGTCATCGTCGCCGTCGGTGGCGGTAGTTCCATTGACATGGCCAAGGCCCTGGCCGCCCTTTGGCATCTGAAGTCTGAGGAGCTGACCCGCTCCGGTATCTTGGCCTGCATAGTGAACAAGCAGTACCTTGCCGGGGGGGCGCGGATCCCGGTGTGCGGTGTTCCGACAACCGCGGGGACAGGTTCGGAGGTCACCAGATGGGCGACGATATGGGACCCACAGGGAGGGGCCAAGTTGTCCGTCGACGCTCCGTGGCTCACTCCCGTCCGGGCCTATATAGTGCCCGAGTTCACCGTCTCCATGCCGCCGCGGCTCACCCTGTCAACCGGTTTGGATGCCCTGTGCCAAGCGGTCGAAGCGTATTGGGCAAAGGCAAGCAATCCAATGGTGAGAGAGCTCTCAAAGACGGCCGTACGCCTCATTGTTGAGTACCTGCCCAGGGTCTTGGCGGGGGAGGGCCGGGATCGCGCGTTTAGGGAGAAAATGTGCTTGGGCTCTTTGTTTTCGGGCCTGGCGTTCTCCCACACTCGGACAACGGCATGCCATTCCATATCCTATCCGTTGACCATGATGCACGGCATTGAGCATGGGTTGGCATGCGCGCTGACTCTCGCCGGCGTGTTGGATATCAATGCTCCTGCGATCGAAGATCCGGACGGACTGTACGGCGCCCTGGGAGTCCGGAACCCCGATGAATTGCAGGCTTGGTTGGACTCGGTGTGCGACGGCATTGTCAAGCTGCGGCTGAGTTGGTTTGGTATAGAGGAGCGAGACATACCTGTCCTCACCGAAGGTTCTTTCACCTTGGGAAGGATGGACAACAATCCAGTAAATCTTGGGCCCAGTCAGGTCAGCGCCCTTCTCCGCCGCGCGCTTTACTGAGTGGGTTCAGGCCGGGCGACGGAGCCCTCAACTGCTTGCCTGCCGATCAGCTCATACGCCGAGACTACCCGTGACACGTCTGCAGCGTTGAAGTCTACCGACCTGTAAGATATGCGTTGGTCACGCTGTCACTCTGCAACGCCGCGAAGTCCGACAATAGGGCCTTCCATATAAACAGAAGCCGCCGGCTGTCGATTCATACTTGTGGTACGTGGTGAGACAAAAGACCTAGTCGCTGAAGAATACCGATATCAAGGAGAGCCGGCGAATGAGAAAGCATCAACAGCAGCAGATACTCGAGATCCTGGAGACTATGGGAGAAGCCCAAGCCGCGCGACTGTACGCAGACTGCCAAGAAGGCGCGCAGAGTATTGCAGAGTTCATTGACGAAATGGAAGGCGAAGGAACGCGGACCGCAGCGCTACTCCACGAGTACTGCGAGCTGATCGCCAAGATCAGCAACGGGCAGATAGGCGACCAAGTGTTGCGGAGGCACCTCCTCAAGATCGAGAACAGTGTCAAAGACGAACTGAAACCGAACAAGATCGAGATGGCGTTTCTGTCATATAAGGCGAGCATGTCGGACTCGATCGAAAGCATATATCTCGCCGCCAAAGAAGACCCGGCCGTCGATGCCTACTGGATCCCCATCCCTTACTTCGAGCGCAACGCAGACGGTTCGCTGGGGCCAATGCTCTATGAGGGCAGGGAGCACTACGGCGAGGGCATTGTGTGCACCGATTGGCAGGCGTATGACATTAAGACCCGCCGTCCGGACGTAGTCGTTACATTCGCCTCCTATGACGGGCTAAACCGGGTGACAAGTGTTTACCCCGAGTTCTACTGCGAACGCCTGCGGAACCACACCGATATGCTTGTCTACGTGCCGTATTTCGTGGTAGCGGACGACGTTGCGGAGCATTTCTGCATAGTACCGGGCTGTGTTTACGCCCACAGGGTTCTCCTCCAGTCGGAGAAACTGCGGAACACCTACATGCGCGTCTTCAGTGAGCGCTACGGCAGGATGTTCGGAGATCCGCAGGAGAAGTTCGTTGTCCTGGGTTCGCCCAAATATGACAAGGCGCTCGTCACGAAGCGCGATGACTGTCCGCTTCCGCCAGAATGGGAGAGGCTCATCGCCGGCAGGAAAGTAGTATTCTACAACTCGACCATCGGCGCGGTTCTGGCCGGCAACGAACAGTACTTGGCAAACTTGCGCGCTTCGTTTGATGTCTTCCGCAGAAGTGACGATGTCGCGCTGTGGTGGCGGCCGCATCCCTTGAATGACGCGACATATAGGTCCATGCGCCCGCACTTGTTGGATGAGTACAGGCAGATCATCGACGACTACCGGCGTGAGGGGTGGGGCATCTATGACGATACATCGGACCTCCACCGGGCGCTGGCGTGGAGCGACGCGTGCTGCGGAGATATGAGCAGCATCGTAGCATTGTTCTACGCAACCGGAAAGCCTGTGTTGATTAATACCTTGGATCAGCACTACTCGGAGGGGCTTGATACTTCGAAGACGGATGGAAGGGATCCCGCCGGCGCTTCTTCCGATGAGTGGGAGGCAGTCCTGGACGAGAGCGGTCTGCTCTACTGTGAGTCGCACGAGTTGCCTCTTTCGGCGTTCATCCACATGCTCGTTCAGGACAGCCCGATCCTGGAACGACTGGGCCAGAGAGGCAGAGACTCGTTCTTGCGCCTTAACGCCAACACAGATGGTACGGCGGGTGCAAAGATGCTTGAGTACTGTATGAGGTATGTGATGGGGTGAAGCCGCTTGGCACGGGTCTGGCATACATAGATCGGCGCTTGGCTGATCCACTACTGCCTTTCCTGAGCCCTCATGTCAGAAGTCTCGCTTTCGCGTGCTGTCGGTGGTTGTCCCATTCTGCTTCGTACCGTGATACAATGACCATGCTGTTTTTATTGGCCTCGGGAATCCCGCCCGAGGCTTCTCCCTTCTTAGAACACCTTTCAGGCCATCATACCCGGCAACTCTTGGACAGGCAATGTCGGTAGCTCCCCGCCATTTTGGAACAGCGTAAGCAGCAAGTGAGGACTACAGCCTAGGTTGAGGGTCTTGATGGGGATGACATCACAGGTGGCGGGCTTTGATTGACCTTGCACTCGCTTGGCCCATACTCACTCTGTCTACGGTTCACTGTGCCCACGCTTTCTTTGCCCATAGTTCACTTGACCATTGACACACTGAGCCTTCGTTCATGGCAGGTACTGCCATCCCATACGAAGAAAGGATAGGAAACATCATAAGAAGGTTGAACAAGACCTTGAAAGGAGGTCCTCATATGTGGAACAGCCACCGAACCGATGCGTATGAAGGGATGTTGGCCGAGACAATCACGATGTCCGGCTACAACGGCGACCGCATCCACGCCTACTTCGCGCGCCCCCTTGGGGAAGGTCCGTACCCCGGCATCATCTTGATCCCGCACATGCCTGGATGGGATGAGTTCTATCGGGAGACGACGCGTCGCTTTGCCCATCACGGTTACCTGGCCATCTGTCCGGACATCTACTGCCGGTTTGGGCACGCAACTCCTGATGAAATGGCGGCAAAGGCCCGCGCGGCAGGCGGTGTCTCTGACGACAGCGTGATGGGGGATGTCGAAGGGGCCCTCAGGCTCCTCAAGAGCCTGCCCTACTCAAACGGCAAAGTGGGCGTCATCGGCACCTGCTCTGGCGGCCGTCATGCGTATTTGGCAGCATGCAGGGTGAACGGTATCGATGCGGCCGTCGACTGCTGGGGCGGCGGCGTGGTCGCTCCCAAGGAGAAACTGACGCCTGCCCGGCCCGTCGCTCCGATCGACTACACCCCTGAACTGGCCTGCCCGCTCCTGGGCATCTTCGGAAACGAAGACGAGGCTCCTACGCCCGAAGAGGTTGACATCCACGAAGCGGCACTCAAGAAGTATGGGAAGGACTACGAGTTCCATCGCTACGACGGCGCGGGGCACGGGTTCTGGTACTACCACACCGAGCGCTACCGGCCGCGGCAGGCGATGGACGCGTGGGAGAAAGTCTTTGCCTTCTTCGGCAAGCATCTCGGCGGCAGAACGTAGTGGATGACCCCAGCGAATTGCGGAAGGGTGGTGCGCTAGGCGGTACCTTTCCAGATGCCAGCAAGAGCCGTAGAACCGTTCACAGTGATGGCCAAGCCGGTCGGGCCGAGGTGTAACCTGGCCTGCAGCTACTGCTATTACTTGGAGACCGAGGAGATGTACGGCGGAGACCTCCCGCCGAAGATGTCGGACGGCCTCCTGGAGACCTACATCAGGCAATACATAGAGGCCAGCCCCGGCCCGATCGTGTCGTTCATCTGGCACGGCGGAGAACCAACGCTGGCCGGCCTTGACTTCTACCGTAAGGCCGTCGAACTCCAGCGGCGTTACCTTCCGCCCGGTTGGAGCTGTTGGAACAACTTGCAGACAAACGGCATCCTGCTGGATGACGCGTGGTGTTCGTTCCTGGCGGAAGCCCACTTCGATGTGGGCCTGAGCATCGACGGCACGCGGAGCGTCCATGACACTTACAGGAAAGACCGCGGTGGACACGGTACTTATCAACGGGTGGCTCAGGCTGTCCGGCGTCTTAAGGCCCACGGCATCCAGCCGGATCTCTTGTGTACTGTGACATCCACGGCCGCAGAAGACCCCGTGGCTGTCTATCGGGCCCTGAGAGACCTGGATACCGGGTGGATGCAGTTCATCCCCATCGTGCGCCGAGGCAAGGATGGGCGGGTAACACCCGATTCAGTCACTCCCGAGGGCTACGGCGATTTTCTCTGCGCTGTTTTCGATGAGTGGGTCCGCAACGACATCGGACGCCTTGAGATCCAGCAGGTTGCCGAGATGGGGCTCGTGTGGTCGGGAGGGAGCACCAACCTTTGCTGGATGGCCCCAACCTGCGGTCGCGTGCTCATCGTTGAGCAGGACGGGGCTGTCTACTCCTGCGATCACTTTGTGACGCCGGAGCACCGCATCGGCTACATTGGCATCTCGCCGTCGGGTGGTGTCGTCACCTCGTCTTCGGGCGACGTCGCGACCGCGTCACTGGCCGAGTTGGTCGACTCGCCGGCACAGCGTAGTTTCGGCGATGCCAAGCGGGACCGCCTGCCCCGGCAGTGCCGCGCTTGCGCTTGGCTTGCGGTCTGCAACGGCGGGTGCCCCAAAGACCGGTTCGCTATCACGGAGGATGGCGAGACGGGACTCAACTATCTGTGCGGCGGCCTCAGAAGGTTCTTCGCGCACGCCGAAGGGCCGCTCCGGCGCGTTTTGGAGCTGAGGAGACTTGGGCGGACGCCGGCCGCCATCATGGCCCAACTGCGAGCCGAAGCCCAGGCCCGCTGGCGAGGGGTTGGACGGAACGACCCGTGTCCGTGCGGGAGCGGGCGTAAGGCGAAGTATTGTTGTTGGGATAGGAGGCCGTAGGGGACAATCGGTCGGGAATCCACCGTCGCGACATCCACAATGAGGCCTGCTTGGCTGGTGTGCGAGATGCCCTTCACCGTGTCTCAGACGGGTGCGGATCGATTATGGATTTGGACTCCCGGAACTCAGAGGCAGGATGCAGGTGATCACTGTCAACTTGGGGAAATAAACGTGCAGTCCGCACTAGGTTGCTTGGTGAGTGGGAGTGGGTTTCTCTGCTGGGACTGGTTGACCGCACTAAAGGACATCTGCAGATGCTGGTGATACTGTGCCGACATTGGTGGAGACTTGCTGCTACGATCGGCCTATTTGCACTCGGGTGGTTGTTGGATCGATGGCAGGTCGCGGCCTCGCTTGTTGCTGGACTGAATCTGCTATCGTTCGTACTCGATCTCGCTGAACTGAGAAAAGAGACAAACAAGCTGTACGTGATACACCTCGACAAGATGTGGTTGGCAGAGCTGGTTCAAAGCTCTCTGAGCCTATCGCACCTCTCGAATTGGTGTGTCCTTGCCTATCGCGACCATGTTGCCATCTATAGCCGGGAGCTGAATCAGGCAATACGCGAGCTCCCCATTACCTGGGAATTTCGAGCAGAGAGGTTCAGTCTGGTTGGCCCAGCGAAGATACTTGAACCATATGTGCTTGGAAGGTACTGGCAGTCCGAGAAGAGCATATTCAACTCCCGTAAAGTACGTCTGCAGTCCTTGACCTTGGACGAGACAGCGGATTCCAAAAAGATTCGGACGGTTATCCAACGAACCGACTACTTCAAGACGCTGGTCACGAATGATATCACAGGCGAGAAGTATGTGGAGAGGGATTCTGGTGCGGTGGTATATGACGGTGTGTCCTTCGTGGTACGGGAGGGAGTGCTACTCTCGCTTGAGGATAGTCCTTGCTCCAACCAGATCGGTGCGTCCACCCTCGCATTCACAAGAGACGGCTATGCTTTGATCCAGTGCCAGACCCATTTCTCAGCACAGTCGCCGAGTCAGTTGGTCCCGTCTGGGTCCGGCTCGGCCGATGAAAGGGATCTGAAGGGTATATCGAACGATTTCAGGCAATTCATCGTGAGGGCGGTTGAGAGGGAACTGCGGGAAGAGTGCGGGCTTGCCCGTCGTGAAGACGTGCGCCTGCGGACCGACGTCATAGGTTTCTACCGGTTGATGACTAGAGGTGGCAAACCGGAGTTTGTCTGTGTTACCGTGATGGATGCCACATCCAGCGACGTGCCGGGTAAGTTGGCTGATCCATATACCGCCGATATTCGGCGGGTGAAGATGCCAAGCCTTGAACCTGTGGATGTGGCTGAGCGCCTTTCTGCATGGTTAGAAGAGTGCAAAGCGGAGGCGTCGTTTGTGCTCAAGATTCACCTACAGTTCCTGGATGATTACCTCAGGACAAACGGTGACGCGTTCCGCGATCTGGTGAAGTGGACTGGTGCGCGTGAAAGCTTGGCGACTCAGGGGTAGGTCATGAACCGTTGATGAGCAGTAAGTGATGCAGTATCAACGAGCTCACCTGCATCAATGAACGATACGAGGTGACGTGGCAATGCGGAGGAACATCGCGGCCATACTTGGTGCCGGCATAGGGAGTAGGACTGGCCTGGATTCCCCCAAGCAGTTCCTTAAGATAGCAGGCAGAATGGTTATGGAACATACTGTCGATGTGTTTCAGGAGCATCCGGCTATCGACGAGATTGCGATAGTAGTGAATCCCTCCTATGTGGGCTTGGTGCAGTCACTTGTGTTGAAGAACAGGTGGAACAAAGTGAAGAAGATCTTGCAAGGCGGGGAAAAGAGGTATCAGTCTAGTCTGGCAGCCATACGAGCCTATAGAAGCGAACCACAGAGCAGGATAATACTCCACGACGCAGTAAGGCCATTGGTTACCGACAGAATCCTGAACGATGTGATAGCTGCTTTGGAGGGATATGACGCGGTTGATACAGCCATCCCCGCTGCCGATACCATCATTCAGGTGGACTGGAATCAGAGAATTGTCGCTGTTCCTGATAGGGAGTTTTTGAGAAGGGGGCAGACCCCTCAAGCATTCACAATCGGAACGCTCCTTCGTGCCTATGAAACAGGGCTAAACGATCCTCATTTCAAAGCAACCGATGACTGCGGAGTAGTGGCTACCTACTTGCCGGAAACACCGATTGTGGTTGTGAATGGTGACGAAACCAATATGAAACTAACCTACCTGCAAGATGCTTTCCTACTGGACCGATTATTCCAGCTCAGGACTCGCACCATCAGTACCGCTTCTACTCCTGACATGCGGGGAAAGGTAGTAGTTGTTTTCGGTGGAAGCTCCGGGATTGGAAAAGAGATTGTTAAGATGTGTACAGAAAACGGGGCACGAGCATACGCCTTTTCGCGCAGTCTCAATGGAGTTGATGTTGGCACTAGGGCTGCGGTGCGGAATGCTTTACAGGATACCTTCAGCAAGGAGGGAAGGATCGACTACGTCGTGAACTGCGCAGCTGTGATGTTCACCGAACCTCTCGTCGACATGAGCGAGGAAGACGTCAACGAGATCATCTCTACGAACTACACGGGTGTGGTTAATACCTCGGTTTGCTCGTTTGACTACTTGAGGCAATCAAGGGGGCAGCTACTCCACTTTACATCAAGCTCCTACACAAGGGGGCGCGCGTTCTATAGCCTGTACTCTTCGACAAAAGCAGCGGTTGTGAACTTTGTGCAGGCACTAGCTCAGGAGTGGGAGCCTTTTTCCATCCGAGTCAACTGTATCAACCCGGAGAGAACGAAGACGCCTCTCAGGGAGAGAAACTTCGGCAATGAGCCAGAAGAGACGCTGCTGAAACCAGAGGAAGTGTCAGCAGTGGCGGTTCAGACCCTATTGAGTGCCTTTACTGGCCAGATCGTCGATGTGAGGCGGCACCATAATGGCTCTGACTAAAGACCTGTGATCATGCTCGTGCGATGATGAGTGCAGGGGGTTAGGGTATGAGCTTTATTCGAGCGAATTCGCCAGAAAGTCAAGCCGAGAGCCAGGTCGCCGAATGTCCTGAATGTGAAGATGAGACCGTTAGGCCTATCAACATTGATGAGATGAAAAGGATTGAGGTTGACATTCTTAGGCAGGTTGTGAAGATGTGCACCAACCATGGCCTAAAGTACTACATAGTCGGTGGAACGCTTCTTGGTGCAGTTAGGCATCATGGGTTCATTCCTTGGGATGATGACATCGATATTGCTCTGCCCAGGCCAGATTATGAGAAGCTGGAGCATATTTGCAGGCGTGAGCTTCCTCCGCGGTACAAATTCATCAACTTCAAAGATGACCCTCGGTTGCCGTATAACTTCTCCAAAGTGATTGACACTCAGACGGTCCTAATAGAGGAGGTAAGGAAGGCTTCTCAATTGAGGTTGGGGGTATTTGTCGATATCTTCCCGTTTGATGGAGTGCCGAGAAATCGGTTGGTGAAAGCGGTGCACATGCAGACCGTTCAGTTGTTGAGAACACTTCTTCTTCTGAGCTCACTAGATCTCTCAGCTAAGAAGAGATCTCTGCCAAGAAGGGTCGTCCTCAAGATCGTGCAATTCTTGCTATGTCCCCACGCGTTGGAATTCGTTCATTGGGCTCTTGAGAAGCTTGCCAGTAGGTATGGCTTTGGATCTTCAGACGAGATCTGCAACTACATGGGCGCATGGGGTAAGAGGGAAGTATTTCGAGGCGAATGGCTGGGTGAAGGTGTAACCTTATCTTTCGAGGGCCTTCTACTAAACGGGGTATCACAGTATGACGAGTACTTGACGCATCTCTACGGGGACTACCTCTCCCTGCCTCCGGTAGAGCAAAGACGATCGCACCATCTGTATAGGGTGTGGTATAGCACTGACCATGAGCGCGTTCGTGACGACGGCATTTCTCATGGGGAGACCCAGCATTGAGCGGGTATGAGACATGTTGTTGCTCGTCGGCAATCGATACGAGAAAGACGATGAAGAGGTGGCGGACCAAAATGATACCCCGGTTCCTTGACGTCATATCAGCAGTCAACGATGAGCTTGCAATAATGGTTGAGCTGGGCAACATATCCGTTAGGCCAATTTGCTCCAAAGAGTATTCAGTGACTAGAATGTTGTTTCGGATGCTCGCCGGGTTTGAGATAGCTGACCGCGAAATGACCGGCGTGTTCGACTTCCACGGCTGTTTAGTGGTTCAGACACACAGTTTCAAAGAACCTTCCAAGGCGATCAACAACGATACTGTCCTAGTAGAAAGGATAAGGGAGACTTCTTTAGTCGGGCGAGACGCAGATATTAACGCTGGATCCGTTCTCGAGACTAACGACCTCTTATTGCCCGATTCGCTTGGGACTATCGCGAGGAGCAAGAGAAGATGAGAAAGAGCTTCTTGTTCCTAGGATTCGCAATACCAGACAGTGAAATGCAGACGGTGTTTAGGAGAGATAGGCTGCCGGCGGTTCAAACTCACAGGTTTGTTTGGAACCTCATCAAGGCGATCTTGTCTAATGACACATTTGACTGCACATTTGTGTGCACTCGGCCAGTGTCAGATTACCCAGGCTACCCGCACAGAATTGTGCGTTCAGCCAATTGGTGCCTGAAGGTTCTGGATAGGGATATAGAGATCAAGGAGATACCGTTCTTGAACTTTGGGATTTCAAAAGTGGTCACGAGATTCCTCTCCGGGCTCTTCTACAGTATAGCGGGATTCCACGCCAAGCATGACAAGTGCGGTGTCATTGTCTATTCCGTGCACGTTCCGTTCATGCTGATAGGTTACATTGTGTCTCTGATCTATGGAATAGACTTCATTGCTGTATGGACAGATCCACCTGCTGTACCGAACGCAGGGGATGGGTGGCTCAAGTCGCGTCTGAGAAACGTTGAGCGATATCTCTCGGTGTTCCTGATGAGGAAAGCGAAGAAAGTGATTTCCATAACTAGACATCTCGCAGAGGACTTTGCTCCGTACAGCCCGTACTTAGTGATGGAAGGCATAGTCGACTGTACCGAGAAATGTGCCGCCTCTATTGACGATAAGGCCCGGGATATCGACCAAGATCGCATCACGTTTGTTTACACCGGTTCTCTCGAAAAAAGGTACGGAGTAGACAAAATCGTTGAAGCCTTCTTGATGATGGAAGACGACTTGGCGATTCTTGAAATCTACGGGCGCGGGAGCTATGAAGAAGAACTCAAGGCGATCTACCAAATGACCCAGAAGGTTAGGTACCATGGGTTCGTTTCGCAAGAGGAAGCGGTGTTAGTTCAGAGGCGAGCTGATTTCCTTATTGATGCTAGGTCTCCTGAAGATGAGTATGTCAGGTATTCATTTCCATCCAAGATTCTAGAGTATATGCTCTCAGGGACCCCTGTCCTGACTACGATACTGCCTGGGATGCCCGAGGACTATAGGGACTACGTGATCCCTCTGGAGAATAACGATCCTGTCACTATTAGAAACGCCGTTGCAGAGGCCATCAAATTGGACAAACAGAAGAGAGCGGAAATCGGTCGCAGGGCTATGGAGTTCGCTAAACTGAGAGACTATCGCAACCAGGGAAGAAGGATAGGTGGGTTTCTTGGTGGGCACAAATGAGCGGGTCAGACCTTTACGGATATTTGAAATGACCGTGCTCGTACTCGTGAGCTTCTCTCCTTTGCTCTCGAAGACCGAACGGGCTTTCTTTACCTTCTTGGTGTTAGCTCTAAACCTGCGCTTTCTTGCTAGGCCAAGTCGCCGCACAGCTTTTGCTCTGTTTATGCTGCTGAGCGTGTTCATCGTCGGAGGGATCGTGGATCTTCGGAACGTCGGTTCTATCGGCGATATGAATGGCCTGAGCATCTATTTTCCGATGTGTTTTCTTCTGGGGTTCCTTCTCAGTGAGAAATACCGGGCCACCGAGTATCTCATATACCTAGATAAGGTCGCGTTTATCGCAGCAGCCCTTTCGCTTGTGGGAGTCTGCGTATACATTTTCACACCAGAACTTGCCTACAGGATGCCAATTTATCAATATTACAATACCAGCCACAGAACTGCCTACTTGTTCAACATCCTCATTTCTTCGACGGGAGTTGTTAGGAGGAATGCGGGAATAGCATGGGAGCCGGGAGCGTTTCAGTTCCTGCTTAACCTGGGACTCTATGCCCACAGTGAGACGAACAAAAAGGTCAACACTCTCCGAACAGCTATCTACATTGCCGCAGTTGTGTTCACTAGGTCGACTGCGGGGTTGATCATCCTTTCATTCATTGTCGTACGCCTTATTCAGCGGGACAGGGTTACCAGGTGGCTGTTTGCCGTGTCATTCCTGGCTTCAATAGGTGTCATCTGGCAGGAGATTGTGTATCATTATACGACCAAACTCGTCGGAAGTGCTTATTTCACCGCTAGGATGCAGCCCACCGTGGCAGCCTTCAGAGCTGCCGCAGGCCACGTTTGGGGGCTTGGCAACTCCGGATATGACGTCTATTATGAGAGTGTTGGAACAGGTCCATGGGATTCGTTCGGACAGATCTTTCTGAGGTATGGGTATCCTCTTCTCCTAATCATCGGCGTTATTTTGCTTGAACTCTTCAAATCACGAAAGCACCTAGCGCTCATACTGCTTGTAACGTTCTTGAGTCAGGGCATCTGGTTTCTCCCATTAGTGACCCCCTTTTATTTCATAGGTCTAAGCAAAGGAAGCGGAACTCATGGACGAAGGTGGTGCGCAATTGCGGATACTGTGGTTGACGAACATACCTCTGCCCGAGGCAAGCCTCTTGTTGGGTGAAAAGCCTTACCCCTTCGGGGGGTGGTTCACGAGCCTATCACGGTTGCTTTCTCTGCAAGATGGTGTTGATCTTTCCGTAACGTTCCCTAGCGAGCGCGTGAATGGCATTGCGGAGTTTCGTGGGGAGAGGATCACCTACTTGCCATTCACGCCCATTAGAGACAGCGATGGTCAACGCATTGAACACAATATACTGTTTGACAATCTTCTTAGAGACAAGAGGCCCGATGTTGTGCATGTTTTCGGTACTGAGATGCCACATGCGCTTTCTATGGTGAATACCTGCAATCACTGTGGCGTGAAGGTTGTCCTTTCTATTCAAGGATTGGTTTCGGTCATTGAGAAGCATGTACTTGCGGGGCTGCCAGCATGGGTTGTGTACGGTGTGACTCTAAGAAACATGATCAGGAGAGATAGTGTAATCGGACTTAAGAGACTTTACGCACAAAGAGGACGTATGGAAATTGAGGCCATCAAGAACGTAAGCTACATAATAGGCAGAACCACGTTTGACCGCGCGTGGACGTCTCAGGTGAACCCAAACGCGACATATTTTCATTGCAACGAGGTCCTAAGAGAAAGCTTCTACAATCACTGCTGGGAGATAGAAAAGTGTAAGAGGCACTCTATATTGGTGAGCCAGGGCCACTATCCGATAAAAGGTCTGCATTTTGTACTCGAAGCGATGCCGCTGATACTCAGGAGATTTCCCGATGCACATCTCTACGTGGCCGGAAAAGACGTCATCAAGGCTGATTCCCTAAGAGACAAACTGCTGATGACGTACTACGGTAAGTACTTAAAGCATGTTGTCCGACGATATAACCTGGAGAAGTGCGTGACCTTCACCGGCATCCTTTGTGAGGAAGATATGTGCAAGAGGTATCTGGAATCACATGTGTTTGTCTCGTCGTCGACCATAGAGAACGAATCGAACTCACTGAGCGAGGCGCGGCTACTGGGTGTGCCCTGTGTTGCATCTTACGTGGGCGGCGTCACAGATCGTGTTCAGCATGGTTGGGATGGCTTCACCTACCAACACGATGCTCCATACATGTTGGCTCACTATGTGTGCGAGGTGTTCGCAGATGACTGTACGGCTATGAGGTTGTCATCGAATGCTAGGGCCAGAGCCGCTCAAGACCACGACAGAGCCAGACTGACAGCCAGAATGCTGGAAGTCTATACTAGCGTCATTCGAGGCAAAGCTTCCGAGAGCCTCATGTTAACAAACGGGTGAGCCTACGGAGTTCAAGCTCGTTACGAAGCGCTTTCGCCCAGGAAACTACGAGTCTGGAGACTGGGGGCGCTCAGTGAAAGTTTTGATGGTTCACGCTCACTCGGCTCGAGTCCCTATCATTCAGCCGACATGGCGTTTATGAGAGAAGTGGTTGCGGCGTGCGTCGCGAGACCTTAGAAGGTTTTTCGCTTTCCATGGGCAAGAAGGAGCTGGCCTTACAGGGTGTACTTGTACGAGATAATCACGCCAAGGCTCGTTGAGGCTCAGGGTATTGTCGTGCCAAGACATCGCTATTCCTCGAACGTGATCGTCAATCGAGAAGTTATCCCAGGATACAGCTTCATTCGGCTACCGTAGTAGTGTCCTTAAGCTTCTGTAAAAACGGGTCTTGACTAATAAACGGTTCGGGCCACCGGCCCCTCTGGTAGACTGGTTGATTGAACAGATCACTAGTCAAGGAGGAGTAGCGGTGACCCAA
>Ga0134103_1000659_pt1 | contig 39972 bp, 34 predicted proteins | sample 14_taG_2_FD_94445 | JGI IMG/M metagenome (GOLD analysis project Ga0134103, IMG submission 94445) | Switchgrass degrading microbial communities from high solid loading bioreactors in New Hampshire, USA - 14_58_20_212_A1 metaG | ecosystem: Engineered > Bioreactor > Semi-continuous > Anaerobic >...
CGTACGGAACCGGGGCGCTGATCTCGGCGGGCGGGCGCTCGCCGACGACCGCCGCCACGCCGCGCGCAACGGCGTCGGGGATGAAGCGGTGGCCATCCGCCGAGCCGCCGACCCGCGCGACGAAGATGCCGCCGGGCTCAACGGCGCGCGAATCTTCAACGATCGGCGCGATGATGTCGGGGTCGGCCTCCGGACGGGCCAGGATACCAGGGACGTGTTTAAGCAGGTCGGAAAGTTTCATCGTTCTTGGCGCATCCGTGATGGGGAAGAGGTTTCAGGGTTCGTACTATCAGGGCATAGATTACTCGAAATCGAGCACAAAACCAAGACGACCAACCGACGCAAAGCCCCCGCTTCCGGGGGCCAAAATGCGCAAACGGCCAAACCGTCTGTCGGCTGGCCGTGCGCACGCAATTCAGGTTGTTGACCGGCGAGCGTCAGACAAGCTGCTCGCGCATGTCGGCAAGCTGAGAGCGGTAGCTCGCGTCGATCTGCTCGCTCTCGCCGCGAACAATCACGCCACCCAGGATCGACGGGTCGGTGACGAACGTCACATCCTCGGTGCCGAGAGACTGCCGGATGCGGGCCTTCTCCGCGTCGGTAAGCGGAACAGCCGTCACGACCTCCAGCGGCGGGGTAAGCCCCTGTGCCTCAGGCGGCAGCGCAGTGAAGAACTCGTCCACCATCTGCTGCTGCCGGTCCTCGCTTGCCACCTGGCCAACCAGATGGCTGGCGGCAGCAATGCTCAGCGAGACGATCTGGCTGCGCATGTCGGCCAGGGCCAGTTCCTTCTCGGCCTGAGCCTCGCGGCGGGCCTCCTCGACGATGCGGCGGGCCTCAGCGCGGGCTTCCTGCTCGATCTGGTTGGCGGCTTCCTGCGCACGCGTCCGGGCCTCGGCAATCAGGCGCTGCGCCTCGGCTCGAGCCTCATCCAAAATCGCCTCTCGATCCGCGTTGGCGCTTGCCAGCGCTTCCTCGGCGCGGCGGGCATTGTTGATGCCCTCGGCGATACGCTCGCGGCGCTGCTCAAGCATGTTGAGGATGGGCTTGTAGGCAAACACGCGCAGCAGCACCAGCATCAGGATGAGGTTGATGACGTACGCGATCAGCAGGCCGACATTTATCCCCAGGGAGTCAAGTGCTTCTGCCAATGGTCTTCTCTCCTGTACCGTAACGGTATGCTCAGTCTGCTGACCAGTCTACGCCACACCCACGAAGATGAGAACCAGCGCAACAACCAGCGCGTAGATCGCAATAGCCTCAGTGAGCGCGATGGCGAGAATCAGGTTCGTCTGGATCAGGTTGGTCGCTTCCGGGTTGCGGCCAATCGACTGCATGGCGCCGAAAGACAGGATACCAATCCCCAGGCCCGGCCCGAGAGCGCCAATACCCATTGCGATGCCAGCGGCGATTGCGCGTGCGGCTTCAAGTTCCATCGTGTTAAAACTCCTCCTAGAATTTTTGACAGTCTAAAAACTGGTTCTGTCAGGGATGCGAACAAGTTCAGGCGAGCGTCTCGCCGACGTCCGGCTAGGCGTGCGCGCCGGCATGCGCTCCATGGTCGTCATCGTGACTGCCGTGCCCGACCATCGCTACCGAGATGAAGCTCAGCGTCAGCAGCGCGAACACCAGCGCCTGGATGAACCCGATCAGGACCTCCAGGATGAAGAAGAGGAGCGGCACACCGATCGGGATCAAGAACATGATCACGAAGAGCAGCACCATACCGGCGAAGATATTGCCGAAGAGACGGAGAGTGAACGATAGGATCTTCGCCAGTTCGGACACGATCTCCAGGAAGCCAACGCCGAACTGTACGTAGCCAAGCCCCCCTTGCGAGAGCGCAGGCAGGTTCACGAACTTGGTGAAGTAGCTCGCGCCGAGCGCCCGGACGCCGAAGATCTGCACCGCCGTGATAGCCGTCAGCGCGATCGCCAGCGGCAGGTTCATGTCCGTTGTACCGGTCCGCAGGAACGGAGCCAGCACGTAGAGAATTTCCTGCCCCTCTTCCAATTCCCCGTGATGGGCTGCCTCACACAGCTCCGGGTCGTAGGTCGGCGTCGCGCCAATCGCGCCCACCTCCTCGGTGAAGGTGAAGCGGTAGATGCCCGTGTTGCCGATCTCCGTCACGGGGAAGCCCTTGGCGACACCCGGCTGCGCGCAGTGCAGAATGCCGACGTTGTCGACGAACGGGAAGAAGTGCAGCAGGTTCACCGTCAGGACGAAGAGGAAGATCGTCATGACGAGCGGGAACACCGATCTCACCCACTGCGGGCCAACAACCGTCCGGATCAGGTTGTAGAAGTACTCCAGAAGGGCCTCAAAGGCATTCCACCACCCGGAAGGAACCATCATATCCTGGCCCTTCTCGTCGACGGCGTTTGGATTCGCCTGGTACTGCTCCATGCGCCGCTTGGCCTTGCGCCCAGCGGACCACGCCAGCAGCAGCAGGACGATGTCGGCGAGCAGGATCGAGGGGAGCGTGTTCACCAGGTAGAACTCATAGCTGCCGATGGTGAACAGCGGCTCCGTGAAGATCGGCTCCGGTGGCACCTGCACATGTGGGAAGGCCACGGGGATATCCAGTCGCGGCAGGAGCACGGTCGGCGCCACGCACACGAGGGCGGCAATCCCCAGTATCAGGAGTAGTGAAAGAAGTCCTTTCAACGAGCGTCCTCCCATGGCTAGATACGTACGACAGGCTTAGGCTCAGCGCGCCCGGTCGGAAAACTCCCCGGCATCCCGCTCACGCTGGCGTCTCTCATACTGCTCCTGAGCCGTGCGCGCGGCAGAGAGCGCGGAGTGCACCATCATGAACAAGCTGAGCGGAATACTTGTGAAGATCAACGCCAGAAGAATCCAGGGCGCTGTACCGAACCACGCATCCAACTGGCGGCCCAGAAAGATAGCGCCGATGAGGAGAATAGCCGTCAGACAGCCGGAGCCAGTGACGCTGGTCCCCAGTGTGACCAGACCCCCTGTCGATTGCGCGGGCCGATTGTTTGGATCCATTCCAGTGGCTCGGTAAGTTGCTACCCAACTCGCGAATAGTATCACAAAAGCTGATACTAATCAAAGTCATTCCGCACTAAAAGACCTTGAAGATTGTGCCAGCGCAGCCCCCTTCCAGCGTCACGGCAGCACCGCCGCGAACGTCGTCGCGGCGTCGAGCGCCCAGTTCCACCACGGCCCGGCGATGGTGCCCATCACCAGCACACCGATCGCCGTGATCCACACCACCGCGCTCGACGCCGGGCGGAGGAACACCGGCGCGTCGTCCACCTGCGGATCTACATACATCACCTTGATGACGGTGAGGTAGTAGTACAGCGCCAGGATCGAGTTCAGCACGCCGACAATCGCAAGCCACACGTAGCCCGCACGCACCGCCGCCGCGAACAGGAAGAACTTGCCGAAGAACCCCGCGAGCGGCGGCACACCGCCCAGACTGAGCAGCGCCAGCACCATCGCCAGCGCGAGATACGGCTTGCGACGGCTCAAACCGGCGAAGTCCGCGATCTGGTCGGAGCCGGTCGTGTTGCTGACCGCGATGATGACGGTGAACGCCAGGATGTTCGTCAGCACGTACATCAGCAGGTAGAAGGCCACCGCCGCCAGACCCAGCTCGGTCTCCGTCAGCGCAACCACGCCGATGAGCGTGTAGCCCGCCTGTGCAATCGACGAGTAGGCCAGAAGCCGCTTGATGTTCGTTTGCACGAGCGCCAGCAGGTTGCCGAGCGACATCGTCAGCACGGCGATGGCGGCCAGCAGGCCCGTCCAGTACGGGGCGGCCTCGGCAGGCCACACGATGGCAAACACGCGCACGAGCAGCGCAAAGCTCGCCGCCTTGCTGGCGGTGCTCACAAAAGCGGTGACGGAGGTCGGCGCGCCCTCGTACACGTCCGGCGTCCAGAAGTGGAACGGTACGGCGGAGATCTTGAAGCCGAAGCCGACGAGCATGAACAGCAGCGCGATAATCAGGCCAAACATGCCTTCCGCATTGCCGCTGATCAGCGCGCCGAGCGGCTCCGCCATGTCATAGATGTTCGTCGTGCCGGTGAAGCCGAATAGCAGGCTCAGACCGTACAGGAACACACCCGCCGACGCCGCGCCAAACAGGAAGTACTTGATGCCCGCCTCGGTGCTCTGACGTGTCTCCCGCAGGAAGCCCGCCAGCACGTACAGGCTGATCGACGCCGTCTCCAGCGACAGGAACAGCATAACCAGGTCGCTGGCGGTGGTCATCAGGCTCAGGCCCAGCGTTGCAACGATCAGGATGGCGTAGAACTCGCCCTTGCGGGCCACGCCGGGCAAGTCCACCGAGATCAGGCTGGTCAGCGCGCCGGCGAGCAGCACCACCGAGTGGAAGATGACCGACACCATGTCGAAATGGATCATCCCGCCCAGCACCGGCTCGGCGAATGCCTCATCGCGTACGAACGTCAGCCCGACGGCCACGTTCACCGCGAGGATGACGAGCATCCCGACGCCGGTGACGACGCCGACGGCGCGGCGGCGCACCGGGCGGAAGGCCAGGTCGAGCACGACGACGAGGATGAGCAGCAGGGTCAGGCCGACCTCAGGCAAGATCGGGATGATCACATCAGTGAAGGATACCGGCTCAGTAAACACTCAGGCACCTCCCAGGAGGCGTGCGATAGGTTCTATACCAGCGGTCACCATCGGCTGCATGATCGCGGGGTACACGCCCACGAGGATGAGCCAGAGCGACAGCAGGCCAAGTGCAAACTTATCTTTCAGCGTCACATCGGTGATCTCGCCGTGCCACTTCTCAGCCTCAAACTCGCCGAAGAACACCCGCTGCACAACGCGCAGGACGTAGGCCGCCGTCACGACGATACCAACCACAGCGACGATCGCGATGACCGCGTAGTAGGTCGCCGGGACGCCGCTCGGAAGCTGGAGCGTCTGCGACGCCTGCCACAGCCCGACGAAGATCGGGAATTCCGCGACGAAGCCGGACAGCATCGGCATGCCCATGCTGACGAAGCCACCCAGGATGAACGCCGCAGCGACGAGCGGCATTTTCTGCGCAAAGCCGCCCAGCGAGGGGATGTCTCGCGTGTGCGCCCGGTCGTACACCATGCCGACGGCGGCGAAGAAGAGTGCCGTCATCACGCCGTGGCTGAACATCTGCAGGCCCGCGCCCGTCATGCCGATGACGTTCATCGTCGCCCAGCCCATGCTCACGAGGCCCATGTGCGACACCGACGAGAAGCCGATGACGTACTTGAAGTCGCGCTGGACCATCGCAATGAGTGAGCCGTACACCACATTGATGAGTGTCAGCAGCACAATCCACGGCAGGTGGGTACGCGCGCCCTCCGGCAGCAGCATCACCCCGATGCGGAGCGCCGCGTACGCGCCGAGCTTCATCAGCACGCCCGCGTGGATCATCGACACGGCGGTCGGTGCTGCCACGTGGCCGTCGGGGCTCCAGTTATGGAAGGGGAACACACCGGCCAGGATGCCGAAGCCCAGGAAGATGAACGGGAACCAGATCTTCGCGAAGCTGGCCAGCCCCAGCCCGAACGGAAGCTGGAACTCGACATCGTACGCGCCGGCATCCCGTGCCCGCATGAAGTCCACCAGGTCGAAGGTCATCTCCAGCCCGGCGTCCTGCGCGACGAAGTACATCGCGATCACGCCGACGAGCGCCACAATCGACCCAATGAGGATGTACAGCGTCAGCTTCATCGACGCGTACTCCCGCGTGACCTTCCAGCCCCAGGTGGCGATGAGCAGGTACATCGGGAAGATGGCCAGCTCGTAGAAGAAGAACAGCAGGAAGACGTCGAGCGCGACGAACACACCGTACACCCCTGCTACAAGCAGCAGGAAGAAGGCGAAGAACTCGCGCACGCGGTCCTCAATCCCCCAGGAGATCAGCACGCCCGTGAAGGAGGCCAGCCCCGTCAGCAGGAGCATCGGCGCGCTGACGCCGTCTACCCCCATGTGGTAGCCAATGCCAAGGCTCGGAACCCAGTTCCAGCGGCCATCCTCGAAGTAGAACAGCTCTTGCGCGCCCGCCTCGACCGCGTTGAACACGCCGATGTAGACGTACAGCGACAGCAGCAGGCTGATCGCCGTCGCCACGGCGGAGATCACTCGGACCCTCTCGCGCCGCCGCTTGATCAGCGCCGCATCTTTCGACGGGTCCAGCCCCACATCGCTTGGCAGCAGGAGGATGATCACCGCTGCCACGACGGGGATGAAGGTGATGAGCGTCAGGAAAGGAAAGTCCATATGCTTGCTAGCCCTTCATGTGACAGGTAATCCGGGACCGCTCAGGTGCAGCCGGGCAGATCCATATTGCCGGGTGAGAACGCATCCGGGTTTCCATACCGTGACGCCCTACAGGCCCAGGCCCCACAACTGGGTAACGGTTGCGTTGATCACACCGACGATCCAGGTCGGGAAAACACCGATCACCAGCATGAGCACCAGGAGCGGCGCAATCGCGATCACTTCGCGCAGGCTGATTTCAAGCGACGCGCCGTGTGCCCGCGCCACCGCCTCGCCGTTCAACGGGCCGTGCAGCACGTGACGGATGGCCTTCAGAATGTAAGCCCCGGTAAACAGCAGGCCGAGCATGCTGATCGCCGTCAGAACCGTGAAGAGCGGGTCCACCGGGAACACGCCGCGAGCGACCATCACCTCGCTGACAAAGCCGTTCAGGCCCGGCAGGCCGAGCGAGGCCATCGACGAGAAGATCATGATACCGCCATACACCGGCGCGACGACCCACAGCCCGCCCATCTCGCGCAGGTCGCGGGTATGCAGCCGGTCGTACAGCATGCCGACGATGGCAAACATCGCAGCGGCGCTGATGCCGTGGTTGAACATCTGGAGCACCGCACCGTTCACCGCAATGATGGCGTTGAGCTGGTTCTGCTCGCCAGAGTACGCGCCGCCTATCCCCACAAACGCCGCGACCGCAATGCCGAGCACCACCCAGCCCATGTGGTTAACCGAGCTGTAGGCGACCAGCCGCTTGAAGTCGGTCTGGCCGAACGAGGAGTACGCACCGAGCACAATCGCCGCCACCGCCAGGATGCCCAGCACCGGCGAGAAGTAGCGCGCCTCGTACGGGAAGAGCGGCAGCACCAGCCGGAGGAAGCCATACGCACCGAGCTTCAGCAGCACGCCCGCCAGCAACATCGAACCGGCGGTCGGGGCCTCGGTGTGCGCGTCGGGCAGCCAGGTATGGAACGGCCAGACCGGCACCTTGATGGCGAAGGCCAGCGTGAACAGCCAGAACGCCACGCTCTTGATGACGGACATGCTCACCCCGGCAAAGACCGGCACGCTCTGCTCGATCTGCGGCCAGACCGCCATGATCTCGGTGAGGTCGAACGTACCCGTCACCAGGCCGATGAGCTGGATGCTGAGCAGCAGACCCAGCGACCCGGCCATCGTGTAGATGAAGAACTTGAAGCTCGCGTAGCGCCGGTTCGCGCTGCCCCAGATGTTGATCAGGAAGTACATCGGCACGAGGCCGAACTCCCAGAACACGAAGAACAGGAGCAGGTCCAGCGCGACGAACACGCCCATCATGCCCATCTCGAGCAGCAGGAACAGCGCCATATACACCCGGACGCGATCCTCGATGTTCCAGGACATGATGATCGCCAGCGGCGTGAGCAGCGCGGTCAGCAGCACCATCGTCAGGCTGATGCCGTCCACGCCGACGTGGTAGCTGGCGTTCAGCAGCGGGAACCACATCACCTTCTGCTCGAAGCACGCGCTGAGCGTGAGCGCGTTGCACGGGTTCTGCTGGAACATGATCCACGCCGCAACCGACAGCGCGAGCGGGATCAGGCTGAAGATCAGCGCCACCCAGCGAAAGACGTCGTTCCGCCGCGTCGGCAGGATCATCAGGATCAGCGCGCCGAGCACCGGGACGAACGTGATGAGCGTGAGCATGTACTCGTTGATGAACTCGCCAAAGGCCATTTAACTCTGTCTCTCCTCAGCAGTCACCTCGGCTGGCACATGGCATATAGCCCTATGGCAGATGGTGACGAGGCGATGTTTCGCTCAACTACCTCTTTCCGCGGACGAACGCCCGCCGGCGATCACCGCAGGAAGATCGCCCAGATAAAGATACCGGCCAGCATCAGCACGCCCGTCAGCACGACGGCGAGGTACTGCTGCAGGCGGCCCGACTGAACATACTTGAACGCGTTGCTCAGCCCGCCGATCCCTTCGACCACTTCATCCGCGCCGCCGTTGACGACGTAAGTGTCAAAGTCCTTGTTGCGCAGCGCCCACCACTCCGTCGAGCGGGCGATAAAGTGGATGATCCCGTCGATGATGCCCCGGTCGATGAGCAGGTAGGACACGTTCCGCGCAAACCACTGCGAGGGCCGCACGAACAGGAAGTCGTACGCCTCGTCGATGTAGTACTTGTTTGCAAACAGGTTGTAGAAGGGGCCGAGGACGCGCAGCAGCGGGTCTTCCTCGCCCGCCCGCAGCGGACGCCGGACATACATCAGCCAGCCGAGGCCCAGCCCGGCGAGCGCGACCACAATCGACGTAATCAGCGGGATCCAGTTGAACTGGAGCGTCTCCGGGTGCTCCAGCAGGCTGCCCGCGACAAAGTCATGGAACCGGTTGGCCCTGAAGATGCCATCCAGCCCGAGGAAGCCCACCGGGATGCCGATCCAGCCCGCGATGATGGAGAAGAACGCCAGCACGATGAGCGGCAGGTTCATGCGCCAGTCCGTCTGCGTGGCCTCCTCTGCCGCAGCCGTGCGCGGCTCGCCCGCAAACGTCAGGCCGATCTGCCGCATCGTGTAGAACGCGGTCAGGAAGGCGGCAATCGCCAGCACGACGAACACAATCGGCGCGTGCGCCCAGGCGTCGGCGAGGATCTCGTCCTTCGACCAGAAGCCCGCCGTCACGAACGGGAAGCCAGCGAGCGCCAGCCCGCCGATCAGGAACGTCCACGCCGTAGCCGGGATGCGCCGCCACAGGCCGCCCATGTTGAACATGTCCTGCGCGTCGAAGTCGAGCGGGAAGTGGTGCCCGTGCTCGTGCGCGTGCTCCTCGCCGTGCTCCATCGCGTGGATGACCGAGCCGGAGCCCATGAACAGCAGCGCCTTGAAGATGGCGTGCGTCATCAGGTGGAAGGCGGCTGCGACATACGCGCCGATGCCGACGGCGGCCACCATGTAGCCAAGCTGGCTGATCGTCGAGTAGGCCAGCACCTTCTTGATGTCGCGCTGGGCCAGGGCAATCGTCGCAGCGAACAGCGCCGTGAACGCGCCGATGGTCGCAATCACGATCATCGTCGGCGTGAAGGTGTGCCCATCAAACCCGACGGTGAGCAGCGGGAACATGCGGATGATCATGTACACGCCCGCCGACACCATCGTCGCGGCGTGGATCATGGCGCTGACCGGCGTCGGGCCTTCCATTGCGTCGGGCAGCCAGGTGTGCAGCGGGAACTGCGCGCTCTTGCCGACCGTGCCCGCGAAGAGCAGCAGGCCAATCGCCCCGCCGACCGACAGGCCGATGCCCAGGTTCGGGAAGGCCGGGTTCGCCAGCGCGGCGAGCGTCTCCGGGTCGTACAGGATCTCACGGAAGTTCAGCGTGCCGGTGTAGCTCCACAGCCACACGATGCCAAGCAGCATCACTACGTCCGCCGCGCGGGTCGTCATGAACGCCTTGATGCCCGCAATGTTCGGCGTGATGCGCTTCGGCTGGTTGGGGTACACGCGGTTGTGCCAGAAACTGATCAGCGCGTACGAGCAGAAGCCCATGATCTCCCAGCCCGCGAACAGCGCGAGCAGGTTGTCGGCAACCGTGAGGATGAGCATCCCCGCCGCAAACAGCGAGATGAAGGCCATGAAGCGGGCCTTCCACGCGGTCGCGTCGAAACGCGTCACCTTCTGGCCGAAGTCGTCCACAAGCACCTCGGCGTCATGCCCGTGCCCGTTATCCGACTCGGCGGCGTGGGCTTCCGCCCCGTGCGCCTCAGGCGACTCGTGCTCCTCGGAAGGGATGACCGCCGTCCAGTAGTGCCCGGAGGCCATATAGCCCGAGCTGTAGATGAAGATCATCGTGGCGGTCAGCGGCACGAAGAACAGCAGCACCGCCGTCAGCGGGTCGACCAGCACGCCCATGCGGAAGCTCGTCTCGGCGGTTGGCCCGAGCGGCAGCCACGTCACCGCGCTCTCGATCACCGTCTCGCCGAAGTGCTCGATGCCAAGCACGCTGAAGAACACGACGAGCGAAAGCACCCACGTCAGCACGATAGACGCAATGGCGACGATGTCGCTCAGGCGCTTGTTCCCCCGCGTGAAGAGCAGAATGATAAAGAAGGCGAGCAGCGGCGGGAGAGGTATCAACCAGACGAACAGTTCAAGATTCATGTGCTACCTCGGTGTTGGCCCGTTACCACTTCAGCAGGTTGATATCTTCGACGATCACGGTCTGGCGGTTGCGGTAGATCGAGATGATCAGCCCGAGGCCGACCGCAGCCTCCGCCGCGGCAACCGCAAACACGATAATGGCGAACATCTGCCCGTTGACCGTCTCCGGCGCGAGATAGCGCCAGAACGCAACAAGGTTCAGGTTCACGGAGTTGAGCACCAACTCGATGCTCATCAGGATAGCAACCGCATTACGCCGGGCGAGAATGCCGTACAGCCCCAGGCAGAACAGCGCCCCGGCAACGATCAGGTACCAGTGGAGGGGGATCATCGCAGTTCTCCGCAGTCTCTCAGAATCCGGTCACTCCCGCGCGACGACAATAGCGCCAATCAACGCGGCTAGCAGCAGCAGGGAGGCGACCTCAAACGGGAGCAAGTAGCCCTGCGGGCTGGCAAAGGCAAGGCCAATGCGCTCGATCATGTCCGCCGGGACGTCTCCAGCCGCCACCCGCCCGTGGAAGTTCGACACGAGCACGAACACGATAGCGCCGAACGTGAACAGCGCGCCGATGGCGGCAACCGGCCACTGGTTGTTCACTGAGTCCGTCACACCCATCACCCGGCGCGTGACCATGATGGTGATCGTGATCAGGATGGAGATCGCGCCGATGTACACGAGTACCTGTACGATCGCCAGGAACGGCGCCTCCAGTGTGATGAACAACCCGGCGATGCCGAACAGCGACAGGATCAGGTACAGTGCGGCGTGCAGCAGGTTGCGGCTGAGCACAACGCCAAGACCGCCACCCAGCGCGAAGATAGCGAAAATGCCAAACGTGATGGTCAGGGGCGTGATTTCCATGCAGGTAGCTCCAACTCTTACTTGGCAGCGCCGGCAGCCGGGCGCTCGATCGGGGCAATCTCCATCGCCGCCAGCCGTTCACGCTCACGGCGGCCCTGGCGGATGACCCAGCCAACGGCTGCCGCCCCAACCAGCACATTGACGATCAGCAGAACGGCGGCACGAGGCAGCAGATCCACAAACCCGCCAACTGCGGCGTAGCCCGGGAAGACTGCGGCGGCAACCTTATCTGCGAGAACCATCAGCATGACCAGCACCAGCGACAGCGGGATGAGGAACTTCCAGCAGAAGTCCATCACCTGGTCGATGCGCAGGCGGGGCAGCGTACCGCGCGCCCAGATGTTAATGAAGTAAACGGCAAACGTCTTGATAAAGAAGTAGATCACGCCGAGCACAGGCACTTCCGCGGCGAACGGCCCGCGCCAGCCGCCGAGGAAGAAGGTCGCCACCAGCGCGCCGACCGTGAACGAGTGCAGGAACTCGGCAAGGTAGAACATGGCAAACGCCATGCCGCTGTACTCAATGTGGAACCCGGCGACGATCTCCGACTCCGCCTCCAGCGTATCAAACGGCGAGCGCGCCGCCTCCGCGTGGCTGGCCACGAAGAAGATCAGCGTGGCGAGCGGCGCCATGAACACATACCAGATGCCCTGCTGCTCGACGATCTGCAGCACGTCCATCGTCCCGGCGAGCATCACCGGGATGAGCAGCATCAGGATGATCGGCACCTCGTAGCTGACGAGCATCGCCACCGCGCGAAAGGCCCCGAGCAGCGCATACTTGTTGTTGCTGCTCCAGCCTGCCAGCAGCACGGAGAGGATGCTCAGCGAGCTGACCGCCACGATGTACAGCACGCCGACCGTCACGGTCGTGCCGACGGCGGTGCGGGCAAACGGGACAACCGCCCAGATGAGGAACACCGAGGCCACGGAGATGATCGGGGCCAGCATGAAGGGGATGAGGTCCGCGCCGGTCGGGATGATGATCTCCTTGGTCATCAGCTTGAGCACGTCGGCGACGTTCTGGAAGATGCCCCAGGGGCCGACGCGGTTCGGGCCGATGCGGGCCTGGATGCGCCCGATCAGCTTGCGCTCGATCCAGATGATGACCAGCGCCATGATGAGCAGGAAGTTGATGATGATAAACGACCCGATGAAGCCAAACACCAGGTCAATCACCACCGGGCCGGCGCCAATGCTCTCCAGGAGGCCGGTGATCCAGTCACCAATCAGGGTGAAGATATCAAGCATAGCAGAGTATTCTCCTCACACGCACCGCGTTAGCGCCATGAAGCCAGGCAGGAGCACCAACGCGACGGGACAGCCTTCTCTGAGCGGTCGCCAGGTGGGCATACGGCCATCGCCCCACCCCGCGGGTCACAAAAACGCCGATAACCGGCCCCGGTTATCAGCGCTTATTTCAGATTACGCCCACTCAAGGGCACCTTTACGCCACGCGTAAATCAGTGCCATAGAGAGTAGGAGAATAAAGATAACGCCCTCAACCGCGCCAAACAGCGGCAGCCGGTTATAGGCCACAGCCCAGGGGAACAGGAACACGACCTCGATGTCGAAGACGAGGAAAACGAGTGCGAAGATGTAGTACTGGATCTTAAACTGAACCCACGTATCACCGACGGTTTCAACGCCGCACTCATAGGTTGCATTCTTCAAGGCATTTGGCCGGTTCGGCCCGAGCAGACGCCCCAGGACGATCGGTGCGGCGGGAATCAGCAAAGAGAATACAGCGAGTACCGCGATGAATGTCCACTCACTCACTCGAGTAATGCTCCTTTAGCAGTCAGCGTCCGGTGTGTGGCGATCCGAGGCACGACTCCCGAACCGGTTTCTTTTACAGAAAGGGTTTGTGAAGTCTGGCGCTTAGACAGTATAACATTGCCCGAATCATAAGGCAACAGACTTTGTCCGAATTAATACAAATCGGTTCTCGTGCGGCAAACCGCCGATCTCGCCGCCTGCTACCCGGCGACCTGCGGCACGACGACAGGCTGCTCGCCTACCCCCAGCGGCATCCCCGCCGAGCCGTCGAGAGGCAGCAGCCAGATCTCCGGCTCGCCGCCATCGAGCGGCACGCGCTGCACCACCACGGCGTCGGCGCCATACCACGCGACAGCCGTGTGCGTGTACGCGCCCTCCCCACCGAGCACAGTCTGGGCGTAGCTGCCGTCAGCCCCGGGGGTCAGCAGCACCACGTCCACACTCTGGCTCACATCGAGAGGCACGCCTGCCCGCAGCGCAACGATCCGCTGGCCGTCCGGCCCAAAGGCCGCATCGCTATAGGCCGCTTCATCCGTCGCCACCGGCTGCACGCCGGACAGCGCACCATCCGCACCAAGCGTGACCACATAGAGCGGCACGGGCGCATCCGCCCCGGACTCAACCAGCCCGGACTGGTCCACAAACAGCAGGCGCGAGGCATCCGGCGAGAGATCGAGCACGCCAATCGACGGGAAAGCCTCAAGCGGCTGCGGGAGCAGCCCCCGGTCGAACAGCAGCACGCGGCTCAGCCCGCCCTCGCCAAGCTGGTGCTCGGTCAGCAGCAGGCGGCGGTCGCCGGGCAGCACAAAGCGCAGCGCGACCTCGCTGCCGGATGTCTCCGGCACAGCGGTGATGGGCGCAGGTTCCAACGACAGGTCAGCCGGCGCCTCGTAGATCATCTGCCACAGCCCGACGGCCTGCGCCGCGGGGATGTTCTCAGGGTTGGTGGTCACCTTCTGGTAGTACAGCAGGTCGCCGGCAGGCGCCCAGGCGAGGTGGCTCACCACATCGGGCGGGCTCTCGTCAAGGATCGTCATCTCACCGCTTGCAAGGTCGAGCAGCGCCACCTGCGTGCCGTTGATGGTGAAGGCCGCAGCCTGCCCCGCAGGCGAGACGGTCAGATCGCGGATGACCGAGCCTTCGGGGAGAGCCGTCAGCGGCTCCGCCTCAGCGCCGGGCGCGCTCACCCGGTAGATCTGCCCCTCGCGCACAAAGAGAATCGCCCCGGCAGCGGGGATGTCCTCAGCAGGCTCCTCCTCGGCAGGCGCGGCGGGCGCGGGCGTTACGGTCGGCTGAACGGCCTCGGCGGGCGGCTCTTCCTCCTCAACCGCCTCCGCTTCGGCCTCCGGCGCCTCGGTCGGCTCGCCAAGCTCCTGTGCTTCGATGTCCAGCCCGATTGGGGTTTCCGGCGCGCCTGGCCGCTCGCCAAGCGGCGTCACCTCGATCACTTCCGGCGTGAGGCCTTCTTCCTCCTGTGGCGTCGGTGAGACAAGCTCGCTGAGGTCGGGCGGCTCCTCGGAGCCGGGAAGTGTGCAGCCCGCCATCAGCGCGGCGAGGATCAGCAGTGTGGTGATCAGCAGCGCAGTGCGCGCAGTTCTCATAGCCCGGAAACTCCTAGCTAGCAGGACTCTACGGCAATCGTAACCACAGTCTCGGCGCAAGTCAACCCAGTCAGGAAGTGCTGGTGATACCTCACTCCCTATAGCCTAGCCATCACCGGACAAACTTGACAAATGTGCTGGCGTCCTTTCCACTCCATCCTGAACCCCACCTGCGACCTTCCAGGTCGCTCCTCCCCCTTGCAAGGGGGAGGAAGAACCGCAGCCGCAGGCTGCGGTTCAGGAAGGGGTTCCAACCGCGGCAGCTAACCGTATTGCAGCCTCTTGACAGCCGCGCCGCTTCTGCTCTATACTCCCCCTGAGTATTCCGCACACAGGGAGGATCGGTTATCATGCCCATCTACGAATACCAGTGCCCACAGTGCGGGCAGGACTTCCAGAAACGCGTGAGCTTCAGCCAGGCCGACGAGCGCCAGCAATGCCCGAACTGCGGCAACAAGCACGGGCGGCGCCGCATGTCCCTTATCGGCGGTATCTCCGGCGGCTCCAGCCCATCGGGCGGGCGAACCACGACCAACTGCGGGCCGGTTGGCTGAGGGCCCTCACGCTGAGGGGCGCCGTGAGCGCCCCTACGATTTTTGACAGCCCCGGTCAAACACCGACCGGGTGAAAGGGGGGCACCGCATGAAAGTTGAATCGCCTGAAGCCCGTGACCGCATCCGCAACCGGCTGCGGCGCATCGAGGGGCAGGTGCGCGGCGTGCAGCGCATGCTGGACGACGGGCGCGACTGCCAGGAGATCGTGCAGCAGCTAGCAGCGATCCGCGCCGCCGTGCAGCAGGCCGGGCTGGACGTGATGCGCGTCTACGCGGCGCAGTGCCTCAGCGACCCGAACGCCGACGTCGAGGCGATGGTCGAGTACCTGACCGGCACGCTCGCCAAGTGGGCATGAGTCCGGCACAGCAGGCAGGTAAGAGCGGCGGGCAGGCCGCTCTTTTTATTGGATCGCCGCGCCGCATACTGTGAAGATGAGTCGGGGCCGTCTATAATGGGGCAGCAGGCCATAGAAGGAGAGCGCATGGCAACCGAGATCATCCAACCCACCCCGGACGTCTGGGACCGCTTCGTCGAAGAGCAGAACGGGCATATCCTGCAAACATCGCGCTGGGGCGCGCTGAAAGAGGCGTTCGGCTGGCGGGCCGAACTCGTTGCGCTGGCCGACGGCGGGCGCATCTGCGCGGGCGCGCTGGTGCTGTTCCGCCCCCTGCCCCTGGGTCTGGGGTCTATCGCCTACATTCCGCGCGGACCTGTCGTGGACTGGTCGGACGGTGCAACGGTGCAGGCGCTGCTCTCCGCGATTGACGAGCGGGCGCGGCGGCAGGGCGCGATCCTGCTGAAAGTCGAGCCGGACGAGCGCGACACGGTCGAGATGCGGGAGCGGCTCACCGCGCTCGGCTTCCGCGAGTCACCGCAGACCGTGCAACCGCCACGCACCATCCTGATCGACATTAGCGATGTGCAGGGCGACCCGGAAGGCGACGATGAAGTACTCATGCGCATGAGCGGGACGTGCCGCCGCAAGGTGCGCGTCGCCTACCGCAAGAATATCAAGGTGCGTGAGTGCGGCGTTGAGGATGTGGCAACCTATGCCCGGCTGGCGAACGTCACCGGCGAGCGCAACGACTTCGGCGTACACAGCGAGGCATACTACCGCAAGGCCTACGAGCTGTTCGCGCCGGAGCACGCCGCCCTGCTGATGGCGTCCTACGATGGGAAGGATGTGGCCGGGCTGTTCGTGTTCGCCTTTGGACGCACGGCCTGGTACTTCTATGGGGCGTCGTCGAACGAGGAGCGCAACCGCATGCCGACCTATGCGCTCCAGTGGGAGGCGATGAACTGGGCCCGCGCCAGGGGCTGCACGGTGTATGATATGTGGGGCATCCCCGACGCGCCCGAGGAGCAGCTTGAGGCGGAGTTCCAGCACCGGCAGGACGGGCTGTGGGGCGTGTACGGCTTCAAGCGAGGGTTCGGCGGAGAGGTCGTGCGCGCGGTCGGCGCGTGGGACCGTATTTACAGGCCGCTACTGGGCCGCGCCTACGACGTCGCGATCCGGCTGAGGGGGTTAGGTTAGCCGCGCGGCGCATCCGGCCAGAAGGCAGGAGAAGCATGAGACATTCGCGAAACTCCGGGGGGCACGCGTGAGCGAGTACGGCGTGGAGTGGTTTCGCTACCGGCCCGAGGGGCGGCTCGGCGCGATGGTGCTGCGTGCCGCGCTCCTGCTGATCTATCTCGGCATTCCGCTCACCCTGTGCGCGGTCGGCTTCGGGCGAAGCTGGTTCATCACGGTGCTGCTGCTGCTCGGCCTGCCGCTGATCGTCGCGGGCGGCATCCCCGTGCTCGCCGCGCTTATCACCTCGGCGGACATCGCCGCCACCCGCGACGGCATCGAACTGCACGTGCTTGGCCCCTGGGTGATGCGCGTTCCCTGGGATGCGCTGCGCCACTCAACGGTGTGGCATCTGCCCCCGCCGGGGCACACCCGCCTGACCCTGCTGCACGGCTGGGATGAGGTCCACGCGGTCTACGTGCCGGGGATGCGCCTGCTGATGCCGGTCGGCCTGACGTACGGGCTGGGCCGGTCGCAGGTCTTCGTCGTCACGCCGGACCACAGCGGGTACGAGCGGCTGCTCCAGCGCATCGAGCACCTGCACCACCCCCTGCGCCGCTCAAGCCGGCGCACCCGCCCCTGGCGCTCCCCGGACCGCGATTTGGAGTGAGCAGGATTTGACCGCGCCCCGCTGGCGGCGACCGTTGGCCCCCCCACCCAACCGGGCAGAGCCCGGTTGACCTCCCCCTTGCAAAGGGGAGGTAGAGAAATCGCAGGGCGATTTCTCTCTGGCAGTTGGTTAGGCCAACTGCACGGCGAGATACCGAAGGTGGCTCGTCAGGGGTGGGGTTTGGCTGTGCCCCAACGCACCATTGGACATTCACCACGCGGTTGTTACACTTATCCCCATGCAACTACTCACGAAAACCATCACCGACCGCAATATCTGGAACGCATCGCTCGCCAAGATGCCGACCTCGCACGTCCTCCAGACCTGGGAATGGGGCGAGTTCAAGGCGGAGACAACCGGGTGGAAGCCCCACCGCCTCGCCTTTTTCAACCACGGCGAGGCTGTCGGCATGGCACAGGTTCTGACCCGGCAGGAAGGCCCGCTCCGCGTGATGTACGTCCCGAAGGGCCCGGTGCTCGACTACACCGACGAGGACGTTCGCCAGTCCGTCCTTGCCGAGTTGAAACGCTACGCCGAGGAGCACGGCGCGATCTTCATCAAGATCGACCCTGACGTCGTGATCGGCGTCGGCGAGCCCGGCGCCCCCGACGCCAAGACGCTGCCGCTTGGCTACACCATCCAGCAGGAGTGGGAGAAGGCGGGCCTGCGCTTCTCCGCCGAGCAGGTGCAGTTCCGCAACTCGGTCGTCATCGACCTGCGCCGCGATGAACAGGACATCCTGATGGACATGAAGCCCAAGACGCGCTACAACATCCGTCTCGCGGCGCGTAAGGATGTCGAGGTGCGCTTCGGCGATGCCGACGACCTTGACCTGCTGTATGAACTGTATAAGGAAACGGCCCGCCGCGACGACTTCGTGATCCGCCCGCTGGAGTACTATCGCAAAGCCTGGGGGGACTTTATGCGGGCGGGGCTGGCGCAACCCATCATCGCGGAGTACAAGGGCACGCCGCTGGCCCATGTGATCATCTTCGGACATGGCAAGCGGGCCTGGTACTTCTACGGCGCGTCGTCAAACGAGGAGCGCAACCGCATGCCGACCTATGCGCTCCAGTGGGAAGCAATTCGCTGGGCTAAGTCGCAGGGGATGGCTGTGTACGATATGTGGGGCGCGCCCGACGACTTCGACGACGAGAATGACCCGCTTGCCGGGGTGTACCGCTTCAAGTCCGGCTTTGGGGGGACGGTCGTGAGGCGCATCGGCGCATGGGACTACCCGGCTAACAAGCGGCTGTATGCGCTGTACACGCGGGTCAAGCCCGCGCTGATCGGCGCGATGCGCTGGGCCGCCCGCCAGCGCCTGCGGCACGGCGGCCCGGGGGAGGCATAACCCCATCACACGCCAGAGGATGGAACAACAGCGTATAGTGAAATGGCAACCATTGAGGGGACAACAACGAGAAGCGCCTGGCTGACCGGCGTCCGCCGGGCGATGCCGCTTGTGCTCGGCTACACGCCGATCGCGTTTGCAATGGGCGTGCTCGCGCAGAAGGCCGGGCTTTCGACCTTCAACACCCTGGCGATGTCGCTGCTGGTATATGCAGGGTCCGCGCAGCTTATCGCCGTGGGGTTGTTCGGCGCAGGCGCACCCAGCCTGACCATCGTCATCACGACCTTCATCGTCAATCTGCGGCACCTGCTGCTCTCAGCGGCCATCTCGCCCAAGCTGAAGGGCTGGCGCCGGGGCGAGATCGCCGCCTTCGCCTACGAACTCACCGACGAGACGTTCGCCGTGCACGCCGCCGACCCCGCACCACAGCTTGATAAGGGCGTCGCGTTCGGGCTGAACCTCACCGCGCAAATCGTGTGGGTGCTCGGCACGTGGCTGGGTATCGCTGCCGGGCAGGTCATTCAGGATGTCAGGCCGCTCGCGCTTGACTACGCCCTGCCCGCGATGTTCATCGCCCTGCTGCTCATGCAAATTAAAGACCGGATACAGGTGGGGGTTGCCGTGCTGACAGGCCTGCTCTCTGTCGTGCTGCTGCTCGCCGGGCTGGACCAGTGGTCGGTGATTGCGGCGACGGTGATCGGCGCGACCGTCGGGCTGGGGGTGGAGACATGGATCAAACGACGGTCTTCCTGATCATCGTGGGCATGGCGGTCGTGACGTACATTCCGAGGGCGCTGCCGATGCTCGCCCTCTCACAGCGCAAGCTGCCGGAGCCTGTCGCCGTGTGGCTGCGCTACGTGCCTGTCGCCGTGCTCTCGGCGCTGCTGCTGCCCTCGCTCGTCGTGCAGGAAGGGCGGCTTGACCTGAGCGCGGGCAACCTGTTCCTGTGGGCGGCCATCCCCACGCTGCTCGTCGCCTGGCGGACGCGCAGCATGTTCGGCGCGGTGATCACCGGCATGCTGATCGTTGCCCTGGCGCGACTGGTGGGGGTGGGATAGCGAACCCCCCTTCACCGTGCTGGGGCTAGACCCCCCACCATGCAAGCCTCCGGCTTGCACCTCCCCCTGCAAGGGGGAGGCTGAACGGCAGCCAAAGGCTGCCGTTCAGGAGGGGGTTCGGCAAAGCCCCACAATTGTTGAGGTCGTCTATTGATAGGGCGGTATTCCCAACCAAACGAAAGCCGCGACGTTCAGTCGCGGCGGGCTGATCCATAGATACATCCGGCATGCTTATTAACCTGCACAGAAAGCGAGCCAACCCATGACCCGACCCATCCCAACCGATGTGCTGCCGCGCGTACGCCTCGCCCACCTGCCTACCCCGATCGAGCATCTGCCCAACCTGAGCCGCTACCTCGGCGGGCCGGAGATCTACGTCAAGCGCGATGACCTGACCGGGCTGGCGACCGGCGGCAACAAGACGCGCAAGCTGGAATTCCTGATGGCGCAGGCGCTGGAGGCCGGTGCGGACGCGGTCATCACTGCCGGGGCGATCCAGTCCAACCACGCCCGACAAACCGCAGCCGCCGCCCGCAAGCTCGGGCTGGAGCCGCACCTTGTGTTAGGCCGCCCGGCGGGTGGGCCGCCCGCCGTTGCGCAGGGCAACCTGCTCATCAACCAGCTTGTCGGTGCGATCATCCACTGGACGGACGAGCCCGCGCCCTACGCGGAGACCATCGAGGCGGTCGGCGAGGCGCTGCAGGCGGAGGGGCGCAAGCCGTACGTCATCCCCTATGGCGGCTCGAACGCGTACGGCGCGATGGGCTATGTGACGGCCATGTACGAGATTGCAGAGCAGACCGCCGGGATGGAGCCGTTCAGCACGCACGTGTTTGCGACCTCCAGCGGCGGGATGCACGCGGGGATGGTGCTCGGCGCAGCGCTCGCCTACGAGCAGCCGCCCCGGCTGATCGGCATCAGCATCGCGGACCCCGCCGAAACCATCCGCGCGCACATCGCCGGGGTGATCGACGAGGCGGCGCGCGTGCTCGGCGTCGAGCCGGGGCTGAGCGAAGCCGGTATCGTCGTGAACGACGACTACCTCGGCGGAGGCTACGCCGTCATCGGTGACCTGGAGCGTGAGGCGATCCGGCTGGCGGCCCGCTATGAAGGGCTGCTCGTGGACCCGGTCTACACGGGGCGGGCGCTCGGCGGGCTGATCGACCTCATCCGGCGCGGCGCGTTCCAGCCGGGCGAGCGGGTGCTGTTCTGGCACACCGGCGGCACGGCAGCCCTGTCCGCCTTCGCGGAGGTGCTGGCGACGGGGTGAGTGCCCTACTCCGCCAGGTGATAGCCCCGCAGCGCGTGCTTGTTGATGAACAGCAGGTCCGCCGCACCGCTGATCGCCTGCCCCAGCGGGCGCAGCGAGTAGATCTCAGCATCCGTCGCGGCGAGGAACGTCCCCGCCACCTCGGTCAGCAGGTCGGCAGGCTGCGTCTCCGTGCCTATGTGGAAGGTGCCGCGCACGGCGTAGGTGTCAGTGAAGCACACCAGCGTCAGTGGCTTGGGCAACAGCAGGGCGTCTTCCGGCTTGAGGTCGCCGATGAGCATGATGTGCGTGTGTGGCTTCGGCACGAAGAGCGGGGACGCCTTCACCGTGCCGATATGCGCGCCCGGCATCAGCGGCGTGAAGGTCGCATCCTGCAGCGTGAAGGTCTGCACGGACTCGTCGTTTATGAACATGGCCGGGTTGCCGCGCGGCGCGAACGTCCCCGCGGCCTGGTAGTCGGCGGTCATGATCTCGACCGGGTACGTCGTGGTCTGGATCTGCATGGGTCACTCCTTTGCTCGGCTAAGCATCGTCCGGAATGACGCATCGCATAGCAGCATCCGCAGAATGCCCTGCCGCATGATCGGTGAATGGGTGAACCCCCTCCAAGCACAAAGCACCGGCAAAGGGGGTTCAGCCTCCTCTGCGATTAAACATCGCGGCTGTCGGCCCCTGATCGAGCAGATGGGAGCCGCGACGTTCAGTCGCGGCGGCTTCACTGCGGCTTCGTAGCGGCCTCGTCGTTACTCCCCCGTGATGGTAAACACGCTGCCCGCGCCCCGCCCATAGACCTCCGGCAGGTAGAACTGACGCGCGGTCGGCGGGATCACCCGGTATTCACCCGGCAGCCCCAGCCGGAGCTGGTAGGTGTACTGGTACGTGCCCGCAGGCAGCACATCCGCGAACATCACGGCCTTCTCGTCGCGCAGGTCGGTCTCCGCAAAGTACCACCAGCCCCAACCGCGCTCAAGCGGGTTCTCCGGCTGGAGCGTCGGGCGCTCGCCGAGTATGCTCTCCGTCTCAAGCGCCAGGTTGACCGCCTCCGCGCCCGCCGGGTACGGGTCCTCCACGACGACGTAGTACAGGTCGTTCGGCGCGACGATGGTCAGTTCCACCGTCACCACATCACCGACCGTGCCGCCCGTCACCGGGTTGCCGTTCTCATCGAGATAGCGGCGGCTGACGATCACGCCCCGGCTGAGCGGCTCCACCTCCTCGACAGGCAGGTAGGCTGTCAGATGGGCGCTGTAGTACAGGCGGCCATCCCCGGCGGTGCGCTCGAACGTCAGGCGGTTCACCTCGTCCTGCAGCAGGTCGGCCACGTCGATGCTGATCTGTTGCGCCTCACGCACATTGCTCCGGCTGACCTCGCCGTCCGCCATCGGCTGCCCGTTGAACTCGAACGACCAGCGATAGCTGGCGTCCAGTTCGCCGGAAACCGCCATCCAGCGGGTCAGGCCGATGAGCGACCAGGCGGTTTCCTGCGTCGTCTCCCAGTGCCCGGCTTCACGGGCAATCATCAGCCAGCGCACGATGTTCGGCACGAGATCGCTCTCCGGCCAGATGCGGGCGTACGTGGCGAGGATGATGGCCGTCGAGCGGGTGTCGGTGTTCCAGTTGCGGATGTCGTCGGTTTCTTCCTCCCAGTGCGCGCCCGTCGCGCTGACGATGGCGGCATTGGTGAGGTCGGACTGGAGGTTGTCGAGCCGGTCATCCTCCGGGTCGATGAGCCACAGCGCCTGCGCGATCAACGCCTGCGCCCAGTGCTGCATCCCCTGACGGCCCTCGTAAAGCTGCACGGTGCGGCTGGCATCCGGCACGCCCGCTTCGGCGAGCACGTAGAGGATGTACGCCTGCGTGTGCCGCGCCGACTGCACGCTCAGCCGGTCAAGCGGACGGAGCGAGCCACGCAGATAGGCCAGCGCGTCGTCCAGCACCCGCTGCTCGATGCCGTAGCCTGCATCCTGAGCGGCCAGAAGCCCCTGCACGACGTAGGCCGTCACGGTCGGGTCCGAGTTGTTGTTGACGAACCAGCCCCAGCCGCCGTCGACGTGCTGCTGGGCGTACAGGCGCTGCAGACCGCGCCGGACCTCCTGCCGCAGCTTCGTCTCAAGCTCCTGGTCCTCAATGTCAAGCTCGCGCAGCGCGTTGAGCGTCAGCGCATTGGGCAGGAAGCGGCTGACGGTCACCTCCGTGCTCTCGTACGGAAGCTGCTCCAGGTAGTCGAGTGCATCGACCGACGCCGCCGCCAGCGACGGGTCGATGCGGACCAGTACCCGGCCCTGCTCCACGTCGTAGGTCGGCGGGAGCACGATGCCCTCGGTGCGCGAGCCCGCCTCGGCAAGCTGCCCGGCAGTGCCGACCGTCTCCGGCACGTCGTAGCGGTAGACAGGCAGCATCCGGTCGCGGTTGGGGTCGCCGAGCGGCGGCTTCGACGCGTCGGACAGCCCGCCGCCCTCCGCCGAGAAGGTCAGGTCCACCCACTCCGCCGCCGGGTCGATGGTGATATCCCACGCCACCTCGACGCGCCCGCCCGCAGGGATACTCACCTGCTGGACCGGCTCGGTGCCCATAACGCTCACGCCCGCCGCGTCAAGCCGCACGCTGGCGTCGATGGCCTCGTCGGTGTTGTTGTTCACCACGGCGGACACCGTCGCCTCGTCCCCGGCGACGAAGAAGCGCGGCGTGTTGGGCCGCACGAGCAACGGGCGCGTTGCGACGAGGTCCACCTGCTGCTGCCCGACGAGCGTATCCGCCGTCACCGCGCGGGCGTCCATGCGCCACGTGGTGAGGTTGTCCGGCAGGGTGATGCTCACCTGCGCGATACCATCCTCGCCGGTGCGGACCGTCGCCTCCCAGTAGGCGGTGTCGCGGAACTCCTCACGGATTTCGAAGAAGGCCTCGCCACCGCCACCGCCACCGCCCTTGCCCATGTCGAACAGCGTCTGATTGAGACGGTCAACGAGGTTGGCGAGCGGTACGGCAGTCCTCACGCCGATGGCCGCATCACCGTAGAAGTGCTCGGCGATGGGGCCGCTGTTCGGCTGCACCAGCGAGAGCGTCGCGAGGTCCACCAGCGCCAGTGACACTTCCGCATCAACCGGGTTGCCCTCAAAGTCGGCGGCACGGATGGTGTATGTCACCTCCTCGCCCGGGCCGACTGTCGAGCGGTCCGGCGTGACCTGCAGTTCCAGCGTCTGCTCGACCGGCTCGACCTCCAGCCGGACAAGCCCGACCTTGAAAGCAGGCGTCGTGTTCGTGTCGTCCACGCCCTTGACGATTACGACTGAGACATACACGTTCGGCGCGTGGATTCCGTCAAGCGGCAGTTCGTAGACGTAGGAGTTGCTCGGCAGGGTGATGACCTCATGCGAGAGGATGCTGCCACGCTCGACGGTGATCAGCGCCTGCACGTCGTTGCCCTGGAAGGGCGAGGCGATGAGGATTTCCGCTATGTCACCGGGCTGATAGCTCGCCCGGTCGGCGACAAGGTCGATACGGTCGTTGTTCATCTGCCGCCATGTCACGAAGTCCTCGCCGCTGACCCAGACGAACGTGCCGCCGCGCTGCGTGTTGCCCTGCGCATCGGTCACAGTGGCCCGCACCCGGTACGAGCCGCCCTCCGGCGCGGTGAACGTAACTTCCGCCTTGCCATCCGCGTCGGTCGTCACCGTCTCCGGCTCGCCGATCACGTTCTCTTCGAGGTTCCACGTCCACTGCGTGCGCCCGAACTCGTCCTCTTCCTGCACGCTGAACCAGCGCTGCTCCACGAGTTCGACCGTCACTTCCTGCCCGGCGACAGGCTCGGCGTCCCAGTCGAGCGCCAGCACGGTCGCCGAGAACGGCTGCCCCGCGCCCGCCACGTACACTTCCGGCTCGACGCCGACGTAAACCTCACCCTTGTGCACGATGACTTCGGCCCGCCCGGCGACAGCCTGCTCGTTGATGTCCGTCACGACGGCTTCGATGGTGAAGCGGCGGCTCGTTTCCGAATCCTCGATGCTGGCCGGGATGCTGAAGGTGAACTCACCGTTCTCGTCCGTGCGCCCCGTGCCGTCGGCGATGGTCACACCAAAACCGGGGATGAAGTCCGTCGACAGCTCTTCATCCGGGTCCGGCTCGACAAAGCTGAAATTGCCCGGCACGCGGGGCTGGAAGAAATACGCGTCGGAGAGGACGGTCCACTCCACCTCGGCGTCGCTCACCGGCCCGCCGAAGAAGAACTCGGCATCAACCGTGACCTCGATCTCCTCGCCCGCCAGTACCTGATCGGTCTCCGGCTCGACCGTGACGGTGAACTCCGGCGCGCGGTACTCCGCCACCTGGAAGCCCAGGACGGACGTCAGATCGCCAATGGTCACTTCGATAACGTAGAAGCCAAGCCCGGCTTCCTCGTCAAGCACAAACTGCCCGTTGAACGTGCCGAACTCGTTGAGCGCCAGGCTGTCCTCAAGGATGGTGTCGCCCTGGTCGTTGCGCGCGATCACATCGACGCTGGACTGGGGCGGCAGACTGTACGTCACATCATCCTTGGCTCGCAGCACCCCCTTGAAGTACACCTCCTGCCCGGGCCGATAGATCGGACGGTCGGTGTAGAGGTACAGGCTGTACGCCTCCCTGTTGAAAATCGTGGGGATGGCGCCAAACTGCCAGGGCTGGATACCCTCGTCCCACTGGCTGAGCGCAACCGCGAAATGTCCATTGCCCTCGGCGATGGCATACTGCGGGTCCCACAGGTTGTCGACGCTCACGTCGTCGATGGCGGCGACGCCGTCCGCATCCGTGCGGGCCGTGCTAACCTGGTTGAATTCACTATCGTAGATGCGCACATCCACGCCCTCGACCGGCTGGCCATCCTGCAGGTCGGTCAGCCACACGAGCGACTCGTCGAAGCTCGTCTTAAGCGTCAGGTTGGCGGTCGCCACGATCATAAAGTGCCGGAAGCGCGCGGTTTCCGGGGCGTCAGCGCTAAGCAGGTAGATGCCCGGCTCCAGCGACCCGCCCGCCTCGGACACAACCGGGACGCGCACGTAGGTGCGCTCGTTCAGCTCGCCCGGCGTCGCGATCGACCACGTGCGCAGCACGTTCTCCGGCGCAGGCTCGTAGGAGTCGAACACTTCGTAGCTGTTGGGGCCGGTCAGGCGGCCAAAATCCTCCAGCGGCACGCTCGCCAACTGAAAGTCGATACGGCTCGTGTTGCGATGGATGACGAACAGCTCGGTGGTGCGGCTGGCGTCGTACAGCCCGAACATCCCCTGCGTATTGAACTGCACGAGCGGATCAAGCTGGGCCGTCGTAAAAGTCCACGTGTACGGCTCATCGATGGTGTTGCCGTACGGGTCGGCAACGCCCGGCAGCAGCGTCACGGTGTAGGTGGTAGACGGGTCGAGGGTCGCACTGATATTCCAGGTATGGTCGAAGGTGCTGTAGAAGAAGGTCGCCCCGGCGGGCAGTGCAGGCTCGACGACGAGCAGATCCTCGTCAAGCGTGTCCTCATCTACCGGCGCGGAGAAGTAGATGGTCAGCCCCATAAAGCTGTTTGCGTTGCTCTCCCCGGGGCGCGGGTCGGTGTTGACGACAGCCAGCGCAGGCACGGTCTGGAAGGACCATTCCGCGTCCCGCGTAAAGCCGGGCAGTGCCTCGGCGCTCACCGTGGCCCGGTAGTCAGTGCCAAGCGCGAGCAGCCCGGACGGCTGGAAGGTCATCTCGGTGCCGTCCTCGTTCCAGGTGAAGGAGCCCGGCACCGGCTGGCCGCTGCCATCTACCAGCGAGAAGGCTTGCTGTGCGGCGTTACGATCCACCGGCTGGTTGAACTCGACGACGACCGGCGCGTCAAGCGGCGTCATCGGCTCCGCAGGCTGCACGGCGATCACGTCCGGCGGTAACGTCGTGAACTCCCAGGTGAACGGCTCCTCCAGCACGCCGCCGGTCTGGTCCTCCAGCCCGGCGTTGACCGTCACCGTGTACGTCTGGTTGCCCTCAAGCGGCTCGGCGGGCCGCCACTGGTAGATGCTGGTGTTGACCCACTCGCCCTCGCCCTCGACTTCCGGGGAGATGGTGAGCGGGTGCGGCAGATCCTCCCCATCACCGGGGATGCCCAGCGGCACGACCGGCCTGTTGAAGAACACCGTGATCACCGACCCCGCGCTGACGCCGGTCGCACCGGGCGCAGGCACGACCTCCCCCACCTGGAGGAACCCCACCGTCTGCACCTCGATCTCCGCCGGGGCTTCAAGCGCAAGGCCATTCGCGGCCTCTGCCTCCTCGCTGATCAGCAGCCGGTAGCGCTCGGCGCGAGACAGTTCCCCCTCGGCAGGCACGATCCGCAGCGTCGAGTCGTCCACCCACATCACGTTCACGTCAAGGACGGGCTCAATTGACAGCGCGCTCTCGACGCTGGCCCTGTTCATCGGCTGGTCAAAATACACGTCAATGCTGCCGTCAAGCGGCAGCTCCTCGCCCGGATAGGGCCGCTGCGCGACGACCTGTGGGGCCGTTGGAGGCAGCTCGGCGACGTTGACCGTGGGGCTGGGCGCGGCAGCCGGGGTTTCACCCCCCGGCGACGCCTGCTGACCGAGGCCGGGCAGGTTGCACCCGGTCAGGCTCAGCACAAGCGCCATCAGCGCCCACAGGCCGATCCGAATAGGCCGAACGTTCAGTTTGAACATTTTTCTAGAGCAGCTTTCCCTTGTGCGCTGGTTCCCCGGTCGCGACCTGCAGGCCATCACCGAGAATGTAAAGATAAGGCTGTGCCCCGCCCGTCGGACCATCGAGGTAGACGGTGGAAATGTCCTTGGTTGGGAGGTTGAGGAAGTCCCCGGTGAGGAACTCGATCAGCCAATCATAAAGTGCATCGTCTTGATGGAGGAACGTGCGCCCGCCCTCGCGCACAAACAGAGCTGCCTGCCCGTTCTCCAGATGCAGCGTAACATGCGATGGGTGGTGGTATTCATAATGCCCGCGAACGACATCGCGCACGAGTGTGTCGAAGATGAAGCGGGTGAAAAGCTGGTACAAAGCCCACTCGTCGTCGTGTGTGGGGAGGTTGCTGAGTAGGGTGGATAGCGGGTCAAAATTCATGCTTGCTACTTTCCAAAATGCCGATAAAGACCTTACATTACGGTTCATTATAAGTCCTGCCAGTTGTGGCGCAAGGAAACTCGACACCCGTACAGCCTTCAATAATCATTACGCCCGGCGCGGGTGAAATGTTCCCTACCCCACTCCTGACGAGACGCTTTCAGCGTCTCGTCACCCCCTTCCCTGCTAGCGGGGGAAGGGACCGGGGGATGGTGTAAAGAAAGCGGCATACCCACACGCAGGTCTTTGTCTTCGCTTGACTTAATCGCCGGTGGGGGCGGGTCTCAGACCCGCCCCCACCCTAGTCGGAAGGATATGACAGTGTTAAGATCCGCTATGTGTGCCCGCTCCGACGTCACTCACATCCTTGCGAAACTGCCATGCGCTTCCTATACTTGGGCACGTACTGGTGCCGAGCTCTGGTGTGACAGGTTTCTTTACAGGCTTAACCCTGGTCAACGCCCGCACCACCATTCCGCCAAGTCTTCGTCTCTTACCCAGACCTTGATCGATCGCGTACACACTTGCGCCCGGCCAGAGGTATCTTCCTGAATGAACAAGAAGCAGGTCCTCCTATCTCTTGCTTTCGCCATCGTGCTGGGCGTAGTGGTGGTCAGCACCATGACAGGCGGCCTGAAGCTGCCGTTCTTCCAGCAGGAAGCGCCCGGCCCGTCATCGTCCATCCTCGCGGCAGGCGAGGCAACCGCCGCCGCGCTGCCTTCATCCGAGGATGAGGAGGTTCAGGCAACCGAGACGCCTGAGGCCAGCCCGGTACGCAGCGCCCCCGGGCTGACTCCCGCCCCGCGTGGCACCGACCTGCCTGACGTCCTGCTGCTGTACGACCCGCAGAACCCCACCCCGTTTGACGCCAACTTCTGCCTCATTGCCGAGTACTACGGCCTGCTGTGCGCGGCGTTCGACCTCAACCAGCCGGACTTCCTGCCTGCCGATCTGCTCGACCCGAAGGGCCGGCCCTACAAGCTTATCGGCATCAGCGCGGCGAACCTCTCCCGCCTGACGTACAACGAAATCCTGACCCTCCAGTTCCCCATCTCGGAGGACCTCAGCAGCCTGCTCATCTACAACATCAACGAGTCGACGAGCAGCAATGTGCTCAGCCAGCTTACGCGTGGGGAGATACTCGGGGCGCGCCCTGTGCAGGACTCGGTTCGAAACTGGACCGTCACAACGCGGGCGGTCGAGGTGACGCGGGAGTTCAGCGGTCTGGACATCCAGCCGACCGACAGGCTGATACAGGACGATCTTGAGCTTGTCGTCAGCAGCCGGGGCGAGGCCATCCCGCTGATCGTCTCGACGGACGACCGCGACCTGACCTACCCGATCTTTGCGCAGGCGCCCTATGGCCGGGGCATCGTCTACGTGCACTCCGGCTCAAGTGCGGGCAGCCTCATGGAGCAGCCGCTGCGGCGGCTCTACTACCGCACAGAGAACTTCACTACCATCATCCCGATCATGATTGCGATGCGGGCCGAGCTGGGCGACGAGGTCTGGCATAACCCCGTCAACTACGCCAACCTGACGCTCGACAACATCCCTCTGCGGCCCGACGTCGATAATTTCGACTTCCACGTCCTGCTCCGGCAGATGGAGAGCCATCACTTCTTCTCGACCATCGCCTTCGCGCCTGCCCGGTATCCAAGCACATCGCCGGAGATCGCCGCGCTGATCACGGCGAACCCCGGCTATTTCTCGCTCGTGCAGTATGGCAACACCGGCAGCGGGTATGAGTTCTACTACTACGAAGTGCCCTCGACGGGGAGCGGGGCGACCGGCGGCCCGGCAGTTCCGGAACTTTATCCGCACCCCGCGCGCCCCTTCGCGGAGCAGGAGGCGGCGATCCTCGAAGGGCTGCAGCGGATGCTGACTCACCAGATCGAGTCAGGCGTGCCGTTCGAGCGGGTGATGGTCTTCCCGGAGGGTATCTCGCCGGAAGACACGCTCGTTGTGCTCAAGCGGATGAACTACCTCGCCACCGTCAACGCGCAGTCGGTACCGCTCGGTGCGTCGCGTACCGGGCAGTGGGACGAGGGCATGAGCATGGCGTCGCTGTCCTACGCGAACTTCCCGGTCGTCACGCGGCGGCAGCACGTGACCCGCTTCACCAACCCCGACCCGGTGGTGCAGGATGCGGTGTTTGACCTGTTCATCGACCGGCCCGCGCTGTTCTGGGCGGACCCGCTCGACGGTGATCTGTTCACAACGGGGATGGACGAGTTCAACCTGATTGCGGACCGGGTCAACTCGCTGCCCGGCGAGTTGGAATGGCGCGGGCTGGGCGACGTGCTCCGCCGCGCCTACCGCCAGCGTCTGAACGACGACGGCAGCTTTGACGTGCAGATGTTCACCCCGGCGGCGCTCCTCAACAACCCGAACAGCACGCCGCACACCTACCACTTTATGAAGGAAGAGACGCTCAACGTGCCGATCAAGAGCGTGCTGGTGAACGGGCAGGAGTACCCCTACCGCGTCGAGGATGGCATGCTGCTGATCGACGTGGTGGTGCCGGGCCGGGAGCGGGTCGAGGTGCGCATCGCTTACGAGAACGAGATGGATGCAAGCGGGGACTAGCGCGCCGCTCCCCTACTCCTCGACAATCTGGAACGCGGTGAGGAACTCCGCCACTGCCGCCGGTTCAAATTCGGCGCCCACCTGATTACCCACAATCACGCTGATCGGCTGCCGGTGCACGAACTCGTCTGCGCTGGCTCCCGGCGCGGCATTCGCGCACAGCAGGAAGCTCAGGCTGGCGCACAGCCCCGAGCCCCCGTCGCAGTCAGCGGGGGTCGTGTTGCCGTCGATGCTCAACTCGATGGAAGCGGGCACCTGCGCCCGGCTGATCTGGTAGGCAGGCATCGGACCGGGCCGCTCCCCCGCCAGCTCTTCGTCGTAGGGCACATACTGCTGGTCGGCAGCCGGCGGCGCGAACGGCTCCTGCACCGGGCGCGTGAGGGCCTTACACTGAACCTCGCCGCCGACCGGCAGCTCAAAGGCGACAGCCTCCTCGCCCGGCTCCGGCGAGTCCTCCCCGGGTTCGGCAGTGCCCTCGTCGGGCGGCTGGGGAATGTTCTCGGCAACGGGCACGCTCAGGATGTCAAGCGGCTGCTGGAACTGGACCAGCGCAGCCCACGCCTCGACACCGTCGTCGGTGCGCACCAACAGCCAGCGCCCGAGCACGTCACGCGCGAGGATGTCGAGCATGGTGCCCGCTTCCGCCTGAGCCAGCACCTCATAGGCCAGGCCGGGCCCGCTGCGCAGGTTCGAGCCAAAGGCAAGCTGCCCCCGCAGCGCAGGCGGCGTACCGTCCTCGCCATCAGGCGCAGCAGTGATCGGCGGCGTGGCAAGGTCGTCACCGCCATCATCGCCATCATCGCTATTCTCTGCGCCCTCTTCCGGCGTTAAGGCAGGCGGTTGGAGTGAGGGCGTATCCGACGGAAGGAAGGTCGGCGACGAGGTCGGGTATGGCGTGTACGTCGGGTACGGGGTGTACGTAGGGTACGGCGTATACGTCGGCAGGCTGTCAAGGCCATCCGCCGCGACGCCATCGTCCATGCTGACGTCGTCACAGCCAGCAACAGCCGCCGAGAGTACTGCCACCAGTCCAACCAACAACAATCTCTTCACGTCGAACAACCTTCTCTTGATTCCAGTAAGAAATCGGGCCAGTCAGCCCGGCCCATACGCACCCTGGCAATTCTACCGTTGCACCGGGCGAAACACCAGCGCGCCGGGCTGTGGCGCGCTGGTGAGAAACAGGTCGCATATTGTTACGCTCAGGCCAACCTGTAAGCCGCGTTCTGTCCAGGGGCGATATGCCCCCTGGGTGGTCATCTATCTCGAATGCGTGTTACCACGCATCTCTAGCAGCCTACCCGGGACTGATAGCGGTGCGAGCAACACCTCGTCCCTGCTTGGCCTTGCTCCCGGTGGGGTTTGCCTAGCCGCGCGTGTCACCACGCGCGCTGGTGCGCTCTTACCGCACCGTTTCACCCTCGCCGCAACTCCGGGGCGAGCCCCGAAGACGGCAATCTGCCTCTCTGTTGCACTATTCCGTCGGGTTTCCCCGCCTGGCTGTTAGCCAGCACCGTGCTCTGTGGAGCGCGGACTTTCCTCAGCCCGGCGCATAGTGCGCCGGACCGCGACCACCCGGTCGACCTGAACGTGCGCCTATTATACCGCATCTGCAGGCAGGGGACGCACGGCGGCGCGGGCATTTTTATGCAAATCTGATGCGGGCCTACTTGCCGGTGATGAGGTTCACCACGAGCAGCAGCACCACCGCGCCCACCGTCGCGACGATCAACTCGCCGAGGAAGCCTTCGCCGGGGCCAAGCCCAAGCTGATTGAACAGGAACCCGCCGATAACCGCACCGATGACACCAATGATGATATTACCCAGGCAGCCAAAGCCGCGACCTTCGACGATGCGCCCCGCAATCGCGCCTGCCAGCAGGCCAATAATGATCGAACCCAACAGCCACATCATTTCTTCTCCGTCCTCTATGTGTGCATACGCGAAACAGCCGCATCTATCTATACGCACAAGGCGTGCGAGAGGTCACAGCACCACGCCGGGTGACAGGAGGGCGGGCGGCACAGGTGGGGAAAAGCAGGCGTTACTCGGCCCGCGCGTGCTCGGCAAAGAACGCCCAGATCATCTCGGTCGCGGGCAGGTCGGTGGTCATCCGCCCGTACCGCCGCTCCAGGAGCATCCCGCCGCCGGGCCACTGGTGCCCGCCATCCTCGATGCGGTACAGTACGACGTCCGCGCCCCCCTCGCAGCCGCCGTAGCTCAGGCGTGTAACGGACGTACTGTCGCCATCACCCCGGTCGGGGAGGTCGTCAACGGCTGCCTCGGCGTCGCAGCCGTTGGCCTGCACCCAGAAGTCGACCGTGTCGGGTACGCTCTCCAGCCAGTCGAACGTGCCTTCATAGCGGGTGCTCGGGTCACGCGTGCCGTTGACAAGCAGCATGGGCGCTGGTTCTTCTGGCTCGCAATCGCCCGCCGCCAGCGTACGCGGGAGCGCACCCCCCACCCCGGCGAAGGCGGCAAAGTGGCCCGGCATCATGCACGCAAGCCGCTGGGTGAACATCGCGCCGTTAGAAAAACCGGTCGCGTAGATGCGCGAGCGGTCGATAGCCAGTTCCTCATCCAGCCGCTCGATCAGCGCCTCGATGAACTCTATGTCATCCGCCTGGTGCAGATTGACGTTCTCCACCTCCCACACGCGCAGGAAGCCCGCCGGGTACACGACGATGAAATTGTGGGCGTCGGCAGCATCGTCAAAGCCGGTCATCTCGCGGATGCCCTCCGGCGTCTGCCCGTAGCCGTGGAACACCATGACGACGGGCAGCGGCGTCCGGTTGTCGTAGCTCGGCGGGAGGTGCACATGGTAAGGGCGGTCCTGCCCGGTGACGTCAATCGTGCTGACGTAGTTGTTCGGTGGGGGCGGATCAGGTCGGAACTGGAAGTAGGCCACTACAGCGGCAGCGACAACGAGAAGCGCAAGGGCGACATACCCGGCAATGCGAAGCCGCCGCCTTCGCTCCCGGCGGCGCGCCTCGATCCACTGCTCGGTCATGATCTGATAACGCCTGCTGAACATTGCTTCGCGCCTCCTCGCCGCGCCGCGCAGAGTTCACCGTTCTTGACAGATTTTATCGTGTATACGGCTCGATTTCAGAACGGGTTCCGCGCGTGCGTGGGGCGCTAATCGGTGACAGGCGCTGTCTGCGGTGTGCCGGTCGACATGCGGGGGATTATACCGGGCCGGCAGACAACCTGTCCCCGCTGCCGCCGGGGCTAACAGGCCCGTTCATCAAGCAGTGTGCGGATATGCTCGACAAGCTGCGACGGGGTCACCGGCTTGGTCAGGAACAGGTCAACACCGAGGTCAAGCGCAGACGAGCGGATCGTCGCATGGCTGTGCGCTGTCAGGATGATGATCGCCGCCCGCCTGCCGCCATGGTCCATCTCGTGCATCTGGCGGATAACATCGTAGCCGTCCATACCAGGCATGGCAATGTCCACAAGCGCGATGTCGGGGCGGCGCTCCTCAAACAGCCTTAGCGCCGAGGGGCCATCTGCTGCGGTGATGACGTCCATCCCGGCACGCCGGAGCGCGATGTTGAGCATCTTGAGCATCTGTTCGTCGTCGTCGATGACCAGTATGCAGGGCTTCTCCATATTGCACTCCTGGGCGGGCTAATCAGGCGGTGTGGGGCTTATCCTCACGGACGAGACGCGCGAGGTACAAATACCAGATGCCGAGCAGCAGCATATAAATGTTGCCGATCCACAGGATTACGCGCCAGAGCGGTTCCAGCGACAGGTCCAGAAAGAGCAGGCCGGCTGTCAGCCCGATGAACGGCAGCAGCGCCATCACTCCCGCAAAAATGAGCGCCGGCGGCCCCATCCGCTGGCGAACGAGGACGCTCGTCTGCCATGCCGAAAAGCCGAGAAAGATCACACCCAGCAGGATATAGAACACAGGCGGCAGCATCGGCGGGCTGAAACTCAGCACCCGGTCCACAAAACGCGGGAAGAAGGTCAGCACTGCGCCCAGAAACCAGTTCAGGATCGTATCGCCGAGAAACACGCGGTTAAGCGTGAACGCGTGTGCGCGGCGTGTAAAGGCCGGTGTCCCCTCTGTCGCCATCACATCTCACCTCATCTATGGCTACGCCACGCGATTAAGTATAGCACGGCACGCGGAGCGGGGCCTATCCATGCGGAGAGGCAGCCGCAAACACGGATTCGCGCCGACTCCGTCCCAAAGCCGCTCCCACTCTCGACAAGGTCCGGGGGGTGTGCTAAAATCACCCGCTGCGAACTCGTATGGTAGACAACAAACAGGAGGTATGCCTTGGCGAACACCAAGTCAGCCAAGAAACGCATCCGCCGGGACGCTCGTGTCCGGCTGCAGAATCAGCGGCATCGCTCGCGCGCACGCACCGAGGTTAAGCAGGCTCGCCAGGCCATCGTATCGGGCGACTTGAACGAGGCCGAAGAGGCAGTCCGCGAGGCCGCCAAGTGGCTCGACCACGCTGCAAGCAAGGGCGTTATCCACCCGAACAACGCCTCGCGCCGCAAGTCTCGCCTGATGAAGCAGCTCGCCCGGCTTAAGGCGGAAAAGTAGGACGGGCGGGCACTGCCGTTTTCACGGTCGCCCGCCTCCATCCCTCATTAACATCGCCATCCCCGCACACGCACGTCCGCGCCTGCGTGTGTTTTATTTTGCCATCAAAAAACCCGGCAGCACCGCCTGTCTATGAGCGGCAGGTTGCCGGGCTTCTTTTCGTTTGATGGGATAGGCTCACACGCCCGCGCCCTGCTCCGATTCGTCTTTGCCCACGCGGGAGGCCGGCCCGGTATCTTTCCCAGCAGGCCTGTTCTGAGCCTTGTCCGCCCCGTTGACGGTCGGCCCGTCCGTGCGCACGCCCGCGTCGCTCTTTGCTCCGTCGCCACTCTTAGCCGCTGCCAGAGGCGTCTTGACCTGCTCCGCCGGGGACTTCACCCCTTCGGCAGCCTCCGGCTGCTTGCCCACCCTGATCTGCCTTGCGCTCTTGTGGGCGTGGCGGGTCTTCCTCTGGCTTTTTGTGCTCACCGAGTCCGGCTGAAAGCAATAGCCAACACCGCGCACCGTACGGATGTAGCGCGGCGAGGCAGGCTCAGGCTCAATCGCCTGCCGCACCCAGCGCACATGCACATCGAGCGTGCGCGTGTCGCCGACGTAATCCGTGTTCCAGACCTGCCGCATTAAGAAGCCCCGGTCGAGTGTTTTGCCGGGGTGGCTCAGGAAAAGGGCCAGCAACTCGGCGGCTTTGGGTGTGAGGCGCGTCTCCCGCCCGGGGATGCGCACCACGCGGATGGACTTAACAAAAGTGATGTGGCCGTTCTCGATGGTGTCTTTGCGATCCGCCGGCATCAGCCGCTTGATGCGGTTGACCAGCTTGCGGGCAGTGAACGGGAGCTTCAGCAGGATATCCGAGGTGCGATCCTCGGGGCCCGGCGGTTCCACATCCTCACCGATGATGTGGATGATGGGCTTGCCGACGCTCTCGCGCAGTTGGCGGCAGATACGGATCCCGCTCGACCCCAGAGAGGCGGCATTCAAGATCACCAGCACCGGGTTGATGGCACGCGCTTGCTCAAGCGCCTGGCCACCGGTCTGGACGACTTCGAGATTGTAACCTTTGCGTTTGAGTGCCGCAGCAAAGGTCGGGGTATGACTGCTCCGCTTCTCGATGAGCAGGATCGTGTTCTCCTCGGTCATGCTGACGATTATAGTCGCGGGTGCGCTGCTCACACAAGTAAAAGTGTTAAATTTGGGTCGAATTGCACGACGTTGCAAACCTGGCCCAACTGCCACCAAATCGGCAGACGGCCCTGCCCGGCGCGCAGCCGGATCTGTGTGGGCAATCGAAAAAATGCCAGTACACTTAGGAAGTAAGAACCAATTATCCCAACCGCCTGACACCGACAGGACTCAGCATGAGGCAGCACATCGAGCAAGTAGCAAAGAGCCCACCCACGGCGCACCTGCTTAAAATCTGGAGGGAGCGCGCCGACGACGTCGTCGAGCGGGCCGTCGCGCTCCAGTCCATCCCCGCGCCGACCTTCGCCGAGCAGGACCGCGCTGAAGAGGTGAGCCGTCAGTTTACCGCCATCGGCCTGGCGGACGTGGAGCAGGACGCGGTCGGCAACGTCTACGCCCGGACGCCCGGTAAAGACCCCACCCGGCCCGCACTCCTCGTCAGCGCCCACCTCGACACCGTCTTCCCCAAAGAGACCGACCTGACAACCCGGTTTGAGGCCGATGGCCGTATCATCGGCGCGGGCATCGGCGACAACAGCCTCGGGCTGGCGGCGCTTATCAGCCTCGCCGATGTGCTCACGGAGCATGACGTTACGCCCGCCTGTGACATCTGGTGGGTGGCAACCGTCGGCGAGGAGGGGCTTGGCGACCTGCGCGGCATCCGCGCGGCGGTCGACCGCCTGGGCAAGCGCCTCGGGGCGAGCATTATTCTGGAGGGCATCGGCCTGGGGTGGATTTACAACGCGGCGCTCGGCGTGCGCCGCCTGCGCATCACCGTCGAGGGGCCGGGCGGGCATAGCTGGCTGCACCCCGCCCCGCCGAGCGCCATTCACCACCTGCTCAAGCTCGGCGCGGCGCTCGTGGACGAGATTATCCCGCCGGAAACCCCGCGCAGCTCGTTCAACATCGGGCTTATAGACGGCGGCACGTCGATCAACACACGCGCACCGAAGGCCAGCATCAGCATCGACCTGCGCTCGGTGGACCGGGCCACACTAACAGCGCTTGAGGCCCGCATCCGGGATGTCGCAAGCCGGTTCACGCTTGCGCCCGGCCTGGCGCTGACCATCGACGTCATCGGCGACCGGCCCAGCGCGCGCCTCTCGTCCCGGCATCCGCTCGTGCGGGCCGCGCAGGAGACGCTTGCGACGCTTGGCGGGCTGGAGCCCAGCTTGTCTATCGGCTCCACAGACGCCAACATCCCGCTGGCGGCGGGCATTCCCAGCGTGTGCATCGGCATTACGACGGGCGGCAATCCCCATACCACGTCGGAGTACATCGACACGCAGCCTGTGTCACTCGGCATGCAGCAGGTGACGCTGCTGACGCTCGTCGCCGCCCAGAACACCGTCGCCTGGAGCCAGTGGCTCGACGACGAGGAGGCGGGCCCCGGATAGAGGAGAAGTGGCACGCGGCATGGCAATCGAACGGCAAACCGTGCGGATGGACGTCGTCGTCGTGGGGGCAGGCATCGCAGGGCTGCTGGCCGCCCGGCAGCTTCAGGCCGCAGGGCTTGAGGTCGTCGTGCTGGAGCGGCAGGAGCAGCCCGGCGGGCGGATGGCGACTGAGGACATCGGCACAGGTCGTGCCGATACAGGCGCGCAGTTCTTCTCGGTACGTAATGAGCGCTTCGCCGCGCTGGCGCGAGAGTGGCTTGACGCCGGTCTCATCTACGAGTGGTCGCGCGGCTGGGTGGATGCCAGCACAGAGGGGAGCGAGCCGGACGGTGTGCCGCGCTATGCCGTGCGCGGCGGGATGCAGGCGCTCATTGAGCGGCTGGCCGATGGGCTTGACGTGCGCACCGGGCTCCCCGTCACGGCGGTCGGCCCGGCGGGCGATGGCTGGCAGGTCGAGAGCAGCGGACCGGTGTTTGCGGCACGCGGCCTGGTGCTGACCCCGCCCGCCCCTGAGTCGCTGGCGCTGCTTGACGCCGGTGCGGCGCCCCTCAGCCCGGCAGATCGCGCCGCGCTGGAGTGCATCGAGTACGCGCCCTGCATCGCGGCGATGTTCTGGTACGATGGCGAGGCAAACCTGCCCGCACCCGGCGGGTTGCAGAACCCCGGCGAGCGTGTCGGCTGGATGGCGGACAACCGCATGAAGGGCATCAGCCAGTCGACCGTGCTGACCGTCCACGCCACGCCGGAGGCCAGCCGCGAGCTGTGGGAGCAGCCCGACCACGAGGTAATCCCGGCGCTGAACGTGACCGTCGGCAGGCGGGTGAAGAGCGGCGCGCGGCTGATCCAGGTGGTCATCCGGCGCTGGCCGTACGCTCTCCCGGAGACGCTGCACCCCGCGCCGACGCTCGTGGCAGAGGGGCTGCCGCCGCTCGCCTTCGCCGGTGATGCGTTTGCAGGCCCGCGTGTGGAAGGCGCAGCGCTCTCAGGCATGGCGGCTGCGAGCGCCCTGAGCGGACGGTTGGGCGGATAGCAACCGGAGACAACATGAGCGGCTTACAGATCGGCACAGCGCGCGCCCGCCCCGGCGAGATCGTCACCGGGTGGCTGGGCAAAATCGACCTGCCAACCGGGACGCAGGACCGCTTCCCGGTGATCCTCGCGCAGGGCAAGGACCCTCGCGGGCCGGTCTGCTGGGTGACGGCGGGCATTCACGGTGGGGAGCATGCGGGCGTGATTGTGGCGCAGCAGCTTGTCACGCCTGAGCTGGTTGCCAGGCTGCGCGGGACGCTGGTCGTCATCCCCACGCTGAACCCTGCCGGGCTGCGCACAAAGGAACGCAAGCCGTACTACTACGACGGCGACCCCAACCGCCTTTTCCCGGAGCCGAATGCCTACACACCGCCGGACGAAATCGTCGGGCTGGAGGCCGCCTATCTGGAGGTGTACCGGGCCATCGAGGAGAGCGGGGCCTGCTGCCTGCTCGACCTGCACACGGCGCAGATCGGCTCGATCCCACTCGTGTTTCGCGACCCGATCTTCTACCACCGGCGCTTCGGGCGCGGGCTTTCACGCAGCGATGCGCTGGCCCTGCAGAGCCGCCTCAGCGAGATGCTGGACGCGCTCGGCCTCCCGGTGATCAACGAGTTCGGCGCTTCCTCCTACCTGAGCAGGGGCCTGCACCGCTCGGTGACAGGCTCGGTGCTCAATGGGCTGGGCATCCCGGCGGCGACTATCGAACTGGGGTCGTGGATGCACGTAGACGAGCACGTCGTCGAGGGCTGCCTTGCCGGGCTGCGCAACGTGCTGCGGTGGGCGGGCCTGCTGCCGGGCAAGCCGGAGCGGGTCACGGGCATCAAGCGGCTTGACGCCGACCGTCCGCTACGGCGCTGCATCCACCCGAAAGCGCCGCACGCAGGCATTGTGCATCACCTCGTCCGGCCCGGCACAGCCGTCCGCGCGGGTGACCCGGTCGCCCGGCTCACCGATATTTTCGGGCAGCCGGTCGGCGACGATGACGGGCTGATCCGCAGCGAGTACGACGGCTACGTGCTCGCCTGGCAGCAGGGCGTCGTGCGCTACGAAGGCGAGGCCATCATGATCATGGC
>Ga0134103_1000678_pt1 | contig 39219 bp, 35 predicted proteins | sample 14_taG_2_FD_94445 | JGI IMG/M metagenome (GOLD analysis project Ga0134103, IMG submission 94445) | Switchgrass degrading microbial communities from high solid loading bioreactors in New Hampshire, USA - 14_58_20_212_A1 metaG | ecosystem: Engineered > Bioreactor > Semi-continuous > Anaerobic >...
AGCAGTCTGCTCGACTGAAGACGGAGGGGGCAGCCACGCTGCCCCCAACCCAAAAAAGAGGGTGACATTATCACAGTCTAGTTAACGCCTTTCAGGGTGACATAATCACTGTCCGTTGACATCGAAAACTCGGCGCCCGCTGTTGCCGAGTCAGTCCGGTACTGAGCCCGTATCGCTTACCTTTTGTCACGGTTCCGGCTCTGAACACGGGTGTTTTGCCGGGGACCGGTTCGCCGCTGTTACCGCGGATTAGCGAAGCCGGCCCCTCAACGCGTAGACGACTATTGCGCCGAGGAACAGCGAGCCCGCCCAGCCAACCGCGGGGTAGACGGTCCTCACGAGGTTGGTGAAGCCTACAGAACCTGCCAACAGCGCGGCGCTTCCTGCCACGACCGTAACGAGTTTGAAACGCAGGGAATCTTGAGGGGCGATCCTCGCTGCGAACCCGTAGAGGTTGGCGACGGCAGTCGTGTAGACTTCGGCGAGGAAGATGAGGGTGTAGAACCTGCCGCCCAGGCGGTGCGCCTCGGAAGCCATGCCCGCCATGGGTATCTCATACTTAAGCACTCCCGGCAGGGAGGATACCACGGCCAAGAACACGAGGAAGAGCGTAGCACCCAATCCGACCGCTCCTACTATCGAACTGAGGGCCACCTCTCTCTTGGAGCGCAGGGTGGTGCCCAGAGAAGCCAGGACGGGCACCGACATGATTATGTTGTAGGAGATGTAGGTTGCTCCTGCCAGCGGCCAAGAGGGGACAAGGGGTCTCGTGCCTTCGGGCGGGGCGGTCAAAGCCGCGCCGCGGGACATTATGACCGAAAGGCTTACGATGAGCACCCCGAGTATGAGAAGAGGCACAACCGTGCTGACAGCAGCGACGACGCCCCTCAAGCCAAAAAGGACGGTAACGACGGTCGCAACCAGGATGATACCTGCTCCCACGAGCCAGGGTAACGAGAACTCCTGGGAAAGCACTGAGCCGGCCCCGGCCACCATCGCCGATAGCGCACCAAACAGGAAGAACGTCGTCACGAGGTCCAGTAAGGGCGATATGAACCTCCCGGACATGGAGCGTATGACCGGCAGGTGGGACGTCGCGTTCATCTTCCGCCCTGCCTCTATGATCGCGTAGCCAAAGAAGGCAAAGCCGGCGGCCGTGAGTATGATGGCCGGGATGCCTCTCGCGCCCAGAAGCCCGAAGAACTGGAGGACTTCCTGTCCTGAAGCAAAACCCGCTCCTACTACCGTGCCGATGTACGTGGCAGCCGACGCAAGTATCACTCGGGTCCGACGCATCTATCTTCCTCCATGGGGAGTCTGGTAAAGAAGCTCCCTACATGGATATTTCACAGATCACGAAGGCAGAAATGCGTGCCGGGGTAAGTTTGAGGGAATCTGTTTGCGGCCAGACATTTCCGCGGAGTATTTCCCGGACGATGTCTTTGTCGGTGTATACCGGAGTTCTGAATGAGGTGTAGGCCTTGCCGACTTCGTCGGGCATGTGAGCATCGCTCCCGCCTATGCCGGGAAGCTTGGCTGCAGCGGCGTAGTTGCCCAACACTTCGCAGACTCTGGGGAACTTGAAGTGCTTGCCGTTGCAGACTTCCAGGGCCCGGAGCCCTGCTAGGTCCTTTATGCGTTCATCTACGATGACATAGGGCTCGGCGTCAAACGGGTTTTTCTTTTCGATCTTGTAGGGGTGAGCAGGTATGGCCACTCCACCCAGCCGGGCGGCTCTCTCGATGAGTTCCTGGGCCGAGTTCATCCGGTTGGCGCCCCAGTCCCTCCAGTCTTCGTCGCGCACGCCGTAGACCAGCATGTGTCCGGCGTCGGTGGAGAGCTCGACACCGCGAAAGATCCCCAGCCTGCCGGCGGTTTTCTTTAGCTCCTCAAAAGGCCGGCTGAGGGAGAGGCGCTCGTGCTCGGTGATGACGATGGCATCGAGGCCTTTTTCTTTGGCTGCCTCGATAATCTCGCGAGGCTCGGCCGGCGTCTCGCCCGAGTACATCGAGTGCACGTGCATGTCTACCTTGAAGACTTGCCTCTTGGCCATCATTCACCCCCGTTCACGCAGGAATGCAACTCAAAGGACGTAGCCCAATAGCCTCTATACATTCTATATATCTATAGCGTCATGTGCGTCTGGCGTTTCTCGACGTTCTCTCTAAGGAAGGCTCCTCTAATTATATCAATATCCTCAAGAAGATTTTCGAGACCCTTCGATATGTATTCGGCGAAGTAGGCCGGCATCGGAACTTCGGAGATACGCACCGCCGACCTTATCTCGCTTTTCTGTATGGATTGGAATGTCTGTACGGCGCGCTTTAGGATCTGGCTCCGCCGCCTGTTGTAGTCCATGAAGTATGAAACGATGGTTGATACCCTTCCCAGTTTCCTGGCCTCTTCGAGCTTCATGATGAACCTGTAGACGTTCTGGCAGCGCGGGTCCAGGCTCACCCCGAAATCGAACCAGACGGGCACACCGCCAACCAGCGCCATGTTATCCTCTCCGTCATCCCAGTTGCGGACTAGTATGTCAAAGGCGGTCTGGTACCCGGTCGCCAGCTCGGGGTCATCGAACGGAAGCTTGTCGGGCGTGTAGTCGTGCGCAGACCGTGAGAAGTAGAAGGTGGGTCCCACCAGCCTCTTCAGTTCTTCTTCTTCTTCGGGCGTGAGGTCCATGTCGGAAGCAAGCCTGACCGAAACCATGTTGCAGCGTCCGAGTCCCAGTATGCTAACTAGTTTCTCGACGGGGCCGTTGGAGAAAAACGTCTCAGGTATCCCTTTCCAACGCCGGGAGGGGAGGGCTTCCCTGAAGACCTGGACCGACGGGGCGAAGTTCTCTTTGACGAAATAAGTCGCGCCCTTGACTACGTATTTGACTGTCCCGTGTTCGGCGATGATGGTACCCATATTGTGTTTCTTCAAGCCATCCATCGCTTTCTCCTCCAAACGGAAGGCTGGGTGAGGTTCTGTCTGCCTGTCCCGAGTAGGAGTCTGAGAGCAGAGGGCGAGAATAGTTCTCCGTTTTGTTCTTCGCAGCACAATTAGTTGTTTTGTGCTATCATTCTAGAGGATGTTTTGTGTGTATGGAGCGGTGTTCTTGGGAGGAGGACGTTTGTATGAAAAACATGGCTAGGCTCGGCATTACCTTGATGATCATATGTGCCGCTGCCGCACTCGGACTGGCGGCCGTATATGCCAAGACAAGCCCTGTTATCGAGAAGCGCGCGCGGGAAGATCTCCTTGCGGCAGTGCGCGCCGCCATGCCCGATGCCGATGAGATTGTAGAAGAGACCCAGGACGGACAGACGTACTGGCTCGGCAAGAAGGCTGGGGAGATCGTAGGCGGAGCGATAAAGGTTTCATCTGCCGGTTTCCGTGAGCCTATCGAGCTCATGGTCGGTTTCAACGCCGAAGGCAAGGTTTCCAGTGTAGCCATTGTCTCGCTCAATGATACTCCCGGTATCGGGACCAGGGTCAACGACAAGGCGTTCCTCGACAAGTTCATTGGGGTCGAAAACCCCATGGCCGTTGACGCCATCGCCGGGGCTACCGTGTCGTCCAGCGCCGTTAAGGGCGGAGTGAAGAAGGCCATCGACTTTATGGCCGCCATCGTGGCTCCGTCCGTGACCGACGGTCCCATCGACATCGCCAGCGTGCCCGACGGCACCTACACCGGTAAAGGTCTTGGCCTCCACGAACTAGAGGTTTCAGTAACGGTTAAGGGCGGCAAGATCGTGGAAGTCAAAGTGACGCGGCACGAGGAGTCACCGGGCATTGCTGACCCGGCGATTGCCGGCATCCCCAAGGCAATGGTCGAGCAGAACAAGATCGATGTGGATGCCGTGAGCGGGGCGACCTTCACGAGCGAAGGCATCATCGAGGCCGTGAAGAACGCGCTCAGGCCCTTTGCCCAGACATCGGCGAAGCCCGCGCTTGATATAAGCAAGATCGCAGACGGCACCTATACGGCGACAGGTCTTGGCCTGAGGGAGCTCGAAGTATCCGTCACGGTCCAGGGCGGCAAGATCACCGAAGTCAAGGTCGTGCGGCACGACGAGTCACCCGGTATCGCCGACCCGGCGCTCAACCAGGTCCCTAAGGCCATAGTTGAGAATCAGAGCGTTAAAGTTGACGCGGTTTCGGGCGCGACCTTTACCAGCCAAGGCATTATGGAGGCGGTGGAGAAGGCCCTTGCCGGAGCGCCGACAAAGTAAGATAAGAGTATTGCTCTGCGACGACCACGCAGTCGTCCGCGAGGGCACCAGGCGTCTACTGGAAGAAGAGCCTGACATTGAAGTTGTGGGGGAAGCTTCCGACGGCCTCGAAGCTGTAGAGATGGCCAGGGGGCTTTCCCCTGATGTTGTTGCTATGGATATCTCCATGCCCCGCATGAACGGCATCGAGGCCACGAGGCAGATCAAGAGCGAGAACCCCTCCATCAAGGTGCTCGCGCTTACCGCGTACGATGACTTCGCGTACGTAGCAGGGCTTCTTGAGAGCGGCGCTTCGGGGTACATACTGAAAAGCGCCAGGGGAGACCAGCTCGTGACGGCCATCCGGGCCACCGCCGGCGGCGATTCTGTGCTTGACCAAAATGTGGCGCGAGAGGTGTTTTCCCGCCTGGCCAGGAGGGGAGCAGCAGACGAGGCGTCTCCTGCTTCCGACCTACAGGGCGGAAAGGAACCGGCGAAGCCCCCCGTAAGCCAGAAGGTAGAATGGGAGGCCCTCACCGCCAAAGAGACCGAGGTCCTCAAGCTGGCGGCCAAAGGCCTTTCAAACAAGCAGATCGCTTCCGACATGGGAGTGAGCCCCAGGACCGTCCAAACCCACCTCGCTTCGATATTCTCCAAACTCGGTGTGGCTTCCAGGACAGAAGCGGTAGTCACGGCGCTGAAGTTAGGTATCCTCTGCGAGGATGACGTGGGAGGCTCGTCGAGTGACTCCTAAGCGGACAGGCCTTGACCGGGGGACCCGTCTTCTCCTGGAGATGGGGAGGATCACCCGGGACAACCAGGGCAGGGACGACGCCCTATCCCGGATAGCCGGGCTCGTGCTTAAGAGTTTCAAGGTCGACGCGGTTGCCATCCTCGTCTACGATCAGTCATCCCGTTCCGCCTACGTTTCGGCTTCGGCGTCCGTCCACGAAGACCGGACCATCATTTCTCCAGACATCACCCTGAGGGTGACCAATGATTCGATTCTGGCGGCGGTCCTCAGTTCGCCGGACGAGCCGCTCGTGGTCAAAGGAAGGCGTATCGATGCGGTGCTTGGCGAAACGCCTTTCGACGCTATGATCGCCGTTCCCATGGTGTCCACGGAGGACGTTACCGGTTTCCTGCTCCTAGCGGGGAGCGTAACGGCCATTTCCAAGCTGTCGCCCGACCTCTTGATGGCGGTGGCGGGGCATGCCTCAATCATCGCGGACAGGGCCCAGCTCTTGGAGAGCCTAAGGCGGTCGGACGAACAGTACAGGATGTTCGCGGAGAACGCTCAGGATATGGTGTTCATCCTGGACCGGGGCGGCCGCTTCCTGTACGTGAACCCGGCGTGCCGGGAGATCTTGGGCTACGAGCCCGACGAGATGACCGGGAGATACTTCGGCGAGTTCGTGACGCCTGAATCGTGGGCAACGACCACGACCGAAGTTAAGCACGCTTCTTCCCGGAGAGAGAGGAATGCGGAGTACACCTGGGTTATCCAGCGCAAGGACGGCGAGTACGCCACCCTTCACGTAAGGGCTTCTCTTGTCTACCGGGATTTTGACTTGTACAGGCATCAAGGCATAGCGAGGGACCCTTCTACCGAGAACCGTCTCAAAGAGCAGCTCCGGGAGCAGGGGAGGGAGCTCAGCCAGTCGAGGTCTCGGTCAGAGAGAATGCGCGAGTACCTGGCTGTCGCTAACCGGGCCCAGGAAGAAGAACGGGCGAGGATAGCCCGGGATATCCACGACGGCGCTGTGCAGTATCTTGTGGCCCTAAGAAGGCGTCTCGACCTCTTCAGGAGGGAGTATCTCAAGAGCTCTCCGTCCCAAGCGGGTCAGCAAGCCCTCGCGGACATCGACTCTCTCCTCGATACAGCGACCCAAGACCTCAGGGAGTTCGCCAGAAACCTGCGTCCTCCGGTGCTCGACGACTTCGGGCTGGTCTCGGCCTGTGAGTGGCTTGCGGACCAGACCGCGAAGGAAGGCATCCGGGTGGTGTTCGCGCCTACCGGGGATATAAGGCGGCTTTCAGAAGACGTTGAGGTTACCGCTTTCCGCGTTGTCCAGGAGTCCTTGGCAAACGCCGTGAAGCACTCACGGGCCACTCAAGTCGAAGTGGACCTCGAGTTTCTCGCGGATGCGCTCCGGATTATCGTCCGCGACAACGGCCAGGGGTTCGAGATCCCGGAAGGCGTCGGCGCCTTGGGTAGGGCAGGGCAGATGGGATTGGTGGGCATGTTTGAGCGCGCCGAGATGATGGGCGGCTCGATCGACCTCCAGTCTGCCATAGGAAAGGGCACCGTGCTCACCGTGAGCATACCTCTCAAGGCCCAGGAGTAGTCTGCCGGGCCTGTCTCAGCGCCCCCGCCATTTGCGATAGATGATCTTGCCTAAGCAGAAATGCCTAGTCGCCGGTACGCCATTATGCTGAGGTCGGTCTGTCCCTCCGGAAGTAGGATAACCGTGAAGACGCAACGCGGAGGGATAGACAATGGTAGCCGAAGAACTGCTTCTGGCAAGGAGAGCGTCCCTGGGCGATCACGAAGCCTTTGACCGCATCTATACCACTTACTACAAACAGATACTTTGGCATGTAACCCGTATCGTAGGAAACCGTCTGGACGCCGAGGACCTCACTCAAGAAGTGTTCCTCAAAGCATACCAGTTCATGGGTACATATTCGGGGACGGCCAACCTGGGCCGCTGGCTGCGCAAGATAGCCACCAACACCTGCATTGACCAGATGAGAAAGAAGACGGTCCCAACGGTGTCGTGGCCGACCGTTCAGTCCAAGGACGGCGACGAGCAGCCTGTCGACTTCGCCGACGATTCGCTTTCGCCTCTTGAGATGGTTGAATCCCGCGAATGTGAGCGCGCCATCATGGACGAGATAGACCGCCTACCGGAGTACTACCGCAAAGTAGTGGTGCTCTACGACGTCATGGAGAAGTCCGGAGAGGAAGTAGCCAGAGAAGCCTCCTGCCCCATAGGGACGGTCAAGTCAAGGCTCTCAAGGGCCCGCAAGATCCTGCGGTCTGCATTTAAGTCTTCTGAATTACAGAGTCTCGCGGCCGCATCGGTGTAGTTTCGGCCCGGGGAATGTCCGGAGGGAGCTTGTGAATAGGATCGACTGGGAGTTGATGGCAGATAGCGCTTCCAGGTTCGGATCTCCGTACACTCAGGGTGAGGCGGCTCACGGTTCAGTTCACCGTGTGGGCGATCCTTCTGGTTTGTGTCGCAATGGCGGGTTACGTCATCATCTGGCCGGGCACAAGCGTCTTGGGGATCGATGTTGGCGGGCTGACGGCCCGGGCCGCAGAGTCACTTCTCTTCGATACGCTCGGTTGGGACTCCAGAGAGATCACGTTTGTCGGGAACGACAAGGAGATAGCATTACTCCTCGGGATGGAACTGGGGGTTACTCCTGACCTCAAGGCGACCGTTAAGGCGTGCATGCGTCCCCTCTGGAAGGCGTTTACCGACCGCGAAAAACCCGTGCGCCTGACGGTGGACCGCGATAAACTCTCGGCGTCCATCGAGCGTCTGGCTTCCTTCTTCGACGTCTCTGTGAGAGACGCGGAGTTTCACATTGACTCCGGCGACCGGGTCGTTGTGATACCCCACGTAGTGGGGAAGTCCCTGGACGCTTCTTCCCTGGAGGCCCTTTTCGGCAGCGGGTATGCTTACACGGTGCCTGACAGGTACAACCTGGAGTTTCACGATATCGAACCTCGCGTCCGGACCGAAGAACTTGAGGCGTACCTGCCGCTTGAGATCATTTCGAGCTACACGACCTATTACGCCGCTTCCAAGGTTGACCGGGCCCACAACATAAGCCTCGCGGCGTCCACCATGGCGGAACTCGTTATATGGCCCGGCGAGACGTTCTCGTTCAACCAGACCGTGGGACCGCGCACGCCGGACCGCGGCTACCGTAAAGCGCCCGTCATCGTCGGCGAGAGGTTGGAGGACGACTACGGGGGAGGGGTCTGCCAGGTGTCGACCACTGTTTATGTGGCGATGCTTCAGGCAGGCCTCACGGTGACCGAACGGTACTGCCACGGCCTGCCGGTCGACTACGTGCCTCTGGGCCTCGACGCCACAGTCGCTTGGGACTACCTGGACCTCAAGATGACAAACCCCGGGCCTTACCCCTGCATCATTAGGGCCAGGGCATCTCACGGAGCGCTTACTGTGGACGTCTTCGGAAAGAGAATACCGGGGCTCAAGATAGAGGTGGAATCCCGGGTCCTAAAGGAAATCCCGGCAGAGCCTCCGCCGGGTACCGGTACGGGTTCTGACCCGGCCCAAGGGTCTATGTCCCCCGGGCCGGGCGGAGATGACGGCGGGTCTAAGCCCGCCCTCAGACCCGGCTATCTGGTCGAAACCATAAGGCGCTACATAAGGAACGGAGTCCTCGAAAAAACGGAGAGGCTGAACACCAGCAGCTATCCTCCGGAGAAGCCCTGAGTTTACCCCATTTCACCCGGCAGTTTCCACTCAATCTTCTCCGGCATCCTGAGGATGAACTCCCTCAGCAGTTGGAGCGCTGCGTCGGCGTCCCTAAGGTCAATGAGTTCCACCGGAGAATGTGAGTACCGCCTGGGGATAGTAACCGCCGCCGAAGGGATTCCCGATCTCGAAAGGTGCATCGCGGTGGCGTCGGTGTTTCCACCGGTAAACATGACGGGCTGGTAGGGAAGCCCCGCTTCTTGAGCGGTCTTCTCCAGCATGGAGAATACGGTGGTGTCGGCGACGAGTCCCCTGCCTCCGCCTCCCGAAGTGACCTGCAAGACGGGACCTAGCCCGATGCCCACCGGGAGTTCCTTAGTAAAGTTGATCTCCGGCGTATCGCCTGAGGGGACCGTGTCAAGGGCGACAGCGATGTCGGGGTTGACCTGGAACGCCGATACGGTCGCTCCGCGCAGGCCGATCTCCTCCTGGACCGTCACGACGCAGTGGAGCTCGCCGCAGAACTCCTTGCCTTTCAGGGACTCGAGAAGCGCGAGCATGACGGCGCATCCTACACGGTCGTCAAGCGCCTTGGAGACCAAGAGGTCTTCCGAAATGAAAGTTGGCGGCGAGACAAAGGAAACGGGTGTCCCTACTTTGATCCCCATTGCCTGGACTTCTTCTTTTGTCTTGGCTCCCACGTCTATGTAAAGCTCAGTGTGTTTTTTGACCTCAGAGCGCTCTTTTTCTGACGAGAGATGACCTGCCTTTACTCCTATAACGCCCGTGCGTCCGGCCAGAGTGACCACGCGGCCGGGAAGAAGGTTGTCGCCTACTCCGCCCATCTTTTCAAAGCGGATGAAGCCGTTTTTCTCGATGCTTTTGACGATAAGGCCGATTTCATCGGAATGCGCCGCGATCATTACTTTCGGGCCGGCCTTGCCTCGCTTGACGGTGAAGATGTTTCCCATGGGGTCAACGCGGATTTCATCAACCAGCGGTTTCATCGCGTCCATCATGTAGCGTATTACCGGTGCCTCACGTCCCGAAACCCCCGATAGGGTGAGGAGAGGCAATAGGTGCTTTTGGATTAGCTCTCGGTCGGACAATTGTCATGCTCCTTTCCCGCTATTGTCTACGGCTCGGATTTCGCTATGTACCGGCTTGTTACCTCCGCAAGGCCGGGAGTGCCGCCTATATCTTCCGGGCATCTCTCAGATAATGTTTGCCTGCAAGTTCATTGTTGACTTTTCGCCCCCTCGGGGATAATATACAAACAAGTGTTCACTACGAACAGGTGATCGGTATGGGGCGGATCTTGTACCTTAGGTTCTTGGGAGCACGGGCCATCCAAGAGGCCAAGAGAAGCGGTTTGCGCAGCGAAAAACCACTCGTGGTCCTCGAACGCGACTTGGTCGTCGATTGCGACCATAAAGCGTGGGACGACGGGGTTAGGCCCGGCGACACGCTCAGGCAAGCCAGAATATCATCTCCTACATGCCGGGTCCTAAGGGTGAGCGGGACCGGCGGAGAGTACCTTGAGGATATTCTCGATATTTTGGCAAAGGTTAGTCCCTATGTTGAGCCTTCCGCCGATCAAAACGGCGTGTTTGTGGATATCCCTCTTGAATCGGAACCGGGAAAAATACTCGACCTCCTGAGCGGTCTACACTTCAAGGTTTTCGCCGGATTGAGCTGCTCCAAACTCGTCTCCCGTGCGGTTTGCGACTTGCTTCTGGGAGAGTATCTGGAGCGAGGAAAGGTATCTTCGGGAAATACCGCCTGGGGCTCCGTATATTACGAACCACTGAGAAGCGACCGTGCGCAGGGGGATGGGCAGGCGGGCGGCCGGGTTGTGGCCGTGGTGACAAGCGGCAGGGAGAAAACCTTTCTCTCAGTGGCTCCTTTGGACTGCCTCTGGATGGCTCCTTCGGAAATCCTATCGACCCTCAGATCTCTCGGACTTAAGAAAGTCAGGGATTTGCGCGAAGTATCGGCGTCGGCTTTGGCCGATCACATCGGCGACTGGGCCGTTATGGTCAAGAGGTGGGCGGATGGCGAGGAGCGCTCTCGAGTCCAGGCGCTATACCCGCCGCCTACTCTGTCCAAGCAAGTAGGGTATATTGAGCCCGTCCCGCTCCAAAAAGAGCTGTTCTACAGTGCTCTTAAGGAACTGGCGGCGCTCCTCATTGAGAAGGGTGTCGGGTTCAAGACCATCAAGTTGTCTTTGACCGGTGACTTCAAGACTTCTTCAGAACAGGTGGGCGAGAGGAAGTTTGTGAGGCCGGTGGCTTCTCTCGAAGTCATGCGGACGGCCGTTGACGCTATAGTTGAAGGCATCCTTAAAGATGTTTCTTCGTCAGCGCCGGATTTCGCACCAATGCCGGATGGTGGACCAACGCCGGATAGTGGACTAACGCCGGATGGTGGGCCGACGCCGGACTTTGTGCCCGCCGTATCCGGTTTCAACGTAAGCCTCGCCGGTATCGCGCCCGTCCAGGCCAAACCGTCTCCGCTTTTCCACGGGGAAGCGTCCGCGAAACCCAGGGTAATCCCGGTTGCTTTGAAATTGGCCTTGTTCGGGCTGGAAGAGAAGTTCGGCGACCGGACGGTTACCTGGGGCAAGAAAGACACCGAGTCAGAGAGGTTCAATCCGGAGATCGTCCGGAGGGAGAAGATGCTTTCGATATGGGACCCCATGCGCCCGCCGGTTTTCGGAGAGATCCCGGAGCCGGTAAGTGCGGGAGGAGTAGCGGATGTCTAAAATCATCGATGCTCCGGTGCTGGTTATTACCGAAAGCGAGAAGCCAAGGAGGTTTTTCTGGTTCAAACGCTGGGTTAACGTGGCCAAAATCATGGACGAATGGCGGGAGACCGGGTGTTGGTGGGAGGACGAGCGGGAGAAGTCGTTCTTCAGGGTGTTGTCGTTGGAAGGGAGCATCTACGAGGTCTATAACCAGGAAAAACAGTGGAACCTCTACAAGGTTTATGACTGATGCCCGCAGGCGCCCGCAGCACGTATGAATGATTCTTGCCCGTGAAGGTGCATGAACGATGTTTGTCCACTTGCATGTCCATAGCCCTTATTCGTTTATCGACGGGGCTTCCACGGTAGATGAACTGGTCGCCCGGGCGGCCGATTTGGGCATGCCGGCCTTGGCCGTAACGGACCACAACAACGTCTCTGCCGTCGTCCGTCTTGTAAAAGCCGCCAAGAGGACCGGCATAAAGCCAATCATGGGCGCCGAAGTCACCGTGGAGGGCGGGCATCACCTGACCCTCCTCTGCAGGGGCCCGGAGGGATACCGCAACCTCTGCGCCCTTCTCAGTTCGGCTCACCTCGAAAATCCGCGAAAGCGACCTGAGGCCGGCCTTGAAGCGCTCAGCCGCCATAAAGACGGGCTTATCGCCATGACAGGGTGCAGGCGGGGGTTGGTGCCATCTTTGATCCTCCGAAAGAGGTTCGGCGAGGCCAGAGACGCCGTGAGAAGGCTGAAGTCCATATTCGGGCCGCAGTCGCTCGTGATCGAGATGTCCGAGAGCCTGCTCCCGGGCTCGACCGCTCTTAACAAGTACCTCTACGAACTTGCAGGGGCCGAAGGGCTCCGGGCCGCGGTGACCAACAACGTCCACTACGCCCGGAAGGAAGACTTTTTCGTCCACGACATCCTAACCTGCGTGAGGACGCTCACGAAGCTCGATGACGTCCACCCTGAAAGGCGTCTTAACGCCGAAAACTACTTAAAGAGCGAAGACGAGATGGCCCTGGCTTTTAAGGACTACCCCGACGCCCTCCGGGCGACGGTCGAAATTGCGGCCCAGTGTGAGCCGCCGGTAGATCTCGGAGTGGCCAACTTCCCCTCGTTTGCCGTGCCCAAAGGATACCCTTCGGCCGCAGCGTTTCTCCGCCACCTGGTCTTCGAGGGAGCGAGGAAGAGGTACGGGAAGGTTACGCCCCAGATTGAAGAGCGGCTGAACTACGAGCTATACGTCATTGAGAAGCTGGGCTACGAAGATTACTTCCTGGTGGTGTGGGACCTGGTCCTGTTTGCCCGGAACCAGGGTATCAGAAATGCCGGACGTGGTTCGGCGGCGGACTCTGCGGTCGCCTACTGCTTGAACGTGACCGACGTCGACCCGATCGCCCAGAACCTTTTGTTTGAACGGTTCCTGAGCCTCGAGCGGGGTGAAAAGCCCGATATAGACGTCGATTTCGATGCCAGGCGGAGGGACGACGTATCGGCTTACGTGCGAAAGAAATACGGCGAAATGCACGTCGCCGCCGTGGCCACATACAACACCTTTCAGGCGAGGTCGGCGGTCAGAGACGTCGGGAAAGCCATGGGGTACTCGCCCGACGAGATAGACATCATCGCCAAGCGCATGCCTTACTACCTTTCGGCGTCCAAACTCACGGAGAAGTTCGACCTTGTGCCCGAACTTCAGGGCCTCTTAACACCTAAGAAACTTAGAACGCTTCTCGAAGGGGCTGAGCGTCTTGCGGGGCTCCCCAGGTTCTTGGCGACCCACCTTGGCGGTCTGGTGATCTCCAGACACCCCATAACACACCTGAGCCCGGTCCAGTATTCGGCCAAGGGGATTACCATCGTCCAGTTCGATAAGGATGACGTCGAAGACCTCGGGCTGGTGAAGATAGACCTGCTCTCCTTAAGGACGCTTGGGGCGGTTGAGGATTCTCTCGTCTATATGAAGGAAGCAGGCAAGGAGCTGGACTACGACCGGATCCCGCTGGACGACGGTAGGACTTACGGGAGGCTCAGGGCGTCGGACACCGTAGGTGTCTTCCAATTGGAAAGCCCGGCCCAAAGGGCCCTCCAGGCCAGACTCGGTGCCGACAACATCGAGGATATCGTGGCGAGCGTCGCCCTCATAAGACCTGGCCCCATAAAGGGGAATATGGTTGAGCCTTACGTGCGGAGGCGCCAGGGGCTCGAACCCGTCACGTATCTGGAGCCCAGGCTCGAGCCCATCCTGAAGAAGACTTACGGGGTGATACTCTTCCAGGAGCAGGTCATCGAGATTGCCTCGACCATCGCCGGGTTCACTCCGGGCGAGGCCGACCAGCTCCGGAGGGTCATGACCCACATGAGGTCCGGAGAGGAGATGGAGAAACTCGGAAGGCTTTTCGTGGAGAAAGCGGTACGGTCAGGAGTGGACGAAGTGACCGCCGAGGCTATCTTCCAGTGCATGAGGGGATATGCCAGTTACGGCTTCTGCGAAGCCCACGCCAGGGCTTTCGGGACCACCGCCTACAAAACGGCCTATCTTATCGAGCACTATCCGGCCGAGTTTTTTGGCGCCATCTTAAACAACGAGCCTATGGGGTATTACCCCGTCTCGACCATCTGCGTCGAGGCCAGGCGGCACGGAGTAAAGGTCAGCGGGCCTTCGGCGAACCGGTCCGGCAAGGACGTCAAGGTAGAGGGCAACGAGATAATCCTGCCGTTTAAGATGATAAACGGGATTAGCGCTAAGACTATCGAGATAATCGAGGAAGAGAGGCGAAAAAGGCCTTTCAAGTCGTTTTCCGACTTCGTGGCGAGAGTCCGGCCTCCCGTCGATGTCCTCCGGGCAATGGTGTTGTGCGGCGTTTTCGATGAATTCGGCGTGTCGAGAAAGAAGCTTGTCTGGTCTATCCCCGCGAGCTCGAGAGAGTACGCCCGAGAAGTCGCTTCGGATGATGTTTTCGCTCCGGCGCTGGTCGATACTCCGAAAGATGACGCTCAAAGCGTGGGAGGCGACTTCACCGTCGCCGAGAAAATCGCGTATGAGTACGAGGTGCTGGGCTTTTCTGTCTCGGAGCACCCGATGGCGGTGTGGCGCGAAAAACTTGCGAGAGGAGGGTTTGTGGGAAGCCGGGACCTTACCAATATCCGGCCCGGAGAGTTTGTGAAGGTCGGCGGCATACCCGTAAGGCCTCACAGGCCTCCGACCAAGAGCGGCAAAATCGTCGTCTTCGTCTCACTCGAAGATGAAGACGGCCTCATAGATGTCACCTGCTTCGAGAACGTCTACAAGAAGTACGGGAAGTTCCTGTTCCCAGGCGAGCTCCTGCCTTTGGGTATCTGGGGCCAAGTGCAGAAAAGGGGAAATGCCTATTCGGTGACTGCAAGAACGGTCTTTCCGCTGTCTTACGCGTTGTCGGAGAGATCGGGAAGATAAGTAGAGATTTTCGTGTCGCCGTAGGAGTAGGTCTTCCTGAGGGAAAGCCGCCCCCATTTCTCCTCCAGCTTTTCTCTCCGGTGCTGCTGGAGGACCACGATGCCCGCAGGGTCCACAAGGGGCGAGTTTCCCAGGAGCTCCATGGACTTCTGGTCCAGTTCGGTGAAATAGGGAGGGGCGACCAGGATGATCTCATAGCGGTAGCCGCTTTTCTCGAGGAGGCCGATCATGCGCGTGGCGTCTCCGGTGATGAGTCTCACGCGGTCTTCGATGCCCAGCGAGGCCAGATTTCTCCGGATGGTCTCCACCGCTCTTGGGTTCTTGTCGATGCAGGTGGCCGAGCGGGCGCCCCGTGAGATGAGCTCAATGGAATAGCTGCCCGTCCCCGCGAAGAGGTCCAGGACGTTGGCTCCTTCGGTGTAGCCGGCCAGGATGTTCGCGACGGCAGCCCTCACCCTGGCAAGGGGCGGTCTCGTGGATTCTCCCGGGACCGAAACCAGAGTCCGGCCGCGAAACTCTCCGCCTATCACCTTAATCACCCGGATCACCTACCCAGAGAATCCCGGCATATGAGCAACTCTACCCACCAATAACCTAAGCCTAAGAACAAGCTAACCCCACGAGTGTGGTAGTATAGCCACGTTACCACAAAATAGCCCGGTGTTATAATTGATCTGCAGCCCCAAACGTTTGACACTACGGAGGATAACGCAATTGGCCAGAGTTCTTCCTGCAGGAAAGATCCCGCAAACGGTACTCGAAGAAATCGTGTTTAAGCGTGTGGGCGTTTCGAGAGAAGAGATCGGTCTTGCCCCGGCTATAGGAGAAGATACCGCCACGGTCGACGTAGGTCAGGAACTCCTCATTGTGAGCACCGACCCGATTACGGGCGCGACGAGTCGTTCCGGGTGGCTGGCCGTGAAAGTAGCCCTTAACGATATAGGAGCGGCCGGAGGAGAGCCCATCTGCGTCATGGTCACCATACTCCTCCCCGAGGGTACGACCGAGGAAGAGCTGCAGGCAATGATGGAAGACATCCACGCCGCTTGTCTTGAGGAAAACGTCGCAGTCGCCGGCGGGCATACGGAAGTCACGCCGGGCCTTGAGAGGCCCATCTTGAGCGTGACGGCCCTTGGGAAGACGTGCGGGAGGCGGGTGCTGCGCTCAAGCGGATGCCGGGTTGGCGACGACATAGTAGTGACAAAGTGGGCGGGCATGGAAGGCACGTCCATATTGGCACATGACTTTAGAGATGAACTGCTTGCGTTTTTGAGCCCGGAATCCGTCGCGGAAGCCGAAAAGCTCATGCAGAATATCAGTGTAGTGAGAGACGGGGCCATCGCGCGGGATAGCGGCGCCCACGCCTGCCACGACGCCACCGAAGGCGGCGTGCTGGGGGCCATCTACGAGATGTGCGAGGCCTCGGGCACCGGAGCGACGGTGGAGGCCGACGCCATCCCCATCCTTCCGGTAACGCTCGAGATAGCCGGAAGGACAGGCATCGACCCGCTCAGGCTTGTGTCGTCAGGATGCCTGATCGCTTCGCACCCCGACGGACAAAGGCTCTGTGAGGTTTACCGTAAACACGGTATCAACGCCGAGGTCGTGGGCAAAATGACAGATGGAGGCCGCGTAGTGAACAGGGGCGGGAGAACCACTCTCTTGGAAAGGCCGACGACTGACGAGCTCTGGAAAGCCCGGGAGTTTCTATCCGGTCTCTCTCATCGTCCTTCGCGATAACAGCTTGCCCGGCCTCGCGCCTTAAGCGGCGGCAAAGCGGCTCAATCCTAAGCGAGTGAGGTGGTCTGGCCATGTGGATAGTCCCCGCTCTTGTGGGATTCGCGGTCGCCATGTGGCTCGGCTTCGGCTGGCTGGTCTCACTCGTTAAGAATTACGAGCACACTCTCGAGTCTGCGGCTACCTTGGGTGTTGTCGGCGCCGGCTCTGCTTATGCCGGATGGAGGACGGCAGGCGCCGTCGCCCCCACGTGGTCGGTTGGAGCCCGCCTCGCCATCGCGCTAACGGCAGGACTCATTTTGTTCACGCTGTTTTCGTTTATGGTGGTCACGCTTTGGATGGCGTTCCTCACACGCCGGTTCGACGAGGCCATATCTACATTGGACAATGAGGAGGAGATCATTCTCAGGCAGCTGGAGACCATGAGATGGCAAGCCTACGAGCGCGCCTATGAACGCGCCCAGGATCTCTCGCGCCCCCCGAGAGCCGAGCCCCAGCCGGTCGACCCCAGGGATGAGTGGACGAACGCCGTTGAGGCCTGGGAGCAGGGCGGAGGTGCCGCCAGGATACGGTCGCTCAAGGTGCTGGAATGGCGTGACGAGACTGCAGCGAAGACCACGAGCGAGATTAAGGACGATATCCTTTCGATACAGCGAGAGATAGAGGTAGAAGAGGACGAAGCGAAGAAGGAGCAGCTCAAGGCGCGTTTGGCCGTGTACCATCTGGCGCTTTATGAGAAGGAGCCACCAAAGGTAGAGCATGAGGTCAAGGCCGAGCCGGAGAAGCAGATTAAGGCCGATGAATCGGCCCTTAGGCAGAGGCTTCAGGAGATCCACAGGGAACTGCAGATCGTGAAGTTTGAGAAGACCCGGTTTGTGAGAAGCCGCGTAAGACTCGCTTGGAGGTCTCAGAAATGAGCCACATAAGCTCCTACAAGACCGAGATAAAGCTGGATAACGCGCTGTCCGCCGGGCGGTTGGTTGAGGAAGACCCGGGTTGGGACGTTTTGAACGAGGCCGTGCACGCTACTGCTGAGGAGATGAACCTCGACGTGACGCGCACGTTTAGGGACTATTACGGCCGGTCTATCGCGTGCGACTGGGGCCTAGTGGGGCCGGATATCCCCCGGGGCATCGGCATAACCGTCGACCGGAAAACCGGCGAAGTCGTGTTCTCCTGCGATCCCTACGGAGGCTATGAGAAGATCGCCGGTGAAATCAAGGACAGGGTCGTCCAGAACTACGCGTCGCTTTGTGTGGCCAAGGCTCTGGCCGCCCTGAACTACAACGTTGAGGTTGACGAGGTAAAGCACCCGGTTGAGGGAAAGAAGATCCTTATCAAGGGAGTATTGTGATGTCCAGGCGCGTGGACGTTGAGGTCGGTAAGTCCGGACAAGTAAAGATAGAGTTCTACGGGTTCGAGGGCGATCTATGCTATGAGGAGGCTGAATCGATAGGCAACATCCTGCGTACGTTGGGCCTCAAAGCCGTGCCTCTCTCGATTACGCCCAAGACCCAGTCAGAGATAGAGGCCGAGGTAGGCATCGAAGAAGCACCCCGCAGGAAGGTGTCGGTCAGTTGACCCAGGGGCTTGTCTGTGCGTCGGGAGCCTTCTGCCCCGATCATGGGGCAGAAGCTGTGCAGTCGGGCAAAGAAGCAGGGACTCCGTTTCATGCCGGTGAGCCGGCCAAGCAGCGCTCGTACCTGGAGATCGAGATCACGCCGCTTCGCATGAGCATTTTTGAGCGCTCGGGGGACAGACAGACCGCGGCGCTCCTTGAGGCACTGGCCCGCTTAGGACTAAAGCTCCGTGAGAGAGTGAGCTCCCCTTGCGGTTAGAATGCGGGGAGGGGGGATACGATGGAGGATTACCTGGACCGCTCTTGGCTTATGAAGGGCATGATGAAGCGGAAGTCAAACTACTCGCCCGTCATATGCTTCGAGACAGTTGACCCGAAAAGGATATACCAGCTAAAGACGTTCATTCTGAACTCCCCCGAAATGTCCCACATCGAGAACGTGTTTCTCTATGACCCGTGGGACGGACTGGGCATGCTCAGGAAAGGCCCCGAGGGGCCCGTGTTCGAGCCGTACCGGAAGAGAGTCGGGACGAGCACTCCTGTGACGTCGCGCCTCCGTGGGCCCGACAGTTCGGTGGAGATACAGGCGCTAAAGGGCATTCTCAAAGAGATGGACGGGTTCCTCAAGTCCAGTCCGACCGTGTTCGTGGCCCAGAACCTTTCTGAGGTCAGAGAGGCCGACACGGGGTTTCAGGCCGCCCTCCGCGCATGGGCCATCGACGCGCGGATTCTCGCCAAGGGCTCAACCATCATGGTGCTCACGTCCGACGCCTCAAAGATTATGGACGAGTTCACCAGGGAGTTTGTGGTCATCGTGCCCGTCGACCCTTCGAGCAAGGACGAGCGCAGGGAGATCATTACACGGACTGCCGGTGAACTGGGAGTCTCCCTGGACGGCTCCAAGATCGAAGCCGCCATGGTCACGCTTTCGGGGCTCAATTTGCACCACGTTGAGAGCATCCTCCTGGAGTCCTACCACCGCGCCAAGGACTTCGACCCGGACATCATGAAGGAGCTCAAGTCCGAGATGGTCAAGCGCTCCAAGGTGCTCGAGGTCCGCGACCCCCAGTTCAGTTTCAAAGACATAGGCGGCTACCACGCCATAAAAGAGTTCGTACAGAAGTACATCATCAATGTGCTAAAGAGGCCCGAGAAAGCGAGGCGTTTCGGCCTGGGCCTCCCGAAGGGGCTTCTCTTTTTCGGACCGCCTGGGACCGGCAAGAGCCTCTTTGCCAACGCCCTGGCCAGCGAAGTCCAGCTGCCATTCATAAACCTCCTCACGGAGAACATCTACTCAAAGTGGTTGGGAGAATCGGGCCAGAACATGAAAAACGCCATCAATATGGCCGAGAAGATGTCTCCGGCGATAGTGTTCGTGGACGAGATCGACCGCTTCGGGAAGCGCTCCGGCGCGGCGGCCGGTTCCGCCGAGGAAGAGACACAGAGGGTCTTCTCCCAGTTCCTAGAGTGGCTCGGGCGCCCCGACAGGGAGGCCATCATCGTAGGCACGACCAACGTGCCCGAGCACCTCGACGACGCCTTCCTGCGCGCGGGGAGGTTCGACTACAAGATCCCGTTCCTTTACCCGGGCCCCCAGGCGAGGCTCGAGATCCTGATGGTCCACCTGGGCTTCCAGGCAGGCGGGAGGCGCTCCCGTGTGCCGCTCGACAAGGGCGAAGAGGAAATACGGCGCTACCTCCAGGAAGCGATAGTCCCGTGCACCCGGAACTTCTCCTGCGCCGAACTTGAGGAACTGGTGACCAGGGCCAAGCGGATCGCCTTCGACAGAGACAGGGAGTACCTGACCGGCGAAGACCTGTTGACGGCTGCAAGGACCTTCCGGATAGACGGCGCCCACAGAAAACGCGTCATCGAGGCTTGCATGTCGCAGGCCAGGCGGTTCACCGATGACCAGGTCTTCCTTGATTCGGTGGAACAGGAGAACAGGTTGGAAGAAGATCTGGAGGAGGCTGCCGGCATCTGACTTTACGGTTCGGATGCTTTCGGGTACGCTAAGAAATGAAGGACTCGCGGAAAGAGGGGTTAACATGAAGGAAAGAGTTCAGGCTGTTCTCGATGAGATTCGCCCGGCGCTTCGGGCCGATGGCGGAGATGTTGAGCTCGTGGACATAAGCTCCGACGGAGTGGTCAAGGTAAAGCTTACCGGGCACTGCGGTACTTGCCCGTTTGCCCTCATGACGCTTAAGGGCGGGATTGAGCGGGTCCTCAAGCAGGAAGTCCCCGAGGTCACCAAGGTCGTGGCCGAAGGGCTGACGGAGGAGTAGTCCGAGCCTGTAAAGCTACTCGCGCGGCAAGAGACCTAAGGTCCTGAGTGAGTGGTTTCTCCGAGATTCCACGGGACCGCCGTGCATTTGCGCGGCGGTCTTTGTTTTTCGCGGTCCGCCGGGCAAGCCTTCCAGTAGAAGATTCCGCCCCATGTATTACCTCCCGCATGTGGCGCCGTCGCGCATGGCTCACTGCGTCTGCCGGGTTCAGTCACGTCGTGCTGCGGTCTTGGCGCCTTAGCACGCTATGTCACATCCGTCCTGGGATGCATATAGATGATCTAGCGCGTAGGCATCCTTTTTCGGATGAAAGGAGGGCAATGAATCTGGATACCTGCGAAGTCAAGAAAGAGGAACTGAGACTGGAGGAGGTCGTAGGAGAAGGGACTTCGCAATTGGTGATCTCGCAAGCCGTGACCGTTCCCGAGGAGAAGCCGAACGTACGGGCAATCATCGACTTCGTCGCCAGACCAAGGATCAACAAGGTCACGGTGCTTCCGGGCAAAGTCGTTGTTGATGGCGTGATCGACTTCGCCATAATCTACGAAGCCACCGTAGAGACCCAGACCGTCCATGTATTCCATGCGGAGGTCCCGTTTAGCCAGTTCGTCGAGATACCCGGAGCCGAGCCCGGCATGACCGCCAACGTCACGGTGGTAGTGGAGCACGCTGTCTTCCAGGTTAGTCCGGATGGAAGGAACGTAACAATCCGCGCGGTCGCGGCCATGCGCGTGAAACTTACCCAGAGCACCATCATTGAAGTAGTTACCGACGTGAGCGGCGTTGCCGGATTGCAGGTTACCAGAGAAGTGATAAAGGCGGAAGTCGTCTTGGGCGAGGGCGAGTCGCAGATCGTCCTACGAGAGAACCTGGCCATTCCGGACGCCAAACCCGATGTGGCGAGAGTCATTGACCATGTCTCGACCATCGACGTCAGCATGACCACGGTTCTCCCGAACAAGATCATCGTGAACGGGGTAATAAACCTCAGGATCATCTACGAGGCGAATGTCCCCTCCCAGTCGGTCCACGTCGCTCACTTCACCATCCCGTTTGAGTCGTTTGTCGAGATCCCGGGCGCACAGCCTGGAATGTCGGTTGTCGCCGATGCCGACGTAGAGTTCGTCTCGATTGACGTCGCTGCCGACGGCAGGACGCTCTCGGTGAGGATCATCCTTAGGGTCCACGTGAAAGTAATCGCGGTCCGTAACATCACCGTCATCACCAACGTGGCAGGAGTCCCCGGAATCCACATCGAGAAGGCCTTAGTACGAGTACAAGAGGTCTTGGGCGAGGATAAGTCTCAGGAGATCGTGAGGGAGCTTATAGACATCCCCGACGAGAAGCCTCTTGCGGCAGCGGTTCTGAACTGCGCTTCGACTCCCGAGGTGAAGCGTACCATAGTCGCCCCGGGTAAGGTTATCGTCGACGGTGTCATCGCCCAGAGGATCATCTACGAACCGCTGGCGGACCCGACGCAGACGGTCCATACGCTGCACTATACCGTGCCGTTCTCAGGTTTCGTGATCCTGCCGGAAGCCAAACCGGGAATGACCGCCAGGGTTTCGGTCAGGGTAGAGCACGCCAACTGTGAAGTGCCGCCTGCCGGCGAGCCGGTCATGGTCACCAAGGTCCTCGAGATCACTGCCAGAGTCTTCAGGACCAGGCAGGTCCACGTCGTGACCAAGGTGAAGTGCGCGGTGGCCCCGGGCATCTGCGAAGGTACCGTTACGGCCAACTTGGTCAACGTCCGCCAGGGTCCCGGCATGACCTACGCGGTCATCGCACAGGTGAATGCGGGTACCATGGTCCAGGTCCTGCAGCTGCAGGCCGGATGGGTCAGGGTGAGACTCGCCAACAACCGTGAAGGCTGGATCTCCAGTCAGTTCGTGAGGCACGACTGCCTGCCGTTGGGCTAGGTAGGCCGGGCAGAGCGTCCCGCAAAGACACGGAGAAGACCACAAGGCAACGGTCAGGAAGAGCAGAAGGAACAGGAAGAACGACCGGAACAGCCGGAAGCGCGAAGAGGCCAGGACATGGTCGCCTGGCCTCGGTTCTTTACTCCCAAATGTACCCAACCCTGCAGAAAACTGTGAGAAATGGAGTTATCGGGACGGAGGTTTTCTGAGGGCAGGAATAACTTGGCTCTCGTCTCGGGAGCGGATTTCGGTCTTTTACTGCGATCTTATATTATGTCTGCATCCAGGGAGTGCAGTGAAAGGGGGAGAATAGCAGTATGAAGGCAAGAAAGACGCTGGTCTTCATGGCGGCGCTCTGTCTTGGCGTAGTCCTGTTCGCAGGACAAGCTGCCGCCGCAGGCTACACCCGCTACATATTGCCGACCAAGGACGGCGGGACAGCCTACGTGTTCACCAACGGTGGGCCCGGCCTTGAGATCCTGCTTAAGCAAGTCCACAAGGACGTTGGTATTCCGTTGGAAGTGCTCTTGCGCTACTGCAGGCCTGCGCCCCGACCGGTACCCGTGCCCAAGCCGGAGCCCCGGCCCGAGCCGAAGCCCGAGCCGCGGCCTCAGCCGAAACCACAGCCGGAGCCTGAGCCTCAGCCCGAGCCTCAGCCGGAGCCGAAGCCTGAACCCAAGCCTGAGACGAACCCCGAACCGAACGGCATGACGGCAAAGGAACAGGAAATGCTCAACCTGGTCAACCAGGAGAGGACGAAACTGGGCCTCAATCCTCTTGAGCCCGATATGGAGCTTGTCAAGCTGGCCAGGATGAAGGCACAGGACATGATCGACTTGGGTTACTTCGCGCACCAGTCGCCGACCTACGGCTCGCCTTTTGATATGATGAAGGCGGCGGGGATCACCTACCGCACTGCCGGCGAGAACCTCGCCGGGGCCGGAACGGTCGAGAGGGCTCACACAGCCCTTATGAACAGCGACGGTCACCGCCGGAATATCCTCAATTCGGCTTATGACCACGTGGGGATAGGTATCATCGAAGGCGGTCCTTACGGGCTCATGGTAGTCCAGATGTTCACGGGCCAGTAAGAATCTCTTGGGAAGCGCCGGTTGGTTGCCTTCTACCCTCCAGGGCGCTCCGGCGCTCTATCAACGCCCACAAAGCAGTAACTAAGCGTAGGCCGGAGAGCACCCGCTCTCCGGCGATTTCTTGTCTGGCAAGGCAGGCCCCGACTTACCTTTGTAGGTTGGACTCGGTCAGAGCCAATCGCTACCCGGTACCGGTCTCCATTTAGTCTGACATCCTCACGTAATCCCTGAATACCCAGCCGTTTTTCCCGTCGTACAGCTGGATGCCAACCCAGTTGCCCCTGCGCTCCGTGACGATAACGGGAGTGCCTCTCGACAGCTGGGCCCGCACCAGTGCCTGGGGGCTGGGAGCTTCGCGGAAGTTGACCTCGTCGTCGATGATCATGCCGAACCCCATGAACCTGTTCGGCACTTTGCCGGTGGAAAGGAGCTTTAGGGTTTCGATCTCAAACTTCTTCTGCGCGATTATCCTCTCGATAAGTTCTCTCTCCGTCGCGCCTTTAGCTTCGGCCAGGAGTTCGGTGTATCTCTTTCTCGCTTCTTGTTCCTGCTCCAGGAGTTCACTCAAGACTTCATCCATGGAATCCCCTCCTTGTCGGTTAATCCTATGCGGAGACTTATGTGTACATGACCGCTCGTCCCAGGGGCATCTGCGAATGCGTGAAGACCGGCGCAGGTTAACTAGGTTAATTTACCTGTTTGGACCGGCACCCCGGAGAAGGTGGAGGTTGGGTGAGGAGTGAAATAACGGGTACACCTGCATGCTCATATGCTCGTATCACTTATTGTCGTGACTCTGATCCGGCGGGAGAGGCGCCCCGGCCTCCCGCGGACTCCGGAAGGATGGACTCTCTGAACGAAAGACTTACTCGGCCGGACACGATACACACATCAAGCGGCCAAGCGGTCCAGGTGCGGACTCCAGGTGGATCTCCCGGCGGATTTCCCGGTGATTGGAGGAAGGTTCTGACCTGGAGCGCATTATCGCTTGGTCTCAGCGCGCTCTGCATTGCCGCCGTTCTTAGGTTCCTGGGAGCCGGTGATTCGGTGAGGAGCCTCCTCAGGGTTGGGGCGGGCACCGTAGGCGTGTGTATCCTCATTGTCGTTGCAGGATGGGTTGTAGACAGCTGGCGCCTCATGGTCCTCGCCCGTGCGATGGGAGGCAGGCTCTCACTATGGGAATCCATCAAGATATCGGTGATGGGCTCCTTCATGGCGGGGGTGACGCCCCTCGATACCGGGGGTGAGCCACTGAAGATCTTCTTCTTGCGTAAGTGGGCAAGAATGGGCACCGGACAGGCCACTGCCGCAGTTGCCCTTGCCGCAATACTCCACGCCACCACCAAGTTCATCCTATGGGCGTTGGCCCCTCTGGTAGCGGTTATGCTCCACGTCTCGCTAAGGGTGCATTCTGTTGCTTCCGGGGTTGTGGCAGTAGGGTTGTTCTTCTACTTCGCCACCGTCCTGGTCTTGGGGGCCTCGGTTATCTGGCCGTCGTCGGTATCAGGCGTCTTCACCCGCTTTATGAGCCTCCCCTTGGTGAAGAGGTTTGCGGGGCCCGAGATGCGGAAGAAGGCCGAGGAAAAGGTGCTCCACGCTGCGCAGGACTTCCGCGAAGGCATCATAGCCCTCAGGTCCAGCGGGGCATTAGCGCTTGCTGCATTCGCTCTTAGTGTGCTGCACTGGGTCGTCCTTCTGACAGTACCTGCATTTCTGCTGTGGCGGCTGGGTTCATCGCTGCCTTGGTTCGAAGTGTTTGTCCTGAGCCTTGGAGTCTACCTCATAGCCGCCTATACTCCGACTCCCGGCGGCAGCGGCGGGGCCGAAGTCGGGACCGCACTGTTCTTCGCGTCGTTGCTTCCTACGGGAGTATTGGGGACGTTTATGCTGGTGTGGCGGGCTCTGACCTTCTACTTCCCTGTGGCGGTCGGAGCTCTGGTGTTGGGATTGGAGGCCGGAGTTGGGGCCGTGAACAGACGGGTGAAGTAAGTGTTCATGTACCTCCAAATGAGCTCTGCCATCTCCGCCCTTGTGACCGTTCCACCGAGCCGTAAGGTGTTGTCTTCGTAACCCTTCAAGAGGCCTACTTCCACCGCCCATGAAGCAGTCTCGAGGGATGCGGCATCCAAGCCTGCCAGGTCGGCGAATCGCTCCAGATTGTCAGGGATGTCGTATACAGCCTGTGCGACTGTCTGTTCGGCGTGCTTCCGCATGACCGTGAGCGCATCTAGCCTTGAGCACGGGGAAGAGGGATCCCATTGTGGACCGCTCTCGGGTATGAGCCCACTGGAGGCAAGGTAGGCCATGTAAGGGTATTGCCACGCGGTTGTGTCGCAGAGGGTGAATCCGGGCGGGGCGATGACTCCTTCTATCTCCTGGGGCGTGGCCACGGTACGGGAGAAGAGCGCCGCGAACTCGCCCTTGGATATGGTCGCCCCGGGCCGGAAGGTCTTGTCGGGATATCCCTCAATGGCACCGGCTCGCACCAGCCGGGTCACCGTCGGCTGTGCCCAGTGCCCCCTGAGGTCGGAGAAAAGCGCAGGCAGTATGTTCCCGTACCGGTCCACGTCGGTCTGCCAGGCGTCGGATAGGGAAGAGAGCCACCTGAGAGTCTCTTCCTTTTCGGGGCTGTCGTCCATGACAACCGTCCTTCCCCAGACAATACGGGTGGGGACCACCGACGCCGACTCCACCCCTCTCTTGGATACTGTGACTTCGAGCACCGCGCCGATCTGCAGTTTGGGCGCCTCGGGACGGGTGGTGAAGACGAAATTGCCAAGGCTGTACGCGGTAAGACATTGGCCGTCGTAGTCGAAGCCGTTCAAGACATGCGGGTGAGAACCAACGATTATGTGAGCCCCGGCTTCACGCAAGGCCGTAGCCATCTGTATGGCCCAGTCGGTAGGGCTCTCTTTCCTTTCTTCGCTCCAGTGGACGTACACGGCCACGATATCTACCTGCGAAGACAGGTCCCGTACATGTTCTACGGTGTACCTATGCCACGTGTCGTCGAGGGCTTGGCCGGGAGAGTCCTCTCCGGCTCTCCAGGATGCGGTCGGGTAGATCATGTTGATGGCCAGAAGGCCCACACTTACGCCGTTTATCTCCCGTATGAACGGTTTGTAGGCTTCATTCAGGTTTGCTCCGGCTCCGACCGGCTCAATGCCTTTTTGTCGGACCAGCTCGACCGTTTCCAGGAGGCACCCCGGACCGAAGTCCAGCGTGTGGTTGTTGGCGAGGGATACGACATCGATGCCGGCCCCGACCAGTCCGTCTAGGGAAGTGGGGTCCGCCCGGAAAGTCCATTCCTTTCCCGGCAAGGGTTCACCCGTTGTTCCTACCGCGCACTCGAGGTTTCCGATGGAGATATCGGCCCTAGACAGGACGTCCTTCACGCCTTCCCACGGAGCCATGGGGCCTTCGACCTTGATGAGGTCTCCCACCGAGTAGTTAAGCAGGATGTCGCCGACAAAGGCGAGGGTGACGGTGGGCTCAGGCGCTCCAAGCCCGGTTCGCTCGGGTAAGGGAGAGGCGCAGGTAACCGGTGGCTTGGAAAGGGGCGAGAGGGCCAGTGTCCCTGCGAGAAGTACGGCCGGGCCGAAGCGCGCGAAACTTCTGAGCCTCGGATGCCGGAACGGAAGCCGGCGCGCCTGTCCGGTTCCACGCGCAGTTCCGTGCACTGAGCGGGGATCATAATGCAGACTTGACTGTTGGGGCACGAGGAGAGACACTCCTTGACCTCCTCTTACATATCTATCAAACATTACCATCCGTTTCCTATTGATTCATCTCGTGTGTGAAGATTCCTTCTTTATGTGGATGAAGAAACACAGGGAGAGGTCGACGGGTTGAGGAGTGGTAGAAGAGCCGTTGGGCCCCGGCGCGACAAGGTCATTTTCTTGTTGCAAGCCGAACCTCGCTGTGCCATACTGTCTTTTGTCACGGAACGAAGCCGTGCTCGAGTGCCAGGTCTGGCCGGACAATATGGCCATCAGGTGGATGGTAACCGGACCGCGGATCATGCTCTGCAGAGCATCGGCGAAGATGCTGAGGGTAACCCCGAAAAGGCGGGTTGACTCGCGCCCCGAAAAGGCGGGTTGACTCGCGAAATCGAGTCAGGTATACTAAGGTTCGGCGTCCGTTCCAGGACTTATGCGGAAGTGCCGGGCGAATAGCTCAGCGGGAGAGCACCTGCCTTACACGCAGGGGGTCACAGGTTCAATCCCTGTTTCGCCCACTAGGTAAAGTCGCGGAGGCGTGGTGTAGCTGGCCTAACATACGTGCCTGTCACGCACGAGACCGTGGGTTCGAATCCCATCGCCTCCGCCATACTAAAACCGGTACCGCAAGGTCAGGACGTGCCGCGGTAGCTCAGTTGGTAGAGCAGCGGACTGAAAATCCGCGTGTCGCCAGTTCGATTCTGGCCTGCGGCACCACGGCGAGCGGAAGTAGCTCAGCGGTAGAGCATCGCCTTGCCAAGGCGAGGGTCGCGGGTTCAAGTCCCGTCTTCCGCTCCAGTTCTCGTCAACACTCGCAACTTGGGCTCAAGTTGCGTAGACTGAGATAGGCAGAATGGGGCGAGATGGCCAAGCGGTAAGGCAAGGGTCTGCAAAACCCTTATCCCCGGTTCGAGTCCGGGTCTCGCCTCCAGAGTAACGTGGGGGAGTAGCCCAGTTGGTTAGAGCGCTTGCTTGACATGCAAGAGGTCCCGGGTTCAAGTCCCGTCTCCCCCACCAGAAAAATAGAGCCGCTGAAAGGCGGTTTTTTTGTTTTGTTTTACGGATACTTTGTGATCCCCACACACCGTTAGCAGGGAATAGGCACTATGCCTGCGTATATATACGCAGAGGCGCAGTTTGTGCTTTTTGGAACAAAGTCAGCCACCCTTGTTCCAGCCACAGCCTTATTCGAGCAAACAGCCTGAAAGGACGCGGAATGATGATTCCCTGTGTAGCGGCCTTAGATGTAAGGGGGTGAACGGGCAGGCAGTTAGCGCTCGCACGATAACGGACAACCACACGACACAATAAGAGGAGGAAAAACCGTGAGTAGGATGACCAGGACTGTTGCGCTGCTATTGGCCGCCATAATGATGGTGACTTTCCTGGGTGCCTGTAGCGGCAAGCCACAGCAGCAGGCGGATACAGCCAAGGTCTTTCGGACTTACCTGACGACCGAATGTCCTATCCTTAACGGACATGACTCAGTAGAAAGCTCCCTTCAGGTCCCCCACGACTATTGCTCGTCACCCCTCTACCGCGTCTTTCCGGATGAGGACGGCATGGGCTTTCACTACATAGGTGACCTTGCCGAAGGAATGCCCGTACAGATCGATGAGTTCAACTGGCAGATAAAGATCCGTAAGGAAGCCAAGTGGCACAACGGTGAACCCATTAACGCTGACACGATAATCTACTCCTGGAAGATGCTCCTCGACCCCATCCTGGCCAACCAGATGGCTGACTTCCTCTCGACAGGCAGCATCACAATCGTTAACGCTAGGGAGTACCAGCGCCAGGGAACCGAAAACACCGTTGCCTGGGAAGACGTAGGAATCAAGAAGATAGACGACCACACGATCCAGATCACGACCGCCTACCCGAACACCGCGGAAGAAGTATGCGCTCAGTTTGTTGACCGCTCCACCTTCCCGGTGTACCAGCCCTACTACGAGGAAGGCATGAACGAGAGCCGCACCCAGACGACCTACGGCACGACCCTCGATGAGTGGATGGGCTGCGGTCCCTATTTCTTCAAGACATGGGAATACGGGAACATGCATGTCTACGAAAAGAACCCCGACCACTGGCTGGCAGACCTGTTCCACTATGACAGGGTCGAGGTCTATGTTGTTCCCGATATGAACGCCCGCGTACAGATGTGGGAGTCCGGCAAGCTTGATTACTTCGTCCCGGATGCCAACACGATCGATCGTTACATCAACGACCCGCGTATGGTTTCCTATGACAGCCTCGCGGTTGACCACATCGACATCAACTGCAAGAACCCGACCAACCCCATTTCGGGTCTCATCGAGTACCGCAAGGCCATCTATCACGCCATTGACCGCGAGACGGTGGCGCGCGATATCTACGGTTACATGAAGCCCTCGGGTACCTACGTAAGCGGTCAGGCCGGTATTCTCAGCCCGAGCGGACTCCTGTACCGTGAATCGGAGCCCGGTAAAGCGGTAACCGAAATGGTCAACTCGTGGGGACCGCACGGGTATAACCCCGATATGGCTCGCGACTACATGAACCAGGCATTTAGCAAGGCCGGCCTGTCCGATAACGACGTTATCACCCTCAAATGGATATGCGAGGGCAGCGACGTTCAGGGGAAGGCTACCGGCGAGTTCCTGATGGAGCAGTTCGAGACCATATTCGGAGGCAAGATCAAGCTTGAGGTGATCTCCACCGCAGGCATGTCCGCCACTCAGTTCAAGAAGACCGGCGACGACAAGTGGGATCTGAGTCCCAACCAGTGGACCAGAAGCCTCTCCCGTAAGTTCCCGTACATGTGCTTCTACTACTACCTGAGCACTTACGGCACGTCTCCGAACAACTACTACTCCGAGGAGTTCGACGCCCAGTACGCAGTCTGCGACGATCCCGCGCTCAAGGGCGACTACGACAAGATGCTCGAGGAGACCAGGAAACTGGAGGAGATCTACCTCGAGAAGGTAATCCACGTTCCGACCGTGCAGAGGGTCGTTTACGAGATGTTCTCCGACCGGGTCAAACTCCCCGTAGAGAGATACATCCCCGGTCTCGGTTGGGGCACCATCTACGGAGATATCATCAAGTAGCAGGTCTTAGGAGCCTCATCCCATGGGTGTGCTCGTATGAGCACACCCATGGGTAATCAGGGGTAATACCCCGTCGCGCACTACACACGGTTAGTGCTTTCCTGCGGAAAATAGGAGGACCCTATGCTAAGGTATACGCTCAGTCGATTGGGCGCCATGCTGCTCACGATGTTCATAATCATGAGCCTTTCTTTTTGGATAATCAGGCTCATGCCCCAGAGCATCTTCGAGAATCCCGAGGTGGCGCCCGAGGTTCAGAAACTGCTCGAAGCCGAAATGCACCTGGATAAGCCTATGTGGGTCCAGTATTACTACTTCATTCGGGATATTGTTACCAAACGTGATTTCGGAAGGTCGGTCAAGCTCCGTCCCGGAATGGATGTCTTTAAAGTGATCGCGACCCGCATCAAGCCGTCGATGGTCCTAAACTTCTTCTCACTTCTCTTGTCAATCCCGGCCGGGATCATTTTGGGGACTATAGCGGCGCTCCAGCGCAACAAGTGGCCCGACAACTTAATATCCTTCCTCGTGGTGATCTTCATATCGGTGCCATCGTTCGTCTTTGGAGCGGTGCTCCAGTACACGTTCACTTTTAGAATTCCGCTTTTCCCGACGCTTTACGATGCTACCGCGGCGTCTTTCGGCGAGATGTTTCACTCGCTGACCTTGCCGATTATCGCTCTTGCCTTGGGGCCCGCTGCCACCATCGCGAGATACCTGAGGGGAGAGCTTATTGAAACCCTGAGTTCTGAGTTTCTACTTCTGGCGCGTACAAAAGGCCTTACCAGGGCCCAGGCTGTTGTGCGACATGCCTTCCGCAACTCCCTGGTACCTATCGCCAACACAATAATCCCCATGATCACAGGCATAATGGGCGGCTCTCTGGTCATTGAAAGGATATTTGCCGTACCGGGCATGGGTGGACAGCTCGTTGAATCGATCGTCGTAGGCGATCATTTTCTGACGGTAGCGCTGCTCATGTTCTATTCGGCCATATCCCTCATCACAATCTTCGTCGTCGATATATCCTACGGACTTATCGACCCCCGTATCAGAGTAGGAGGGGGAAAATGATCGTAGATAGGAATAGACTGCCGGAGGAGATCCGGGACCTACCAGAGAGCTGTTTCGAGATCGTTGGTGCTGAGGATATCAGGGATGAGGCCCCCAAGACCGAAGCGATCGGTTTCTTCAAGGACGCGATATCCAGGCTCCGGAAGAACAAGCTGTCGGTCATCGCTTTCTGGCTCATCAGCCTCGTGATTGTGTCTGCCATAATCGTTCCGTACCTGACGGGCTATTCGTACACCGCGCAGAACGTGGCGCTTAGGAACCTTCCTCCCAAGATCCCGGGACTCGAGAAACTAGGTATCGCCGATGGAACCCGGATACTGACCAACAGACCGAAGGATAGCCTCCGGGAATTCCCCGCGGACTCTATCGTTGAAATAGTAAGGGAGTACAGGATCAACAACGTCGAGATGGTGGACGTTAAGGTGGATTACTATGCTTACGCGGGCGTGCCCGAAGGCGAATACCACTGGATGGGGACCGACTATCTGGGGCGCGACCTGTGTACCAGGTTGTTCATGGGCGCGCGAGTATCGCTGCTTATAGCCTTCTTCGCGGTTGTGGCCAACATTATCATCGGGGTTATCTACGGCGCTTGTGCCGGTTACTACGGCGGCAAAGTAGACATGCTCCTAACCCACTTTGCCGAGATACTGGACGGCTTGCCCTATCTTGTTGTCACGATCCTGTTCATGCTCCTTCTGGGCTCCGGTATGCTATCCATCGTCCTGGCCCTGACGGTAACCGGCTGGATCGGAACCGCGAGGCTTGTTCGCGCGCAGTTTTACCGGTTCAAAGGTCGTGAGTACGTTCTCGCGGCCCGCACTCTGGGAGTTAAGGACCGTGCCCTCATCTTCCGTCACATATTGCCCAACGCGATAGGTCCCGTTATCACCAGGGCGATGATATCCATTCCGGGAGCCATATTCTCGGAGTCTTTCCTGGCCTACATCGGTCTGGGCATTAAACCGCCCAGTCCTTCCATAGGCATCCTTCTTTCCGACGGACAAAGAGTGCTCCTCCAGTACCCGTATCAGACAGTCTTTCCTGCCGTGCTCATATCAGTCCTGATGGTTTCGTTCAACCTATTTGCCAACGGGCTCCGAGATGCGCTCGACCCGACACAAAGAGGTGAGATATAGAGTATGGCTGCAGAAAGAGGCAAGAACGACGTGATTTTGCAGGTCAGAGACCTGAGAATCAGTTTCAGGGCGTACGGAGGGATTGTCCAGGCGGTCCGGGGGGTTAGCTTTGACCTCCGGAGAGGAGAGACCGTCGCTATCGTGGGCGAGTCGGGCTCGGGAAAGTCCGTCAGCGTCAAGGCCGTGATGGGGATCTTGCCGCCGAACGCCATCATCGAGTCCGGCGAAATCCTATACGGCGGTATGGACCTAACGAAGCTTACGGAAGAGGAGTTCCACAAGATCCGCGGTAAGAGGATCGGCCTGATCTTCCAGGACCCTCTCTCTGCGCTTAACCCGATCATGAAAGTCGGACACCAGATCATGGAGGCCCTGATCCTGTCTCAGAAGATGAACAAGAAAGAGGCCAGGAAACGGGCCCTTGAGCTCATGGAGGCGGTCGGGATTCCCGATGTCGAACGCCGGTTCAACCAATATCCATTCCAGTTCTCGGGTGGAATGCGTCAAAGGATAGTAATCGCTATCGCCCTTGCCGGCGACCCGGAGATACTCATCTGCGACGAGCCGACAACGGCGCTCGACGTCACGGTGCAGGCTAGGATACTGGAGCTCATCAACAAGATAAAGGAAGACAGGCATCTGTCGGTGATATTCATAACGCACGACCTGGGCGTGGTGGCCACCATGGCCGATAGGGTGAACGTGATGTACGCCGGGAAAATCGTGGAGACAGGGACGAGCGAAGAGATATTCTTTAGTCCCGTCCACCCGTATACTTGGGCTCTCTTAAGTTCAATGCCCGATTTGGAGACGAAAGAGAGGCTTCTCTCGATTCCCGGCACGCCGCCCAACATGATCAGCCCGCCCCCCGGCGATGCCTTCTCGGTTAGGAACAGATATGCCATGAGGATCGACTTTGAGAAAGAACCGCCCCTTTTCAAGATTACAGATACCCATTACGCGGCCACATGGCTGCTGCATCCGAAGGCGCCTAAGGTAGAGATGCCGGAGGCCCTGACGGCGAGAATAGAGAGAATGAAAAGGAGGGCAGTGGCACATGACTGAACCCACTTACCTCCTGGAGGTAAAGAACCTCTGCCGGTACTTCACATCGGGCCGGGGGAAGAACAAGCTCACCGTGAAAGCCGTGGACAACGTGAGTTTCGGTGTCAGACCGGCCGAGACCTTCGGTCTCGTTGGCGAGTCGGGGTGTGGCAAGACAACCCTCGGAAGGACTGTCATCCGCCTGTATGATCCTACGTCCGGGCAGGTATTCTTCAACGGGCGAGAGATCTCGGGCAAGATGACGGCCGATCTCCGGCGTTACCTCACTGAGAACATCGCCATGATATTCCAGGACCCCATAGAGTCCCTGAACCCCAGAATGACTGTAGAGGAGATCATAGGGGAGGGCCTCAAGGTCAGGGGAGTTAAGGATAAGGACGAAGTCCGAAGGCGAGTCGTTGAAATGCTCGAGAAAGTCGGCCTAAACGAGGAGCATGCCACCAGGTACCCTCACGAGTTCTCGGGTGGACAAAGGCAGCGCATCGGGATCGCCCGCGCCCTTATCGTCCAGCCGAAGATGATAATAGCCGACGAACCGGTCTCCGCCCTCGACGTGTCGATTCAGGCGCAGGTCATAAACCTCTTGAACGACCTGAAAGAGGAGTTCGGTCTTACCATACTGTTCATAGCTCACAACCTGTCGGTGGTTAAGTACTTCTCTGACAGGATAGGAGTCATGTACTACGGGCGTCTGGTCGAGGTCGCCAGAGGGGAAGACCTCTACGGAAAACCCTTGCACCCGTATACCAGAGCGCTTCTTTCGGCCATCCCCGAGCCGAACCCGTTCACGGCAAGAAGCAAGAAGCGAATAGACTACGACCCCGAAAGAGACCACGATTACACGATCGAGAAACCGGAAATGGTGGAGATCGAGCCGGAGCACTTCGTATACTGCTCGCCGTCTGAGGCCGCCAGGTACAGAGAGATCTGTAGGAGCGCGGTAAAGGCGGGAGATTAGGTTCGGTTGGGGCTCCCCATACGCTAGGCTCGCCAGTGCCGGCGTACGGGGAGCCTCTGTTTTTCTCTTGCCCCCGATGCGGTAGTATCGAGGTGCAGTCACGAGGTGTCTTCAGGGCACCGTCGGCTACCTGACATGATTAGGGTCCTAAGGGGTGGGTGGATTGGCCAGAACTCTGTACATTGGCGGCGGAAGCATAAGAGCCAGCAATGATGAGATCATGCGGTCGTTTGTAGAGTCGGCAGGAGGTCCGTCCTCCAAGTTTGCCTTTGTTGTCTCTGCTTCCGGTAGTAACCCGGATGACACATTTCGGAACTGGGTGGAGGAGTTCGCGCGGCTTGGAGTTCCGAGGGAGAACTGCATCCTCGTCCCGCTATATGCCAAGCACGTGAAAGACGAAAGAGGCTTCAACGCGCTAAACGGCGACGAACCAAGCCTTCCGCGGCTTCTTGACGGAGTAACTGGCGTGTGGTTCACCGGCGGGAACCAGTACTACACGGTCCAGTGCTTCCTGAGACCTGACGGCACGCACACCCGCGCGCTTGAGATCCTTCACTCGATCTATGAGCGGGGCGGCACGATAGGCGGGTCCAGCGCAGGGGCGGCTATAATGAGCGATGTCATGATAGGCGGCGGCAACAACTGCGGAGTTATCTCCAGCGATGTGGTCTACGGGTACGACACTTACGAGGCTGTGGAGCGGGAAACCGGTCTTGGGAGCCCGCTCATCATCGCTAAAGGTCTGGGGTTTCTGAGCCGCGCAGTGGTGGACCAGCATTTTAACACCCGCCCTCGTTTCTTGCGTTCAATAGAGGCTTGTTTCGCGAACAGGGAGGGTGTCCGCCTGGCCTATGGGGTATCCGAGGATACTGCCATGGTGTACCGGAACGGAAGGATCCGGGTACTTGGAAGCGGAGTAGTCTATATCATCGATTGCAGAAATGCCGTGAAGACGGGACGCGGGAGCTATGAAGGTGTTGTGCTTCACGCCATCCAAAAGGGCGACTCGTACGACGAGGCCACGTCCCAAGTTGAGCTTGCGGCTGTAGAAAGCGGTGGCACCAGGTTCTCAGCGTATTCCGGATACGTAGCCATCATAGACGGCTTGGTCTTCGACGATGCCATGTACCGCGGTCTTCTACTCGGAGAAGATGAAAGTCTGAGTCTCTGCACCAAGAGGAACAAACGGTACATGAAAGGCATCGTCGTATATGAAGCCGGAGACAAGACTTACGCGGTGGTCCTCAAGTATTTCCGGGACGATATGACCGAAGGCTACCGCTTTGGGCACACGTCGTTCAAGAACGTGGAGCTGTCCGTAAGTACGAGCGAGATACGCTTGGATACGACCTTGCCGGTTGCTTCCCAATGACGGTGTCGCCGTTCGTAAGGTAGTATTGATGTGAGGACAGGCCCGTGCTCGAGTGGTAGGCATACGGGCGCCGGAGGGGGAGCAACGTGGTTTTCATCTCATGGAACATCGATTCGCTAAATGCCGCACTGACGGGTAGTTCGCCACGCGCTTTGCTTACTCGAACTGTGCTCCAATCCCTCAAGGAGCATGACCCGGAGGCCATCGCCCTACAGGAGACGAAGCTGCCCTGCGATGGCCCCACCGAGAAGCACCTGGAGCTTCTTCAGGACATGTTTCCGGACTATGAGATCGTCTGGAACTGCTCGGTGAAGCCGGCGCGGGAGGGATATGCCGGGACGCTGTATCTGTACAAGGACCACCTGACGCCTTCTGTCACTTGTCCCAAGATCGGAGCCCCTAGCACCATGGACTCCGAAGGTCGCATCATCACGCTGGAGTTCGATCATTTCTTCCTAACGCAAGTCTATACGCCGAATGCGGGGGACAACCTGGGCCGTCTCGAAGAACGCCAGATCTGGGACGTGAAGTATGCCGATTACCTGGCGTCTCTGGACGAAAAGAAGCCGGTCATCGCCTCGGGTGACTTCAACGTGGCCCACAGAGAGATAGACCTGGCCCATCCCAAGAGAAACCGCCGTTCAGCGGGCTTTACCGATGAGGAACGCGAGGGTTTCACCAACCTTCTGGCACGAGGGTTCACGGATACCTTTCGTCATGTACACGGCGATGTGACCGGCGTTTATTCCTGGTGGCCCCAGATTTCCAGGACAAGCAAGATCAACAACTCCGGCTGGAGAATCGACTACTGGCTGGTGAGTAACCGCATTGCGGATAGGGTAATCAGATCAGAGATGATAGACTCAGGTCCGAGACAAGACCACACTCCGGTGCTGCTTGAGATCGACCTGTAGGACGTTTCATGACGACTAGTTTCGGAAGGGGGCAGAGTAAAATGAGACCCATCAAGATACTGGCCATCGTCGGTTCTCTCCGGAAAGACTCCTACAACCGGCAGCTGGCGCTGTTGGCGAAGGAGATCGTTGGCGACCGCGCGGAGTTCGAGATACTCGACTACAGTGATGTACCCTTGCTGAACCAGGATATCGAGAATCCTCCGCCAGAGCCAGTAAGAAGGGTCCGGGAAGCGGTAAAGTCCGCAGACGGGATATGGTTTTTCACCCCGGAGTACAACCACTTCTTCCCGGGCGTTCTAAAGAACCTCATCGACTGGCTGTCGCTTCCCGTCGGCAAGGAGGCCCCGGCTATTGTCAAGAAACCCGCCGCGATAAGCGGGACTACCATTGGGATGCACGCGACGGCCTGCGCGCAGGACCATCTGGTCACCCTCATCAGCTATCTGGACATGGACGTCATGAACAAGCCGCGGCTCACCATCCCCTACATACAGGAGCAACTTGACAGTGAGGGCAGGGTGACCCTCTCAAAAAGTCGCCGGTATCTGGAGAGGCAGGCTGATGCTTTCTTGGCCTTCGTGAGAAAGCGCGTAGGAGATGCCGGGCACGAAGCCTAGGAAGAGTAGCCGGGATTGAGCCATCACGAGTCTCCGGTGAGCCTGAGCCCGGTGTGCGCGCAGGTTCACCGGAGTTCCCTTTATCAGTGTACATTGTTCCTAGAATGCGTCGCACGAGAAATCCATTGAAGTCAATAAGACGGAAGTAGGCGATTTGGTTGCGCTGGAGGATACTGGGGCGAACATTGCTGGCTGACGCCATTGCGGCTGCTATCCTGGCAGTGTTCTGGAGGTCTTCAGGAGACCCGAATGCTTTGTCCAATGCCCTTTTTGTCGTTGGCATGCCGTGTTTCCTTTTTGGACTGTGGAGAATTGTGCAGCATATGGGTCTGTTCAACACTGTGACGTTCAGTTTTAGGCGCTTTTGGGCGGCGCGCAAGAAGGCCCGAAGCAATGAGCCCATCCCTCCGGAGGTAAACAGTCTTGCGGAGTACAACTCGTCGAGAAAGAGCCGCCCTCTGCACTACGAGTACCTGATCGCCGGACTTCTGTATATCCTGGCAAGCGTACTGGTCTCCTTCGCCTAGGTGAGCAGTATGCCTGTTCGGAGCTTTCTGAGTGTTTACTGATGGAGCAACCCCGCCTGAGCCCGGTGTGCGTATAGGTTCACCCGGAAATATCCTTATTGGTGTACATCGAGCGGACGGTTATCTTGTTCTTCGACTCTCCGGCTATCTCACACGTAACAAGGGTGTCTTCGCTAAAGGCGATGACCATCGTGTAATTGCCCGGCCACTCCTCGACCTTCGCAGCTCCTTGGGAACTTAAGAGCCACAGTTCGGTCTTCCCTGAGGGATACCCAATCAGGGCGGCCACGGAATTACCGTAGGAGGGTGCGTCCGCGCCGGGCATCCAGTAGCCGCCGGCGACCTTTAGCGGCTTGCCACCTTCGGGCTGCACCGTCGTTTCGCCAAGAGGCGCATACCATATCTCTGACTGGCCCGTCACTTCGCTGACCTGATAGTAGACCCCCTTGCTCACGGGGTCGAAGGCGATGGGGAAGACGTACAAGGCGTCTTGCGGCCAATCGGTGACGATACCGGCAACCTTGGAAGGTTCACCGGGCTCGAGAGCCCTAGCCACGTATATGCTGTCCCAGAGGAGTTCGGGGATCACCCAGTCCACTTCGGCATCCACGTTGTTGTCGGGCTTTGGGGCGACCGCGAAAGCGATGGACTTAGAGTCGGGAGACCACCTGAAGTTTGCCAGCACCCTTCCGTCGAGCGAGATGGTGTTGATCGTCCGGCCGGCGCGGTCCCTCACAACTATGTGGGTAGCGACGGGCATCGGGCCGTCCCCTCCCGGGTAAACCGCATACTTCATCCACGTAGTCCCCGTCTTTTCGGGAAATCTTGCGACACTGTATGTGGCCACATACTGCCCGTCAGGCGACCAGGACGCGTAGAAATCCACAGTATCTCCGTTTAGGGCAAACGGGGTCAGGTTTCCGGTGGAAGTGTCCAGCATGTAGAGGCCATTTTCGCCGCCTACCTCGTGGTCTTCGTAGATGTACGCGGAAGCATCTGGCAATACACTGGCGGGAAACAAGCTATATGTGGGAAGACCGTCCTTCACCAGTCTCGCGGTCTTGCCTTTGGACTTGTCTCTCAAGTCGAAGCTCCAGACGGCCCCCGTCACTTCCAGAGAGAGCTGCCCTGACTCGGGCAAGTAAGTGAAGCCCTGCAGATGTTCCTTGTCAAGGCCGGTCGAAAATTCCTCCACTTTGGCCGGTTGAATTTTCCCCCACCCCAGACTTCACGGCCGGTCGTGAATAGGTGGTTCCGAACAGACCGGCTCGCTTCTTCTCCCTGAGCCG
>Ga0134103_1000680_pt1 | contig 39106 bp, 35 predicted proteins | sample 14_taG_2_FD_94445 | JGI IMG/M metagenome (GOLD analysis project Ga0134103, IMG submission 94445) | Switchgrass degrading microbial communities from high solid loading bioreactors in New Hampshire, USA - 14_58_20_212_A1 metaG | ecosystem: Engineered > Bioreactor > Semi-continuous > Anaerobic >...
ATATCCTATTGCCTTGAGCTCATTTACCGCATTTTGCGCAACATTCCTGTCAAAGCCTGCATCTATCAGTTTATTAAGGATTTCGTATTCACTTCTGTCTTTAAAAGTCAGATACCTGACCGCTCTTTCCCTGGCTGCGGCAACTAATATCTTATCGCGAATAACAGATAACTGTTCTTCGCTTATTATCATATCTTTATATAATTTATTACTGATATAATCCTGTTCAGGAATTGAAAAACTATAATCATCATCAATATAAACTCTTACCATGCCTTTTTCTTTAACTTTTTCCACTGCAGTTATGGTCATATGTATTCACCCTTTTGAAAGATTAGATTAATAATAAGATTTATTATACCATAAGCTCAGGCATAGCAGAATATTGCTATGTGCAGTTCTAAAAGGCATGGCCTCCCTACTGGTCTACCCTTATCAGCAGTATAATCTGTTGGGTATCCCTTCAAAATTTTACAAGGTCTCTATAAAGCAATCCGATGTCAGGTTAAACTTTACATATTTGACTAACTTAAAATATTACTATCATTCTTAATTTTCTATGCCATATCATAGTGCAGGAAGGCTAGCTGCAGCTACAGACTGGCCAACCCTTCGCGATTTTTCATCGGGCAGCGAAATTTTAAATTTCCCGACTATTTCGGGATATTCTTCTTCCAATACAGTTCTTGCAGTGGATAGAATAATTTCTCCTCCTTCGCCGGATGTAACGCGACCTAATAATAATACGTGACTAAACCCATACAGCTGATGATACAGTACAAGGGTATGTCCAAGATAAACACCAATAGATTCATAGACTTTCCGTGCTATCGGATCATTTTCTCTCAAAAGCATTTGTACATATTCCAGCTTTTCAGCAGGGGTTTTTGATTCGTCCAAAATAAGCCCGCCGGCTTTAGCTAACTTAATAACTGCATCCTGAGAAAAATACTTCACACCACACCCAATATCGCCCGACCATTCGTCTTTTGCAGCGCCGGGGTTTGCGTCAACTGGCACGAACGCCAATTCATTCAGCCATCCAGTAATATTACCTTCCCTGTCTACAAAACCGACCGCCTCACTTGTACCCATGGCGATTCCAAGTATGTTATTCTCTTTAAGACTCATAGCGCCGGCCAGAGCCGTAACATCACCGTCGTTGCAGACCATAACCGGCACATCGCCTATTTCTTTAGCCGCACGAATATAAATATCTTTAACTTTATCATCAAACAGTTTTTTGGGTACCTGTAAAAACAATGATGCAGCCATTGTCCTATTATTAATGTAAATACCTGCGGAAGATATTCCGATAGCATCAACCCTCGGCATATAAGAGGCCGCTGTTTTAAACGCTGATACTATCTCATTAAAATGATAATCCGGGTCCTTAGCAATTTTAGGATGCCATACAACTTCTTCGCTGTATACAGGATTTCCATCTATAACAGCAGAAACTTTTCTATCACTGCCACCCGCATCGAATCCTATTCTACAGCCTTCTAAGTGCCTTCCTACGGGCTTTGAAATTTCCTTCTGTTCCGGAAGCTTGTCGCTATACTCAACAGAAAAATCTTGTTCGTATACGTCCGACATAAATTGACTGTCGAAAGATCGTATTCCCCTGTTGGAATATGCTGTTTTTATGTATTCGTATATATCTTTATCACCAACAATGGTGATTTTATAGCCACCTTTCATCCAAAGCAGAGTTTTTATTAATCTCTCGACATAATACATATCGGCTTCCCGCATATGTGGAGTCCCATGGATATATGTATTATATACAGCAGTTTGGCCGTCATTTCTGGTTATCCCAATACCAATCTTCTTTTTGGCTGTTTTAAGAAAAGACTGATTGAATTTATATATCGGTATAAAATCTTTGTCCAGTTCAGGTAGTTTTTTAACGTCTATTTCTATACCATAAATATTCATTTATTTATCCTCCGACTTTATGGCATGTTGTGCTGACCGATTTTTATCTGTTCTTCTATAGTTTCCAGACTGCCATAAAAACGGCATCCAGCCATATAACTTATTTTTTGAAATATCTATGGTTGCAGCACGGATCACCATCCATTAATACCTGAGTAATCTCGAAACCTAAATGAGGGTCGTAGGCTTCAACCATGGGGCAATCGGCATCACAAAAGAATCTGCCATATTTTTCGCCGCCTATGCCCCTGAAATATTTCGCCCATGGACAGAAAGTAATATTGTACTGTGCTTCATCCTTTTCTTCATCGTAGACCATTTCAAATTCATGGGTCAAATGCAGGATCGAATTTAACCAATGGCAGTAATTTAATACTGACTTATCATCCATTTTAGCAAATGCCTCTTTATCAGCAACTAACTTTGCCTCCAGGAAACCTTTTCGCGCTATATCCACGACACGAGGGCCAAACTCTTCTTCCAAAGCCTTAAGAGTTCCGGTATATATATTGGCAAGAGTCTTAATGACTGAATCTTCACGGCGAAGCGCCTCCGGATTTTCTTTGAAATACTCCTTACTTGTAATTCTAATCATACGTTTTCTCCTTTCTTTTTTTATCTTTTAACAGCACCCATACTAAGTCCACTTACCAAATATTTCGATGCAATCTGGGATACAATGATCGGTGGTAGAATAGCCAGGATCACAGCGGCAGAAATAAGTCCGTAATTCAAACCTGTAATATCATAAAAGCCCATTATTGCTACTGTGACTGGCTGGCTGTTGCCCGAGGAAAGCACAAAGCCCATTAAGAAATTATTCCATGCATAAATAAATGATAGAACAGTTGCAGCCGCAATGCTTGGCTTGGCCAATGGTAAAATCACTTTAAAAAACGCTTTAGTTCGCGAATATTTATCAAGTATTGCAGCTTGTTCAAGCTCATATGGCAAATCATCAAATCCGATTCTGGAAATCCATATAATCAGTGGCAAAGAGATTAATATATAAACCCAAATCAATCCAAACGTAGTGCCGTACAAACCTACTTTTTGATAAATAAGGTAAAGCGGGACAATTGTTAAAAGCTCAGGCACAAAGCGGAAAGACATGAACATCATAGCCAGCTTCTCCTTGGTTTTGTTTTTAAAACGGGATAACCCATATGCCGCCGGCACACCTACTATCAATGAAATTGCGACAGAGCTGATGGACAGCAAAGCCGTGTTTCCCAAAGAAGTAACTAACTTCTCTACTTTTTTTGACATTACGATATCACCGGAAACCAAACTTCCCATATTGCGGATACGAGAAAAAATGGTATGGTAGTTATCGAGTGTAAACCCAGAGAACACGTCTGGAGGCCAAGATGTAATTTGACTTTGGTTTTTGAATGAAAGAAGCAATATCCATAAAACAGGTCCTATGAAGAAAATAAATGCAATCAGCAATAGTATATTGATCCCTAATCGTTTGCCGATACTCAACGTATTCCCGCTCTTTTTGATATTGCGAATGATTTGCTTTTTCGATTGATTATTCATTTAATCCTCCTCCTTCAACTTCCAATGCGTTCACGTGAAGCTTTCCAGAAGTTAATCAGCTTCGTACCCAGGAACATGTTAAGTATCCACACAAACACAAGGATTGTATTACCCTTGGCAATATCCATCGATGAGAAAGACAAAACATAACCAAGAATACAGAACACTGTTGTGCTATCACCCGGACCTCCTGCAGTCATTCCATAGATAACATCAAAACACTTGATGCAATCAATAAATCGGAATATAAACGCCAATAGGATAGTCGGCATCATAATTGGGAATGTAATGTTCTTCAATGTACTCATTTTGGATGCCCCGTCTACTGACGCTGCTTCAATGGGATCTTTCGGCAGACCGCGCATACCTGCCAAAATAATGAGTACCATAAACGGAGTATATATCCAAATGTCCACCAGGATTACTGTGAACATAGAGGTAGAAGGGCTTGCACCCCATTGAAAATCTCCTTTACCGAAAAATGACAAGAGATAGTTTACTATACCAAATTTGCTGTTTAGCATCAGCTTAAGAGCAAGCGTTGCAATAACAGGCGCTATCATTAAAGGAAAAGAAATCAGGCGACGCATTACTTTGGCCATTATTGTTTCTGTATTCATTAAAACTGCAAGAGCAAAGGCAAGCATTAATTCAACAGAAGTGGCAATTACAGTAAATTGAATCGTACGCCACGCTGTACTTAAAAAATTATCCATTGTCAAGACTGACCAGTAATTCTGGAACCAGTTAAATTGAACATTTTTCGCGCCTAAGCGGTAATTGGTAAACGTGAGCCAAATTCCCCAAATAAATGGTAGCATGAAAAGAATTGTAACGAGTAGTGCAGGATAGACAATCAGCGTATATGGCCTTTCATTTGCCATAATGGCATTTTTAATCATCCCGGTCTTCTCTAACGCCTCTCTCTTCTTCTTAAAAAAACTCATATTTGTTCCTCCACTATCCTTTCAACACACTCAGGTGGAAGAGCGTTTTGAAAACGCTCTTCCCAAAACTTCGGATTTAGCCGCATCCGATTATTTGTAATTGCTGTTGTAGTATTTTGAAACAGCTGACAATGCTTCTTTTGCTGTTTTATTTCCTAATACGGCATTTTGCAGCTCGCCAGCGAGTACGTATCCATAGTCATTAAAGCCTGTAGCTGGTGTGAAAAGAACGTCGGCAACTGCTGCGGTAGCATTCCATGCCGGAATAAAGTTTTTAAGGCCGCTCTCTTCAAGGGATTTAACATATTCCGGATCTTCCATTGCAGACTTTCTGGATGGGAATGCGAGACGTGTACCAGTAGATTGTCTCTCTGCGCCAGAACAATATTGGATAAAATACCATGCAGCTTCTTTGTTGGCACTGTATGCGTTCATGCCGAGGTTCCAGCCGAAGATGATGGACTTGGCCTTGGCAGGATCATCAATATACACTGGGGGAGCAACATCAATTTTTCCCTTAGCAACAGAGTCTTCACCTGTAGCTATCCATGTAGCAAGTGATGGTGCGTCTATTGCCATTGCACATTTTCCTGCCTGAAGGTCAGTAAGAACCTCATACCAGGTCATATTAGCCCACTCTTTTGGTCCAACGGTGTTAAGCATCTCAGCAACTTTTTCCAAACCTTTTACGTTCTCATCACTGTCAAATACAGGGTTCATGTTGGTATCAAAGTCTGTACCACCCTTACTGAGCATTGTTTGCCAAATACCGCCATACAGCATATCCACGCTCTTGAAACCACGCATTGCTACACCGTACATATCCGGTTCATTTGCCTGAATTATTTTCCCAGCTTCAATTATATCGTCAACAGTTTTTGGAACCTCAAGATTATATTTTTCAAAGATATCAGTTCTGTACAGCAGGTTGAATACAATCCAACCAAATGGCATGGCGTATTGTTTGGATTCAGAAGTATTACGTCCGAGCGGCGTACCACTGACACCATCCCAGAAACAGAAGTTTAAAACAGTATCATAATAGTCATCCATGTTCAAATTCGGATCCGCTAACATAGGATTATTGATGTAAGAATCCAGCGGTTCGATCCAGCCATTAGGAACGAAATCGAAAAGATTGGTGAAACTGACCATGTATACATCATACTCTGATGATTTAGACGAGGATAACAATTGGATCTTGTTGGTATAATCAGCCTCAGGCACAAAGTCAACCTTTTCCACTTTTATACCTGTAAGTTTCTCAAAAGGTTCAATGGCTTCCAAAATCTGTTCGTTATATACGCCTTCAACACCTGTGATGCTAATTTTCGTGCCTGCATACCGTCTCCAGTCGAACTCTCCATTTGTTGTCCCAGACGCTGGCGTGGATCCCCCAACCCCTGAAGGCTGTGTCGACGACCCACCACAAGCAGTCAATAAAGTCATAGCGAGAACGAGTACCAGAGCAATACATAAATTTGTGATTTTCCTAAATTTTTTCACTGTTTTCTCCTCCTTAAATTTTTTTATCCACACCCGCGCGGGTTGCTTCTTATTATTCAAATAGATACACTTCAATCGTCCAAATGATTAATCGATTTTCCACTGGCAGAATCAAAGTAATATAATCTGTTACTATTAAAACCAAGCGTTACTTTCTCACCAATTGCTACTTTGATACTCGGATCGATATCCACAGCAATGCTGTAATCCCCTACACATACCCTAACGATAGCATTTTCGCCCAGATGCTCGTACAGATGCACTTCACCACTCAGCTGTATACTGTCTGATTGCTTATTTAGGTGGCAATCGATAGGTCGAACTCCGACAGTAACCTCTTTTATCTCCTTAGAAATCAGTACAGCCGGATCGCCATTGAAAGGAAGTGTTATCATAGGTTTATTTTTAGATATCAGACGAATTTCTCCATTATCATGCGTTACATTACAGTGAATAAAATTCATAGATGGCTCGCCAACAAACTCTGCCACAAACATATCTCTCGGGTCATCAAGTATCTCTTCCCGGCGTCCGATTTGTAACAATCTTCCGCCATCCATTACAGCAATACGGTCTGCTAATGCGAAGGCTTCCTCCTGGTTGTGGGTTACATAGATCATTGTTAATCCAAGATTGTTGTGAAGTTCACGAATCTTCATAGATACGTCCTGTCGAGCGCCACGATCAAGATGGGAAATGGGTTCATCAAGGAGTGTTACTGCGGGTTGACGTACTAAAGCCCGCGCTAATGACACCAATTGCGACTGACCTCCACTCAGGTTAGATGGTTTATAGTCACATATGGCTTCGATTCCCAGCAGCGAAATTATCCAGTCAGTCTTTTTCTTTATCTCCTCATCCTTTAACTTTTTCATCTTTAAACAGAATGCGATATTCTCGCGCACTGTCATATGCTGATAGAGTGCGTAGGATTCGAATGACAGAGCAACATTGCGTTCCGATGCCGGCAGATGATTAACTACTTTCCCATCGAATTCCAATGTTCCTGACGTTATACCCTCCAACCCCGCAATCATTCGCATCGTAGATGATTTGCCGCAACCAGATGGTCCTACAATAGCGACGAATTCACCATCAGCAATGCACATATTCAGATTCTGAACTGCATGGACTAACTGACCTGCTGAATAGTAATACTTGTTTACATCCTTCAAATTTACTGAAGACATTAATTCTTACCCCCCCCAATAGCCAGATTTTCTTCGGTTTCCACGTCGAATAAATAGCTATGATTCAAATCGGGTTTTATATAAATCTTTGTTCCTGCTTTCACTGATGAATATTGCTCCGTAAGAATTGATAGGAACTGTCCATCAGGCAACTTAACTATGATAATTCCACGGAAATTACGAATTTCAAAACCAATAACCTCTGCCTCACAATAGCCGTCTTCAGCTGGTTGGGTAAATGAGAACAGCCAATTACGCGGTCTGCAACCTAACAAAACTGTATTTTTTTCGTAGTTGTATATTTGTTCACCTAAAGATTTTTTATCATTGATCTCCAGTGAGAAGGAATCGTTATAGAGTCTGCCACCAGCCTTGTCGACATTCAAACGGAGTACATTAATCTCGGGCTGACCGAACATTCGTGCAACCGCAAGGTTCACCGGCCGATTATAAATGACCTCAGGCTTATCCAGTTGAGCAATGTGTTTGTCATAGAGGACGCATACACGGTCTCCTAACGCCATTGCCTCAGTATAGTCATGTGTTACATACACCACTGTTGCATTGCCTAGCACGGATTTAATATCCTGGAACTCCGTACGCAACTCGTTGCGCAGTTTCGCGTCAAGATGTGCAAGGGGTTCATCCAATAAGTATATTTCCGACTTCATCACAAGAGCACGCCCCAGCGAAACGCGTTGTTTTTGTCCACCGGACAATTGCCTTGGTAACCTGTTTAAATACTGCTCTATTCCAAGCATCCTTGTTGTATCGTGTACAAGCCGGTCAATTTCATGACGCTTTACCTTGCTATTACGCAATACGCCAGCCAGATTCTCATATACAGTCATGTGCGGATATAATACGAAATTTTCAAACGCCATTCGCACATTACGTTTCCCAGCGGGCATGGTTGTCACATCCTGATCGTCGATCAAAATAGATCCGTCATCTACGTATTCTAGGCCGGCAATGAGTTTTAGAATAGTACTTTTACCAACGCTGGAAGGACCGAATAAAACGAAAAACTCATTTTGCCGAATTGAAAAATTGACATCTTCTAACACTTGATTACTCCCGAAGGATTTGTGAACTCCTTTGAATTCAATCTTGTTACTCAAAAAACACCCTCCTGTCTTGCCTAACGGCCGGTTTCCAGTTTCGAATTCCATTTACTCATGCGACACATTATCTATAACTGATATTTCAGGCTCTTGCTGCGAGCCTCGCTAAGCAACGCTCCGCCAACATCAACATACGTGGTACATGGAATGGTCCTTTGAACATATTCCCTTTGCAAATAGGTATTGTCGGTGTATTGTCATAGTGTAAATACCCGTACCACTCGCCATATTCCTCATCGCGGAATGCACGAGTTACATACTCGTCCAGTTTCACGAACCATTTCCAATATTTTTCCTTACCGGTCTTTTCATAGAGCAACAGACTCGCAATAATCATTTCACATTGCCCCCACCAGACCTTCATATCATGTTCCAGCGCTTCAGGTGTATAACCCATTACATCCTTAAAGTAAAAAAGACCTTCGTATTTTTCGTCCCATCCAATATTTACGGACCAATCAAATATTCTTTCAATTTTAGGCAGAAGCGTTTCATCTCCTGTCCTCTCCAATTGAGTCAGCAAAAACCACACGCACTCCAAAACATGTCCAGGATTTACAATACGCCCCTGCATGGTATCAGCCAGGAATTCACCGTTAGGTCCAACATTCTCCAGTACTGCCTGTAAATTTTCATGAACAAAGTACTTGAAAATGTCGTCAGTAAGTTCCTCGGCAGTTCTGTAGTATAATTCTTTGTTAGCTTCATCACACTCTTGCATTATATGGGATACGTTTAACAGAATCATCGGCTCAGAAAACGAGCGCATGCTTCGTGTCTCAGGATTAAATTTGGGTGCAGGGTGAGATGGGTCTTTAGAACGGTCCTGATAGATACTTAATGTCATGTCGAAGTATTTCCTTGCTGTTTCGATGGCGGTTTGATCATTAAATGCCTTTCCATAAGCAGCATTACCAATAATATAGAAAGTTTCGCTGAACATATAACGCCGTTTGCGCAGTGGGCGGCCATCACCGGTAACAGTAAAGTACATACGCCCGTCAGCCGGATCAATGCAGTATTTATCCAAAAAACTCTTGCATAAATTTGCTGCTCCAATCCATTTTTGTTTTTTGCCGTAGGTCGAGCATAAAGAGGAGAACATCCAAAGTGCCCGGCCATTAAGCCATACACTCTTATCTGTTGTATAAACGTTACCTTCACGTGTCAATGCGGTATAAATACCACCATGCTCATGATCGATCCCGTTTTCCAGCCAGAATCTTATACAACTATCAAACAGTTCCTTTTCGTATTTTTTTCTGTAACTCTCAAAACAAACCTTGTCCATTTATTCTCTCCTTCCGTTATTTTAGAGAGATTTGTAATATACCCTTACTATCTACGAACAATTATTCCATATATTTTTTTGAGTGTCAATATATTTTTTTATATATTTTTACTAGTTTCGACTAACTTATCGACTAAATTCGGGTTTAAAATGCGTCTTGACAAAACAGTTTTTGCAAACTATTATGAATTTAGTTGATAATAATCTTTAAATATTTGTTATATATTTAATTTACATTGATTATTGGGGGTTTGTTAGTTAACTATACTAATTACCTAGTACAAATTTATTTTAGAATGGGAGAGTTATAATGAATAGAATGGAATCTGTAGATAACAATGCCGTTCGTGAACACAATCAGCGCGCTATCCTTGAGTATATTTACCGGATAGGCACTACATCCCGTGCAGCTTTGGCAAAGGAATTGAAAATGAGCAAACCAGCTATAGCTGACAATTTAGAACATTTAATTGATATTGGCATAGTTAAGGAAGTTGGCGAAGGAGAAAGTACAGAGCGTGGTGGTCGCCGCCCTCGGTTATTACAGTTTCATTCTAATCAAAAATATATAATAGTTATAGACCTGAATTTTTCCAATCCATTGTTTGTACTTAGCAATTTGAGCAACGAGATCTTCTGTGAATTTAATGTTACTGTCCACGCAAACGCGCCAGCAGACTCGTATTTGTCAATTATAGAGAATGGTATCCGGATTCTGATGGATTCATATAACCTTTCTGCAGAAGACTTGGTGTGCGTGTCTGTCGCCTCTCCCGGTATGTTTGATTTTGACGGTAATTTGTGTTCCTGTAATCCATCTTATAACGGTTTTCCATGGGCAAGTATCGATATACGTACGTATCTCCAATCAAGTTTTAATATCCCTGTAATCATAAAAAATGACATCAAGGCTGCAACACTCGGCGAGTGGGAAAAATGCGGCAATATGACTAATGATATGCTATATATAAGTTGTGGACTAGGTCTGGGCGCTGGCATTATACTGAACGGTGAGCTACTGGAAGGTAATTACTTCACTGCAGGCGAATTATTCGCTTATACCGATGCAGGCAGGCTTACGCATGGACAGACTATCGAAAATCTAATATGTCTGAATCATCTGCTGTTTTCACTGGAACAAGGTGTGCAAAATGGTGTTACAACTTCTCTAAAATATACAGATGGACTAACTCTTGATGATGTAATTGTAGCTTACAAGCAGGGTGATCCATATGTATGTGACAGTATACGCAGCATAGGTCGCGAACTTGGCATCATCGCTCTTAATTGTTCTACGTTCCTATCCATACGTAGCATTGTCTTTGGCGGCGAATATGCAGTGTTTTCAGAATTGATTCTGGAAGAGATGTATAAAATATTTGCTGCAAGAGTGAATTATACACCACAGATCAGTATATCCAAGCTGGGTAGGTATGCAGGCATATACGGTATGCTTAGCATAGCGCGAGCATATTATTTTGATTTTATATGCAAAAAACAACCAACTGTTTAGTTGATAATGACAAAAAGGGTGTATTCGTATAAACACTGTCATAGAAATACACCCAAAGTTATTCATTATTCTTTTTAACCCACTCGTACTATTCCAGAATGCGAGTATAATATATACCTGTTATTGAAAAATCTCATGAAGACAACAACGCAGGAGTTGGCGTTGTTTCTTTAAGATATTCAGTATTTTTATCTATTAAAATCATTCTTCTACCGGATGGGGTTCGGTACTGCTTAAAAAAGCTTTTTCATATTCGGCTTTCACTTTATTCTCTATTTCTTTTGAAATTTCCGGGTTCTCCTTCAGGAACTTCTTGACATTTTCACGTCCCTGCCCGATTCTCTGGTCTTTATAGGAATACCATGCGCCGCTCTTTTTTATAATATCGAGGGTAACAGCCATGTCAAGAATACAGCCCTCCTTCGATATTCCCTGACCGTATATAATATCGAATTCCGCTTCCTTGAACGGCGGAGCCACTTTATTCTTAACAACCTTTACCTTGGTTCTGCTGCCGACCATTTCGCTTCCTTCTTTGAGAGTTTCAGTACGCCTTACATCAAGACGCACCGAGGCATAGAATTTCAAAGCGCGGCCTCCGGGAGTTACTTCGGGATTCCCGAACATAACTCCGACTTATTCACGTAACTGGTTTATAAAAATGGCAACTGTTTTAGACTTACTGATAACTCCTGACAACTTCCTCATTGCCTGTGACATCAGCCTGGCCTGCAGCGCCATATGGGAATCTCCCATTTCGCCGTCGATCTCAGCTTTCGGAACAAGAGCCGCCACAGAGTCCACAACAATAACATCAATGGCACCGCTTCTTACAAGAGCCTCTGCTATTTCAAGGGCCTGCTCTCCCGTATCCGGCTGAGATACTATCAAATTATCGATATCCACACCCAGATTCTTCGCATATACCGGATCCAGTGCGTGCTCGGCATCAATAAATGCTGCTTCACCACCGGCTTTCTGGGCTTCGGCAACAATGTGAAGGGCAACTGTGGTTTTACCTGATGATTCAGGGCCAAAAATTTCTATTATCCTTCCCCGAGGCATGCCGCCTACTCCCAGCGCAATATCAAGCGTAAGAGCCCCGGTGGGAATAGCGTCAACACTGACATGGGGTACTTCTCCCAGTTTCATTACCGCACCCTTGCCAAACTGTTTTTCTATCTGGCTCATGACCAGTTCCAATGCTTTTTTCTTTTCTTCCATAATGTGCCTTACGGCTGACCCTCCTTTGCCGAACATTTGTTCTAATTATATGATAAAGCATTTGATATGTCAAGTATAATCATTGTTATGATTTTCAAATATTTACATTTTTATATAGCCGTAATTATTTTTTGACAAGCTTCAGCCTCGATAACACCAAATTATTGATATATGTTACCTCCGGAGTTTTCATCTTTAATAAAATAAACCAGAAGAGGCCCATACCTCCGGCGGCAGGGACACAAAGCGCCAATATTTGACTCAGCTTGGAATTGATATCAGGCCGTACCAGAAGTTTAAGCCCAAATGTGATCAATCCCGCCGGGATGGCTGCCAACACGGCTTTCACAATATATCCGAAGTTATCGGTAATTACATCTATGCCGGTCTTTCTTCTGAATGCCAAAAGATAAATCATCATATTAAAAAAGGCGCTGATGGAATATGCAAGGGCAGTACCTGCGATACCTATGTTTGTGAATCTGTTGAAACCGGCATTCAGGATATATAAAATCACAATTCCGAATATTCCGCCAAACAACGGGGTTTTGCTGTCATGAACCGAATAGAAGGCACGGGTCATCATGGCAATGGTGGATGAAAACACTAAAGTTGCCGAATATGCCAAAAGGCAGAGTCCGCCATAGAAAACATCATACTCTGTACCCGAACTTCCCCATTTAAATAAAGCTCTCATAATATCATCACTTAAGATCATCATCATGACAGAAGTGATCAAAGACAGAAGATAGACTGTCCTGAGCCCATTATAAAGCACCCTCTTAAAATCATCAGGTTTCTCTCTGGCATATTGTTCCGACAAAGTAGGAAGAAGAGCGATCCCTATGCTCTGGGCAAATATCCCCAGAGGCAGCTGCCATGTGCGGTTGGCGTTGTTTAATATAGTAACCATGCCGGACTCATAAAAAGTCGCATAGCTTCTTGATATGATTATATTCACCTCAATAATGGTTGAAGAGATAAGAGATGGAATAGCCTGCCGCATTAGCTTATTGAAGGCATCACTTTTAAGAAAGAGTTTAGGCCGGTAGTATACAAAATGTCTGTATGCTCCGGAAAATTGTATAATAAAGAACACTCCGCCTCCGGCCACAACGCCCCAGGCTGTTGATTCAGCACTCCTGGCACCGAAAACGGCAATACTGATGATAGTGCAAATATTATATATTACAGGTCCGAATGCAGCGATGGCAAACCGCTTATACGAGTTTAAAATACCGTTCATTTGCCCCGCCATCATCATGAAAGGAGCGTTAAGAAGAAGTATCCTGGTAAGTTTTATAAGTAATTCCTTATCCCCTGTCGTTCCTTCCCTGTATCCTGATGCCAGAATACTCAAAAAACTGTCAGTAAAAGCAAAGAACACTATTTCCAGAACAATCATTAAAATAACCGACAGATTCATAAAGGTACTGACGGCTTTCCATCCGATTCTTTCTTTACCCTTTGTCAGATATGTGGAGAGAATTGGGATAAACGCCGCGGCTATAGCTCCTCCGGCCAGAAGGTCATAAATCAGGTCCGGAAGGGTAAACGCAAGAATGAATTCATCGGAATACCCCATGGGCTTCATTTGTGTAGTTATAAGGACATTTCTTAAGAAACCGGTTATTCGGCTTAACAAGGTACCAAACATTACCAGGGTAGCCACACCGGTCAGCTTTCGAGACTGCTCTTGGATGCTTTCCATTTTAATCTCCCGTAAGTACGTATATTACAATCAACTTTTACAAGTTCAGCTGCTTTAGCCTCTGAAATCTGTCATACCGGACAGCATGTCCGTCATAAGTTCTATAGTAAACCTAAATATGTTTATACACAAGTTTCTCTACTACACTACGTTTCGTTCAGAATGAACTTTTTAAGGTAGTTTTACATCTTCCAACATTTATTCCTTACTTCTCACTTAAGGCCAAGTATCTTCTTTCTCAGCATGTTCAACGCATTCAGGCATGCCATATGCCTTACTCTTTCCCTGTCTCCGTTCTGTTTGAATATGGCTGCTTCAATCTCGCCATCCAGCATAACGGCGATCCAAACGGTTCCTGTAGGTTTTTCAGGTGTGCCGCCGTCAGGCCCCGCTATACCCGTAATTGCTATACCTGCACGGGTGGAAGTCTTTTTTATCAGCCCCTTGACCATTTCCACAGCTGTCTCTTTGCTGACAGCTCCAAATTTACTGATAGTATCAGGCGAAACACCCAGGACATCTGTTTTGGATTGATTTGAATAGGTTATGAATCCATTTGTGAATACCTTAGATACTCCAGGCACGTTCACCAATTTTGATGCCAGCATTCCTCCTGTACATGACTCCGCGGTGGAAATGCTGATATCTCTGTCAATCAACAGCTGCACAACCGTTTCTTCGAGAGTTTCACCGTCATAGGCATAAAGATTGGAACCCAGGCGCTCCTTGATCTTTTCTATTACAGGGTCTATCATTTTCATGGCTTCGTTATAATCTTTGCTTCTTGCGGTAACCCTTATTACAACTTCTCCCATATTTACATACGGCGCAATGGTGGGGTTTGACTGGGCTTCGATAAGGTCGATTATTCTCATTTCCATCTCGGATTCTCCGATGCCGAATACCTTTAACATCCTGGAGCCGATAATCTGGCCTGTTTTTTTCTCAAAATAAGGGCTGACGGTTTCTTCGAACATCGGGATCATTTCTTTTGGGGGACCGGGCAGCATTATAACGGTCTTTCCGTCTTTTTCGATTATGCACCCGGGAGCTGTACCGTTATGATTCGGAATTATGATGCAGCCTTCGGGAATATCTGCCTGCTTCATATTATTATCCATCATCCTGCGACCGACTCTTTCAAAGAAGCATTTGATATTCCGATAGGTTTCTTCATGTCGGACAAGCTTTATACCCATTATTTCAGCTATGGTTTCCTTGGTTATGTCATCCCTGGTAGGGCCAAGCCCTCCGGTCGTTATAACAACGTCGCAACGGTTCAATGCCAATTGTAAGCATTCTTTGAGGCGGATGGGATTATCCCCTACTACGCTATGATAATATACATTTACCCCCAGGTCGTTAAGCCTTTTTGTAATATATTGGGCATTGGTATTCACTATTTGCCCAATCAACAATTCGGTTCCAACGGCCAGTATTTCAGCTACCATACATGTCTCACTCCAATACTGTCTCGATTTTTGACCATATTTCGTCTATCCCGATTCGCTTGACCGAAGAAAAAGCGATTATTTCGTGTTCATTATCCAAATCCAGTACGGCTCTGATCCTGTCTATATGTTTCTTATACTCGGACCTGCCGATTTTATCAGCTTTTGTGGCAATAATGGCATAATCTCTTCCGGATGCTCTTATATAATTCAGCATGATAACATCATCAGGTGTGGGATCATGCCGTATATCCACCAAAAGCAATATCATCTTCAAGTTTTCTCTTGAATTCAAATATGTTTCAGCCAGCTGACCCCAGGATTCTCTTTCCTGCCTGGAAACCTTCGCGTAGCCGTATCCGGGCAAATCCACCAGGGTCATGCAGTCGTTTACATTGTAAAAGTTTATGATCCGTGTCTTTCCGGGAGTATTTCCCGTTCTTGCAAGTGCTTTCCTGTTAACAAGAGAATTGATAAGCGATGATTTACCCACGTTGGAACGTCCCGCCAACGCGACCTCAGGCCAGCCTGTATTGGGGTATTGGTCAGGATTCACTGCTGATGTAATGATCTCGGCTTTTTTGATTACCATGTTCCACTCCAATCTATCCTTGTACTAACAGTTCACGCGCAAGTTTCTTTGCCGCTTCGGTAGCATGCTCTCCGCTCAGCAGCCTTATGATCTCATTTTCTCTGTCGGCCCCTTCAAGCTGTCTCACCATAGTAAGAGTACGTCCGCTCTTTTCGTCTTTTTCGATAAGATAATGAGTATTTGCCTGACTGGCTATTTGGGCGTGGTGAGTGATACATATCACCTGATGGCCTTTTGCCACTGTCTTGAGTTTTTCTCCAAGCTTTGAAGCGGCCTTCCCGCTCACGCCCGTATCTATCTCATCAAACACCAGTGTCGGTATTGCGTCAATATCAGCCAAAATGGTCTTTATCGCCAGCATGACCCTGGACATTTCTCCGCCTGACGCAATTTTCGATAAAGGTTTTAACGGCTCTCCCAAATTAGGGGAGAACAGGAACTCAACTTTATCAGTTCCGTTTTCTGTAAAGCCCTCCTCAGGGCAGGATACAACCGATACTTCGAATTGTGTCTTAGGCATTTCAAGATCCTTCAGCTCGTTCAGAATACCGTTTTCCAGCTTCTTAGCGGCATCCCTTCTTAATTTATTCATTATCTCACAGCGTTTATGTAGTTTTCTTTCGATCTCTTCGATCTCTTTCTTAAGCTGAAGGATCAGTTCTTCACTTCGTTCGATCTCATCCAGCCGTTTTTTGGCATCCTCCAAATACTTTAAAATATCTTCTATGGTCTCGCCGTATTTACGCTTCAGACCCTGGATAAGACTTATCCGTTCCTCTATATATTTATGGAGCTGCGGATCGTATTCGGTTCCATCTCTTATTATCCGTATCTCCCGCGTTATATCACTCAGCTTTTCGTTAATATCTTCAAGGGCATTGCTGATATTCATATAGTCGGGGTCAAGATCCTCTATTTTTCTTATTGCTTCCAAAGATAGGCCTAACTTATCAAGGGCGCTTTCATTTTCTCCGTCATCGCCGTAAAGCCACTGATATGCATTTGAAAATGCCAGAACTATATCTTCCGCATGAGCAAGTATTTTACTCCTGTTCTCAAGTTCGATATCCTCGCCAATATATAATCTTGCGGCTTCGATCTCGTCAATCTGGTATCTTAACATGTCCAGCGTGCGTTCCCGCTCTTTATCCGATCCTGCCAGGTTCTTAAGCTTTCCCTTTAAGGTATTCAGATCCCGCAGCAGGGTCCTGTATTCTTCCTTCTCAGCCGCAAGCCTTTCGCCGGCAAAAGAGTCTAATAGTTCAATATGCGTTTCGGCTCTCAATAAAGACTGATTGTCATGCTGACCGTGTATATCCACCAGCCTTTGGCCGATTTCCTTCAGCATTCCGACGGTAACCATAGTACCATTTACACGGCAAATATTTTTCCCCGATTCGGTAAAGGTGCGTGATATCAAAATGCTTTTGTCTTCCTGAGGCTCTATTCCCATAGAATCCAAAAGTTCATCAAGTTTATTGCTTTTGTCCGAAGCATAGGAAAAAAGCCCCTGGACAAGAGCCTTTTCGGCTCCGGAACGGATAAGTTCCCGTGAAGCCCTCGAGCCCAACAGAGCATTCAACGAATCAATAATAATGGATTTACCCGCTCCGGTTTCTCCGGTAAGTACGGTAAATCCCTCCAGCATGGGTATCTTTATCTTTTCAATTATAGCAACGTTTTCAACTTCAAGTTGGACCAGCATCTTATTCTAAGACACTCCCCTCACCATGCGGGTAAATTTATCCATAAGGTCTTCCGCTATCTTTTCAGCTCGGCATATCACCAACATGGTATCGTCCCCCGCTATGGTACCCACAATATCGTTCCACCCCAGTGAATCTATTGTTGCGGCAACAGCCTGTGCCATTCCGGGAAGGGTTTTGATGACAAGAATATTATTTGCATAGTCGCATGACACAAATGCTTCCTTGATAATTACCAGCAGCCTGTCATTCATATTGGTGGAATCAGAATTCATGGCCGAGTAGCGGTATCTTCCGTTTGGCGTAAGGACTTTTACAAGTCTGAGTTCTTTGATATCCCTGGATATTGTTGCCTGAGTTACATCCATCCCCGCTTCCCTTAACTTTTCTGCCAGTTCGTCCTGTGTTTCGATCTCATGATTCTCGATTATTTCCAGTATCTTGGCGTGACGGCTATATTTCATGATTTCCCTCCATTTTGTCCGGATTATGTTGGTTATTATTTAAAGATTCTTAACTTAGCTCAGAACGATAAACAGGAAAATACATTACACTCCAGGTACCGATTTTCCAATGGCTGTCCCTGTATGTCATTCTGAAGGAGCAGGTGACTTTAAGTCTTCGCTATTGAAGAATCTTAATGTGGTCTTTTCATCTTTGCCCTCAGAATATCATAAAAATCTGTATTTTTAACAGTAGCAAAAAGTGCACTTTCATCAGATGCCTTAATAAAAATCTGATCACCCGGCTCTAACGTGAAGCCTTCCTGCCCGTCAAGGGTTAATATGGCATCTATTTCGCTATCGTCGTCAATTATTACCGATACTGTTTTTTTGTCGGAAGCTATATATGATCTGGAATACAGTATATGCGGGCAGATAGGTGACACAATTATCAGCCTCATATCGGGCTGAACAATAGGCCCTCCTGCCGACAGTGAATATCCGGTTGAGCCTGTGGGTGTGGAAATAATAACTCCGTCGCCCGAAAAAGAGTCGGCATACTTGCCGTCCATCATAACCTTAAGTCGCAATATTCGGGACAGAGCCATTCTGGTAATAACTGCGTCATTTATGGCGATATTTTTATAAACCTTCTCCCCTTTTCTCACTACTTCCACATCCAGTGTCATACGTGACTGGATATGATAATTACCGGTTACTATACTGTCAATGGCCATCTCAATCTCACTTATCTCAACTTCGGCTAAAAACCCCACTGTCCCCTTATTGATACCAAGGACAGGCTTTTTATAAGCAAATGCCTGACGGGCAGTTTTTAAAAATGTCCCGTCACCTCCAACGCAGATAATTAAATCGGAATCCTCAAAAATTGATGATGATTCTATTACCGGCAATTCCGTTACGGAGGAAACCTCCGGCGATACCATGACTTCAAAGTCCTTTTTCAGAAGCTTTTCTATGACCAGTTTTGTATGCATATAATCTGAATCTTTATGTTTTCCTACAACTACACCAATTATCTTCAATCTGTTTTCCACCTAAACTTAAATGTATTTATATTATACATAAATATCGTATAATAATACAAGTGAGGAACATTCAGAAACATTTTTCTGACGCCATTACTATAGTATTGAAAAAGTATAAAAACTACCAGAAGATTTAGTTTAGAATAACCTTCAGTAATACTACATAAAAAATACTCCTTCCTGGCTTTATTATTACAATCGTTACCAGAAAAGAGTATTTCCTTTATTACCATACACAGAAATTTTTTAATTTTACTTGTTTACAACATTGACAGGTGTACCATCAAGATATTGTTTTAAATTTTCCACAGCAATATCCATCAGACGTTGACGGCTTTCCTTTGATGCCCAACTTATATGCGGTGTTATTATACAGTTTTTAGCATGAAGCAGAGGGTTATCTCCTTTGATGGGTTCAGAGGAAACAACATCAACCGCAGCTGCATAAACCTTTCCACTGTTTAGTGCATCAGCTAAATCTTGCTCTACAATTAACTGTCCGCGGCTGTTATTTATTATAATAACTCCATCCTTCATCTTAGCAATTGTGGTCTTATTAATGATACCCTCTGTCTCTGGAAACAAAGGGCAATGAAGTGCTATTACATCCGATGTTCTGAGTAATGTATCCATATCTGTGTATTTTGCGATTTCTCTTCCGCTCTCATTTTCAAATCTGTCATAAGCCAGGACTTTCATCCCCATTGCTTTGGCAATTCTTCCGGTAACTTGCCCAATTCTGCCAAATCCAATGATACCCAAAGTCTTTCCAGAAAGTTCGATCAGAGGATAATCCCAAAAGCACCAATCATCATTATTTTCCCACCGCCCCTCATGTACGGCGTTGTTATGATGCCCAATATGGTGACAAATTTCCAGCAGCATTGCTATTGCAAATTGACCTACCGCTTCAGTACCATAAGAGGGGATATTAGTCACTAAAACGCCTTTTTCCTTTGCAGCTGCGCAATCCACTATGTTATATCCTGTCGCAAGCACACCTATATATTTCACTGACGGACATGCCTCCAAAGTCTCCCTGCTTATAGGCGTCTTGTTTGTCAATACAATCTCAGCATCACCAATGCGTTCTGTTATTTTTTCAGCCGGAGTACGGTCATATACTGTCAACTCTCCAAGGGCCGCCAACTGGTCCCAGCTTAAATCTCCCGGGTTTTCTGTATAACCATCCAGAACAACTATTTTAACCATATCAATTATCCCCCATTCCAGCTAATCTTCCAAATATGTCTTTACTTGTTCAATTATCCATATATGTTTATATGGTGTTGAACTAATATAGTCTAAAGTAAAAAGGATAAATCTCTATATTATTCATTCGCTGCAAGTTTACCAAGATATGCCTCTACTACTCGAGGATCATTCCTCATTTTTTCAGATGGACCTTCCATAATAATTTTGCCGCCTTCAATAACATATGTATAATGAGAGACACTCATCGCCAGGCGCGCATTTTGCTCAACCAACAACACTGGTACATTTAATTTAGTGTTTATTTCAACAATTTTCTCGAACAACTCCTCTACAACTACCGGGGCAAGACCCATCGAGGGTTCATCCAGCATTAAAACGCGTGGTCTGGCCATAATTGCACGGCCCACTGCCAACATTTGTTGTTCTCCTCCTGATAAACTCCACCCGAGCTGCTTTCTACGTTCCTTTAGACGTGGAAACAGTTCATAGACTTCTTCCAGTTCCTTATCGTAGGGCTTTTTCCCAAAAAAACCGTGCCAGTTTATGGTACCGGTCTCTAAATTCTGCTCCACTGTAAGACCAGGAAAAATGTGCCTTCCTTCCGGGACATGTATTATACCAAGGCGCGCCATATGCCCAGGTTTTTTGTCAATCAGTTCTTCTTTGCCCTCAAATATTATTGAACCTGTACGCTTTATCACACCTGAAATTGATTTAAGCAACGTGGTTTTACCGGCACCATTTGATCCGATCATAGCTGTAATGGAACCCTTGCGTACCTGGAGATCAATCCCTTTAAGTGCCTCTATCGGCCCATAAAACGCATGTAAATCTTTAGCTTGTATCATACGTGCTTACCTCCTAAATAGGCTGTAATGACTTGCTCATTCTTGGCAATCTCCTCCGGTGTTCCGCGTGCAAGTACTTCTCCGAAGCTCAGCACCACAATGTGCTTGCATATATTCATTACCATATCCATTTGATGCTCAATTAAAACAACCCCGATGTTCTTTTCTTTAGCAGCATAATTCAATAACGCCATAGCATATTCGATTTCTTTTGTATTTAATCCTGCTGCGGGTTCATCAACCAACATGACTTTCGGATGTGATAAAAGAGAACGTACAATTTCCAAAAGTTTTTGCTTGCCATAACTCAAAGATGTGATATCCTCATCAAGATCCACAGAGAAACCAGCTAATTTCATATATGTTTCAAGTTCTTGTTCAAAGTTGGAATTTCGTTTTGTAAAAAAGCTTTTCAAATATCCTTTTTGATCGGCCAAATCAGTGCCTACCAGCAAATTATCCCGGATATTGGATCGTTGCATGAATCTTGGTGTCTGAAAGGTACGTCCGATACCCATCCTTGATCGTGTATAAGGAGGTATTTTTGTTACATCCTTTCCATCAAATATAATTGTACCGTCATCAGTCTCATAAATACCGCTGATCAAATTTAAAAGCGTACTTTTCCCTGCGCCGTTTGGGCCGATAAGACCATATACCTCGCCTTTTGGGACTTCAAATGTAACTTGATTGGCAGCCACTACGCCACCAAACCGTTTACATACACCACGTAACTCCAAGATATATTCTTTCATTTTGATGCCTCCTTAACTTCATTCAAATTCTTGCTCGTTTTTCTGGAAGCAACCTTAATTTTTATATTCTTTTTCAATGCATTAAACATACCGGCAATACCCATCGGCATGAACACCATCATAACGATAACCAACAGTCCGTATGATAACTGCAAGTAGCGGTCAATGCCGGGCACGTTTCTTAGAAGTTCAGGCAACACTGTTATTATAAGTGATCCAACTAACACTCCTATAGAACTGTTTACGCCACCCACCATGGTCATAATAATGAAAAGTGTAGATCTCTCATATGTAAACATATCAGCACCTACAAATCGCATTTGCAAAGCGTATAAGGCACCACCCAGACCTCCCAGGAAACCGGATATAGTGAAGGCAATTACTTTGGTGCGATAAACGTTAATTCCAAATGTCAGTGCTGCTGTGTCGTTATCACGGATGAATGCAAGAGAACGCCCTAACTCAGTCTGACGAACACGCTCTACAAAGAAAGCAACAATCGCCACAACAATGGCTAAGAAATAAAACCATGTGAAATAGTTATTTCCGAATTCAATACCAAATATTTTCATCTGAGCAATATTAGTAATTCCGCCAGCTCCGCCAAACAAAGGCTTATAGTTAACAAAAAATGTATATGTCACCTGTACTAATGCTATTGTAGCAAAGGTGAAAAATGAACCGTTAAGTTTCAGGATTATCATACCTATAACAAGAGCCAGAATCGCCATTAATACAGCGCTCACAAAAATAGCCAAAACCGGATCCAACCAGAATCCCCAACGTCCTGAACACAAATTAGCAGCAGCAAATGCACCGCCACCCATGAAAGTAAGTCCGGCAAAGGATATTTGTCCTCCCATCCCCAACATGATTGAAAGTCCATAAGACACAATACCAAAAATCAAAGCGTTATTAACTACACGCATGGTATAACTACTCATTTTGGTAGGTAAGATCAATACTATCAACAAACAGATTGCCAGCGTCAGTAGTGTAGATAATTTAATTTTATTTTTTATCATGTCATCACCTCATGCCTTATCCTTAATCTTCGTTCCAAACAGACCTTGTGGACGGAAGACTAAGAATAATAATAGAACTGAGAACACAACAGCATCCTTATATGCGCCAAACCATACAGAGGAGAAACTTTCGAGAAGACCAATAAACAGCGCCCCTATTATTGCGCCCTTGATATTCCCCATACCGCCGATAACAACGCCGGCAAAAGCTCGTAACTGCAGTGTTCCTAATGTAACATTTACTGTAAGCATCGGTGCCATCAAAAATCCACCGATAGAGGCGAGTGTTATCGATATAATATACGTTGCCGCTACTGTAATAATAGTGGGAATTCCCAACAGTTCTGCTACATATTTATCTTGTGCAGCAGCTTCCATCATACGGCCGGCATAGAGTTTTTCAAACAGGATAAATACCAGAATAATGGCTGCTGCACCTACTAACATGGTAATGATCATTTGCCATGAAAGCTTAGCAGTACCAATGGTAAGCAATTTTGCTCCTCCGGTTTCCGGATTTGATAACAGTGGAGGCATAGGGCGGGGAAGACTGCCCCAAATGATTTGTACTAATTCCTTAATTACATAAGATGTTCCAATAGTCGCAATGACAATTGCAGCGGGATAACTTGCTTCACGCAAAGGCCAGTATACACAGATCATAAAAATTAATGCAATAAGTGCATAAGTCAAAAGAGCAACTGGAATCATAATAGGAAGCGGTAACTCCAGGTCGACCAGGTATCCCAATGCTATATAAGCACCAAGCATGAAGAAATCACCTTGCGCGAAGTTCAGTACACCTATTGCACGCACTAACAGGATAATTCCCATTGCCATCAATGCATAGACCATACCAAATGCCGTTCCGTTTACCAGCATAGACAAGATAGTATTAAATGTCACTTCATTCACCTCAAATTCTACAGCGTTAATTCCCACCAGTATTTACGGGCATTATCTGACTAAAGTTATTCCGTGCAATTAATGCTTAAGGAGAAAATCGGGGCGAAAACTCAAAGGACTTCGCCCCGGATCATCAGTAGTTCATGCCTGTTTGATCATACTATCTGAGAAAAAGTTTAACGATATTTTACTTTATCTATTAAAACAACCTGACCATCTTTAATTTGTACTAGGAAAACTTCAGATAAGAAATTGTGTGTATCCGCAAAGGTGTTGTATGTACCTAATACGCCCTCAAAATCTTTGATTTCATAAATTGCATTATTAATGGCTTCACGGTCATAGCAGTCGCCTGCAATCTCCATTGCTCTCTTAATGAGGTACATTGAATCATAGGAGTAAGCGGATGGTCCTTCGGTATGCATATTGTATTTTGCATAATATGCTTTTTCAAACTCCTGGCCAACTTTTGTGTCAAGAGTATAAGCCCAGTCACTGGTTGAATACCAGCCGTCAGCTGCTTTTCCGGCATTATCTATAACAATATTGGAAGTAATAGCAGCGTTGGCAAGACGTGGAATGTCCAAACCATTGTCTGCAATTGCGGCACTAATCAGAGTATGTGGATTCTGATTTCCGAAGGAGAACAGTACGTCAGCTCCGCTTTCACGAATTTGAGTTATAATAGGAGCAAAGTTCTTTTCTTCCTCATTGTACTCAAAATAGCGATCATCGGTAATCGGATAACCCTTTTCAGCGTAAAAATCGCGTACAGCTTGTCCAGGACCTTGAGTGTTAGGAAGTGTAGAACACAGCACTGCAGCATTCTTTAAACCGAGGGTGTTAAAAGCGTAAGTTGCAAGAATTACAGCGTTACCGGCATCAAAGTTTCTTGGCTGCCATACATATGGATTTCCTTCTTTTGAAATTGCATCATTGGAACCTAATGCAAAGAATGGCATTTTTGCTTCCAGTACCTGTGGCAGAACTGCTATAACATTCTGACTGTACTGTGATCCGATAATTGCGGAAATACGCTGATCTGATAACAGGCGGGATGTAGCATTTACAGAAGCATCAAGGTTATCAATTTCGTCAGCTCTAACCAGTACTACTTGCTTGCCGTTAATGCCACCTGCTGCATTGATTTGCTCAGCAGCCAGCTCAGCTCCGTTAAAGGACATTTGACCTGTGGCAGAATTAGTACCTGTTTGTGCAGCCACGATACCGATGTATACTTTGCTCTCATCTTCAGGTATCGCAACGTTTCCACTACCCTGTGAGGTACCGGTATTACCTGAATTACCTGAACTGGGTGTTGCGGATGGTTTGGATTCCTGCGGAGGAGTAGTAGTTGCACAGGCCGAAAACAAACACATAACCACTAATAAGACTGCAATTAGACGTTTCTTCATTTTTCTTCTCTCCTTTTACTTTGTTGTCTTACATTATTTTCATCAGGCTTTAACGTCCTGATAATGCTACACATAAAAATTAAAAATATTGCAGGTTACGTTTATTTTTTTGGGTTATATGGCGAAAAAAGTGCAAAAAATCCTCTTCAACGGTAAAATTCACCGTGAAATACCATGACATTGAAACTTAGACACCTGGATTTATTGATAATCTAATGCAAGAAATGTTTTTTATTTTATAGCCACTTCATGCCTTATGTAAGAATAATCACCTTCTGAATCTTCTTACTCTCCGCTATCCACAAGCACCACCCTTGGGGGTACTTTCGCCTGGAAATCCTCAGGTACTCTATCGGTCACCAAGATTTGAATATCTGACAGGTTTCCATTGGTTACAAAACCTGTACGTCCAAATTTACTGCTGTCAGCAACTACAATAGTTTCTTCTGACCGTTCCGCCACTAACTCTCTAAGGCCACTGGTCTGAATAGTATAGTACATTAATTCACCATTTTTTCCCACGCAGGCTGGTGAAGTAAAATATTTATTAAAAGATAATTTTTCAAGCATGGGTTCTATGAATTCACCGGTAACGGAATAACTTCCCTTCCAAATGTATCCTCCAATCATCAATGTCTGGATATTCGTCCGTTTTGCGAGCTCCACCGCAATAGAAACGTCTGCAGTCGCAGCTAAAACATTATTGGCAGTTATATATTGCACCATATAGTACAACGTACTGCCACTTTCTATAAAAATGGTATCTCCATCGCGTACCAGCTCTGCGGCACGACGCGCCAGCGCTTGCTTTATTTGCACATCCTGGTTGCGCCGATTTTCGAAATATGTTTGTTCTCTTCTGGGATCTGCCAAAGAAACGCTTCCATATCTTCGCACCAGCAGGCCGCGTTCAATCAACTCTGTAACGTCCCTGCGTATCGTAGCTTCAGATACTCCTACATATTCCGCCAGCTCCGCGATAGTTACGGCAGAGTGCCGTGCTGCGAACTCTTCAATTTTCACAAAACGATTATTCTTTTTCATTTTTTGCTCCACGCTTAGTAATCTTGCATAACTTTGTTGAGTCAATAATATCATTTTGGGTTATATTTGTCAAATGGTTTTCAAAATTTTAAATAGTTTAGTCACTTAATTGACAAAACTTTTTCAAAATGTTATCTTTAATGTATAATAAAAAAGCTAAAATAGTTGTTAAAGGATAAATTTCAAGGGCTGTTTATTCTATTATTCATAAGCTCCTCTGAAATAGCGGCAAATTTCATGAGTAATGGTTGCATTAAATGGCAGGTGAAAAAGATAAAGCACGTCTCATGTATCCGAAGAGTTATGGATAATACCAGAAAGAAAATAAATTATTTAACGAAGTTATAGTTTGCCCTTTTCTCAGTACATTTGATAAATTTGCATAATATGATGAAAAAACTTTTTCATATTATTGAAATAGTAATAGCATTTAGTTATAGTTAAAATTACTAAGGAGTTGAATCAGAATGAAAGCAGTAATACTTTCCGGACCGAATCAATTTGCTCCGGGAACAATGGAGAAACCTGTTCCCGGGCCGGGTGACCTTTTACTCCGAATGCAGGCCACCGCTATATGTGGAACAGATATACGAATTTTAGAAGGAAAAAAAACCAAAGGGGTGCGTTATCCTTCAGTCATCGGCCATGAAATCAGTGGCGAAATCTGCGAAGTTGGCAGTGATGTCAAAGGTTTTGCTGTCGGAGACCGAGTTTCAGTGGCCAATGTTATTCCTTGCGGCAATTGTACCAGTTGCTTAAGCGGGCGTGAGAATGCTTGCTTGAACAGGAAGGCTATCGGATATGAATTTGACGGAGGATTTGCTGAATACGTTCTTATTCCGAGTATCGCACTTCAAAGCGGCAATATTGTAAAATTGCCTGATAATATATCTTATGAAGAAGGAGCATTAATTGAACCATTGTCATGTTGTATCCGTGGTTTGAAAAATGCAGGTACTAAGTTTGGAGATATTGTTCTGGTGGTAGGAGCAGGGCCGATCGGTCTGATGCATTTGCAACTTGCCAAGATTGCAGGTGCCTCTAAAACCATTGTAAGTGAACCCAATCCTGCAAGACTGGAGAAGGCTAAAAAACTGGGTGCAGATGTGGTTGTAAATCCAACAGCAGAAAGTCTAGAAGATATTGTTATGCGTGAAACAAACGGACTCGGTGCCGACGTAGTTATTTTGGCCATAGGGGTCCCATCTATGATCAGCAGCTGTATTAAGCTTTGTAAACGTGGTGGTACTGTTAATTTGTTTGCAGGATTTTCAGGTACTGGTGAAAGCGTCATCGAGGCTAACCTGATACATTATAATGAAATCAATGTAAATGGCAGCACTGCATATAAACGATCTGATTATTTTGAAGCAGCCCGCATGGTGGCTACCGGACGAATTAACCTTAAGGAACTGGTAACCCACAGGTTCTCCATTGACGAGTTCCAACAGGCATATGAAGTCGCAAAAAGTGGCGAAGGATTGAAAATTGTAATACATCCTTAAATTGGATACATAAAAAAATATAATATTTTAATATAAAGGAGCTAAAAATTATGGCAATGTTAGGAAAAGCAGTACGAATGAGCAGGTTAATAAACCCCAAAAGCAACAAAATGATGGCAATCACAGTGGATCATTCTATCTCTCGTGGTATTATGCACGGGCTTATCCCAATTCAGGATACCATCGATAAAATTGTTGCAGGAGGTCCTGAGGCAATTACCATGACTAAAGGTATTGCTGAACTGTGCCTGCCAAAACATGTCGGCAAAGTATCTTTGCTCTTGAAATCATCCAGCTATTCCCCGGTACACCCCACACGGGACGTTGTATTCGGAGATGTTGAAGAAGCTGTTCGCATGGGCGCTGACGCAATTTCCATTGGGGCTATGATGTTGGGGGATTATCAGGCTCAGCAGATTGAAGATATAGGACGCATTACAAAGGAAGCTATGTCAATGGGTATGCCTGTAATCGGTCATATTTATCCAAAGGGGGAAAGTGTTCCAGTAGCTGATCGGACAAAATGGGAAAATATCGCTTACTGTTGCCGTGCCGGCGCAGAGCTCGGAGTAGATATTATAAAAACTACATACACCGGTGACCCAAAAACAATGGAAAAAGTTGTTGCAGCTTGCCCTGCCCGTGTTGTAATTCAGGGTGGTGACGTAGGCAACAGTGTAAGAGATTATATGCAGATGACCTATGATGCAATGAATGTTGGTGTCGGCGGTGTTACATTTGGACGCTTTGTGTGGGAATATCGCGATATAACGGCATTGGTAAAGGCCCTCAAGTTCATTATACATGAGAATGGTACAGTAGATCAGGCACTTGAACTGTTGGCAGAGCTGGAAAACGAAAATTCCAAAAACAAATAATCATATTATGGGCGAATCAACCAATACCCCATTAGTAGGTATTGGTTGATTCTTTTGCAGATAAATTAAGTTACATGAACCCATCAGTAATCAAGCTTCCAGGTTCTTCTTTATAATTTTATTTCAAGGGGAAATGTACTTTATGGCACAAAAAGCATTACTAGGAATTGATATCGGAACAGCAAGCCTAAAGCTTGCTGTTATTGATGAAAATGCACAGCTTGTGGCTACACGCTCCGCTCCTTATAAACTCCTGAACCCGCAGCCAGGTTTTATGGAAATAGACGCCAAAGATTTATGGCGTTCACTTTTAGGAGCCATGAAAGATCTTCTTTGTGAAGTATCTGCCGATCAAATTGCCGGTATTGGTATATCATGTCTATGCCCCGGTCTCACTGCTATAGGAGAAAATAACAATATCCTTGTGAACCCTATTATTTATTCTGACCGCCGCAGCTTTTCCCAGGCTGAGTATATGAAGCAAATGATGCCCGGCGATGAGTTTTTTTCGATTGCAGCCAATACACCAATGTCCGGTGCTATGTCTGCGACTTCAATGTTATGGATTAAACACAACCTTCCTGAGATATATAGTCAAATATACTGTTTTGGGCATCTTAACACTATGGTAGGTATGTTATTAACGGGAAAAATAGGAATAGACCCCTCTAACGCTTCCTATACCGGTCTTTTTGATGTAGTTGGTACACAAAACTGGTCACCTCTGCTCTGCCAAAAGGCCGGAATACCTATGAGCCTTCTCCCCCCCATACTTGGTTCAGACGAAGTGCTTGGTACCCTGAATAATCCGGAATTTCTTGCATTAGGCCTTTCAGACGATATACCAGTAGTAATGGGTGGAGGAGATACCGCCTGTGCTTCCCTTGTAGCTGGGATTGTATCAAATAACGATGTCTGTGAGAGTGTCGGCACTACTAACGTATTGACAGTCTGTGTAGACCGCCCTCGATTTAACCGTGCATTTATAAATAGATGTCATGTAGTGAAGGGTACCTGGATTTATCAGGGTGCAATCTCCCATACAGGTTCATCTTTGACATGGTTTCGCGATTTGTTCTGCAGTGATCTTAAAGAACGCGCCAAGGCAGAAGGTATGAACCCCTATGCGCTTATGGACGAGGAGGCAAGTATGACGCAGCCGGGAGCAAACGGTTTGGTATTCCTTCCCTATATGCAGGGTGAGCGAAGTCCTGTTTGGGATTCACTTGCAAGAGGGATCTATTTCGGCCTGTCTCTTAATACGTCCCGTGCTGATATGATACGTGCAATTTTGGAAAGCTGTGGTTATGGTCTGCGTCAGCTGATAAATATTGCTCAAACAACTACAGGACAGACCTTTTCCTCTTTTACTTCCATTGGAGGAGGAGCAAAAAGCGCTGTCTGGGCACAAATAAAAGCAGATATAACAGGAAAAGAGATCGATGTACTTGAGCTAAATGACGCATCTCCCATTGGTGCAGCATTATTGGCCGGTGTGGGAGCAGGAATTTTTAAAGATCCTATAGAAGCATCAAAGAAAATCCAACGCAACGTTCACCTTCACGTTCGTCCCAATCCCGATAATAAGGCTGTATACGACACCAGATTTTCTGTATATGAGGAGATCTATCCTCGTATGAAAGAATTGTTTGTACTCAACGCTAAGTCAGTAATATAAATTGCGTTCACTAATCTATAAAAAATATAGTAATAAATATTGAAATAATAAAAACCAGACTACCTGGATTTTAAGCGGTCTGGTTTTTATTATCCACTTCTAAAGGTGGAACTTCTTAATCAGATATGCTTTCAGATCATTGTTTCCATTTACAATAAAAAGAAAGACAGCAGCGGGAACAATAACAGCCGCCAATATTGGTGACCATGTCAGGCTTGGTTTTGCCACATACAGGTTTACGATCGCATCAATTGATATAAGAACCATAACAACAATAATCATGGTTATTCCGGCAGCCAGCAAGGGTTTGCTTTTGAACAGGCTTCTCATAACAGCTCCAGTAATACCTACAAAAGTCAATACTGCAATAATGGGAAGAGCTAACTGTATAAACCAGTTTCTTCCGCCTGTCAATAAGTCAATTGCAAGAAGAAAACCTGCCGTACCCAGGAACCATAAAGCAATAACAAGATAGATCCTTTTCCACGAAAAAAGCATCGGTCCTGCTATATATACCCATAGCAGAAGCAGAGCCAGTGCAGGATATTGTGACCATTGGGGAAAAGAGCCCGAATAGAGGTCCAGCGACAGAAGAAATACAGCTATGGACAATATATCCATGGTAATAACCTGAAAGGGGGTGTGGCCTTTCAGTAATGATGGATACGCGATAAGAATCCACAAAAGCACAAGGGATGTAATGGGATAAAAGGACCAGGTTATAGTGCGGTTAGCTGTAAGATCTATAATCAGCGTTATAAGCAGGGGCACCAGAATAATAAAGGTAGCAAGGATAACGAAAGCCCGACTGGGAGTAAGATTGACCCTTGGGCGCACATTACGTGGTATTCGATCTGAAAATGGCCTGATTCCTTCCTCAATATATTCGTCATTCGGCAGAATAACCTCAGTATTACAGAGCGGGCAATATTTCAGGCCCTTTTGCAATTCTACGCCGCAGCGGACACAATATGCCATCAGTTATCCCTCCTATACTTCAAACTTAAAGGTTCTTTTTTAATTTCCTCATTTACTTCTATCTTAACAGGAATACCCATTTTGATAAGCCTTGTGAAAAACAGACGCTCTACGCTTTTATCCCGTGTATTGCCGGCAAAATTGATCACCAGCTTGTCACGGTATCCGCAAACGCCGCATCCCGTTTTATTTATCGGGTTTGTTCCCAGAATAAAGTCGATCCGTTCAACCTCTTTGGACATTCCTTCAGGGAGCCTTATCAGGCCTAAATTCGACAGGGTACCCGAACAGAGGTTTTCTCCCATGCGGGTATACAAAAACGGCATTAAAAGCTTTTTAAAAACCAGCGGTATCGCTCTTACTATCCAGTTTCGCTGTCCTCCGACATTCCTGGCAAGCGATTTGCTTATGGCTTTTTCATTGGTCTCGGTAATAAGTGTTTCCTTTACTATTTGCAGGATTTCTTCAAAGCTGTATTTGCCGAGCCGCGGATCGATCTCCGGCATCACGAACAATGAAAAGTTCCTTAAGGTTTTACTGGGATAAATACTCCTCATGTTAACAGGTACCTGCAAAGCTATAGGCCGTTTTTTAGGATTCTGCGAAACCAGGCTATCTTGGATCTCCTGCAGCGCATCGATGTAAACGGCCACCAGAAAAGCCGTTAATGAAACATTTCGGCTCTTTGCCTCTTTTATTATGGCGTCCATCGGTATAATACCGGTTGTGATCATGATCGCTCCCGGATGAAGCAGTTTTCCTTTTATGTGAAAAGCCTTATTCCCTTTATCCGGAAGCGGCAAGGGATTTTTGTAAAAGCGATTATATGCATCTTCCGCCGCTTCTTCAGGAAGCTCCCCTACAGGGATATCGCCCGGGTCACCGGGATCTTTCCCTTTTCTTTTTAAATAATCATACACCAATGCTTTTAAAAATGTCATCCCTCCGGTGCCGTCGGTAAGCACATGACAGAATTCAACTGCTATACGGGACTGCCAATATCGGACCCTGAACAAAAAACGTGTACCCAGATTCGGGTGCAGCCTGCCCATCGGGTAACGGACATCTCTTTCTATACGCGGCAGTGCCGGGTTGTGTTCAAGGTAATACCAAAAGAAGCCTTTTTTCAAACGCACACGATAAAAAGGGAACCACTTGATTACTTCTTCCAGGGATGCCTGCAATATCTTCGGGTCCACCTTTTCCTTAAGAGTCATGGAAAGCCGAAACATTGTGGTTATGCGGTCGGATTGTATGGAAGGGTAAATTAAGGCCGCATTGTCCAAACGGTACCAATCCTTATTATCAGTACTGATATTCTTATTTTTTGAACTTTCGGCCATTAAGTCACATCCTTTGATAATTTATAATTAGATAATACTACCTTTTTTATAAAAATGTCAGGTTTATTATTTACATATCCACAGGTAACAGGCGTTAAACCAAATTTTAAATATTTTCCGCAGATTCTCTATAAGTTTGATATAATTAATTAATAAATAATATGTGATAATTATTTTTATTAATAATACAGGAGAGATTTTATGGCTATTTTGGTTACCGGCGGAGCCGGGTACATTGGCAGCCACACATGTGTGGAACTCTTAAATGCCGGTTATGAAGTAATTGTAGTTGATAATCTTATCAATTCATCTGAAAAGGCCCTTGAAAGAGTGAAGGAAATAACCGGGAAGAAATTGACTTTTTATAAGGCTGACCTGTTGGATAAAAAGGCTCTTGATAATATTTTTGAAAAGGAAAGTATAGATTCAGTCATTCATTTTGCCGGCCTTAAAGCAGTGGGCGAATCGGTTTTAATACCCCTTAAATATTATCATAACAATATTACCGGAACTATTACGCTGTGTGAGGTAATGCAAAATCACGGTGTTAAGGATATAGTCTTTAGTTCCTCAGCAACAGTGTACGGAAATCCCGAAACTGTTCCCATTAAGGAAGATTTTCCTCTGTCGGCCACCAATCCATATGGCAGGACAAAACTGATTATTGAAAATCTTCTGAAAGATCTTTATGTGTCAGATAATAGCTGGAACATTGCTATACTTCGTTATTTTAATCCCATTGGCGCTCATAAAAGCGGAAAAATCGGTGAAGATCCTAAAAATATCCCTAACAATCTCGTGCCATATATAACTCAGGTAGCTATAGGCAAACTTGAATGTTTGGGCGTATTCGGCAATGATTATGATACACCCGACGGAACCGGCGTCCGTGACTATATCCATGTAGTGGATCTCGCGATGGGACATTTAAAAGCTCTTGAAAAACTTAAAGAAAAGCCCGGAGTATCAATTTATAATTTGGGTACGGGAAAAGGCTACAGCGTGCTGGATATGGTCAAAAACTTTGAAAAGGTAAGCGGCAGGACCATTAAATATAAAATACTGCCCAGAAGGCCGGGAGATATAGCCATCTGCTATGCCGACCCGTCAAAAGCTAAACTGGAACTGGGATGGGAAGCAACAAGGGATATCAATGAAATGTGCGAAGATTCATGGAGATGGCAGAAAAACAATCCTAATGGATATGGCGAATAATAATTCTTTATAAATATAGAACCTCTGACATAAGTTCAATTATACTGTCAGAGGTTTTATTGCTTGAATACACATTCTTTGATTTAGTCGAATAATTACATAAGCAATTAAAGCACTCTACGTATTTTTTCTTCAACATTCTTTTTAAAATCATCTATGTAGCTCGTTACATACTCAATTATATCAAGGCTGTCGTCCTGTATCAGAGGAGTCAAATCCATGCCATAGCTGAGTGCCTCATACCGGTCCACTCCATGGGACTCAGAAAAAGTTGCATTAGCAAGCCTTCTGCCTTGGCTTGCCAGGTCATAACGTTTTCCGCCACAAATTTGTGAATCATGGACTGCCAATACCGCAGCTGCAATATTTGGGTGGCCTGAAACATCCATCATTACCTTTTTATCGTCCAACATCCAGTCAAGATCGCGCCATACCTCACAGCCTATAATCTTTTTAGGGCGCAACTCTTTAGGAAGTCTTCTTACTGCTTTAATTACCTTTACCGCAGTAGCAACATGCGTATCGTGTTTATCTGCCAAATTATGGGTATATAAAATTTCAGGTTCTGCCTTTCTGATAAGCTCGGCAAGTTCATCTACTACTTCTTCATTCTCTGGATCCTTAACCTCGCTGCTCTTATAATAAAGCATAGCAACACCTGAGTATTCACCCACAAATGCGGCTTTTTTCTGCTCAGTTTTTCTTATCTCCTTCATTTGATCATCGGTATAATTCTTGTAAATATCATCCCTGGGGCTTCCTGCACCATCAGTAACAACTACACCAAAAAACCATTTATCATCTCTTCCGATACAGTCCAAAATCCCTTGACACGCCATGATTTCAATATCATCCTGATGAGCTGATATAGCCATATGTGTAGTTCTTTTTAAGGCATACTCTGTGTCTGAATTATCCGGAATATATATTTCAGCGCCCTGCTTATTTAATTTATACATAATACCAACTCCTAACCGTGAATTTAATAATAATCCAAATTATCTTTCGCCTTCATTACCTTGTAAAAGTCACCTTTGACAAACCTCTTGGTTTATCCGGATTAAGGCCCTTTAATACCGACAGATTACAAGCAAATATTTGGGCTACCATAGCATTTATAAATGGCGTTATAAAATCATTTACATTATCCGGAATCTTTATCGAGCAATTTCCCATTTCAAGAATTTCAGAGTTATTGGATACAACCAGGATATCTGCCCTTGCATCTCTCAACTTAAGAAGCATTTCCATACAATCTTTAAGGCTTTCACCAACAGGTGCATATACGATCACCGGCATATTCTCACCAATCATAGCGAAGGGACCGTGATGAAAATCGGAAATCGCATAGCCTTTGGCTCGAACATAACATGTTTCCTGAATTTTTAAAGAAGCTTCCAGCGCTATGGCGTAATTTGTTCCTCTTGCAAGAACAAAACACTCGTCCATAAAACGATAACGGATGACAAGATTTTTTATTTGTTCTGATAGAGCTAAAGTTTTTGTCAACAAAGCGGGCAGTTTATCCAACTCATTCTTAAATACTTCATCCTGGCACCATGCTGCAACAAATCGTGCCAACAAATATATTTGTGACATAAATGTCTTAGTTGCAGCCACACTTTTTTCTTCTCCCACCCCGCAAAACAAATGGAACTCCGACTCCAAAGCCAAAGGTGAATCTTCAAAGTTCGTTATTGCAATTGTGGGTGCTCCCTGCTTTCTTGCTGATCTGACAACCTCAAGAGCATCTGCGGCACGTCCTGATTGTGAAATAGCAATAACTAAGCTATTATCCATTTTGATATCTTTACCGTAAATAGTGAATACCGAGGGTGCTGCTAAAACCACCGGAATACCTTTTTTAATTTCAATTATATACTTTCCGTATATCCCTGCGTGATCCGAAGTACCTCTGGCAGCTATAATAACATTGTTAATGTCTTTTTTTCTTATATGAGATGCAATAGCGTCAATGGCTTTTTGATTCAATGCGAGACACTTTTCTATCACCTTCGGTTGCTCTTTGATTTCCTGCCACATATATGTAGTCATCAATATATCTCCTTTATTATTTTTAAGTGGTCTATACCACTAAGAACAGTATAATGTGTCTGCACTTAGTTGACAAGATGATATTTTCTGCTTTATATCATTTTTTCCTATACTATGGCTCTTTGTCGAGAAATATCCGTACATTGTACGAGTATAGATCAGCCCTGTAAATATCCTTCTCGTAAGAAAACTTTCGTCTATCTGAAATGTAACTTATTCCTGTAATTCTAAGGACAGGTGTAGATTTACTTGTATTAAGAAGCTTTCTTTCTTCTGCTGTTGTCACTGACGCTTCAACGGTATTGTCCATAAAATCTATGCTAATACCGTATTTTTCATTTATTAATCGGTAAAGTGAACCTTCAAGCTCCTGGCTATCAAGGTTTGGACAATAACCTACAGGTATAAAAACCTGCTCAATGCCGACAGGTATATCATTTGCAAACCTGATACGTTTTATCACATAAACTTGCTTTTCTCCGGATAAATCGAGGTTTCTTGAGACTTCCAAACTGGCATTCTCTTTGTTAAAGTAAAGCACTTTCGTTGATGGAACCATGCCTTTCGCTCTGACTGAATCTGAAAAGCTTCTTATATTTCTTTGCTGAATTTTATGTTTTGCAACGAATGTACCTCTGCCTTTTTCTCTTACAAGGGAACCTTCGGAAACCATCTGATTAATAGCCTGTCTCACTGTCATTCGGCTAATGTTGAAAGTTTTCTCTAATTCACGCTCAGAGGGTATTATCTCTCCCTCTGCATACTCGCCGCTTTTTATTCTTTTATATATTATTTCTTTCAATTGCTGGTATAAAGGTATTGAACTGTTTTTATCCAAGATCATCATCTCACGCCCCGAAAATGTTAGTAAGAAAATCACCTTATTGGTCTTTACTTACCGCACAAAAAAGTGGAGTTTTTAACTTTTTTCTTGTTATTTCCACCAGGCCCAAATTTGTCATCCCCGCAACCACCGTTGGTATCCTGTCGGCTTTGACGGCTTCCCGCAGGTGTTGCAGAAGCTGTTGTCGATGTTCCTTTTTTTGCATATCGATAAAATCAACTATTATGATACCGCTTAGGTTTCTTAACCGGATTTGACGGACCAGAGCATTTGCAGCCTCTATATTTATTTTAAAGACCGTTTCCTCCATATCGGTACTCCCGACAAATTTACCGCTGTTTACATCCACAACCGTCATTGCTTCAGTATAGTCGAAAACCAGATATGATCCGTTCTTAAGCCATACTTTTCTTGAAAGAGCCTCTTTAAGAGCGCTTTGAACATTATAATATTCGAACATGTCATAACCTTTATTATAGTATTCAACTCTCTCCTTCAGGCCTGATGTTTCATCCCCCAGCATAGAAAGTATTTTTTTGCAGGTTTCCTTATCGTTTACGATAAAACGGTTGCTTGAGGCTAGATGTTCCCTGACGGCAAGTTCCACAAGGCTTTGCTGTCCGTAAAGAAGACTTGGCGAATTGACCTTTTTTTCCTGTTCCCGGATGCTTTCCCAAAGCGATGAGAGGGTTTTGATCTCTTCAATCAATAAATTCTCATTAACATTCTCAGAAGCGGTTCTTACAATTATTCCGCAGTTTTCGGGCTTGACCGACTCGACCAGTTGTCTTAATCGTCGGCGTTCTTCCTGATTCTCGATCTTTTTTGAGATCCCTATCGTGCTGCCATATGGGAAAAAAACCGTGAAACTTCCGGGAATAGAGATAACGGTGGTGATCCTCGGGCCTTTTTCGCCCATGGCATCCTTTATGACCTGCACAATTATTTCCTGCCCCTGCTTTAAAATCTCTGAAATATCCGGAAGATTACCTGAATGAATTGTCTCTGTATCATCTTCGTCAAATTTTTCATGCAAAACGTCTTTGGCGTAAAGATAAGCATTTCTTTTAAGGCCGATATCAACAAAAGCTGACTGCATTCCCGGAAGGACGCGCATAACCTTACCCTTGTAGATGTTTCCCACAAGACTTTTCTCCTGGTTCTTTTCTATCTGTATTTCGGATACCACACCGTCTTCAAGTATGGCCAGGCGGGTTTCACTGACGCCTATGTCAACAAGAACATCCTTAATCATTCGCTACCTCAAAAGGGTTTTTCCACTCATTAAACGCTGATGCATAAAGTGCTTTGCGATGCATTGAAAGAATATCAATTTCAAGCTTTGTTTCCTGGATGAAGGCCTGCATGAAAAGATCGGCTCTTAAATTATTTTCGGCTCCGGCGCTTAAAAACGCTTTAATCATGAATCTGTCTTCAGCTGTTTTTTCGGCAGACACAGAGTAGATCAACGGTCTTATATTAACTGGCCTGTAACCTTTCTTGGTCTTTTTTTCAATCGTTATATCTTCCCTTGAAAGAAAATCATATACCATTGAATGAATTTCAAAAAGGCTTTTGGGCTCTTTGACCTCAAACACTATTTCGTACCTGGCGGCGGTGATTTGGTTCATGATATTGTCCTTCGTGTTCCGGGGTACCGCTTTCTCCACCTTTAATCCTTCCGGCAATCCTTCATTCATCCTGGCAATAAACTCACAAGGTTCCATATCCTCGGACAACTCTATATCGGCATACTCGGATTCACTGGTAAGGCCTATTGACATAGGCAGCCCGAAAACCAGCTTTTGCCTGGGATTGAACCCCTGAGTATAGGCTGCCGGGATCCCTGCCCGTTTGACAGCTCGCTCAAATACTCTCAAAATATCCAAATGCGCGATATATTTTAACTTATCTCCTCTGAAAAACCTAAACCTCAGTGTTTTCGCCATAAACCAAACCCCGCTTTGCTTTGGTGCAGATGCCTGTTTTGTAAATCTGGGCTCCGCACGCTGAACAGCCTGCTGCGCAATTTCTTGTCAAATCGCCTTCGTAGGCTTTTTGATTCTCTTTAATCAGGAATTCCTTAGAAATTCCCATATCAATATGATCCCAGGGCAATACTTCAGAATACTCTCTTTTTCTGTTGGCATAGAACTTAGGGTCCAGATC
>Ga0134103_1000687_pt1 | contig 38810 bp, 38 predicted proteins | sample 14_taG_2_FD_94445 | JGI IMG/M metagenome (GOLD analysis project Ga0134103, IMG submission 94445) | Switchgrass degrading microbial communities from high solid loading bioreactors in New Hampshire, USA - 14_58_20_212_A1 metaG | ecosystem: Engineered > Bioreactor > Semi-continuous > Anaerobic >...
ATTATGGTTATTAATACATCATTATATCAAATGATAATTCTATACTAACTACTAATTACCTAGTACTAAACAACAGGATGATTTCCTATAAAATCATTTACACATAATTATTGACGCAACCATTGTAGAAATCTATATTTACTTAATTATACTATTTGATAATAAAAAATCCTATTTATAATTTATAAATATCAATAAAATCCTAAAATATATATTTATATAGAACCTTAGAACTACCAACTAAATAGAATTGATTTTTCGTTATTTTCATATTATAATAATAACGTCCTGCGGACATGGCGGAATAGGTAGACGCGTATGTCTCAGAAGCATATGGTGTATACCGTGAGGGTTCGAGTCCCTCTGCCCGCACTGAATGAAACCTGATATCTCAGTATCAGGTTTTTTATTTTGCATTCATTGTCAAATTAATCAATATAATGTAAAATAATACCAAGGGAGAGATGGATGATTATGAGTTATGAGGATGAGTTTGAATATGTAGAATTTGATTAAATAGCTGAGGAAATCATAAGTAATGTTTATTATTGCCTTATTGCTCCTGGTACACTACGGATCAATGCCTCAGTGAGAAAAGATCTAGTAGTAGCAAAACATGATGGTACCAATATGTAAACCAAACTACTCATTCGATAACCTCTAAATTCGATAAAGTTTCATTCGGTGGTAAATATGTTGAAGGTTATCAAATTGAACTAGTAATTCCTTATGCTGCTCTTGATGTTACAAAAGAAGATAAGAACATCACTTTTGTTCCTACACTCTACAACAATCAAGGTACAATAGCAAGTATCGGTATTGCAGATCTCTTTGATGTCAATTTAGAATATTCAAGAACTTTCATTCATATTGAAGATGACGACACATATGCTGAAAATCCTTGGGTCCAATTAGGTGCGGTGTTCGGTAATTATAAACAATTAGAGTATCAACCAGGTTGGGATTTAACGCATGACGATGGTACAGAAGATGCTTACATTGAAATGAAAAATATAACTCCAGGTACAGATAATAACATCTATATGCATCGTTCTGGTCAAACTGAATTTTATGCATATGTAAAGGTATCTGCTAAATAAGTATTTAATAACGAAAAATATGGTAAATTTGGAATTACGATTACTACAGAAGATGGTAAGGATGGTCTCTTCTTCTTTGTCGATGCTATTGGTGATGGTACAAACATGACTGGTATTAATGTCGCAACAGTTAACCGGGAAAATAGTTCATGGAAATGGCCGGAAAAAGTATTAACTTCTTTACCATCTGCAGATAGTTATCAAAATGGCAATTTTGTTGAATTAGCAGTTTATCGTTATGGCAGTATCTTTGAATTCTATGTAAATGGACAAAGTGTTGGTGTTCGTAGTGGCTTCAGTGGTTTAACAGAAACATCTAAAGGTGTAGTTGGGTTAGCTTCCTTCAATATTACCTTTATCGCAAAAGAGTACGGCATACTCACTGAAGCGGATGATCTTGAACCATATCGCTTTGACACAGAAGAAATTGATTATTTATTCATCGGTGATTCTTATATCGATACAGCATTCTGGACAGGATTTAATCATGATTTCAAGACTAGTGCAGTTAATTTAGGTGAACGTGACACTAAAGTAGCCGACTGGTTGGATCAAATCGCCACAATTGCGTCTTTATATAATCCTAAAAACCTCATAATTCATATCGGTGTAAATGATATTAATGATGGTGGCTTAAGTGGCAGTGAAACACTAAGTAATGTTACTAACTTGATTGAAAGATTACATGATATATTACCAGATACACAAATCTATTTCATTTCCATTGAACCTAACAATTACCGTCCTAATAACTTCACTGAATATCAGGTAGTAAACAATGGTATTCTAACCCTCGCTAATGAAAAAGATTATGTCCATTATATTGATACAGTAACCATATTAGGTGGACAAGCTGGTGAAGCTGTTAAACATTACTTCGGACCTGATGGATTACATCTTAACCCTGATGGATATGGTGTATGGGTACATGCAATTAAGAAGGCTTTAGGTTTGGAAGTAATTGAAGCAAAAGATAACTTAGGTAATTATGGTATCTATGCTCTTTCCTCTGGTTGGTCATATGAAGATGGATATGTAGAAAACACTGGTTCATTTGAACAACAAATCTACTTTGATGGAGTTAGAGGAACTCACTTTGCTGTCTCTGTCGATATTAATGTTCGTAGTATTTATAACGGTGATAATTACCCTAAAGTTGGTATTGCATTAAAGAGTAGTGATAAAACAGTCTACTTCTTCATTGACGCGATTGGAAATCTCACAAATAAATGGGGTAACTATGTAGTTCGTCCATCTGGTGGTGATTGGGACTGGGGAGCTACAAATAGTCGCCAATATGCTTACTTGGGAGATGTAAACTATAATGGTGAAAGTTATAAAACACTATCTGTAGTTAGACTAGGAACAACCTTATACTTCATCTCTGATGGTAAAGTTGTCCAATATGCAGAAAATGTCTTTGCGGAAGACGAAATCACCCAAGCATCAGTACTACTATTCAACTTACAAGTAAGATTGAAGAATGCAGAAGTATATCTTGATGAAGAATTAGAAGATTATATGGCGACATATAAGATTGCCGAAAAATCTGGTCCAGTGATTGATGGTAACCTTGATGATTGGGATGAAGCAATTCTCGCTAGACCATTCGTAATCCCTTCAAATAATGGACGTTATGCAAATGTTTATGCCTTCATGGCTCCTGATGGTCTATATATCGCTTATGTAGCTAGACATCAAAATCCTGTTATAAATAACAAACCTGAATGGTTCAATAATACTAATGTTGAATTTAGATTAGGTAAATCTGGTGAGCAACGTTTTGCTAGTGCAAATGGTTTTGCATCACGTTATGAATCATGGGGACAAGAGCATGTAGGAACTGCTAAGTATACGACCAAGATTGTTGACTCGCTCCATGAAACAACATTTGAATTATTCATTCCATGGGCAATGATTGATGGTTATAGTTACGATTCGCCTTATATCGAAGCTGGATTTGCATGGAAGAATCCTGATGAAGAAAGGACTATTTGGGTGGTGGCGATTTCTGGTTTGTTCCTGAATCTGATCCAGGTATGAGATATCAATACATCACCAAAACGGGATTCATCGAAGCTAACGAATTAGATATTGATGGTGATATATCTGATTGGGATCCTGAGTTAGATAAATTAACATTAACACAAAATGACAATACCTTTGACATCCAATTCGTGCTTGGCGATGATGGTGTCTACGGATATTATAAAGCTGATTTGACAAGTGGACTAAATCTCTACACTAATAATTTTGATGAATGGTGGATTAATCCTAATATTGAATTCTGGGTCAATATGGATAAACATGTTCGGATTATGATCTTTGATGGAAAACTTGCTCCAACAGGTAGAGTAACTGAAGCAGCATTTACATATGATAATGAAAATCACGTTCTCGTCATCGAATTCTTTATCCACTATAGCTCATTAGGATTAACGGAAAAACCAACCTCAGCAACTGTTAGGTTTGGTAGTCCTATGTATAATGGTTTCTGGATGATTGGAAATCCTGATATCAATACTACATTTAATGATAATGGGTTTTCTTTAGGAGAATAATAATTAATGATAAAGGAGTAGTAACACTTTAAAATGTGTTACCACTCCTTTTTTTTGTGATTATATCGCAAATTTGACTAGTGTCAATAATTTATTTCTTAATTATACTTATAATATATTTGAATAGAAATTACTAAAAATTAAAGGAAGGTTGAATATGAATCTAAAAGAATTCAAGAAAATGAACAATATAAACCTAAGACTATTAAGTCAATATGTCCCTATCGTTGCCAGAGTTCATGGCGAACATCATCCAGAATTTCATGTAGTTCATAGTTTGTTTAATGAAATGATGACTATACTAACAAAAGAAATAGATTATGATTTACATACGGTATTTGAAAAACTAAGGGTTGTTACTGATAATTATCATGTACCCGAGGATGTATGTGAAACTTATGAAGCTGTATATCGCATGTTGAAGGAGTTGGATGCTTCATATTATAGTTAATTCTATGGAGTGATGGAGTGATATAATGATTAATAAAATCTTAAAAAGCAAAAATTATATTTCATTAATATGCGGTACATTAATAATATTAGGATTAATTACTAAATACACTTTTCATGATGAAATAATTGTGTCTATTTTTCTGATTTTAGCATCGATTATTGGAATTTTACCAATCATGATTCAAGCATACCAAGCACTTAAAATAAGAGTAATTAGTATTGATTTATTAGTGACAATCGCAGTATTAGGTGCCTTTATTATAAAAAACTATGAAGAATCATCCATTGTAACATTTCTGTTTCTCTTTGGGGCTTACCTAGAACAAAGAACATTATCAAAAACCCGTTCAGCAATCAAAGAACTAATAGAAATGGCGCCTGAGAGTGCTTTTAAACTAAATGATTTTGGAGAATATGAAGAAGTAGATATTGATGAAGTGAATGTTGGTGATAATTTGCTTGTTAAAACAGGTAATAAGGTACCTGTTGATGGTAAAGTAATCACTGGAGAAGGTTATATTAACGAAGCAAGTATTACTGGTGAACCAACACCAGTCCATAAAACTACTGGATGTAAAGTATATGCAGGTACAATCTTAGAAAATGGTTCATTGCATATTATCGCTGAACGAGTTGGCGAAGATACTACTTTTAGTAAAATTATTGAACTAGTGGAAGAAGCTCAAGATGCCAAATCGAATGCCGAACGCTTTATTGATCACTTTGCGAAGTACTATACACCACTAGTATTGTTAGTAGCACTAATTGTATATTTATATAGTTTTAATTTAGAACTTGCCATTACAATCTTAGTTTTAGGTTGTCCAGGAGCATTTGTTATTGGTATACCCGTCGCAAATGTAGCAGGAATCGGTCGAGGTGCTAGAAGTGGTATTCTATTCAAGGGTAGTGAAGTAATCAATGACTTTAGTCGCGTGGATACTATTGTTTTCGATAAAACTGGTACGCTAACAACAGGTAAACCAGAAGTTAGTGAAGTAAAAATATATGACCATCATAATCTTGATTATACATATGCATTACTAGTAAGTATTGAGAAAACTGTAGACCATCCGCTCGCAAAAGCGATTGTTAATCATTTTGGTGTTGTGAGTAATTTACTAGTAGAGAAAGTAAATGTGATAAGAGGTGGAGGTCTAAAAGGTATCGTTGATAATAAAGAAGTTATTATTGGCAATGTCACCTTATTAGAAGATGAAAAAGTAGACATCCCTGATTATATTTATAAAGATGTAAATGATTTAATTCTAAATGGTCATACCATTGTCTTAGTAAGTATAAATAATGAATGTAAACTATTAATAGGGATTAAAGACCAAATTAGACCTACAGTAAAAGAAGAACTTAATAGATTGAAAAGGTTTGGTGTTAAGAATTTAGTAGTATTATCAGGTGATAATCAAGGTTCCGTAAACATACTAGCTAATGAACTAGGCATAAATGAAGCCTATGGCAGCATGTTACCACAAGATAAAGTGAAATTTATCGAAGACTTGCAAAAACATGGAAGAGTAGTTGCATTTGTCGGTGATGGTGTTAATGATAGCCCATCCCTAGCACTCGCTAATATCGGGATATCATTATCTAGTGGTACCGATGTCGCAATTGAAACAAGTGATGTAGTTCTTATCAATAATGATTTTGTTAACTTAACATTTGCCTTAAAACTCTCTCGGAAGATCATGAATATTATGAAGCAAAACATTGCAATTGCGCTATTAGTGGTTGTCATATTATTGCTAAGTTTAATATTTGGTGATTGGATGAATATGACTATAGGTATGTTTGTTCATGAAGCGAGTATTCTAGCGGTAATCCTAAATAGCATGCGTTTATTAAAATATAAACATAAAAAAGGCTAGGAGTGATATGATGAAAAAAGCAATAATTCAACTAGAACCCTTAGTATGTCCCTCATGTACTAACAAGATTGAAGCTTTAGTCCATAAATATAATGGTGTTAATCATGATTCAGTTAAAGTTTTATTCAATGCAAGTAAACTAAAGTTTACATTTAATGAGGACATGATTAGTGTTGAGGAAGTTGTTAATGCTATTACCAAATTAGGTTATCAAGTTGTTAAATTTGATATTAAAGATGTATAAAAATATCTATTAAGGGAACAATAAGAATAAATACCGAAGTAGCCCCTCATGATAAATTATTTTTTATCCTGAGGGGATTTTTAATTGTAATTATCGATTTATGCAATTATGTAGATGTTTATATAGTAGGTTAGAAATATAATCGCAATATGCTAGTTTTATCAAGATAGATGTTATGTTGGTTGAAAAATAGCACAATAAATATATTCGTCGACAAAAAATGACATAATTTAAACTTCCTAAGAAGATAAAAACATGATTATAAATAAGCATTATTCATATAATTTCTAAGTTATTAATATTAGACTAAGTGTTCTTCTATTTAATCGAATATTGAATGACTTAACTTAGAATTTTAAAACTCTCTTATATATAACTGGTATGCGTAAAGTTGTCATAGATTTTATATGTAAAATTAATACTCTAATCTAGATATCCTAGTAATTTAATACACATAGAGAAGAATAATTTAATTAGATAAACACCTTAGCACTCAATAATGAGTGCTTTTTAATTGATTCAACTACTAGTTGAGTTGGTTATACTACAAGTTGCTAGAAAGTAAATATAGATAATGATAAAATCAACTCAAAATAATGGACGGAGTAGTGATGTATGGAAGAAAAAAAGATGACGACTTGGTATATTGCTAAGCGTCAATTAAAGATGTTAATAACTGAGCGACAATATTTTGTTTTCTTTATGATGTTTATCAATATGGTATTTGCTGGCACATTACCAGTAATCGCAGCTTTTATACCGCGTTTTATTATTGATCATCTAGTTTCTAAAACTATAGAATCAGACATCATAATGACAATTATCTTTTTAACAGTTTTTTCACTAATTTGTGCTATCGTAGCTGTGATTGGTGAATATTACGACTTAGGGTATTTTTTAGGAATGCGCATGAAAGAGTTCGCGAGGATAAATAAAAAATACCATGAAATTGCCTATGCTCATTTAGAAGACCTTAAATTTGTTGATAAGGCAAAAATCGCATTTTCAGCAATGAATGGTAATAATATGGGATTTGAAAATGTTTATCATAGTATTTTTAAATCCTTACCTTTATTTTTTTCCGTTATTTTATATTGCATTATTATTGGTATATTTCAACCATTAATCTTTATTGCCTGTATCTTTGGCACCATAATCACAGTTATCGTGAAGAAACAGATATCGAAATATGTCGATAAACGTAAAGACGATCGCTCTCGCACTCTTCGACAAAAACAGTACTTTTATAATGTCTGTTATGATTTTTCTTATGGTAAAGATATTCGGATCTTTAATCTAAAAGATAAGCTTATAGGTGATTATCGTCGGAAAGCCTATAATTATCTTACAGTAATTAAAGATATCGCTAATAAGAAATTTAGTATCGGATTATTAGAATTATTGATGATGCTCTTACAAGATGGGGTAGCGTACTTCTTTATAATTCAAGGGTATTTTTCAGATAAGATTAGTCTAGGTGAAGTTGCTTTATATGTAGGAACTGTAATTGGTCTATCAACGACCTTAAGAAGATTAACTGAAGTCCTCAATACCTTGCAAATTGACGCAAATTACTGTAAGAGTTAATTTCAGTTCATGGATGATTCGTCTTATTACTCGTTTAATGGTAATTTACAAGCTTTCCCTAAGAATGAGACTTTAGAAATTGAATTCCGCAATGTTTCCTTTAAGTATCCGAACACAGATAAATGGATTTTGCGAAACTTCAACTTCAAAATAAATAAAGGTGAGCGTCCAGCTATTGTTGGAACAAATGGGGCAGGAAAATCAACGCTTGTAAAACTTATTACCGGATTATTTTACGTAAATGAAGGCGAAATCTTGGTTAATGGCGTTAATATAAAACAGTGTTTGACAAGTTGGAATATTGGAAGATGTTCTCGGTAGTATATCAAGATGTCTTTATCTATGCTTGTTCAGTCTTAGAAAATGTTATAGGTATAGATAATACTGAAGAACAAAAAGAACTAGGAAAAGCATGCATTGATATGGTTAATCTAAGTAAAAAGATTAGATCATTGCCTAAAGGATACGATCAACAGTTATTAAAGATTATTGATGAAACAGGTGTGGAGTTATCTGGAGGAGAAAATCAAAAACTAGCGATTGCTCGAAGTTTATATAAAGACGCAAATATGGTTATTCTCGATGAACCTACAGCAAGTCTTGATCCCCTAGCAGAAGCAGAAATCTACCAATCATTTGATAATCTAGTAAAAGATAAAACCGCTATTTATATTTCTCATCGTTTAGCATCCACTAAGTTTTGTGATAAGATTGCTCTATTTACTGAAGAAGGTTTAGCGGAATATGGTAACCATGAAGAGTTAATGGCACTAAAAGGTAAGTATTATGAGATGTTTATGACCCAAAGTAAATACTATCAATTAGAGGGGAATACCAATGAATAAACATAAAAGAGTGTTCTGGAAGTTCATAAAATTTGCCTATAAAGCACATAAGAGTTATTTTTATATAATTTTATTTCAAGCCCTTGTATTAAGTGGATTAAACATCTTTAATACTTACTCATTATCAATAATCATTAGTTATTTAGAAAATGGTGATTACCGATTAGCATTAATTGTTGGTGGTTTCATCGTCCTTATTAATTTGTTCTTTAACTTTTTAAATAAATTATTTAAGCGATTGATTGAAGTAGAAGAAAATGCCTTGAAGGAAGCCATTCATTAAACTGTTACTAGTAAGTTGATGCGGTTACCTTATGCTTACTTAGAAGATCCCCACTATTTAGAGTTAAAAGAACGAGCAAAGTTTGCGATTGATAATCAAAATACCATCTATAATTTTCTTAATTCAATATCTCAATTACTCCAATACTTCTTTACGTTATCTGGATTAATAACAATTCTCTTAATATTTGATTATTTACTAGTGGTTATACTAGCAGTTGCTGTAATTATTAATGTATTACTAATAGCACTATCTTTAAAAACTCAAATTAAGTTTTATCAGGATTTAATCCCGATTAATCGTATCTATATATATTATTCTGATACTATACTTGATGAAAAACGTGCCCAAGACTATCGAATGTATTCAATTGGTGAACTTTTACAGAATAAGGCTATTGTATATGGAAATGAGACTCTTAAATATTTCCGTAAACTTGTGACAAAAATGGGAATAATCACTTCAGGTATCCAAATCATTAATCATATCCAAACAGCATTAGTTTACATACTCGTGGCTTTAAGAACAATCAGAAATAAACTACCTATTAGTACCTTCTCATTACATATATCATGTGCTTTATCGTTTAGCCAAACCATAAGTAAGATGATCGAAGTAGGACTAACTTATTTACAAATGTTGCAATATTTAGGACCATTTATTGAGTTAGTTGAATTAGAAGAAGAAGCTTCTGTTGGCTCAATACCATTAAATGAAGAGATTAGGACCATTGAGTTTCGCAATGTTACATTTAGCTATCCAAGAAGCGATGAGATTATTCTTAATAATGTTTCCTTTACAATTAATGCTAAGGAAAAAAATGCGATTGTTGGTTTAAATGGGGCAGGTAAGACAACACTCATAAAACTATTATGCCGTCTATATAAACCCAATTCTGCAGATATTCTAGTTAATGGGATTTCCATTTATGATTATGAATATGATTCCTATATTAAGCAAATTAGCGCTGTCTTCCAAGATTTTAAGTTATTTGCTTACACATTAAAAGAAAATATCTTGAATGAAGAAGGTGATGAAAAGGTTGCTTATGAGGTAGCTTGTAAGGTAGGTCTAAAAGATAAGTTTGATACCTTGCCAGATGGAATCAATAGCCTTTACACGAAGAGTTTTGGTGAAGGTGGAATTGAGTTATCAGGTGGAGAAGCGCAAAAAGTAGCGATTGCACGTGCCCTTTATAAAAATGCTTCGCTAGTTATACTTGATGAACCTACTAGTGCTTTAGATCCATTAGCTGAAGCCGAAATCTACCAAAACTTTAATGATTTGGTACAAGATAAGACAGCCATCTATATCTCCCATCGGATGAGTTCTTGTGTGTTCTGTGACCGGATCTTAGTATTTGATCAAGGAGAGATAAAAGATTTTGATTCTCATGAAAACCTCATTAAAAAGACTGAAAGTTTATATTACCATTTATTTATGACGCAAGCTAAAAGTTATCAATAGGCCAAAAGGCCTATTTTTTTGTTCATTAATTCTAAAAACATTTTCATAATTATTTTATTTAAGTTTCAAAATACTTTGTGATAAAATTAACAATGTAAAGGATGTGAAAATTTTAACAAACTAAGGAGTGATATAAATGGAACAATTATTAAAAATGATTGAAGAAGTTCGGGAAGCACAAAGAGAATATTCACAATTTACTCAACAACAAGTTGATGAGATTTTTAGGCAAGCAGCAATGGCAGCAAATAATAATCGAATTAAATTAGCGAAGATGGCTGTTGAAGAAACAAAAATGGGTTTGGTTGAAGATAAGGTAATAAAAAATCATTTTGCGAGTGAATTTATCTATAATAAATACAAGGATGAGAAGACATGTGGTGTAATTGAAAGGGATGAAGCCTTTGGAATCGTGAAGATTGCGGAACCAATTGGTGTAATTGCCGCCATTGTACCAACAACTAATCCTACTTCTACGGTAATCTTCAAAGCCTTAATTGCGTTAAAGACACGAAATGGGATTATCTTCTCTCCTCATCCTCGAGCAAAGAAAGCAACAATTGAAGCTGCGAAGATAATTCTTGATGCAGCTATTAAGGCTGGTGCACCTAAGAATATCATTGGTTGGATTGAAGAGCCAACAGTAGAATTATCACAACGGTTAATGCGAGAATGTGACTTAGTTTTAGCTACTGGTGGTCCTGGTATGGTACGTGCTGCCTATTCCTCAGGTAAACCTGCAATTGGTGTAGGTGCTGGTAATACACCAGCTATAATAGATGAAACAGCACATGTCAAGATGGCTGTTAACTCAATCATCCTTTCAAAAAGTTTTGATAATGGGGTTATCTGTGCCTCAGAGCAATCAGTTATCGTACTTGAAGAGGTATATGAAGAAGTTAAGAAAGAGTTCATCGAACGTGGGTGTTATTTTTTAACACCTGATGAAATAGATAGCATAAGAAAAGTTATTATGATCAATGGACAATTAAATGCGAGAATTGTGGGGCAAAAAGCTGTGACAATTTCCAAGTTAGCTGGTATTGAAGTCAGTGATAACACGAAAATCCTTATCGGTGAAGTCGCAGATGTAGAGGAAACAGATCCGTTTGCTCATGAAAAACTATCGCCAATTCTTGCAATGTACAAGGTAAAAACCTTTGAAGAAGCATTAGATAAAGCAGAGAAGTTAATTGAAATCGGTGGGTTTGGGCATACATCAGTTCTCTATACTGATCAAATTAGAAGTCGTCATCGAATTAATCAGTTTAGTGCTAGGATGAAAACAGGTAGAACTATTATCAATATGCCCTCAAGTCAAGGAGCAATTGGTGATATCTATAACTTCAAACTAGAACCATCTTTAACTCTAGGATGTGGTTCTTGGGGTGGAAACTCAGTCAGTGAAAATGTAGGAGTGAAACATTTATTAAACATTAAAACAGTTGCAGAAAGACGGGAGAATATGTTGTGGTTTAGAGTACCAGAAAAGATTTACTTCAAATTTGGCTCATTACCAACTGCTTTACAAGAATTAAAGGACATGAACAAGAAAAAGGTAATGATAGTCACAGATAAAGATCTCTATCATTTAGGGTATCATCATCGTATTACTAGTATCCTTGATCGATTAGGGATGGATTACGATATTTTCTATGAGGTAGAACCAGATCCAACTTTGAGTTGTGCAATTAAAGGTGCACGAAAAATGTTAGAATATCAACCCGATACCATTATCGCACTAGGTGGTGGTTCACCGATGGATGCAGCTAAGATAATGTGGTTGTTGTATGAGCATCCAGGTATTGATTTTCATGAACTTGCTTTAAGGTTTATGGATATTAGAAAACGCGTATTCCGCTTCCCCAAACTTAATCAAAAAGCAATGTTAGTAGCTATTCCCACTACCGCAGGAACTGGTAGTGAGGTTACACCTTTTGCGGTTATTACTGATGAGAAAACTCATATTAAATATCCATTAGCTGATTATGAGTTAACACCACAAATGGCAATTATTGATGCTGAACTTATGATGGCAATGCCAAAAGGATTAACAGCAGCTAGTGGTATTGATGCTTTAACTCATGCAATTGAAGCATACGTATCAGTATTAGCTTCAGAATATACTAATGGATTAGCATTAGAAGCAATTAGATTAATTTTTAAATACCTACCGCAAGCGTATAATGATGGGATGTTTAACGTGAAAGCAAGAGAAAAAATGGCTCATGCGGCTACTATTGCGGGAATGGCTTTTGCTAATGCTTTCTTAGGTATTTGTCACTCAATGGCACACCAATTAGGAGGGAAGTTTAAGATTCCTCATGGAGTTGCCAATGGTTTGTTAATTAGTGAAGTAATTAGATTTAATTCAGTCGATAATCCAGCTAAACAAGCAACCTTCCCCCAATACAAATATCCTAATGCGAAGTCACGTTATGCTAGGATTGCCGATTATCTCCAACTTGGTGGTAATAACGATGATGAAAAAGTAGAATTATTAATCCAAGAGATTGAAAACTTAAAAAAAGAAGTAAAGATTCCAAGATGTATAAAAGACTGTGGGGTAACTCACGAAGAGTTCTTTAGTAAACTCGATGAATTAAGTGAACAAGCATTTGATGACCAATGTACAGTAGCTAACCCTCGTTATCCTTTAATTAGCGAACTGAAAGATTTGTACATAAAATGTTTTGAATAAAAGTATTAAAATCGACAAAAACATGTTATAATCCTACATAAAGGATGTGGGAAAATGATTGTTTTTGTCGGAGCAAGTGCCAGTGGCAAAACAGAATTAGCAAAAATACTTTGTAACAAATATAACTATAAAAAATGTATTACCACTACCACAAGACCAATGCGTCCTAATGAAAGACAAGATGTTGATTATCATTTTCTTGATAAAGTTACTTTTGAAAAAATGATGAAAGATAATTTATTTGTTGAAGTAACGGAATATCAAGGCAATTACTATGGTATCCAAAAACAAGATGTCATAAGCAATGGTGTGGTAATTGTTGACCCCAATGGTGCCAACGCTTTGATTAAAGCATTTGCGGACAGAATCTATATTGTATTCGTGGATTCCCCGCAAGAACTACGTAAAAAGCGAATGTTACAACGAGGTGACGCAGTAGAATCAGTCGAAAATCGCATCTTAAAAGATGAAAATATCTTTAAGAAAGAAAATCTATTAAGAGTTAATCTTCATTTGAAAAATGAAAACAACTCCTTAGAGGAGTTAGCATTATCAATTCATGAAGCATATCAAAAGTTTTTACATGATTTGGATAAAAAACCTTCTAATCAATGATTAGAAGGTTTTAATATAATTGATAATTATTGAGTGGCTATAAGTTAAGTGTTATAATCTATGTATGTAATAAAGTAATATAAGGAGATTTATATGCGATACGAACTGCTTATTTTTGACGCTGATGATACATTGTTTGATTTTCAGAAATCAGAAAGAGAAGCTTTAGAAAGATGTTTAAAAGAAGCAGGATTAACTCTTAATGGGAATATTATTTTATCAACATTTATAGATATTAATTTAGCGATTTGGCGTGAACTTGAACAGGGTTTAATATCCCAGCAAGTCTTAAGAGTGGAACGTTTCCGCCGTTTAAAACGAAAACTCAATTTACAATTTGATGAAGAAATAGTGGCGAAGAGATATCTTGATTTTTTAAGCGATGCTTCTTACTTATTTTCAGATTCTGAAAAAGTTATAAAAGCATTAGCGAGCGCATACAAATTAGTATTACTCTCTAATGGTTTAAGTTATGTACAGAATAAAAGATTACGAAACTCCATCATGGCACCTTATTTTGAAGACATTATTATTTCTGAGGAAGTTGGATACGCTAAACCTGATCCACGGATATTCGCATTAACTTTAGAAAGAGTAAATCATTTCAATAAGCAAAACGTTCTTATGATTGGTGATAGTTTAACTAGTGATATCCTTGGTGGAATAGAATTTGGTATTGATACTTGTTGGGTTAATCGTAAGCATTTATTAAATAATACTAACATAAAACCAACTTATGAAGTTCATGATTTAATAGAATTAGATGAGTTATTAAAATCGAGGGAGTAAAAATGATTGAAGTTAAGAAAAGTTATGATGCCAAAGATGCTAAGTGTAGCGAAATCATCATTAATCTTTACTTAATGATGAAAGAATTACAACCTGGAGAAGTTATTGAAGTTACTACTTACGATTTAGCTGCTTATGATGAAATATCCGCTTGGTGCAGGATGCAAGGACATGATTTAATGTACTATGAAGAACTTGGTATTCTAAAATCTAAATTTTACATTCAAAAAGGGAAGGGTAGATAAACATGAAAACCGCAATTAGCATTACTTACGGTAAAAATAATGCTGAACGAGCAACATTTGCGTTTATGATGGCTAATAATAGCCTTGCTTCAGGTCACGAAACAGTAGTATTCCTCAATCTCGATGGGGTATATTTAGCAACAGATGGTTATGCAGATGATATACACGTTGAGGATTTACCAAAGATGAAAGATTTGCTTGATAAGTACCTTGATAATGGTGGCTTTCTATGGGTATGTGGCACATGTTTTAATAAGAGAAAACTTAATCCTGAAAGTTTAATCAAAGGTGCGAAAATTATTGGACAAGTAACCTTCTTAGAATTTTTGTCACAAGGTGCAGTTTGTATTAATTACTAGAAAGCGATTGAAAAATCGCTTTTTTGTTGTAATTTACTTGAGTAAAGCGCTTACAAATTTTCGTTAAAACAACTTGAATGTGCTTGATTTTGTTTATTATTTCACATATAATAGTAAATGGATATCTATGGAAGCACTTATGTACTGGTGTACATACAGGTCTTCAAAACCTTGTTGTGAGTGTAAAAGCTCATAGGTGGGTTCGATTCCCATGTGCTTCCGCCATTTTTATTTTAGAGGTGATTATTATTAACACCAGAGATGAATTAATCGACATCACAAGATATAGTTGTGGCGGTGGTTGAGCTGCTAAAGTAGGACCGGAGGTCCTTGGTCGTATCGTTAGTAAGTTACCAAAACAAGTTGATGCTCGCCTTGTTTTAGGATTTGAAAATAGCGATGATGCAGCAGTTATTGAACTTGATGAGCACCGTTACTTAATCAACACGGTCGATTTTTTTACGCCCATTTATCATGATCCCTATGTATTTGGTCAGATAGCTAGTGCTAATGCCCTAAGTGATATTTATGCGATGGGTGGTACTGTGCTAAATTGTTTGAATATATTATCATTTCCTTCCGAAGTAAATGAAAATATAATTTCGGAGATTTTACGTGGTGCTTACGATAAAGTTAACGAAGCTAATGGAATAATTGCGGGTGGTCATACAATTTCTACTGACCACATTATTTATGGTTTATCGGTTAATGGTTTAGTTGAGAAAAGTAAATTGAAGACTAATAGTGGTGCTTTACCACAACAAAAACTCATTTTAACAAAAAAAATCGGTACAGGAATCTATTCAAAAGAAATTAATATCAATAAAGATGCAGAAGATTGTCAAGAAGTAGTTAAATCAATGATTACACTTAATAAAAAGGCTTGCGAAATTATGCATAAATACCGTGTCAGTGCTGTGACAGATATCACGGGATTTGGCTTAGTTGGTCATTTATGTGAAGTTGCCCTTTCAAGCAATGTATCAATTACGATTTACTTAGACAGTATACCATTATTTAAGAGAACAAGAGAACTAGCATTAAAATACCCGAATGGTGGTATGAAACGTAATTTTGCCCATTTCAGTAAATATGTTGAAATTTCTCATAATATAAATTCACAAGAAAACATCAATATCCTATTTGATCCACAAACCAGTGGGGGATTATTAATAGTAGTTGATGAAACAGATGCTGATAAGTTATTACATGATTTACATCAAGAAGGAATAACAGCAGCTAGTATCATTGGGGAGACAACAATCTTAACTGATAAACATCTTAAGGTAAAGTAAGGAAAAAGTGAGAGATTATGAGTGATCTATATCGGGAGATACCTCAAGTTGCGAAATTATTAGAAGATGCATCTCTTAAAAGTTTTTTATCACGTTTTTATATATCAGAGATAAAAGAAGTTATTGACGAGACTTTAGCTGATCTAAGAACAAAGATTAAAAATAACGAGTTAAAAGAAATAAAATATGAAGAAGTTGTTAGATTAATTGTTGAAAAATTAAATAAAAAGCAAATCTATTCACTAAGAAAAGTCATTAATGGAACGGGTACTATTATACATACCAATTTAGGCCGTTCCTTATTATCTGAAGCAGCTATAAAACACGTAATTGAAGTCTGTGCTAATTATAACAACCTTGAATATAACCTCGTTAAAGGTGAACGTGGGAGCCGCTATGAGCATGTCGAGGGAATGATGGCACGCTTAGTAGGTAGTGAAGCATGCCTTGTAGTAAACAATAATGCGGCTGCAGTATTACTTTCTGTTTCCGCGTTTGCGAAAAATAAAGAGGTAGTTGTTAGTCGAGGTGAATTAGTGGAAATTGGTGGTTCCTTCCGTATTCCAGAAATAATTGAAACATCTGGGGCAATCTTACGGGAAGTAGGAACAACCAATCGTACGCATTTAAGTGATTATGAAAAAGCTACTAATGATAATACAGCCATTTATTTAAAAGTTCATCCATCTAATTATCAGATTATTGGTTTTACAAACAATGTAACTAACGACGAGATAGTTTCCCTTGCGAAGAAGATGAATAAAGAACGAGTGAAACCAATTATAACCATAGAAGATTTAGGTAGTGGGTGTTTAATTGATTTAAGTTCAAGTGGTTATAAAGAAAATCTTGTAAGCGAATCGATTAAAAGTGGTATTGATTTAGTCACCTTTAGTGGTGATAAGTTACTAGGTGGACCACAAGCAGGTATTATCGTCGGCAAGAAAAACTTAATAGATCAATTAAAGAAACATCCATTATTACGCGCTTTTAGAGTTGATAAAATGACTATTGCGGCTTTAGAAGGTACGATTCGCGATTATTTTGATGAAGAAAAGGCAAAAAGAACTATTCCGACATTAAAGATGATCTATCTGTCGGAAAGTGAACTTCGTGAAAGAGCCTTGATGTTGTATGAACGTATTAAGTGTATCGAAGGTATAAGTAGTGAAGTTATAAGTGTGTATTCTACAATAGGTGGTGGCTCATTGCCACATAGTCAATTAGCTAGTTATGGGGTAGTGATTAAAATTAGCAATTATCCCGCTCATGAAATAGAGAGAGTATTAAGAAATCAAGAAGTACCAATTATAGGTAGAATTGTGAATGATAAATTTTTGCTCGATGTGCGAACACTTCTTGATTCTGATATAGATATTATAATTAATACCTTAGATAGAATCGGGAGAAGTCTATGGAAAACTTCGTAATTGGTACAGCAGGACATGTCGATCATGGAAAGACTTCACTTATAAAAGCTTTAACAGGCATTAATACCGATACATTATTAGAAGAACAACGACGGGGTATATCCATCAACTTAGGATTTGCCTATCTACCTTTGGATGATAAGTTAACAGTGGGTATAGTCGATGTTCCTGGACACGAACGTTTTATCAAGAATATGTTAGCTGGTGTCTGTGGCATGAATCTCATTCTCTTAACTGTCGCTGCTGATGATGGTATCATGCCGCAAACACGGGAACATATGGAAATCATTGAGTACCTTCATATCAAAAATATTATTGCAGTTGTTACCAAAACAGATTTAGTAACAAGAGAACGAGTAGAAGAAGTTAAAGAACAGATAAAAAAAGAGTTTCATATCGATAAAATCGTTGAGTTTAGTATCAACAAACCTGAGACAACAAAAGATGTATTACATGCAATAAGAGAAAATTACTTAGCTTACGAACATGAAGAAGATCACATTTTTAGGTTACCAATCGATAGAGTATTTGTTGTTAAAGGTTTCGGAGTAGTAGTTACAGGTTCATCATTATCTGGTCAGGTGAAAATTGGTGATGAATTAGAAGTTTTGCCTAACAAATTTAGAGTTAAAGTTAAAGGCATTGAATGTTTTAATCAAAAGCGATTGATTGCCTATAAACATATGCGCGTAGCTTTAAATCTAGCAGGAGTAAAAAAAGAAGATTTATCGCGCGGTAAAATGCTTACCACTGTAGGTGCTTTTTCTAAGCCTACAAAAATTATTGATGTAAAGATCACAACATCAAAATACCTCAAAGACCCATTAAAACATTTAGAACATGTTAAGTTTTACTATTTAGCTAATGAAATTAAGTGTCAGGTAAAACTACTAGAACATAAAGAAGTAAGTGGTTCAATGACTGTTTATGGTCAGTTGCTGCTTGAAGAAGAGATTTATGCAAGCATCAATGATCTTGGTGTATTAAGAAGACTTAATCCCGTGCAAACAATAGCGGGTGTTGAGATTATTAATGTATTTGGTGAGTATGTAAAGAAAACTGATACTCATTATCTCGACTTATTAAAATTATTCGAAAAGAAAGATTATGATAAGTTAGTACCCTTATTGATTGATAAATATCCATTTATAAGCATTGATGAACTTAAAAATAGACTAAATCTTACCAATAAAGAGTTGTTAGAGAAAATTATTGAAAAAGTAGGTTATCTCTTAGTTAATCAATCATGCCTTACTTTTAATAAATTTAATGAAATAAAGCAAAATGTATTAATTAAAGTGAAAGAGTATCATGAAAAACATCCTTATGAACAAGGATTAAATAAATTGTTACTTCAACAAGAATTAGGACTAGAACATTTAAACACCAAGATTTTCACTGAACTATTAGAAAAGTTACCTGAAATTATAATTATAAACGATAAGGTTAAAATGAAAGATCACAATGTTAGATATAATCCAGAGGAACTTGTAGTTGTTAATAACATTAAGAAATATTTAGATAGTTTTAATTATAAACCACCAAAGATAAACGATGTTCTTATAAATGTCAAAGGTAAAAATGTAAAAAGCATATTCTATTCATTAATAAAGAATCAAGAGTTAATTAAGTTAGATGAAGAATATTGTTTAACCAAAGAGAAATTTGCGACGATGCTAAGTTTACTTGATGATTATTTTAAATCTCATTCCATCCTCACCCTAAATGATGCAAGAGATCTCCTTGACACTAGTAGAAAATATTTAGTGTTAATCTTAGAGTACTTAGATAAGATTGGTTATACAAGAAGAGTAGAAGAGGGTCGAGTAAAGAAATGAAATTAATTGTCACTAATAATCCACAAGTATATGAAATGTGTAAAGATAAAAATATTATTTATTTAGAAAATCAAGGGTTTGTCGATGTGTTAGGTAAAGTAAGAGATTTAGTACATCAAAACTACATGTTACTAACACATCCATTAGCAAGTAATCTTATGCCTGATAAAACTATCTATAAAACAGTTATACTAGAGCAGGGTTCAGAGTTAGATTATGGTTCATTAAATGTAATTGAAGATGCCGTTTTTTTTGCGAGTAAGGTAAAACGTAAGTTAAGTACAACATTATTAACTGAAGATATATTAGAAGACATGCAACTTGTTGATTTAGAGATGGTAAAAGATGTTTTACAGGAAGTAATGGAGGGGTAAATATGATACGTGAATGTGATGTATTAATTATCGGTGCTGGTCCAGCAGGATGTAGCGCTGCGATTTATGCAGCAAGAGGAAAACTCGATACTATAGTATTAGACAAAGGTAACCCCGGTGGGCAAATTGTGATTACCGCTGAAGTGGCTAATTATCCTGGTTGTCCTGATGATACTGGACCTGACCTAATGAAACGAATGGTTAAACAGGCTGAGGATTTTGGAGCCAAGTTTATTTGTGATGAAGTAATCGGGGTTGATTTTTCTGGTAAGATTAAAATCGTTAAAACACCAGAAAATGAGTACCACGCTAAAGCTGTTATCATTGCGACAGGTGCTAATCCACGAAAACTAGGTTGTCCTGGTGAGTTAGAATTTACAGGAAAAGGTGTATCCTATTGTGCTACATGTGATGCGGACTTTTTTCGCGATTTAGAAGTGTTTGTAATTGGTGGTGGTGACACTGCCGTTGAAGAAGGTATGTATTTAACTAAATTTGCGCGTAAAGTTTATTTAGTACATCGACGTGATGAATTGAGAGCTGCGAAAAGTATTCAAGAAAAAGCCTTAAAAAATGAAAAAATGGAATTTATCTGGAATACAGTGGTTGAAGAAATCAAAGGGGATGGAGTAGTCCAATCCATCGTTTTAAGAAATGTGAAAACAGGAGAAATCACTGAATACCATGCAGATGAAGACGATGGTATTATTGGTGTCTTCCCGTTCATTGGCGTTATTCCTAACTCAAAATTATTTGAAGGAATTATCAACATGGAAGATGGTTATATAAAGACTAATGATAAGATGGAAACCAATATTCCAGGTGTTTATGCAGCAGGAGATGTACGGGTTAAGACCTTAAGACAAGTGGTAACCGCAACAAGTGACGGAGCGATTGCGAGTTTCGAAGCTGAGAAATATATTTCAGATAACTTTTAAATGGAGGGATAATATGTTAGAAGTTACCAAAGACACATTTGATCAAGAAGTACTACAAGCAAGCGGCTTAGTACTTGTTGATTATTGGAATGAAGGTTGTGAACCTTGTAAGGCATTAATGCCACATATGGAAGAATTAGCGAAAAAGTATCCTGAAGTAAAGTTCTGTAAATTAAACACTTCATTAGCACGTAGACTTGCCATTTCCCAACGTATTCTTGGTCTACCTACGATTTCCTTATATCGTAATGGTGAAAAGATTGATGAAGTAACAAAGGAAAACGCGACAATTAAAAACATTGAGGATATGATTAAGAAGTATTTATAGGAGAGGGAGGGGGTTGAATGAAACTCGAAATTGGTAATATTTATGTAAAAGACGTGGTATTGAGTAATAGAACAGCACTTGAAGACCATGTACTTTACATAAATGAAGATGATATTAAGAAAATTGTCTTAGAAGATGAACGAATTAAAAACATCACGGTTAAATTAGCGAAACCAGGTGAAAGTAAACGTATCACGCCAGTTAAAGATGTTATTGAACCAAGAGTTAAAGTAGATGGTGGTGGAAGCATCTTCCCAGGCATCATCGGTAAGGTTGATACGGTTGGAAGTGGTCGTACTCATGTATTAAAAGGGACTGCTGTAGTTACCGTTGGTAAGATTGTTGGTTTCCAAGAAGGTATTATCGATATGTCTGGTCCAGGTGCTGATTATACACCATTCTCAAAATTACTAAATATTTGTGTCGTTATTGAGCCTAAGGAAGGGCTTAAACAACATGATTATGAAACAAGTGCCCGCTTAGCAGGCTTAAAAGTTGCTTCTTTTATCGGTCAAGTCGCAAAAGATATTGAACCTGATGAAATCCTAACATATGAAACAAAACCAATTACAGAGCAATTAGCTGAATATCCAGATTTACCAAAAGTTGGTTATGTCTACATGTTACAAACCCAAGGATTGTTACATGATACTTATGTCTATGGTGTTGATGCTAAACAAATTATACCAACTTTGATTTATCCAACTGAAATAATGGATGGTGCAATTGTAAGTGGAAACTGTGTATCAGCATGTGATAAAAATACGACTTACCATCATTTAAATAATCCTATCATTGAAGAGTTGTATAAACATCATGGCGTTGATCTGAACTTTATTGGTGTTATTATTACCAATGAAAACGTCTATCTAGCGGATAAAGAAAGATCTTCAAATTATACTGCAAAACTAGCTAAGTATTTAGGTTTAGATGGAGTAATAATCTCCCAAGAAGGATTTGGTAATCCCGATACAGATTTAATTATGAACTGTAAGAAAATTGAACTAAATGGTATTAAAACTGTTATCGTAACTGATGAGTACGCAGGCCGTGATGGATTAAGTCAATCTTTAGCTGATGCTGATCCACTTGCGACCGCAGTAGTTACGGGTGGTAATGCGAATGAAGTAATTGTTTTACCACCGATGGATGAAGTTATTGGTACTTACGATTATGTAAACACCATCGCTGGTGGTTATGATGGATCATTAAAACCTGATGGATCCATTGAAGTTGAAATCCAAGCGATTACAGGCGCAACCAATGAATTAGGATATAATAGATTAAGTGCGAAAACAATTTAAAGGAGGAAAAACATGAGCATCTTTGAAAACAAAAAGTATATTCTCATTGGTGACCGGGATGGCATTCCTGGTGAAACTTTGCGTGCAGTAGTTGAGCACATTCCTGGTAGCGAAGTTATCTTTGCGACTACTGAGTGTTTTGTCTGAACGGCCGCAGGGGCTATGGATTTAGAAAATCAAAAACGGATTAAAGAACTAACGGAAACCTATGGTCCTGAAAATATTATCGTCGTTTTAGGTGCTGGTGAAGCTGAAATTAGCGGTCTCGCAGCTGAAACAGTTACACTAGGCGATCCCACTTATGCTGGTTGTTTAACGGGTGTAAGTTTAGGATTAGGTGTATATCATGCGGTTGAACCAATCTTTAAAGCTGCTTGCCCAAAAGATGTCTATGAAGAGCACCTTGGAATGATGGAAATGATTCTAGATATCGATGGTATTTCCAATGAAGTTAGTTCAATCCGTGAACAATACTCACAATACAATAAATAGTTTGATTTTCTAATCCATAGAAAAAGGCTCAGGTTGAGCCTTTTAAGAAAGAAAAAGAATAGAAGAGAAGGGATAGTATGGCATATAGAGTAGTTCATTACATTAATCAGTTCTTTGCCAATATTGGTGGCGAAGAGATGGCCCATATAACCCCAGAAGTACGTACGGGCGCACTTGGTCCAGGTTTGGGGCTCATGCGTGAATTTCAAGGTGAAGTAGAAATCGTCGCAACCGTCATCTGTGGTGATTCCTACTTTAATGAAAATCCTGAAGCAGCCATTAAAACTATTATTGAGTTAATTAAACCTTTTAATATTGATGGTTTTATCGCTGGTCCGGCATTTAATGCTGGTCGATATGGTACAGCATGTGGTGCAATCTGCAAAGCCGTTCAAGATGAACTAAAAATTCCAGCGATTACTGGTATGTATATTGAAAATCCTGGTGTAGATCTCTATCGTAAAGACATCTACATCATTGAAACCGCAAATGCAGCTACAGGTATGCGCAAAGCCTTACCTCTTATGGCTAATCTTATGAAGAAATTACTAAGAGGGGAAGAAATACTTGATCCTGAAATTGAAGGATATATACCTAAAGGAAAACGCAAGAATTATTTTGCGGAAGAAATCGGAGCAACACGTGCGGTCAATATGCTACTTAAGAAATTAAAAGGTGAAGAGTTTAAAACGGAATATCCGATGCCTGAATTTGACCGTGTTCCACCAGGAAAAGCTATTAAGGATTTAAGTAAAGCACGAATTGCATTAGTAACATCTGGTGGAATTGTACCGAAAGGTAATCCAGATCATATTGAAAGTTCATCTGCTTCTAAGTTTGGTGTTTACAATATTAGTGGCATAGAGTATTTAACAAATGATAAGTATCAAACTGCTCATGGTGGTTATGACCCCGTTTATGCGAATGAAGACCCTAATCGAGTCCTACCCCTTGATGCCTTACGTGACTTAGAAAAAGAAGGTGTGATTGGTTCTATACACCCATATTTCTATACCACAGTCGGTAATGGTACCGCTGTTAAAAGCGCTAAAGCATTCTCTGAACAAATTGCCGAACGCTTACGACAAGATGGTGTAGACGCTGTCATCTTAACTAGCACCTGAGGTACCTGTACTCGTTGCGGTGCAACGATGGTAAAAGGTATTGAAGCTACAGGTATTCCAGTAGTACATATATGTACGATTGTACCTATATCCAAAACAGTTGGGGCAAATCGAATTGTACCTGCTGTAGCGATTCCCCATCCATTAGGAAATCCTAAATTAACAAAAGAAGAAGAATACAAACTAAGAAGAAGAATCGTTGAAAAAGCCTTAAAGGCGCTAACAACTGAAATTACTGAACAAACAGTATTTGAATAAAAGGGGTGTCACAACACCCCTTTTTATGGGAGGTTAAAAATATGGCAAAAGCGGTTTTGAAAGGTGCAAGTTATGCTTTAATACATGTGCCTAATTTACTTGAACACATGGGAACGACACAAACAACATCAAGTCCTGATAGTGATTATATTAAGAATCTCAAAAATCATTTACGTACCTATGAGCAAGTTATTAATTATCTGCCTAATCAAGTTTATATTGGCAATTTACATCCTGATGTTTTACGTGATTACCCAAGACCATTTTGTTCTGTTGATTATCGAGATGGTAAAAGATTTGGTCCTTTTGGGGAAATTATGACTGAAAACGAGTTTTACTTATTTATTAAACTGGCTGATAGTTTTAATCTTGTAATGTTAGAAGAAGAATTTTTAAATGAAACATTAAATGAATATAAAAAGCATCCATTATGTAAAGAAGAAGAAATAAAACTTCTAGAAGGCAAAGGAGTTAAGTTAGCCTTAATCGAAGATGCTCTTAAAGATGGAGCGCAAGGATTATACTATCAAAGCAAGTTAGTTGGTTGTGTAAAAAAAGCCCATGATATTGATATTAACTTATCTAGTCATGTGATGTGTGAGAATCTTGTGGCCAAAGCAAGTGCTGCTTTAGCGATTAAGCACTTGTTAGCCCAAGGAGTAGGTGACGCAAGCCACATCAATTATGTCATTGAATGTAGTGAAGAAGCGTGTGGCGATATGAACCAACGTGGTGGTGGTAACTTTGCGAAATCCATCGCAGAAATGACTGGTTTAGTAAATGCAGGTGGATGTGACGTTCGTGCTTTCTGTGCTGGACCAACACATGCTTTGATTCACGCTGCAAGTCTCGTGGAAGCTGGCGTTTATGACAATGTCTTAGTTGTTGCGGGTGGTGCGACCGCTAAACTAGGGATGAATGGTCGCGACCACATGAAGAAAGGGTATCCACTCTTAGAAGATGTATTAGGTACTTTTGCGATACTTGTTTCTAAGAATGATGGGAAATCTCCTGTTATCCGTACTGATATTGTAGGAACCCATCATGTAAGTGCAGGTAGTAGTCCCCAATTAGTTATGAAAGTCTTAATTGAAGAACCATTAAAACGCAATAATTTAAAAATTACTGATGTTGATAAATACTCAGTGGAAATGCAAAATCCTGATATCACTACTCTTGCAGGTGCTGGTGACGTCCCATTAGCCAACTACAAAATGATTGCAGCTCTAGCTGCCCTCAATGGTGAAATCAGTAAAGAAGATATCATGAAGTTTACTGATGAACATGGTATGGTAGGTTGGGCGCCTACCCAAGGACACATACCATCTGGTGTTCCTTATTGTGGTCATATGTTAAAAGAATTAACGACTGACACCAACATCAATCGCGTCATGTTAGTAGGGAAAGGGTCGCTTTTCTTAGCGCGAATGACTAACCTCTTTGACGGTATAAGTGTAGTAATTGAACGTAACAAAGGTCAAGAAGAAACAAAAGGAATTACTAAAGCAGAAATTAAGCAACTCATCGCGGAATCCCTAAAAGAGTTTGCGATTTCACTTCAAGCAAAGTGGGGGCAAAAATGAACACTGATATTAAAACCTTAATTAGTGAGACCTTTCTCGAAATCGCAAATGCGATTGAAAGTGGTCGGTTTGTTGAACGCCTTAAAATTGGTTTAACTACTTTAGGTAGTGAATTAGGTGTTGAAGAAGTTATTAAAGGTGGAGTTGCGGCTAGTAAGACAGGATTGTTTGATGTTGTATTAATTGGACCAAAATGCGATACTGATTTAGAAGTAATTGAAGCTAACGACGAAAGAGAAACCCATCAAGTTATGAATAAATTACTTGATGAAGGTTATCTAAAAGCATGTGTAACCATGCATTATCCTTTTCCCATTGGTGTGGCCACTGTTGGAAGAGTAATAACTCCTGCTAAAGGAAAAGAATTAATTTTGGCTACAACTACAGGTACAAGTGACACTAATCGGACTATAGCGATGGTAAAAAATGCGATTTATGGTATTATTACCGCAAAAGCTTTAGGTATCAGTAATCCTACAGTTGGTATTTTAAATGTTGAAAATGCACCTAGTGTAGAAAGATTTTTGCATAAGCTTCATGAAAATGGTTATAAAATCAATTTTGGTGAAAGTATTCGTCATGATAAAGGCTCCCTCATGCGTGGTAATGATTTAATTAATCCTAATTGTGATGTGATGGTAACAGATACTTTAACTGGTAATATTTTGATGAAACTTTTCTCTAGTTATAATACAGGTGGAAATTACGAAGTATTAGGATATGGTTATGGACCTGGTATTGGTTTTGACCAAGATAGAATTATTAATATTATATCTCGCGCATCCGGGGCACCTGTAATAAAGAATGCCTTAATCTATGCTTATGAAGTTATTAAGGGCAACATTAAAGGTATCATAAAAGCAGAATATGATAAACTCCAAAAAGCTAACCTTGATGCATTGATAGAAGAACTTAAGCAAAACACCAATACTAATACTAGTACTACGACGAAAGTAAGACCAGCGAAAGAAACTGTCTCAGAAGAAATCTTGGGAGTGGAAATATTTGAACTAGATAATGCGGTTAATATCTTAATGGATAATGGTATCTATGCTGAAAGCGGCATGGGTTGTACTGGCCCAGTAGTCTTAGTGTCACCAAATCATAAAGAAAAAGCTATTGGTATCCTCAAAATGCATAAATATTTATAGGTCTTAAGGACATCCTTAAGACCTTTTAAATATTATCAAAATGTATTAAGACCCATGAATTAAACTAATTAGATTCAAGAAAAGAGGAAATAGTGTGGTTTTAATTAGGGTAATAATAAAATTAAAATAGTAGTAATGATAATAACTATCCTTTTAGCATTAGTTTCGATAGTGATTACAAGGATGAAGAGTTTAAGGAAATAAAGAATGCATTAAGTGTCTTTTAATTACTTATACTAAAAAAACGTAAGGTTAATTAAAGGATAATTATCTTAGTTACTTATTCGAATAATTGAAAATTAAACCATCGCAACTTTTCATCAATAGGATTTTTAAACTTTTGATAATTTTTGATTTGATTACGCTGTAACTCTTCCGCAATTTTATAGGCTTCAGCGAAATATTTCTTATATTCTAGACTACGTATAACTTTAGTATTAGGCTTATATATTTTAGTTAATGCATCTATTATTCCAAATGAATCAACATGATTGTTATAACTGTATAAATAGTTATGTCTCCATACTCCAGTATGAAGGTTTATTTTATATTGGGAAAGGAAAAGATAACCGTAACGAGCGATAAATCTAATCGCATTTATAATAAAATCAACATCTTCATCAGTCATCAAGTAATGGAAGTTAACTCTGACAAAGCCTGGTCGTAGCGCACCTATTATATCAACACGATTTTCAATTAGTTTCGAAGTTTCTTGATCAATTTGTAGTAATCGATGTGCATATGGACCCGCACAAGCACATCCAGCTCGGGATTGGATACCAAACAAGTCGTTTAGTAAGCGACTAACGAATTTATGATGAAGTAGTTTATCTTGATATTTTATGTTAAATGATAAAATACTGATTCTTTTTTTATAGTCTTTTGGACCGTAAATAATCAAGTTTGGTTCATTACTTAAACTCTTTATGGCTTTATTGAGATACTCATCCTCAATTCCGATGATATTATTTATTCCAAAATAGTGCTTAAATTCAAAAGCAAGGGCTGCTTTAAGGATTTGAAGGATACCAGGTGTACCAGCATTTTCTCTAGCTTCCACATCATCAACAAACTTGTAACAATATGGACTAACAAATGATACTGTACCACCACCAGGAACAGTAGGAGGATAGAAAGGACTGTATAAATGTTTATTGATAACTAAAATCCCACAAGAACCAGGACCACCGATAAATTTATGTGGTGAAATAAAAACAGCATCAAAATAACATTCGTTATCTTTGTTCATATTTATTTCAACATAGGGTGAAGAGGCCGCAAAATCAAAAAAGACAAGTCCACCATGTTGATGCATTAGTCTTGCGACGCGGTATACATCAGTTTTTACTCCTGTGACATTAGAACATGCAGAAAAAGAGCCAATCTTAATACGTTCTTTATATTTAGGTGCTTTTAATTTGTTTTCAAGATCTTCATAATCAAATTCACCTTCATCATTGACCGCGATTTCTACAACTTCCGCAAGACTTTCTTTCCAAATCAAATAATTAGAATGATGTTCATAACCGCTAACGAATACTACCGGTCGATTATATTTGATATCTTTACATAGTTGTTCAATAATTACTTCATTATAACGACTATCGTAACATGAACTACTTTCTTCTAGTTGTAGTTGGCGTTTTAATCCAGGTGTAATGTATAAACCGAGAATTTCGCAAAGTTTTTTGATTGCCGCTGTTGAACCAGTACCTACAGGTATAATATAGTTATTATCATTGGCGTTAATTAGTTTTTTAATAGTAGTTTCCGCTTTTTTTATTAAGGCTGTCATTACTTCACCAGTAAAACTATCGGAAGTATGGGTATTACCATAGATTTCTTGAATACTTAATAAATAATTTTCTATAAAACGAAGTGTTCTACCACTAGCAGTGTAATCAGCATAGGTAATAAGTCTTTTGCCATAAGGTGACATAAAGAAGGTATTGTTTCCAATAATCTCTTCTCTTAATTTATCAATATCAAGATTCATACCATTTCCTCCGAAGGGATTGTTACTATAAATTACATAAAAAATTGGAAAAATATGACAATTATAAATAAAGTGGTAATATTTACATTTATTTAAGTTGATGAAATAGTAAAAACTATAAATAAGGAGGAATGGATATGGATCATAACAAACATACATATTATTACGATAATAATGAGATTAAAAATCCTAATAAAAAAAGTGAAGATTGGAATGAAATCGCCAGCGAAAGTGCTTATAAGTATCGAAACGAAGGCGAGTCAGTTTATAATGAAAACTATATGAAGAAAATAAAAGAAAATGTTGAAGAGTTTGCAGAAGAAGCATTAGATGAAAGCAAAGCAGTAATCAACAAAACTAAATTAAAAAGTGAATCATTCAAAGATAAACTTGAAGAGTTTGCGTCTGATTGTGCTGATACAATTAAAAAAGTAGGGAAGAACATCGCTGAAGTAAGTAGAAATGTACTTGAAAAGACGAAAGAAAAGATTAGTGAATTAACAAAGAAAAACAACAATAATGATAACATGTAAAAAGGGTCAGTTAGCTGACCCCTTTATCGTAATCAATGAGTGTTTTTATAATTGATTCTAAGGCTATTTTTAAATCCTCTAATTTCATAGTAAAATGATTGGGTTTATTTTGTGTATCTAGATAAGGTATATGAATAAAACCACCAATCATTTCGGTATTATGTATAACATGCATTAAATAATAAAAAACATGATTACATACATAGCTACCAGCAGATAATGAAATAGATACAGGAATATTATTTTCTTTAAGCTTATCATAAATCAATTTTAATGGTAGTTTAGCGAAATAGGCTACTGGACCATCAGGGATGATTAGTTCATCATTTGGTTGATTACCACGATTATCTGGTATACGCGCATCATTAAGATTAAGTGCAACTCTTTCGAGTCTAATACTATTACTTCCTCCCGCTTGTCCGAAACAAAGGACAATCTTAGGTTTATATTCTTTAAGGTACTTTAATAGTATTTCACTCGATTCATAAAATATTGTAGGTAATAACTTACTGATGATATGATAATCATCTATTATCATGTCATTAAATACTTTAACTAACTCCCATGATGGATTAATTGATTCACCGTCAAAAGGCTCAAAACCTGTTAATAGAATTGTTTTCATTATCATCACCTAATTTTATTAGAATAGGGAACTTATATTTATTATATGTCTAATACTACTTAACATCAACAGTTATTAACAGATATAATAGTAATACACATTACACAGTTTGTCATATGATTAATTTTTCTTTTCTAAGAATTTAGACTAGACAAGTTAGGGAAAATCTGATATTATATTTCATGGTCACGCCGGTATAACACAAAGGCAGTGTACTTCCATGGTAAGGAAGAGGTTGACGGTTCGAGTCCGTCTACCGGCACCATAAAAGATCAATTACTTTGATACAATAAATTCGGTTTTATTAAGGGGTATTGATAGAAAAATGAATGAAAATAAAGGTTTTCAGCCAGGTTTAAGTTTAAATAAGTTCTAGATTATGAATAAAATCATAACTTTAGAGCTTTTTTATTTTGCATAATTGTAATAGTTTAGTCAAGAAGCTTTATAATGGTAGTTGTGACTCAACTAAATGGTTATATTGTTGATATAGTGGATTTAAGGACGAAGATCATTTTTTTAAATAATAGGTGATGGAGGAATGGTTCAAGACAGCTCCTGAATAATTCAATAACAATATTCAATACTTCAAATATGTTAATAATGTTAATGGTTAACATTATTATTAATTATTTTCAATAAGCTTGTTACATAATGTTAATCATTAACGTGAATTAAATGGAAAATAGTGTTAAAATAATGAAAATGGAGGTGAAGTAATGGATAATAAAGAAGTTTTTGAGCTATTATTAAAATGTAATGTAAGTCAACTGGATATAGCACAGTATTTAGGAATTACAAGGCAAACTGTATCTAAGTAGTAAAGGAGAGTATGTTAATTTATCTTCAAAAACAAAGATTAAATTAAAAAACTTAGAGAATAGATCATCTAATGATATTGAGAATATGATTAGAATTAATAAAAATATTGAAGAAATTTCTAAAAGAATATTAAAAGGTGATAGTAAATACTTAACTGAAGCACTTGAAGGAATAAACTATATGCATTATTGGTTAACTGATGATAAGTTTATTAATCAAGAAAAATATCATACGTATTATTTCGGGCATATGAACAATTTTTATCCTAGATATAATCAAGTTTCATTGTTTATGAGAGATACATTAAATAGACAAAAGTATCCTTTAGTTACTTATCAAGTAGATTATGAGAGAAAATTAATACTTAATTTTTGTATAAAAGAATTTATACCAAAATATAGTAACAAATTATATGATATAAGTAATATCAATTTTCCTATAAGCTTTGAAGAATTTGTAAATGAACTTGACATAAGAATAAAGCCATCATTTAGATTCTTATTATATTTAGACTATAAAGATGATGATTGGTCTTTTATATTACAGAATATTAAAAAACAAAAAATCCATAGTATTGAATTTTATGATTTATCAAGATTGTTTAATTTTTTAGATAACGAACAAGCTTATTATGGCCCATTAATTGAAAATGTCTTAGATCAATTTAGAGTTCAATATGATTTTGGAAAGTTATTGTCAGACTGCCATTATCGAACTAATAAAATTGTAGAAGTCGTAAATATGGCATCATTAGAAGATTTATATCGTATGAAACATGATAAATCATCAAGGCTATTTGATAGTCACGGGTTAAAAAGAGATAATGAATATATGAAAAAAGAAAGAAGAATATTAAAGAAAGGGATTTAAAATGAATATATTAAAATCATTAAAAAGAATTAACTATAGAATGTTTACAGCACTTCTGTTATTTGGACTAATACCAACATTATATACTACGTTTAGAATATTTTTAATAGGACAATTACCTGGTGATTGGGGATTTAATATTGCAAGTCAATTGCAATGGGTGAATTTACTTTATGAGATATTACAAGAAGCTTTGATTCTCCCATTATTCTTCTTTATTGGAAGCGTATTATTAAATAAGAATGAATTGATTAATAGGATTAAAACTGGTTTATTATTTACTTTTGTAATATACAGTATACTATCTGTATTAATATTTATCTTTGCAAAGCCTTTAGTTACTTTTATGGCACAAGACAAATCATTAATAGATCAAACTGTTACATATATAAGACTTGAAACAGTTGCTATGATATTTATGACATTAGTAAAATATATGATGGTTGTTTTAGTAACAATTAAAAAAGATAAGAATGTCTATATTATTCTATTATTTCAATTAATTTTAACAATTATATTTGACATGTTCTTTGTTTCAAATTTATCTTTTTCACTAAAATTAGGAGTAAATGGTATTGCAATTACTAATATTATTATTAATGTTATGCTATTAATTGTATCATTATTATTGTTATATAAAAATGATCTTCCAATATTCTCTAATAAAGAATATAATTTTAGATGGTTTAAAGGTTTGATAAGAAAAGGTGGAATTTCAGGTTTAGAAAGTCTAGTTCGAAACTTAGCATTCATGTTGATGATTGTAAGAATGGTCAATGTAGTAGGAGAACAAGGAACTTTTTGGGTTGCAAATAACTTTATATGGGGTTGGTTATTACTTCCTGTCTTACAGCTAGGAGAATTAATAAAAGCAGATGTTGGAGAAGAACATTATGAGGCAGTAAAAAATAGAAGTATAGGTTATTTTTCAATAACTACAATCATTGTTATTTTATGGGTTATAACATTCCCACTATGGAAACCATTTATGAAGCATATCTTGCAAATATCAAATTATAATGATGTGTTCTTTGTTGTACTTATAAGTGTAGGGTTTTATGTATTATTTGCATTTAATAATGTAATTGATAGTATTTTCTATGGTTTAGGTAAAACAAGTTATATGTTATTCCAGTCATTAGTAATTAATATAATATTTTATGGAACTGCATTTGTCTTATTTACAACTAATGTATTTACTCCTAATTTGACGCTTATTGCTCTAATGTTTGCAAGTGGAACAGCTCTTGATAGCTTGTTAACTATGGGTATGTATGCATGGATGTTAAGAAAGAAAAAGATTAATCCTTTTAAGAATATAGAGGTTTCTTTGAGTGCGAGTTAATTTTCATACTCACTCCAATAAGTCGGATGGAAAATTATCCCCATCTGAGTTGATCAATAAATTAGCAAAGTGCAACATTGAAGTGTTAGCATTAACCGATCATGATTCAGTTAAAGGAATTGAAGAGGCCAAAGCTAAAGCTGATTTACATGGAATTAAGTTTATCACTGGAATTGAGTTATCTACAAAGATTCATGGATTGGAATTAGACTTCTTAGATGAGAATAGACATACAATCCATTTACTAGGATTGCACTTTGATTACGAAATGTTAAACAAAATATTAATCGACAAAGAAGAACTTAAGAAATTAAAAATCAAAAATTTAGTTACACAATTAATTGAAGTGGGATACAATATTGAACCACTTGATTATGGAAGCAAAAAAACACTAGTAGCAGAAGCATTGATTAAAAAGGGATATGCAATAAATATTCAAAATGCTTTTAATAACATTATTAACAATTTCTATCCTCGAAGTGTTGATTTAGTCACTGTTGATGAAGCTGTACGAATGATTCATAAAGCCAATGGGAAGGTTATCTGGGCTCATCCTTATGAAATTATATATGATGTTTATAAACATGGAATTACTGAATCCCAAATTGATAAAATATGTGCAAAACTTAAACTACATCATGTAGATGGTATTGAAGTATATTATGCTAAATATAATAAAAGTCAAATTGAGTTTCTTAAATCACTTAAAAGAAAGTATAGCTTTATAACTTCTGCTGGGACAGACTTTCATAATAAAACTGATTATGAACAGGCATTTATAGATATCGATATCGAATTAATTAAAGAGGTGCTTTCATGCGAATATTTGTAGTTGGAAATATTAAATCAGGTAAAAGTCACATTGTAAATAAACTTATTAAGAAATATCCTTCCTATAATATTCTATCAATAGATGAATTTAGAAAAAACATTCTGATGGTTCTATTGAGAAAGAAATTCAAACAAGAAATATTTTTGCTAATGAGATAATAAAACATAAAGATTCAATTATAGAGTTTTCTGAAGGAAATACTATTACATCATTGTTTGTTGATAAACTAAGACAAAACAGTGTTGTAATATTAGAAGTAGAAGAAAATGTAAATATTTGCTTAGAAAGAACAAAAAATAAGGACTTTTCAAAAATACCTTATCCTACTTATAGTGAATCACTAGAGGATACAATTAGACGCCTAGATATAGAGTTTAGAAATAATTGTATAGAGAAAAACTTTATGAATACAGTTTTACAACATTATAAAGTCAATAGTAACGATGATATAAATGAATTACCACTGGATCAATTTGAAATAACAATAAAGCTTGTTGATTCCTTTGAAAATATATATGACTGCTTGTTTGCTTTTGGATCTTTGGGTAGAAGAGAAGTTAAAAAGTACTCAGATGTAGATTTGTTTCTTAAAACAGCAAATAATGTAAGCATAGTAGAGGATCAAATTAAAAATATATTTCCAGAATCAGAGATTATAATTCAAAGAAATCAAATTGATGTATATATAAATAATCACTTATTAGAGATTAACCTTATTCAAGATTTAAAAGATGCTCAGCTTTTTTATAAAAAAAGCGAGATTAAAAATGTTAGTAATACAATTTTACTTGGGAATTAAGAATTAAATTTATCACTAGAAAACTTATTAAAAAATTTTAATTATGATTTTAAAGATGAATTTACTTATACAATATCAAGATTAAAGTATTACGTTAATTCAGGGTCAAGTAACTATACACTTGAATATTATTATGATTCTAGTGATAGTTTAGTAGGATTTACTTATAATGGTAATAGATACTTATATTTAAAGAACTTACATAATGATATTATAGATAGTAAAAAGTTTTTGTAGGTTTAACCCTAATTAAGTTTAGAAATATTTTATTAAGTATTAAGATAAAAATCAATGCTTATTAGCATTGTTATTCAAATTGGATTTAAAATATCTACTTATCAATCAAAAAAGGCACTAAAGAACTTTTGTTTTGTTTAGGTATTTATATATATTTCAATTATTGATTAAACTTTGTCATAATGTTACTGTAAAACTTGTTTATCTTTACTAACTTAATATTATCCACGCATGATATTGGTAAGAACTTCTCTAAATGCATGATTATAGGACGTTACATCGATGTAATGTTTCTCTTTATAATCTAAGATGCTAAAGTCTTTAATTTCACTAATTGTTGATTCTTTATTCTTAAGATCAACTACTAAATCTATTTTATTCGCATCAGCTTCCATTAAAATAAGCATTTTCTTTAATGATTCCTTTGAAATACTCATTGGTAACTTTGCTAATCTTGGTGAAGCATAATGTGAATTAATAGCTTCTTGAGAACAACCAGGATAATCATCATTAAACCAGTATTTCATTTCATTTTGGTAATTAAGTAAGATAGATTTCAGAGTATAAATTTTAGTTCTCTTATATTTGTCTTCTTTTTCAGCTTTATGCATCATTCTTAGCTGATTTATGATATTATTTACACCCTCAAGTGAGTTAATAATATCATAGGATAACTTCTCCCCTAATAGCTTTTTTGCATATTGTTGAACATGGAAGAAGTCAGGAATATATATAATATTTTCTGCTAATATGTTTTCTTTCGAGTTTCTAATATATCTAGCAAAGTCACCACTTACAATGACTTCTGTATCTTTACTAAGCTTATAATTGTTGATTAGTAGTGAATTAATCTTTTTATATAATTCATCCTTGCTAGGTGATAGTAATATTGTTCTATTAGCTAATTCATATCTTTGATAATTTTCAGTCGCATATAACTTTAATTTACTTGTAAATATTGTTGCAGTAAAAAAAGGTTTTTTATTACGACAATTATATAAATTAATATACTTTTCATCAATTTGAATAAATATCTTATTACATTTATCGAATTCCTTGTATTTTGGTGAGAAATCAACTCGATTAAGAACATTTGCAACAGTTGTAGGACTAACAATATAAGACTCATCACAAGCGTGTTTTGCAGCCTTAGAATAGGATAGCAGAGCAAGGTTGTTTAAGATCTTTAATTCCAACTCATTTGATAATCGTTTATACTTAGGAATGCTCATAAAGGCATCAAGTAAATAAATATATGAATCGTTATAATTATCATAGTAATAACGTCTTTTAAAGGTGATTTTACCAATTGAGGTTATTATTGTTCTTTGACTTATCCGTATAATTGAAAAACGATTAATATCCCTGTTAGCCGCAATTTCCCTGTCTTTATTCTCTAGGGCTTTAATAAGGCAAAGCCTTGTAATAATCTTTCCTTGATTAATTGATTGGTTTAAAAAGTTAGTGAACTTGTTTTCTTGCTGTGATAAAATATTCATAGGGAACCTCCGTGTAATCATTTGTGCAAACTTAATTATACAGGGTTCCTTTTTATTTTGTTACCTACAAAAACTTTATGCTATCAGTAGAACGGCATGAAGCACTAACCACTGATCTGAACAAACTATTAAAAGAAAAGACTGACAAAGAAAACAAAGAAACTCGAATGAAATCTTTCTTATCTGTAATAAATAAATCTGAAGATATGCTTAATAGTTGGAATGAACGTATATGGATGTTAATGGTGGAAAAGGCAATTGTTCAAAGAGACAAGAACATTAAGTTTATTTTCTATGGCAATCCAATTTAGAGTAAAAACAAATAATTTCTTGTTAATAGGGGTCAAAAATGCTATAATTCAAGCAATGAACTATAGCATTTTTAATTTTATAAAAAATCATTTCTTGTTAAATGTAATGGGTTAGGAGGATTGGATGGATAATATAAGTTTTTATAGGAAATCATATGAATATTTAATTAGTAAGTTACACGATAAAAACTATACAGATATTAATGAGGTTAATAATTTATTAAATGGAGTGTATTCTACCGATACATTTTTTGATAGATTGCTTTCATCAGCACAAAATTATCAAGGAATGCCAAATTATATAGGTTATTGGAAACATAATAAAGATTTGATTAGAAATACTGTTTATTATCCAGATATCCAAACAGCATCAAACCAATTTCAAACGGCAAATGAACTTTATGAGGCCTTTATTAATGCAGGAATAGATATGAAAAACTCACAGAAAAGTTGGCTTAAATACTCAAATACTATTTTTAAAGGCATCAAATTTCTAAGTAAATTTAAATCACAAAAATAATTTGAAGACGATGTTAAAAAATATGCAATCAATAACAAGCATGATTATAAAAAATATGTTATAGATAATTTAAGTGGTATTTTTGGTTTTGCTTTGGGCTGCGACTTTTTAAAGGAACAAGGCTTCCTTGATTATTCAAAACCGGATGTTCATATAAAAGCTGTTATTTCATTAAAACTAATTTTAGAATATAACTTTCCATATAAATCATTAAGCCTTTCTGACTATGATTATTTTGATGTAATTACTCAAATAGCAAAAGATAACAATAAAACACCATATCATATTGATAAACTTATATGGTTATGCTGTACTGGGAATATTCATTCACAGAACAAAGATTTTAAGTTTAAGAGAGAAGAATATTTAAACGCCATTTCAACATGGTAAAACTTAGTAACTTACTAAAAACATTGAAAGGGGAGGTGGTATACATGAGTAAGAGAAACTTAAAATTAATCTTTATGATTTCTTCCATATTATCATTTATCGCAATGATCACATTAACAATAGTAGCATTAATTGATTGGCAAGCAGTCGATATTGTTTCTGGTCTGTTTGTGCATGTAACTATAGTAGCTATATTTATTGTAAGCACAATTGGTTATATAATAATTAATAAAAGATAATAATTGTGATTCATGTTATAAAATGTTAGTGAGAATATTTAGTGAATATTAATCATAATGCATCAACTTTTAAGTTGGTGCATTTTCTTAAGCTATTTTTTGCATCATATAGAACATTGTAGTTAGTACCTAGAAGAAAACGACATTTTATAGCAAATGATACAGATAAAATATACTAAGAAAACAGAGGGGGTTTATTACATTTTTCTATGCAAAAAAAGCAACTCCGTCCGAAAAAAAGCAAAACTCCGTTGGAAACAGAGTAAAACTCCGTAATGACAAGACAGTTTTAGTTAAGCAACAAATAAGGGTGCGTAAATTCGTACAAGGGTGCGTAAAATTAGATGTAGGGTGCGCAAATTCTCACTAGGGTGCGTAATTGTATTAAAATAGTTCTACAAACCCATTAGACATACTAAGAGAGGTTGCGTCAATAATTATGTGTAAATGATTTTATAGGAAATCATCCTGTTGTTTAGTACTAGGTAATTAGTAGTTAGTATAGAATTATCATTTGATATAATGATGTATTAATAACCATAATC
>Ga0134103_1000698_pt1 | contig 38461 bp, 35 predicted proteins | sample 14_taG_2_FD_94445 | JGI IMG/M metagenome (GOLD analysis project Ga0134103, IMG submission 94445) | Switchgrass degrading microbial communities from high solid loading bioreactors in New Hampshire, USA - 14_58_20_212_A1 metaG | ecosystem: Engineered > Bioreactor > Semi-continuous > Anaerobic >...
GCTGATGCGGTACGACATCTACTTTGCGGGGGACACCGAACTCATCCCCGAGATGGAGAAGATTGGCTGCGACATCGCGCTGCTGCCGGTTGGCGGCAGGTACACAATGGACTACGAGGAGGCTGCCGAGGCAACGAGGATCATCAGGCCGCAGATCGCCATTCCCATGCACTACGGGCGCGAGGTGCCCGGCAGCCGCGACTACGGGCGGCTGTTTGTGCAGGCGGTCAACGGCGGCGTGCAGGCCATCGAGCTTGAGATCGAGAACGACCGCATGTACATCTCGCAGTAGCGGGGCAGGGCGCATCGCGGCCTGAACACACACTTGAATCACAACGGGACGGCGCTGTAAGTTTGCGCCGTCCCGTGTTTGTTTGCCGGATAGTCGTCTTGCTACGCGGCCTTCTCGTCCGACCAGCGGAGCGGTTTCTCGTTGTCCGAGAGGATGATAGGCCGGCTCTTGCCGAGGATCGCGTCACGGTTGACGATCACCTTGCGGATGTCGTTGCGGGACGGCACCTCGAACATCACGTCCATCAGCGCCTGCTCGATGATCGAGCGCAGCCCGCGCGCGCCGGTCTCGCGTTCCAGCGCCTTGTCGGCGGCGGCGTCCAGCGCGTCGTCGGTGAAGATCAGTTCGACGTCGTCCAGCGCGAACATCGCCTTATACTGCCGCACCAGCGCATTCTTCGGCTTGGTGAGGATGTCCACCAGAGCGCTGTGGTCGAGCGGATCCACCGCCACGGTGACGGGGATGCGCCCGACGAACTCGGGGATCATCCCGAACTGGACAAGGTCCTCTGGCTGTACGAGGTGCAGCAGGTCGGACTGCGAGTAGCGCTGCCGATCGCCGCCCGTGGCAAAGCCGAGGGAACCTTTGACGCCCACACGCCGCGCGACGATATCTTCGATACCGGAGAACATCCCGCCAACGATGAAGAGAATGTTCTTCGTGTTGATCTGGATGAACTCCTGATGCGGGTGCTTGCGCCCGCCCTGCGGCGGGACGTTCGCCACCGTGCCTTCGATGATCTTCAGGAGCGCCTGCTGCACACCCTCGCCGCTGACATCGCGCGTGAGGGAGGCGTTGTCGCCACTCTTGCGCGCGGTCTTGTCGATCTCGTCGATGTAGATGATGCCGCGCTCGGCACGCTGGATGTCGTAGTCAGCCGCCTGGATGAGCCGCAGCAAGATGTTCTCCACATCCTCACCGACGTAGCCTGCCTCGGTCAGCGCGGTGGCGTCTGCGATGCAGAACGGCACATCGAGCATACGCGCGAGCGTCTGGGCCAGCAGCGTCTTACCGACGCCGGTCGGGCCCATGATCAGGATGTTGCTCTTGTCGATCTCGACGCCCTCGAGCAGCCCCCCGGCCTTGACCCGCTTATAGTGGTTATAAACGGCGACGGAGAGCACTCGCTTGGCGCGATCTTGCCCGATGACATACTCGTTCAGATGGTTGTAGATCTCCTGCGGCGAGGGCAGTTCCTTCGCCAGGAAATCATCGTCCAGGCTGACGGTATCTTCCTCGCGCAGGATCTCCTGGCACAGGTCCACGCACTCATCGCAGATGAACACGCCCTCGGGACCGGAGATCAGGCGCCGGACTTCGCCCTGTGGGCGACGGCAGAAAGAACAGTGCTGAGGGCTCCTGTGATCAGTATGCATAAAAAACCTTGTCTCTTCGAGAACTTGCTACTTAGTCCGTGTTTCGAGAACGCCGTCGATCAGACCGTACTCAACCGCTTCTTGCGCCGTCAGGAAGATATCGCGCTCGGTATCTTCCGCAATCTTCTCGACCGGCTGCCCGGTATGATGCGAGAGGATGGTGTTCAGGCGCTCGCGCAGGCGCAGGATCTCCCTTGCCTGGATCTCGATGTCGGTGGCCTGACCCTGCGCGCCGCCGAGCGGCTGGTGCAGGTGGATCGTAGCGTTCGGCAGTGCGAACCGGCGGCCCTTCGCGCCGGCGGTCAGCAGGACGGTGCCGAAGCTGGCCGTGAACCCGACCGCGACGGTGCTGATCGGCGCGGAGATCTGCTGCATCGTGTCGTAGATGCCGAGGCCCGCGTAGATCACGCCGCCGGGTGAGTTGATGAACATCTGGATTTCCTTCTCCGGGTCCTCACGGTCAAGGAACAGGAGCTGGGCCACCACGAGGTTGGCGATCTGATCATTGATGGCTGTCCCGACCATCACGATGCGCTCTTTGAGCAGCAGGGAGAAGATGTCGTAGGCGCGCTCGCCACGACCGGTGCTCTCGATCACCATCGGGACCAGGCTACTAGGGATTGACGAGGTCATGCAGTGTGCTCCTTTCGGTGCTCCGGGCTAAACGCTTACTCAAGGGTACCAGTCTCAGTTGTGCCCGGTTCTTCAGAACCATCAACATCTACGTCTTCATTACCATTATCAGTTTCCGCTTCAGTCGGCGCTTCTGCGGCAGCCTCCGGCTGTTCCTCGGCTGCCTCGACCTCCTCATCCGCCACGGCAGTCTCGGCGGCAGCCTCGGCCTCAAGCTCGGCGTTAGCCTGAACTTCTGCTTCTGCCACCGCTTCAGCGTCCGCGTCGGCGGTCACTTCCTCTTCTGCAGCTTCCTCTTCCTCGACGACAGGCTCACCGATCGGCGGGTTTTCACCACGCGCGATGGCGATCAGCCGGTCAAGGGTCTTTTCAGCGAGTATCCGGTTTGCAATCGAGTTACGGCTCTCCGGGGAGGAGAAGAGCTGACGAGCAAACTCCGCCTGCTCACCGAATGGCCGGATCATCTCCTCGATCTCGGCGTCGATCTCGGCTTCCTTCACGCTGAGTTCTTCCGCCTCAGCGATCTCCCCCAGAGCCAGCGCCTGCTTAAGCTGCCGCTTGGCTTCCTCGCGCATGTCGTCGCGTATCTGCTGGTCGGTAACCTTCTGCAGCTTCCGGTACTCTTTGAGGCTCAGCCCCTGCTGGCGAAGCTGGCTTTCGAAGTCGCGGATCATGTGGTCGATCTGCTCTTCGAGCATCACCTCAGGGTACTCCACACGCACGAGTTCCTTCTCGAACAGCTCGTCGAAAATCCTGTTCAGGTACTCGTTGCGGCGGCTGCGGCGGGCGGCCTGCTCCAGCTCCTTGCGGATGTCCGCACGCAGTTCCTCAAGCGTCTCGAAGTCGGCGACTTCCTTTGCGAACTCGTCGTCGAGTTCGGGCGCGCTGTATTCGTAAACCTCTTTGCACTTGACTTCGAAGTGCAGTGTCTTGCCGCGCAGCGCCTCGGGTACATCTTCTTCTTCGCCGAACGAGATCTCAAACGACGACTCGTCGCCCGCAGCCATGCCGACCACCTTCTGGGGGAAGCCCGCCACAGGGTAGGTGGCATCCTCGGCAATCTTAACGCGGACGTCGATGCGGTTCAGCCAGATGTTGTTGCGCTCCTGCGCCTTCTCATCCTCGCCTTCAGCCTTGTCCGCCTCTTCGTCGTCCTCACCGCGCACCAGCGTGCCCTTAATGTCGAGCAGGGCGATGTCGCCCATCTGGATGGCACGCTCTACCGGGGTGAGGGTTGCGTTCTGATCGCGAAGCTCCTGCAGCGTCCGCTCGACCTCTTCTTCCGACACCTCCGGTTCCTCGTAGTCGAGGCGGATGCTGCGGTAGTCGCCAAGCTGGATCTCAGGCACGAGCGGTACGGTGAACGTCATGGTGAGCGGCTCGCGCTCAATGTTCTCCAGTATACCGGCAGAGTACGGCTCGACGCCGCTTTCCTTAAGAGCCTCCTGGTAGACCGCCTGGCCCAGGTCATCGAGGGCTTCTTCAAAAAGGTAGTCCTCGCCCACGAACTGAGCAATGATGTGATAAGGGGCCTTACCCTTGCGGAAGCCGGGGATGTTGACCTTCTTGGCGATCCGGCGGGCGGCATTTCGCAATTCCTGCTGCACACGCTCGGGCTCAACCGTCGCGATGATCCGCGCCTGGCGGTTCTCAAGAATTTCAGTCTCTACTTTCAACACGTTTCTTTCCCTTAATATGACTAACGGTTGGATTATAGCATGGGCAAAAACGTCCACGCTATCGCGTCGGTGGTTGGGCATGGCGGAGCCCCGCTAATTGGGGCGTGGCTGCCTGCCGCCCGTGCGACCGCTCTCCACAAATGGAGGCTCTACACCGATCGTAGAGCCCCGTGCAAAGCGTTCGATGGGGAAGGCGGGACTCGAACCCGCACGCCTCGCGGCACATGATCCTAAGTCATGCTCGTCTGCCAGTTCCGACACTTCCCCGCTAGCGGGTGATTATAGCCGATGACCTTTTGCACCTGCAAGGCAGATGGCCCGGCCCGCATTAGAGGTAGATTAGAAGATGGAAAGGCCGTGCGCTCAGGGCATCTCCTCTCGTACCCACTGCATGGGGTCGACAACGACGCCGTGGACGCGCATCTCCCAGTGCAGGTGGGGGGCGGTCGAGCGCCCGGTGTTGCCGATCGTGCCGATCTGCTGCCCGGCGGTGACGGTGTCACCGGGCCGGACGAAAATGGCGGACTGGTGCCAGTAGCCGGTGTACACACCCCAGCCGTGGTCGATGATGGTGATGTAGCCGCGCGCGTCCAGCAGCCCTGTATCGACGACTACGCCGTCTGCTGGGGCGTAGATCGGCGTGCCGATCGGCGCCCCACCGAGGTCCGCGCCTGTGTGGTACCGGTCAAACACGTCGCTGTTGTAGGCACGCTCGGTGCCGAAGCCGGAGGCGAGCACCCCGGCGGTGGGCAGCAGGAACGGGCCTTCGGCGAAGTGACGCTCCTCGCTGAAGCCGGACATCGTCCGCTCGACGTACGCTATTTCGCCGGCCTCGTCTGCGGGGTTGGCCAGCGTTTCGGCGGCAGCGCCGGTCAGACGGATCACCTCGCGCGGGTAGCCGCCATCGACGATGCTCACCATCTGTGTTAGCGTGGCACTGGTCCCGCTCTCGCCGGTAAAGGTCAGCGTCAGCGGGTAGACGCCCGGATCGGTCCAGCGATCAACCGGCAGCAGGGCGCGGTGCTGCGTGCCCTCGGAAACGACGGGCCAGTCGCTGTCGAGGAAGGTGACGGTCAGTGTGCCAGGCTCGCGCGTCTCGACGCGCAGCCCGCCTGTACGCCCCGGCTGGAGCGGCAGCGGGTGCAGCAGCACGGACGCCAGCGGCGCCGCCATCACGTCGTCGGGCGCTTCGACGTCCCTCGGCAGGGAGAGCAGGCGGCCCGGCGCAATCAGCGCCGGGTGCTCGACGCCGTTGGCGAGCGCAAGCACGGTCGGGCTGATGTTGTGTGCAAGCGCGACCCGCCACAGGCTCAGACTGTCGACGACGCGAACAAGCGGGCCGCCTGCCGGGGTCGCAGCAGGTACAGCGACCTCCTGACCAGCGGGCAGGCCAGCCGGGTTGGCGATGCGGTTGAGCCGGGCAAGGTCCTCGACGGGGATGCGGTAGCGGGCGGCGATCTGGTCGAGCGAGCCGCCCAGCCCGACCGTCGCGGTTGCCGCGCCCGCCTCGATGCGGTCTGCCGCCGGGATGATCAGCCGCTGCCCGACGGTGATGATGTCGTATGCGCCCAGGGCGTTGGCACGGCGCAGCGTCTCGACGCCGAGGCCATAACGCGCCGCGATGCTGGTGACTGTCTCGCCGTCCTGCACAACGTGGACCGTCACAGCGGAGCGGGTGTCGCGGTTGTTTGTGCCCTCCTGGGCGGCAGCAGGGTAGGGGGCGCTCAGCAGCAGGGTGAGGACGGTCAGCACCAGCCAGGCATGCCGGTGCACAGGATCAATGATTGCTCGCTTCAAAGTGTAGCTCATCGCCTATTTCAACACGGGTCAGGAGTTCTGGATTCGCCTCAAGAGTATAACGCGCAGGGCGGGAAGGCACATAAGCCAGCCGCCACGGCTTCGCCAGCCGCGTATCGACAACGCGGAAGTCGTCGTCCAGCCATACGACCGCAATCGGGAAGGCCATGAACAGCATGTGGATGGAGCTATCAACCCGGCTGCTGCGGTCCCCGACGAACAGCAGGCCCTCGCCGGGGGGTAGCTCCCGCCGGAACATCAGCCCGCGCAGCTTACACCAGAACGAGGCGCACCAGCGCACATTTTCCAGCAGTGTAGCCCCGGTCCCCCGGTGGATCAGGCGCCCGGTCATGGGCATCGCACATACCCTCCTCAACATGGACCGAGGGCGCGTCGCGCCCTCGTCGACAGCAAGCTCTGCGATCCTCCGCTTAACCCGCTCCGGCTTCTGCCTCGTCGTCGGCGGCGGTGACCAGGCGGCTGTCGCCGAGCACGACGCCGATCCGGCGGACCAGTTCGGCAGGGCTGAAGGGCTTGGTGATGTAGTCCTGCACCTTTGCAATGCGCAGCCCAAGCGTCTGGTCGATGGTCGCCGCTCTTGCAGTCACAACGATGACCGGGATGCGGCTCAACTCGTCATCCGCCCGGAGCGCATGGTAAACATCCCACCCGCTCATGTCCGGCATCATGAGGTCGAGCAGGATGAGGTCCGGCTTGGTTTCGCGGATAAGCTGAAGCCCCTCCGCGCCGCTCAGCGCTCCCGCTACCTCGAAGCCGTGCCGGCTTAGAATCAATGTAATGAGGTCGATCATGGCGGGCTCGTCTTCGACGTACACCACCGTCCCCAGCGATTCCCCGATCGGCGCTGTCATGACACCCTCGTGTTGATTCCTTTTGATAAGCAGTCAGGCGGGTTTGTGCCCACTCGCATTGTACTGCTCGCTCCCGATGGCGCAAACCGTCGAGCAGGCAATACCCGTGACGAATAAACTTCGTGGTTGCCCTGCAGCCCTCGCAAGCTGCCTACTGGCGCTCCAACCAACGCACGGCGAGACGGGGCAGGTCCGCCAGCCGCCCGCGATAAACTGTACAGGTCGGCAGCGAGTTCAGGAACAACTGCCCGTAGCCCTTGCTGATAACCCGGCGGTCGAAGATGACGACTACGCCCCGGTCGTCTTTGCGGCGGATCAGGCGACCAAACCCCTGACGGAAACGCAAAATGGTTTCCGGGATCGCATACTGGTTGAACGGGTCCTCGAACTGCTCGCTGCGGGCGGCGAAGAGCGGGTCGCTTGGCACGCTGAACGGCAGGCGCACGATCACGAGCACGCTCAGGTCCGCGCCCGGCACGTCTACACCCTCCCAGAAGGAACGTGTGCCCATCAGCACAGCCTTCTCTGTGCCGACGAAGCCTTCCAGAAGCTGCGAGCGGCTGGAACCATCGCTCTGATCGAAGACGACGATGCCCTCACGGGCAAGCGGCTCAGCGATGGCGTTGGCGGTCTGGCGAAGCTGGGCGTAGCTGGTAAACAGCACCATCGTTCGCCCCTGCGTTGCGCGGCACAGCTCCAGCAGGCCCTGCTCGACGCTGCGCTGGTAGGCGTCGCGCTGGTTCGGCTCCGGCATATCGCTGACGATGTAGAGCAGCGTGTTGTTCTCGTAGTCGAACGGCGAGTCCACGACGACCTCGGTCACGTCATCGGCGCTCAGTCGGGTGCGGATGAACTCGAAGGAGTCGTCGGTGCGGAGCGTCGCGCTCGTCATGATGACGGTGTCCTTCTTGAACCAGACGTGCTCCTGCACGAGCGGGCCAACGTCGAGCGGGGCGGCGTGCAGGGAGATCGTGTCGCGGTCCGGCTGAAACTCCGCCCAGTAGATGGTATTGCCGTCCGGCTCGCTGACGATCTCGTGCAACCGCCGGTGCAACTCGGTGAGGCGGCGCGCGGTGGAGTTCGTCGCGGAGATGAGGTCGTCAAAGTCCTCGATGTCGTACTCGGCCAGCTCGCTCAGTCCGCGTGCAAGCTCCTCCATTGCCCCGGAGATCGCGCCGGTGAACTGGCTGAGGTTGTCCCAGCGTATCTCGATCTCGCTCCAGCCGGGCTGACGCCGCAGCGCGTCGATAATGCGCACCTGCGCCGTGTACTCGTTGCGCTGCACGTTCGCGTGAGTCTCAAGGAACACCCGCAACGCATGAAAGAAGCGATCGACGTGCGTGGTCATCACGGAGGATGCCTGCGTCACGATGTTGACGAACTCGGTGAGTGTCTTGTGATGGCGTGCCGGGATTGCGTCCTGAGTGTGCTGGAGTAGGTCGCCCATTAGCCCGGTGCGCAGCGTGCCGAGATCCGCGACCTGCCGCTTGATGTCGTCGGGATCGGTGCGGAACATCATGCTGTTGGTGATGGCGTCTTCGAGGTGGTGGGCCTCATCGACGATGAGGTGGTCATACGGCGGTAGCACGCGCCCCTCGGTCGCCACATCGGAGAGCAGGAGTGCGTGGTTGACGATCAGCAGGTGGGCGCTCTCCGCCTGGCGGCGTGCCCGGTAGAACGGGCATGTGCCCCCTGTCTGCACCAGGCAGCGCTCGGTCGTGCATCCCTCGTCTTCGGCGCTCAACCGGCGCCAGATCGCCGCCTCGACCGGGCCGCGCAGGCTGATCTCGTTGCGGTCGCCGCTCTTGTTCTGGGTGAGCCACACGAGAATCTTGGCGAGCAAGTGCATCTCTTCACGCGTGGTCGCACCCCGCCGCCGCAGGGCAGCGAGGCGGCGCGGGCAGAGGTAGTTCCGCCGCCCCTTGAGCACGGCGACCCGGACGGGGAGTTTCAGCGCGCTGGTAAGCTGCGGGATGTCCTTGTTGATAAGCTGCTCCTGCAGATTGATGGTGTTCGTGCTGATGACGACGCGGGCGTCGTTCTGCACGGCGAAGCGGGCGGCGGGCAGCAGGTACGCCAGCGACTTGCCGACGCCGGTCGGGGCCTCGATGAACATATGCTGTCCCCTGTTGAAAGCCCGCGTCACCTGCCGCAGCATGTCCACCTGCTGCGAGCGATACTCGTAGCCCGCCAGCGCCTTTGACAGCGCGCCGTTGGGCTTGACCAGCGCGACAAGCTCCTCCTCGTCAATCGGCTGGATGTCGTGCCGGGGGCGCAGGGTCGGGGGAGATTCACCCGGCCCGCCGAATAACTCGCCGAGGTCGGTCAGTTCACCGGCATCCTTCGCCTCTGGCGCGGTAAAGACCTCCCGCGAGCGCGCCTGCAGCGCCGCCTTGAACATGTACGCACCGTCCCACGGCATCTGCTCGCCCAGGCGCACGATCTCCGCGAGGGTATCGAGCGGGAGCGCGAGCGCACGCTCCCACAGCTTGAGGTAAAGCTCCCTTGCGATGTGAGCGTCGTTGAGGGCGCGGTGCGTATCGCCGATCGCAGGGAGGCTGAGCATTGACATCAGCGCGTGCAGGTTGTAGCGCGGCGCGTCGGGGAACAGCGTGGAGGCCAGCACGTAAGTGTCGATGACCGTATGGTGGCTGACCCGCAGCCCGCCACGCTCCAGAAAGGCAATATCAAACTGGACGTTGTGGGCCATGAGCGGCGCATCGCCGAGGAAACGGCGCAGGCCGGGCAGAATCTCGCGCAGCGTTGGCGCATGACGCACGTCCTCGGTCGTGATGCCTGTAAGCTGCGTGATGAATGGAGGGACCGGACAGCCGGGGTTGACCAGCGTTTGAAACTCATCGATTACCTCATCGCCCCGGAACTTTACCGCGCCGATTTCGATAATCTGGTCAGTGTCCGGGTTCAGCCCTGTCGTTTCCAGGTCAATCGAGACCAGGACATCGCGCATGGCGAGTGCCTTTCTAGCCCGTCAAACGGGGCGGGTTGCTGCTGGCGTAGCCTGTTAGGGGCACCGTGTAATCGTAACGGAAGCGGGACCGGCGGGCAAATCGCTGCACCGGCTGCGCTCAGCGCCAGACCACATGGCAGTTCGCCTCCAGCGCAGTGAGCAGCAAGTCATAGTCCTCGATGGTATCAGGGGTGATCATGATCGTCTGCCGGAAGCCCTGCCCGTAGGCCAGCCCCGGCAGGCGGTTCAGCGGAGAGAGGCCCTCGTACACGCTGATGCTGGCGATTTCGATATGGGTGTCCGTCCCGCCGCTTGCATGGGCGAAAACGATCACGCGGTCGATGTCGTCCCACGGCACGAAGCGCTTGGGGAGCAGCACGCGGTTGATGATCAACCCATCCTCGACTACGCTGATCTCGGCGACTGCCACCAGCGCGCTGATCGACACATACAGCAGGAACAGCAGCGCGAGGAACTCTAGGATGCCGACATCCGGGGTGATCAACCAGCCGCACAGCCCGACTACGAGGAGCATCGTCAGCGGCAACCATAGCCGGATGGCAGGCCGCGTAAAACGGTGATGGGATAGCACCCGGCTATCTTGAGGGGCTGGCGGTGGTCTTTTCATTCAATTGCTGACGATCACCTGACATAAAAAGGAGTTAATTCCCGCCTATAATCTAACCCAGATTCTTGTGGGCTGCTATGCAGGCGGCGGACGGTTGTCGATTAGGTGCAAACACTGTCATCATGATAAACTGAGACACGGGAAGGCAGAGAAAAGGTTGAATGCCATGGCTGCCACAGACGCCTACCGCGAAAGCGCCAGTATCGAATTGCCGATGAAACCGCCGGAAGAATGCAAGATTCTCGTTGTGGACGACGACGAGAATGTGCTGGAGTACCTCTCGTACATCCTCGCGCGTGAGGGCTACCAGATCATCACCGCGACAAACGGCTATGACACGCTGGAGCGGGTGAGGGACTCCGCGCCGGATATTGTCGTGCTTGATGTCATCATCCCCGGTACCGACGGGATCGCGGTCTGCCAGCAGATCAAGGCAGCAAACGAGACTCGCTTCCTGCCGGTCATCCTCGTGACCGGCGCGACCGAGCAGAATCGGCGTATGGAAGGGCTGGCGGCGGGCGCGGATGAGTTCCTGAACAAGCCGCTGGACCGGGTCGAATTGATCGTGCGGGTGCGCGCGCTGCTCCGCGCGAAGCAGCTTTACGACGAACTGGAGGCCCACCGTCGCGAGCTTGAGAAGCGAGTCGAGCAGCGCACGTACGAGCTTCGCCGCGCCAACAAGCGGCTCGAAGAGTTAAGCCGGGTGAAGGGGCGCGTGCTGGACATTGTTTCGCACGAGCTGCGGACGCCCGCCATGCAGCTTAAGATGGCGCTCAGCGAGCTGGAAGCTGTCATCGACGATCCGGTGGGGCGGAAGCGAATGTTTGCCCACGCGGCGGAGGCGTTCGCCAAGCTGGAGTACCGGCTTGACCAGGTGCGCGATTTCAGCGACCCGACCGACCTGAAGCCGTCGCTGGTTGCCGTCGCAGACGTAGTACACGGAGCGGTGGCTCGCGCCGCCCGCCTGTACCCGGATGCGGATACCCGGCTGAACGTCTACGTACAGCGCGGGCTGCCCCCTATCTACGTGGATGTGAAGAAGCTGACCCGCGCGCTGACACAGATCATCGACAACGGGCTCAAGTTCGGCGAGCCCGGCCCGGTCGAGGTCAGCGCGGTAGCGGTGGGCGACCAGGGCGATATCGCTATCAGCGTGCGGGACTACGGGCCGGGCATGTCGCCGGAGCAACTCCGCCGGGCGATGGTCGTTCTGGAGCAGGGAGAGGAGAACCCGTCAACCCGGCATTACGGCGGCTTCGGCATTGGGCTTGCGCTGGCAAAGATGATCCTCGACGCACACGGCGTCAGCCTGAACATCGAATCCAGGAAGGGCGCGGGCGTGCTGGTGACGTTCGTGCTGCCCCCGGCTGAGTTTTAGGCGGACAGGCTCGCTGTCACGCGCCGTCGCAGGCCCTTACGCCGTGCTCGATGGCGTCCTTCATCTGCTGGAGGTGCATCCGATCATGATCGGCGAGGAAGCTGACGACTTCCTCGAAACACGTCGGCCCAAAGATCGCGTCCCGCGCCTGTTGTTTCCAGCCCTCTTCGGGGATGGTCTTCAGCCACTCAACCATCGCCTCGCGGCGCTCGACGAACACGTCGAACGCCTCCTCGAACGGCACGCGGCGGTACAGGGCACCTGCGGCCCAGGGGTTGGTGTCCGCCGAGAGGAACGGGTTGTCCTCCGCCAGGATGCGCTCCAGCCGGGCGCGCGTCTGCGCCTCGTGGTCGCGCAGGTGGCACACGATGTCCCGCGCCGACCACTCGTCCTCCGCCGGGTTGCACTCCAGCACATCCCGCAGGTACGGGCGGCGCGCGGCGTCGATGGCGGCGGGGTAGGCGGCAAGGCGGTGTATCAGTGATGACCGGCTGATGTTGCCGTCCGTGGGCAGCGTGTCCAGCCAGCCGTCCAGCACCTTCTCGACGAACGACTCATATGTGCCGTAGCCGGAAACCTGTATGGAGCCATCCGGCGGCTCCGAGCCCTCTGTCGTGACCCAGAATGTGTGCAGGCCCGCCGCCGCCGCGCCGACCAGATCGGCGTCCCAATCGTCGCCGACCATGATCGCTTCGTGGGGCTCGACGCCCAGCCGCAGCACGATCTCCGAGTAGTACTCGGCGGTTGGCTTGCCGAAGTGCATCGACTCCAGCGTCGTGATCATGTCAAAGTCGTACTGCTCGGGCGGGATGTCTCCCCAGCGCATCCGGTGGTGGATGGCAGCCTCGGGCAGGCCGGGGTTGGTTGCCACGACGACGGTGTAGTCGTGGTCGAAGAGCCACTCCAGCAGGCGGCGCGACTCCGGGCGGGGCCGGATCCAGCCGCTCAGCGCCTGGTACGCGTCGCGGTAGAACGACGCGAACAGCGGCTCCAGCGTGGCAAGCTCGTGCCCGATATCCTCCGAGAAGCGCTCCATCACCCGCTCGTAGAGCGGGCGTGCCGGGTCGTACTGGTAAAGCGTCCGCTCGAAGGAACTCATCATCTGGTCGACGAACTGCTCCGGCGGGCTGATTGCCGCCGCATACTGCCCGAGTTCGCGCAGGTAGGCGGGGAAGAAGTTGTGGATATCGCTTGTGATCAGGGTGTCGTCAAGGTCGAGCAGGACGGCTTTGATCATTCATCGCCCTCGTTCGTGAAGAAGATGGACAGCCCGGGGCGCTCGGCGGTGCACTGTGCGCAGCCGATGTACGGGTCCTCAATCTCGATGTCGTGCTTGGCGCAGGTTGCCCGCACCTCGACGTGCCGCCCGAAACCCAGAAAGCCGGGCTTGATCTCGGCTTCAAGTTCCAGGTGAGGGCTGGCGTTAGCATACAGGATGCCGGGCACCGGGCAACTCTCACAGTCACGCGGATGCCATGCTTTGTTGCCTGTCGCCCGCCCGATAAGCCGGCACTCCTGCCGGTTCCGGCCCCGGTGGAAGTCCTCGTAGTAGAATTTACACTCTTTGCCCGCAGGTGTTCGCATGATGGGTTGTTCCCAGACCAGTGTACGCGCCGATTATAGTGCATCGCACAGTAGATTGCACCGCCGGGCGCGGCATAAACAATCGCCCCTGGTTGGCTGCCAGGGGCGCAGGCGGCTGGCCAATCTGCCTAAACGCGGGTGAGGTACTCCCCGGTGCGGGTATCGATGCGAATTACGTCGCCAACCTGCACGAAGAGCGGCACCGTTACCTTGAGGCCGGTGGCAGTGGTAACCTGCTTGGTCGCGCCGGTAGCTGTATCGCCTGCAATTGCCATTTCTGCCTCGGTGACTTCCTGCTCAACTGTGACCGGCAGCTCGTAGTCGATGATCTCGCTGCCGTAGTAGGAGAGCTTCAACTGAAGCTGCGGCTGCAGGTACTTGATGTCGTCACCGAAGACCTCTACCGGTACGTGCGGCTGCTCGTATGTTTCGACATCCATGAAGTGCAGGAAGCCGCCGTCCTGGTACAGGTACTCGACAAGGCGCGTCTCAAGGCGAATATCCTCGACACGGTCGCCGGAGGTGAACGTCATCTCGCGGATCGTTCCGGTCCGAAGGTTGCGAACCTGCACGCGGATGGTTGCTTTGCCGCGTCCCGGCTTGTGGTGGTGGTACTCCAACACCTTGTAAAGCTCCCCGCCCTCCGTGAAGGTTACGCCGCGACGGAGTTCGTTGACATCAATCATGGATTATTTCCACCCTCTGCTGTATTCCTGTCTTGTACGATTCGCAGCGGGATTATATCGTGTGATGAACATCACCAGCAAAATAGCCGGTGGGCTTGCCTGTGACACTCGACTCAGGCGGGATTGCACCGCGCTTGGCCCGTACGGTATAATAACCTGCGTTCTGTTGCAGACACCCCGGAACAAGTTGTCGATCCTTTTCCTCAATACGGGCGGCACCAACTATTAAGAGACGGAGGCGGTTTCAGGTGTTAAAGCGGCGAACCCAGACAGAAGCCTACTGGGTCGAAGACTTCAAGCTTGAACAGCATGATATCGACTACCTTTTTAACGTTCTCCTTGAGCGTGAAACCCCTCTGTCAGCCGATGAAATGGCGCTGCACCTGTTCCGCTATCGCGTGCAGCAGGAAGAGGAAGAACTGGCCCGTAAGCGGAAGCCCGGCAACATCTACAAGCCCGCAGAGACCTATGAGGTTGGGGACCGCCTCACATTCCCGCAGTTTGACCAGGCACAGGGTGAGGTCATTGCGACCCGCCCCGGGAACAACCCCGATTACGGCGACTTCACTGTTTTGACCGTCCAGCTTGAGACGGGCCGCACCGTGAACGTCGCCAGTGCGCTGACAGCTGACCACGTGCTGAACGAGATCGAAGAGGAGCTTGAGGAAGAGCCCGCCGATCTGATGTCGCCGGAGGAGCTGTTCATCGAGTACGGCGGGCACGTCGCGGATGCGATTGCCGAGCGGCTCAGCGAGCACGATGACCTTGTGAGGCTGGCCGGGCGCTGGTTCCCCCGGTCGCTGCTCGTGGACGTCAACATCGGGCATCTCAACCTGGCCGAGGCGGTGCTCGACATTAACGGCGGCGGGCCGATGACCACGCCGGAGATCATCGAGCAGATTGGCATGCTGGAGGGCGTCAACCCGCGCCTGGCCGAATTCTCGATGAACTATGCGCTGCAGGAGGACGAGCGCTTCGACGAGGTCGGCCCGGCGGGTGAGGTGCTGTGGTACCTCGTCCGCATGGAGCCGGATGGGGTCCGCACCACGCCGGAGCGCCTGATTTACGACCCGATCGACTACCCGCGCGAGGTGCTGACGCCCGAACTCCAGCAACTTGAGCTTGAAATCGAGGATGAGCACTCGGACATCCCGCTGCGGCGGGGCAGCGTACCGCGCCGCGTGACGCTGACGCTGACCTATCCGCACCGCGTCTCGGGCACGCTGCCGCTGTCCCAGAAGCTGCGCCGCATGTTCCCGACGGCGTATGAGGCGCCGCGCGTCCGCTTCACGATCATCGACGCGGAGACCGGCGAGCAAATCCCCGCCTGGGTGGTGCGCCCCGGCGGTTACGTCTACGGGCTTGGCGACTGGTTTGAAGAGAAGGGCGTGCCGACGGGCGGCTACCTGACGGTGGAAGCGATGGACGTCGGCGGGCAGGTGAAACTCAGCTACGCGGGCCGCAACCCGCGCCGCGAGTGGGTGCGTACGGCAGTTGTCGAGAATGACCGGCTGCGCTTTGACAACCGCCAGACGACTATTGCGGCTGAGTACGACGAGTTGATGCTCATCGACGTGGAGGACCCGGAGGCGCTTGACCAGCTCTGGCAGCGGATACGCCGGCAGGATCCGCCGCTCGAAGATGTCGTGATCGACGTTGCCCGGGCGCTGGCCGCCTACAACCCGCAGAACAACATCCATGCCAAGACGCTCTACAGCGCCGTGAACCTGATCCGCCGCTGCCCGCCCGGCCCCATTTTCGCGCTTCTCGTCCTGTCCCCGGCCTTCGAGCACGTCGGCGGCCCCTACTGGCGGCTGGCAGGGCAGGGGGCTGAGGTCGAGGCGTGAGTCCCTGTTTCTGCTTTGATGTGCCCGAGGGAGGATGAGCATCTGTGCCTAGACCCGTTGCGAGACCGTCCAAACTGAGCCGGCCAACGATGGACACACGATTCCACATTGATTACGATTGGTGGGAGCAGACCGGCAAGGACATCCGCGTTGACATGCGGCAGATCTGTGCAGAGATCGGCGAGGAGGGGCTTGACGACGCCGACGACAGCATGATGGTGGACTGGGTCGACCCGCTCACCGCGGAGGTGCGGCAGGTAGACGGCATGATGTACGCCTTCCTCGTCCAGTGCAGCCGCAACCCTGAGTTTGTCAACGAGCGCATCCCGCTGACCGAGGCCGTGTTCCGCACGCTGCTGGCCTCCGGCAACCGCCCGATGACGCCCGTCGAGTTGGCGGAGCGCACGGGCCGCCCCGCCGAGATGATCCTGCGGACGCTCTCCGGGCCGCGTGTGTACAAGGGGCTGCGCCCGGTCGAAGATGAGGAGTAGCGGCGACCAGCCCACCGCCGGCTGAAACCTGCCTGCCCGCGCGTGCATCCAAATACCTGAACCTTCAGAACGCTGAGCTTGACGATAGCTTGGCGTTTTGCATGATACGGATGCATGAGCGCAAAGGAGACAGCAATGGCTGAGAGCGTTTCAGAACTGGCTTACGAGGTGGACCTGCGAGAGCCGTACGAGCAGGCGGTGGAGACCGTCACCACGGCGCTGAAGAGCGAGGGATTTGGCGTGCTGACGCGCATCGACGTGAAGGCGACGCTCAAAGAGAAGCTCGGCGCGGACTTCCGCCCGTACGTGATCCTCGGGGCGTGCAACCCGCCGCTCGCGCACCGCGCGCTGGAGGCGGAGCCGAGGATCGGCGCGCTGCTGCCGTGCAACGTCACCGTCGAGCAGGCGGGGGAGGGTGCGCGGGTCCGGCTGGTGAACCCGTTTGCGATGCTGGCCGTGGGCGACCTGGGCGAGAATGCCGAGGTGCGCGCGGTCGCGCTGGAAGCGAATGAGCGCCTGCAGCGGGTGGCGTCGGCGCTGCGTGGCGAGGCGTAGAGCGGCACGGTTTCTAACGCCGATTCGATGGCCGGATGCTTGACGGTCGGCGCGGCGTTGGCTAGAATGCAACGTGGCGGCGCGCCGGTGCGCCGCCAACCCGCCCCCGTAGCTCAAAGGATAGAGCAACGGTCTTCTAAACCGTAGGTTACAGGTTCGAGTCCTGTCGGGGGTGCTGAGAGGCCCGCCATTGCGGCGGGCTTTTTGTTTGGGGACCTAATCCTCAGGCGGCGCGGGCACGATGTGGCCGATTTCATCTACCTCGACTGTCTCGCCCCATGCCTCGAAGGCAGAGCGCCAGGTGTCGTCGTCAGGGAGCTTCGTGCCATCGGGCAGGGTTGCCCCTTGAAGAGTCCCGGCCTGCCGAAGCTGCTCAGGTGCGAGGCACAGCGCCCCGTGCAGGTCGGCGTGCGAAAGGTCCGCCCCCTGCAGGTTGGCAGCCCAGAGGCGCACCACTCGCAGGTTGGCGTGACGCAGGTTTGCCCCCTGCAGGTTCGCTTCAAGCAGGTCCACCCGGTGCAGGTTGGCTTCTTCGAAGTTCGCGCCCTGCAGGTTAGCGTTCTGGAGGCTCCCCTCTTGCAGATTGGCGTTCCTGAAGTCCGCCCCTTGCAGGTTGGAGCCTGTGAAGAACGCCCCCTGTAGGCTGGCTCCCCGGAACTCCGCCCCCTCTAGGTTAGCATTCCAGATGCTTGCCCCTTGCAGATCCGCACCGACGAGGTCTGCCCTCTGCAGGTTGGCGCCCAGAAGGCGCGCCCCCCGCAGCGACCCGTCTTCCAGCCAGCCACGCGCCCTGAGCTGGCGGGCCGCCTCGACAGCGAATGCATTGTCAGGGCTGCCCATCTGCACGATCCATTCCGCCTTCCGCTCCCGCTCGGCGCGGAGTTCGTTTGCCGTGTCGAGCAGGAGCACGGCCAGCCCCACGGCGACAAGCGCCGGGCTGATCGCTGTGTAGGAGCGCGCCAGCCCGGATGGGAGCATGACGCCCGGCAGCCCGATGGCAAGCAGGAGCAGGGCGATCAGGCGCGTGCCGGATGCGAAAAACCAGCGAAGCCGCTGGAGTATGCGTGATAGGAGATTCGATGGCCTGAGGAGTATTTTGCGGTCGGTGAGGTCGCTGAGGTCTAGGACGTCGGATCGAAATTCGGACATAGTGGGAACCTCTCACGCATAACGGGGATAAATCGGCCCTGTGAGGTTGTATGGTATGCGAAAAGCCGCACCGCGCAAGGCATCTCCCCCGCCGGGCTGAAAGCCTGCGCCCGTGTGGTATAATCTGCCTGATTAAACAAGACACCGCTCAGCAAAAACACCAGCACAGGACAAGGTCATCTCATGCGTATTCTGGCCGTAGACGTAGGCACCGGCACGCAGGACATCCTGCTGTTTGACACCGACCTCCAGCCGGAGAACTGCTTCAAGCTCGTCATGCCCTCGCCCACGATGATGGTCGCCCGCACCGTCACGGCGGCGACCCGGCGGGGTGGGGCGCCGCTGCTGCTCACCGGCGTGACGATGGGCGGCGGTCCGTCCGCGTGGGCGGTGCGGGATCACGCGGCGGCAGGGAACGAGGTTTTCGCCACGCCCGACGCCGCCCGCACCTTCGACGACAACCTCGATGCGGTGCGCGAGCTGGGCATTGAGGTGATCAGCGAGGATGAGGCGCGGGCGCTCCGCCGCACCCGCTCCGACCTGCTGCACCTGGAACTGCACGACTTCGACTACGGCATGATCGCGCGGGCGTTCGAGGGGTTCGGTGTGGACTTCCCGCCGGAGGGCGTGGCGGTCTCGGTGTTCGACCACGGCGCGGCCCCGCCGGATGTGTCCGACCGGCAGTTCCGCTTCGACTACCTCGACGAGCGCATCCGCGCGCACAACCGGCTCTCGGCGTTTGCGTTCCCGGCGGGCGAGGCACCGGAGATCATGACGCGGCTGCGGTCGGTCGAGGTGAGCGCCCGCGCTACCGGGCTGCCCGATGGCGTGCCGCTCATGGTGATGGACAGCGCCCCGGCGGCGGTGCTCGGCGCGACGCTCGACCCGCGCGTGGGCGAGCGGGACCAGGTGCTCGTGACGAACGTGGGCAACTTCCACACGCTGGCCTTCCGGCTGAGGCCGGACGGGATCGGCGGGGTGTTCGAGCACCACACCGGCTTTCTGGACGCGCCCAAGCTCGACCGGCTGATCGCGGCGCTGGCGGATGCCACGCTCACGCATGAGGATGTGTTCGGTGATATGGGGCACGGGGCGCTGGTCTACGAGCGCGAGCCGGTGCCGCTCGACTTCGTCGCGGTGACCGGGCCGCGCCGCAGCCTGATGCACCGCTCGTCGCTGCCGACGTATCTCGCCGTGCCCTACGGTGACATGATGATCGCCGGGTGCTTCGGGATGATACGTGCCTGGGCAGACGTGTTCCCCGGCGATGCTGAAGCGATCTACGAGAGTCTGAACGGGCGGGAGCAGGTCGCGCCCTGGGAGTTAATCTGATGCGGTATGGGGAGCATAACGATGGAGATGGAAGCCAGGCTGGGTGAAGGCTACCGCGCGGCGCGTGAGGGGGCGGCCTTCAGGCCGTTGCCGGATGCGGGGTATGTGCGGGTCGGCGGTGAGGACCGCACCGACTTCATGCAGCGGCAAACGACGAACGACGTGCGGCTGCTGGGGTCGGGCAAGGCGCTCGTCAACGTGCTCGCCTCGCCGACGGCGCGCATCCTGCACGCCTTCACCATGCTGCAGGAGCTGGAGCATCTCGCGCTCGTCACGGTGGCGGGCGGCGAGGCGCTGGCGGCTTACCTGCGCGGCAAGATCTTCTTCATGGATAAAGTGACGGTCGAGGACGCCAGCGCCGAGTTCTCGCAGTTCGATCTGGACGGCCCGCAGGCCGGCGACCTGCTGACACAGATCGGCCTTGAGCGCGCGCCGGGGGAGGGGGAGCGGGTTGATACTCGCGTCGGTGGTGCGCCGCTGACAGTGTTCGGGCGGAAGGGCCTTGCCGGGGTCGGCTACTGGCTGCTCGCACCCACCGGGCACGGCGCGGATGTTGAGCGGGCGCTGCTCGACGCGGGCGCGGTACTGCTCGGTGAAGAGGCGTATGATGTGCTGCGCGTCGAGGCGGGGCTGCCCGCACCCGGCGCGGAACTGACCGAGGACTTCACGCCGCTGGAGACGGGGCTTGCGTACACCGTCTCGACGAGCAAGGGCTGTTACACCGGGCAGGAAGTGCTCGCCCGGCAGATCAACTACGACAAGGTGAGCCGGCAGCTTGTGGGCCTGCGGCTGAAGGAGCCTGCCCCGGCGGGGAGCGCGGTCCGCGCCGAGGGCCGCCCGGCGGGGACGGTCACGTCGGTGGTGCTCTCGCCGGAGCACGGCTGGATCGCGCTGGCGGTTGTCAGGCGGCCTCACCACGAGCCGGGCAGCGAGGTCGCCGTGCAGACCGCGAGCGGTGAGGTCGGGGCGACGGTCAGCGCGCTGCCCTTCAGCACGGCATAAACAGCCAAGGAGAAGCAAAAACGGCTGCCCCCGTGAGCAGCCGTTTTTTTATTATAGTCCAGCCTTTGGCCCTAGTAGACCAGCAGCGATGCGATGATCAGCACGACAAACGGGATCGGGACGAGGAAGATGTACGTGAACCACTTGCTGTCCGTCTTCAAGTGCATGTAGAACATCGCCACGAGCACGATCTTGGCGCTGGCGAGCGCCGCCAGGATCGGTATCTGCGGGATGTTGAGGAAGGTCACGCCGACCTCGGCGAGAGTCAGCGCGGCCAGCGCCAGGAAGACGAGGAAGTAGTTTGGCCGTTTGTGTTCCTCGACGTGTGCCTGCACTTTCTCCTCGGTATGTTCCATGCTATCTCTCTCCTCCTGGCGTCAGATCAGGTAGATGATCGTGAAGAGGATAATCCACACGATATCTACGAAGTGCCAGTACAGACCAAACAGCTCGATGCCCAGGTTGTTCTCCCGCGTGAAGTCACCCCGGAAGGCTTTGAGCAGGGCAAACAGGAGCCACAGCAGCCCGATGATGACGTGCATCCCGTGGAAGCCGGTCAGCACGAAGAAGGCTGTACCGAAGGTGTCGGACGACGGCGTGACCCCGTGCTGGAACAACTCGGACCACTCGATGCCCTGGATGCCGATGAACACGGAACCGAGCGCCAGCGTCGCCAGCAGGAACAGGATGAAGCGGCCTTCGCGCCCATCCTGCACGGACTCCAGTGCCATCACCACCGTAAAGCTGCTGACGATCAGGATAAAGGTGTTGACCGCCGCCAACGGTACGTTGAGCGCCTCCCCGGGGATGTCCATCATCCCGCGTACGCGGAAGCTCACGAAGGTGGCGATCAGCGCGGTAAAGAACATGACCTCGGACGCGAGGAAGATCCACATGCCGAGCTTGTTCATCGCCAGGCCCATCGACGGTGCGGCTTCAACCACACCCTCGGCGGTGACCATGCGCGTGATGGGCGACGTCGCCAGGCGCGGCCCACCGCCGCCCCCGCTGCGCGCTTTACGACGCTCCGTGGCGGGTGCGGCGGCTCGCTGAGCTGCCTGGGCACGGGCCTGCCGCACCTGCCGGTCGAGGAACCACATCACCAGGCCGATGGTGGCCCCCATGCCGAGAATCAACAGCAGCGGCAGCCCGATGATGAGTGAGAAAACCGTAGTCGGATCGAGTTCTATCACGGTGACCTCCTGCTAACTCCTCTGAATAATCCCCGGAGTCATCCGACCCGGCTATTTGCCAAATGCCCACATGCCGATGCCGGTTGCGAGCAGCAGAATTCCGAGGAACAGCAGGACGGGCGACAGGACACCGGTCAGAGTGAACGTCATGCCCGCCGCGACGATGAGCGGTGCGATGCTCGGCTCAGGCAGGTGAATCTCGATAGGTTCTTCGGCGTTCTCGACGATTGGGTCGTTCATCCTTCTCCCCTGTCCGTGCTAGCGATCAATGGTGCCCGTTGCCGGGCTGGTGATGTCAGTCCGCATGGCCCTGTGCCTCGCGGAGCTTCTGGCGAGCATCCCACAGCGGGCGGTCGCTCGTGACTTCAGGGATGCGCGCAAAGTTGTAGACCGGCGGCGGCGAGGTCGTTGCCCACTCCAGCGTGTTCGCCTCCCAGGGGTCGTCCCCGGCCACTTCCTTGCGGCGGAAGGCAAGGAACACGTTGAACAGGAAGAACATCACCCCGAGCGCGATCAGGAACGCGCCGATGGTCGAGGCTATGTTGTACTCCGTCCAGCCACGCGATGCCGGGTAGTCGAAGTAGCGGCGCGGCATGCCAAGCAGCCCGAGGATGTGCATCGGGAAGAAGGTGAGGTTGAAGCCCAGGAACAGCGTCCAGAAGGTCAGCTTGCCCCACTTCTCGCTGAGCATGTAGCCTGTGACCTTCGGGAACCAGTAGTGGATCCCGCTGAAGACGCCGAACACCATGCCGCCGAACAGCACGTAGTGCAGGTGCGCGACGACCCAGTAGGTGTCGTGAACCTGGCGGTCAATCGGCAGGATGGCCTGGAACACGCCGCTGATGCCGCCGATGACGAACATGCTGATGAAGCCGATGGCAAACATCATCGCCGTCGTGAAGCGCAGCGAACCGCCGATCATGGTGAAGATCCAGTTGAAGATCTTCACTCCGGTCGGGACCGCGATAGTCATCGTCGACAGGATGAAGAACGCCTCCAGTAGAGGGGGCAGGCCGGTTGTGAACATGTGGTGAGCCCACGTCGCGAAGCCGAGCACGCCGATGGCGATGGTCGACCAGGTGATGGCGTTGTAGCCGAAGATCGGCTTGCGCGAGAAGACCGGCAGCACCTCGGAGATGACACCCATTGCGGGCAGGATCATGATGTACACCGCCGGGTGCGAGTAGAACCAGAACAGATGCTGCCACAGCACCGGGTCACCTTCCCCGGCGACGAAGAAGGACGTGCCGAGGTTGCGGTCGGCAAGTTGCATTGCCAGCCCGCCGGACAGCATGGGCGTGGCGATCAGGATCATGAACGCGGTAATCAGCACCGACCAGGTGAACAGGGGCATCTTGAACAGCGTCATACCCGGTGCGCGCATGTTCAGGATCGTGGTGATGAAGTTCACCGCGCCCATCGTTGAGGACGCGCCGGTTATGATGATGCTGATCGCCCACAGGTCGACGCCCGCATAGGGCGAGTACTCAGCGTTAGTCAGCGGTGGGTAGCCCGTCCAGCCGATGGCGGGCGCGCCCTCCGGCACGAACCAGCTTGCATATAGCACCAGACCGCCGAACAGCAGCAGCCAGTAGCTAAGCGCATTCAGCCGTGGGAAGGCCATGTCGCGCGCACCAATCTGCAGGGGGATGATGTAGTTACCCACCCCCACCAGCACCGGGATCGCGAACAGGAAGATCATGGTCGTGCCGTGCATACCGAACAGGCGGTTGTACGCCTGGGCGGACACGAACTGCTGGCCCGGCAGGGCAAGCTCGGCGCGAATGAGCAGCGCCAGTATGCCGCCGATCGCGAAGAACGCGATCCCCGTGACCAGGTACATGATCCCGATGCGCTTGTGGTCGACGGTCGTCAACCACGAAATCAAACCGCGCGGCTCGGCCTCATGGCCGACATCCGGATAAGGAGGTGCGGTTGTTGTCATGATAACGCCTCGCTTTCCGCTCTCTCGTTCCTTTTACAGGGGTCCTTGACTTCATTCTATAGCCGTACGGAAGCCGATTCTACCCCCCTCGGCTCCCGTACAGACTGGTGCTACAAGGTTTACTGCTCCATCAAGTACGCAAGCAGGTCAGCCAGGCCCTCGGCGTCGAGCCGTTCACCGTAGTTCTGAGGCATGACGCAGGTGAAGCCTTCGACCAGATACTCGCAGGGCAGCAGGATGGACTCGCGCAGATAGGTGATGGCGTCGTACCCCTCGATCCGCTCCTCGGCAGTCTCGCTGATGTTCTGGAGCGACGGGCCGACGAGCTGCGTGCCGTCAAGCGTGTGGCACGCGTTGCAGCCAAGCTCCTGCGCGAAAAGCTGCTCGCCTCGTGCCGGGTCGCCCTCGGGCAGCGGCTGCTCCATGTCGTCACCAATAGGCTGGAACTGCATGGCCAGTTCGACCTGCTCGTTCATCCACGCCTGGAACTCGGCTTCGGGCACGGCGACCACATCGAACAGCATATCATAGTGCGACAGGCCGCAGTACTCCGCGCACTGCCCCGCGTACGTGCCCTCCTCCGCCGCGAACCACACCATGTGCCGCTGGCCGGGGATGGCGTCGATCTTGCCGGCAAGCTCCGCCACCCAGAAACTGTGGATCACGTCCGCCGAGGTGACCTCGAAGATGATCGGCCTGTTCGCCGGGATGACCAGGTCGCCCTCACGGCTGTTGATCGTGACCTCGGTTTCGGGGTAGGAGAACTCCCAGAACCACTGGTAGCCCGTCACCTCGACGACCATGGAGTCGGCAGGTGGGTTGCGGTCGTTCCGCAGCACCGGCAGCGTCAAGGCGAACAGCACAACGAGAATCAGCGCCGGGATGATCGTCCACACGATTTCCAGCCGCGTATTCCCGTGAATCTGCTCGGGCATGTCGTCGGGGTACTTCTGCCGGTAGCGGATAATCGCGTAGAGCAGCAGTGCCTCGACGATGATGAAGATGACCGCCGCGATGCCAGAGACAACCCAGAACAGGTTTGCCGTGGCGGCGGCGTTGCGCGAACCGGGTGCGAGAGGGGAGGGAGACTGTGCCAGTACGCGTAGGGGGACAACCAGGGCGAGTGTGACAATGGCAGCACTCGCAAGCGTAAGACGCTTCAGCTTCTGTAACGTTGCGTGATGCCTCATTCTAGATGACCCTGACCCAAATTGGCAGAATATGTGTCAAATGTCACTATTACACTTGTTAAGTATATCCGATCTGGCCTTTTGTACAAGCCAAATCGGACCGTATTCATGAGAATTGTACGAATTTAGACCTTTTTAGGCAAGGTTTTTTCACCAGATTGCATCGGGGAACGTATTGACACCCGCGTGCTTGCCGATTCGCTTGTACATGCGGATGTCGCCGAAGGGTTCACCGAGGATACCGTCGTGGATGGCCCACGAACGACCGCGAATGCTGCGCCAGGCATCCGGCTGGCGGAAGGGGGTCGAGCCGTCGAAACGGTCGAAGAACTCGCCCCCGGGGCGCAGCACTCTGTCGATCCACTCCAGCCGCTGGCGCCCCTGGAAGTAGGCGAAGCCGTACCGCTCGTAGATGATGGCGTTGTGGTACGTCAGCGGCTCAATAATTACCATGTCATGCCCGGCGCGCGCGAGGAAGCGCTCGAAGGTGGGCACGGCCTGCCCGGAGAGGCGCAACCCGCGACGCACCTGTCCGGGTGAGAGCCCGGCTTCCATCGCGCGGATCTCCTCGGGGATATTGCGACGCAGCGTGCCGAAGCGGGTCGGCAACCCGTTTTCGTCCACATCGGTGTTGAACCGGGGGGCGTACGGGTCGTTGATCACCAGCAGGAGCAGGGCGATCTGGAAGTTGAGCGTATCCGCCATGTGCAGGTAGAGCACAGGGTCGGGCGCGTTCGGCTCGTGGTACAGGATGATCTTCACCGAGCGGGTGTGCGCCGGAGCTTTGATCTGGAGGAGTTTCTCGTCGTCCGGGTGCACACCGAATCGTTCAAGCAGGTTGCCGGGGATCAGCGAGCGGTAGATGGCACGCTTAAGCTCGGCATCCAGGTTATTGATCCCGCGAATGGAGCGGGGCCACTCAATCGCATCCAGGTCAATGTCAGGCATCTATTGCTCTCGCCGGCGCTCGCTCATGGCGCGGCGCATCCGTCGCTCGGCGTCGCGCTCGGCGATCGCCTGCCGCTTGTCGTAGAGCTTCTTGCCCCTGGCAAGCCCGATCAGCAGCTTGGCGCGCCCGCGCCGCAGGTACAGTTCAAGCGGGATGATGGTATAGCCCTTTGCCTGCGCAGCGGCAGCCCAGTTCTCGATCTCGCGCCGGTGCATCAGCAGTTTGCGGGGGCGTAGCGGGTCGTGGTTGTCGCGGTGAGCCGGGTCGTACTGCGCGATGTGCATGTTCACGACCCACATTTCTCCGTCGCGCTCCTGCACAAACGCTTCCTGAATGCTGGCGTGACCGGCGCGGATCGACTTGATCTCCGTGCCGGTTAGCACCATACCGGCTTCCAGCGTTTCTTCGATGTGGTACTCGTGGCGTGCTTTCCGGTTCCGGGTGATGACCTTGACGTTGTCAGTTGTCATTCCTCAACAACTCGCTCTTCTTGCAGATATTCAATCGCGCGCTCAAGCTGGATGTCCCCTGCGCCCTCATCAAGCGAGTTCTCGTCCGTTTCCACGACGATGTCAGGCTCCACGCCATTCTCGCTGATCGACGCGTTGTTGGGCGTGAACCACTCGGCGTAGGTTACGCGGAGTTGCCCGTTGTCGGAGAGGTTGTAGATAAGCTGCACCGAGCCCTTGCCGAAGGTCGTCTCTCCGATCAGGATGCCGCGCCCGTTGTCCTGAATAGCGGCGGCGACGATCTCGGCGGCGCTGGCGCTGTTCTGGTTGACCAGCACAACGAGTGGTACTTCCTCCGCCAGGTCGCCGCTGCTGACGCGGAACTCCTCGACCTCACCCGTTACCGTCCGCTCGGTGAGCACGAGCGAGCGCGGCAGGAACAGGTCGGCGACGCTCACCGCCTGATCGAGGAAGCCGCCGGGGTTGTCGCGCAGGTCGAGGATGATGGCCTGTGCGCCCTGGTCGAGCAGGTCCTCAACCGCTTCGGTTAGCCGGTCGGTGGCAATCGCGTTGAACTGGTACAGCGAGACGTACCCGATATCGTCCTCAAGCATCTCGGCTTCGACGGTGGGGATCTGGAGCCGCGCGCGCTTGACCGTCACCTCGATCAGCTCATCCTCACCCTCGCGCAGCACGGTCAGATCAACTTCTGTGCCCGCCTTGCCGCGGATCATCACCAGCGCCTCGTTGAGGATCTTGTCGGTGATATCAACGCCGTCCACCTCGACGATCACATCACCGGCCCTGATGCCGGCCTGTTCCGCCGGGCCGTCCTCGAACACGCGCACAATGAACACGCCACCCTCGGGGGCTTCCTGAACAAAGGCCCCGATGCCCTCGAACTCGCCGGTGTTGTCCTCGCGCAGGATGTCGGCGATGGACGGCGGTATGTAGGCGGTGTAGGGGTCGCCAAGCGAGTTGACCAGCCCCGTGATCGCGCCCTGAATCCGCTCCTCTTCATCGGGCAACTCGCCGAAGTACTGGCGCTCCAGCGTGTTCCACACCTCCCAGAAGACAGCCATATCGACGTCTTCGGGCTGCTCCTGCCGGGTCTGTGCGCCGAGTTCGGAGAGGTCTGGCCCCTCGGTTGCTGCAGCCGCAAGCCCAATATTGCCGAGCTGCGCTCCGGTGAGGAAGCCTGCGGTAAAGACCACTGCCGTGAAGGTTAACCCTAAAAGGGCGGCAAGCGCCCACCGGAACAGGCGAGTCCTGTGTGCCTGCTCATCCGCTCGTTCCATCATCTGAATCCCCAATCTAGCGCTTCGGTCTGCGATTGTGCGCCCGACCCGTCCAAACTCAACGTGCTCCATCACTTACTTCCGCCACGGCTAACTCGGAGTTCAAGTATTCGAGGGCGGCGCTCAGGGCGGCCTGCCCGTCCTCGTCAGATTCAACCGGGATGTCCGGCGTCAGGCCCTGATCCTGCAGGCGGTGGCGGTTCGGTGTGTACCACTCGGCGGTGGTGACGTGCAGCGACGAGCTGTCGCTGAGCGTCAGGATAAGCTGCACCGAGCCCTTACCAAATGTCTGCTCACCGACCAGCACCGCCCGCTCCCGATCCTGAAGCGCCCCGGCGACGATCTCGGATGCGCTTGCCGTGCCGCGATTGACGAGCACGACCAGCGGCTCCTCGGTCGCGGCGCCGCCCCGGCTGGCGCTGAAGGTTCGCTCCTCCCCGCCCTGGCGCGTTTCGTACAGCACAACGCCGCCATCCAGGAACTCGCTTACCACGTCGACTGCCGCGTTGACAAGCCCGCCGCCATTGTGCCGGAGATCGAGCACATAGGCCTCGACACCCTGCCGCCGGAGGTCGCTGATAGCCTCGCGCATTTCGCTGGCGGTGCGGTTGGTAAAGCGGGTGATCTGAATGTACCCGACGCGGGGGTCCTCTTCCAGCACCCGCGCAAACACCGACGGTAGCAGGACTTCAGCGCGAACGATCTCGACGGTGAACACCTCCTCACCGCGCTGAAGCGTCAACTCGACCGGCTCGCCGACGGGGCCGCGTATCGCGGCAAGCAGGCCGTTCATATCTATCGAACTGGCGTGGACCTCGGTTCCATCCACGGCCAGGATAATATCGCCGGCTTTAAGGCCGGCTGCCTCCGCGGGGTTGTCGGCGTAGACCTGTGCGATCACGTAGCGCCCCTGCTCGTCCACACCAATCTCCGCGCCGACCCCGCCGAAGCTGCCGTCAAGGTTGTTCTTGTCCAGCTCGGCGGTTTGCGGCTCGGCGAAGTAGGTGTACGGGTCGTTCAGCGCAGCGACCATGCCAGCAGCAGCCCCGTATACGAGCTTCTCCTGCGGGGGGAGGTCGTACAGAAAGTGCCTCTCCAGCAGGGCCTCGGCTTCCTGCAACAGGCTGTAGTCGGTGGTGGCGGTGGGGCGGCTGAACCTCGCATGGTAGAGGTAGCCGGCGATGAACGCCCCGCCAAGCAGGATGCCGGCGATGAGTCCCTGAAGCACCGAGCGGCCAAACAGCCGCCAGGCTGTGTGTTTTTCATATGTTGACATTAGATTTCTCGATTGCTCGTTCCAGTAATCCTGCTATCCTCAAGGTAACATGCCTTGCCCCGGCGGGCGCAGGTTCCCGGTGAACGCTTTCAGTGAAGTACAAAGCTGAGCAGCACGCTCAGCTTGACATCCTGGGCAGATTTTAGCATACGGGTAGGTGGGTAGCTACAGCGCGGACCGAACCCCAAACCAACAAAGGTCATTGTGTCCAGCGGGGAGTGCTTGTATAATGCCAATGTTAACCCGACATCTTGTCGCCCGTCCTCTGTGCGAGGTCGGCTGTGTCATCATGTGCAGGAGGCTTCCTCAAAAATGGAGATCACCGTAAAGCAGATGAACCGGGTTGCCTTGATCCTGGTCGAGGGGCGTGTGGACAGCAGCACAGCGCCCGAACTTGGCCGAGCCCTTGACGAGCGGCTGGATAGCGGCAACCGGAACATCGTCGTGGACCTCAACCAGGTAGACTACATGAGCAGCGCCGGCCTGCGGGAACTGGTCGCGGCATTGAAGCGGGCGAAGACGTCCGGTGGTGATGTCCGGTTGAGCGCGCCCTCCGAGCGCGTGGCCGAGGTGTTAGAGCTGGCAGGTCTCGACTCGATCTTCCAAATCTACGATAATCAGGTTGATGCGGTCGGCAGCTTCTAGCCCTCGCTGGCCTTTGCATACGCTGAGGCAACCCCCCATGCCAGATGTGCGCCACCTGACTGTCGGTGGTCGGTATGCCAATATACCAACCATCACCAACTTCGTCGGCGAAGCGGCGGCTGCCGCAGGGCTGAAGGAATCTGAAATTTTCCACTGCCAGATGGCTGTCGACGAAGCCTGTACCAACATCATCGAGCACGCATACGGCGGCGAGAACATCGGCACGATACAGGTCACCTGCATTGTCGAGCCAGGACTGTGTAAGATCATAGTAGTGGACGAGGGCAAGCAGTTTGACCCGACGAGCGTGCCGGAGCCAAAACTCGACGCCAAGCTGGAGGATATCCGCCCTGGCGGAATCGGGCTCCACCTGATGCGGCAGTTTATGGACGAGGTGCGCTTCGAGTTCGAAGAGGGGCGGAACACGCTGACGATGATCAAGCGTGGTGAAGTCGTCCCCAACTCTGCCAGGGAAGGCGACATACTGGTCAAGGAGACGCGTCCCGGCGTGTGGTCGGTGATACCTCATGGCCGGTTGGACGCGGCGGCCTCTCCGGCTTTAGATAATGTGCTGGCCGAGCTGTTTGAGCGGGGGCACGACCGGCTGGTGGTCGATATGACGGCAGTCAGCTACATCTCAAGCCGGGGGCTTAAATCGCTGGTTTCGGCCTGGCGAAAGGCACGCGAGCGCGGTGGGGACGTGCTCCTGTGCTCGTTGCCGTCGCATGTATACAAGGTCTTTGAGACGGTCGGCTTTACGCGCGTCTTTACGATTTACCCAGACTGCGATGCGGCGCTTGCGGACGCGGATTCCAGGGGCGCCTAGTGTAAGAGGGTCCCGCCGGACCCGGTCCGCCTATGAGGTTAGGGAGGAATCAGCGTGCAACAAGGTCCCTTCTGGGGGCACCTGTCACTGGTGCCGCTTGTCGCCAGTGGCGTGCTCGCCATTCTACTACTATTGTCAGCTATGATGCTCCGAAAGCGTACCCTTCGACTTCGCTTGCCTGCCCGTTTTGAAAGTATCCGCTGGCTGAGCTCAGTAGTTGACGAGCTAGCCCGCGAAGCGAGGATGAGCGAGGAGGCCATCTTCCAGTGCCGTCTGGCGATCGACGAGGCGCTGGCCAACATCATCAACCACTCGTATCGTCGCGACCCCTCCGGCGAGATTGAGGCGTTCATCCAGGCTGACAGCGCCGGTTTTCGCATCCACCTGACCGACTACGGCGAACCGTACGACCCGACCAGTGTGAATGTACCGGCGATGACTCGCTCCATCGACGAGGTGAAGCCGGGTGGGCTCGGGCTGCACCTGATGCGGAGCGTCATGGATAAGGTGGAATACACACCTGGGCCTCGCGGTAACCGGCTGGTGATGGTCAAGCACTGCCGCAACGGGCAGGCTGCAACGAGCTAACCCGAATCACTGCGTGAGGTCTTCCAGGCATTACTATGCCACCATTTCTCGCCGGACTCCTCAGCGCCGCCTTGCTGGCTGGCGCTATCCTGTTGTGGGTGCTGATCCGCCGGCTGCGGGCGAGGCAGGCCGTAGATGAACTGACCTCGCTCAACGTCATGGGGCTAGAACTGCTCCGTGCGAAGTTAAACGTGGATGACCTCGTTGAGCTGGTTTACCAGCAGGCGGGGCAGATCGTCCCCACTGACAACTTCCAGCTTGGGCTGTTCGACCACGATGCCTACGTCGTCAAGGTGTGGGTGCGGCGCGGGGAGCGCCAGGAGCCAACCGTCTTCCCCGTAGGCGGGCGGCAGGGTATCCCCGGTCTGCTGCGCGAGACCGCGCAGCCGCTGCTCATCCACAACCTCGATACTCACAACCTTGATGCCGAGCGCGACCGGCTGCCCGCACCGGGCGATACGCCGCTGCAAGACAGCTTCAAGTCCGGACTGTTCGTGCCGCTGATCGCCGGTACGTCGGTCATCGGCCTGATCGTGGTGACGAGCGAGCAGCCCTCCCGCTTCGACGAAGAGCAGCTCCATCGGCTGACCGCGCTGGCGAACCTCGCGGCGGCGGCCATCCGCAATGCCCAGCTTTACGAGAGCGCACGGCACCGCGCCGAGCAGCTTAACCTGATCGCGCAGGTGAGCGCGCAGGTGTCGTCCGTCCAGCCGCTGCGCGACCTGTTCGAGCAGTTCGTTACGCTGACCAAAGAGACGTTCGGTTACTACTACGTCGGCATCTTTGTGCTGGATGGCAACCGCCTGGTCGTCGGCGCGACGACGGACCCCGACCTGGATGAGCTTGTCATCGAGCCCGGGGAGGGCATGGTCGGCTGGGCGGCGCAGCAGGGCGAGCCGGCGCTCGCTGGCAACGTCGAGAAGGACCCGCGCTACCGTCAGGTGGGCGTGCTGCCGCAGACGCGGAGCGAGGTCGCCATCCCGCTCAAGGCGGAGGGCCGGGTGCTCGGCGTGCTCGACGTGCAGAGCGACCAGGTAGACGCCTTCAAGCGTGAGGACGTTCTGCTACTTGAGACGCTCGCCAGCCAGATCGCGATTGCCATTGAGCAGGCCGAGACGTATGAGACGGAGCGGCGGCTCAGCCAGCGCCTTGAGACGCTGGTGCAGGTCAATCAGGCGGTTGCATCCATCCTTGACCTTGACGACCTCCTTGAGCGCCTGGTCGAACTGATCAGCGAGGCCTTTGGCTTTGAGCGGGTGCACATCTTCATCCGGGTGGGGGATGTCCTTGTGTTCCGCGCCGGGGTCGGCCCGTACAGCGTGCGCTGGCTGATCAACGAGCTGTCTTACGGGATCGAGGAGCACGGCCTGATCCCCAAGGTAGCGCGCACCGGGAAGCCTCTCATCATCGGCGATGTACGCGAGTCGGAAGATTACCGTGTCCGTGCCGGGCTAGAGGACACCCGCTCGGAGATGGCCATTCCCATCCAGATGGCCGGTCGGGTCATGGGCGTGCTTGACGTGCAGAGCGACCAGCCCGACGCGTTCTCGGACGAGGAATGCATGCTGATGCAGTCGCTGGCGGACTCGGCGGCGGTTGCCATTCGCAATGCGGCGCTGTACGCCAACGAGCGCAGGCGGCGCAACCTCGCCGACACGCTGCGTGAGGTGAGCGCAACGCTGGCCTCGGAGCTTGACACGGACGGCGTGATCGCCGAGGTGCTGGAGGGCCTGCGCCGGGTGACCATGCTCAACACGGCGGCGGTGTGGCTGTTCGATGAGAATGCTGACATGGTCACGATCTATGCGACGCACGGCCCGGACCTTGAAGGCTACGTCGGGTATCGCGTGCCGCTCGACGAGTTTGCAGCCGAGGCTGAGGAGGCTGAGAGCGCCATCCGGCGCATCCAGCAGGCTCTGCTCGGGCTGGCTGAGGACCAGCCGCTGATCACCGTGCCGCTTGCCGTTGGTGGGCGGCTGATCGGCTACCTCGTCGCCGAGCCACGATACGCGTGGCTCCAGACGACGGATGACATTGAGATTATCTCCGCCTTTGCCAGCCAGGCGGCGATTGCCATCAGCAACGCGCGGCTGTACGCCGCACAGCAGGTCGAGGCGTATGTGACAACGGTGCTCCTCCAGGTTGCGGAGGCGGTCAACGCGCAGGCGGAGGAGGGCGCCGCGCTGGAGACGATTGCCCGGTTGACCGCGCTACTGGCAGGCGTCAGCCGCTGTCTGATCCTCCGCTGGGAGCCTGAGGAGAAGGCGTACTACCTTGCGGCGCAGTACGGCATTGCGCGGGATCGCTTCGCTGCCAGCGTAGACGCGCCGCTGCCGGCGGAGCGCTATCCCCTGCTTGACCTGCTCAGCGTGACGGATCAGCCGCTTGGCGCAGGGCAGGGCTACCAGCTCCCCGTGCCGGAGCCTATCGCCGCGCTGCTGCCCTCTCCGGCGGTGATGTGCTTCCCACTCGTGGCGAAGAGCGGTATGGCGGGCCTGCTCATTGTGGACGACCCGCGCAAGAGCAACAACCCCCGCCTGATGAACATTCTGGCTGGCATCGCGCACCAGACGGCGACAGTCCTCGAAACCGCGCGCCTGCAGACGAGTGTGACGGAGCGGCGCCGCCTGGAGCAGGAGTTGGAAGTCGCGCGGAGCATTCAGGCCAGCTTCATACCGGACACCGCACCGGAGGTTCCCGGCTGGGAGGTTGCGGCGGTGTGGCGTGCTGCGCGGCAGGTCAGCGGCGACTTCTACGACTTCGTGCCGCTGCCCGACGGGCTGTGGGGGCTGGTCATTGCGGATGTTGCGGACAAGGGCACGCCGGCGGCGCTCTTTATGGCTGTCTGCCGCACGCTGCTGCGCGCTGCCGCCGTCAGTCAGCGCTCGCCCGCGCGCACGCTGATGCAGGTCAACGACCTGCTGCTGAGCGACGCCGGGACCGACCTGTTTGTGACGATGTTCTACGCCGTGTGGGACCCACAGACCGCCACTGTCACCTATGCGAGCGGCGGGCACAACCCGCCCCTGCTGGTGCGGGCGAGTGGTGAGATCGTTGAGCTTGACAGCCGGGGCATTGCACTGGGGGTGATCCGCGACATCGAGCTGGATGAGTACAGCGTCACGCTGGGGCCTGGCGATATGCTCGTCGCGTACACCGACGGGGTCACCGAGGCGATGAAGAACAACTACGTTCAGTGGGGGGTGGAGCGCTTCCGTGAGGCGCTGGCCAGAGCACCACACGGCGCGGACGCGACAATCCAGCATGTGCTGCACGAGATTGACCAGTTTGTGTCGGGCGCGCACCAGAGCGACGACCTCACGATGTGGGTGCTGCGCCGCAAGAACGAGGCAGAGTAGGGCGTTGTCATAACTGCCAGCTTGCCGGATCAAAAACGGGGGCCACACGGCCCCCGTTTGATTTCCTACCAACCAACGGCAGGCTAGCTGCCGTCCTCCGCCTCGCCGGTATCCTCGGGCGTCTGGGTGCCCTCGAATTCGGCGGCGTTGGGGTTGGCCTCGTCCACCACGTCCATCAGATCGGCGTAGCCCTGGCGGGGTACGTTGATCATGTCCGGGTTGAAGTAGTTGAACGTCGCAATAGACATCCCTTCCATCAGCGGGAAGGCAGTCGTCGCGAGCCAGGCGACGTCATCCCACAGGAACATCACCATGATGTAGTCGCCGCCGGGGCTGAACACGATACCCGCATCGGAGATCGTGTCGGTGGTGTAGCCATGCTTATGTGCGACTTCCACATCCGCCGGGACGCCTGCCATGATCAGCTTGCCGTACTCGTTATCGGACATCACGTCCAGCATGATCTGGCACTCTTCCTGGGTGATCTCGCCGGGGTAGGCTGCAATGAGCCCGCCACCGCCGTAGGTCGCGCACTGGTAGATCATGTCGAGCATCATGGTTGCGTCCTCGGCGGTCGTCTGCATGTACGGGTCCGGCAGGGTGTTGACGCAGGCCCCGCTCTGAGCCGCCTCGCGGGCGGGTGTGCTGTAATACTCAGGCGGATCCTCGTCATCGTAAGGCGAGACCATGAAGGTGTTGACCAGCCCCAGCTTGCGCATGGAGTTGTTAAAGACCTGCGTGCCCGCGCGCATATTGCCGCCGCCGATGTCCCGCAGCATGAAGTTCGCGTTGAGGTTGCTGGATTCCGTCAGCGTGGCGACGATCACGTCCATCTCATAGGGGTAGATGTCGACCAGCCAGCGGAAATACTCCATCGTGAGCGGGATCTTCATCGTGCTCAGGCCCGCATAGGCGATGTCGCACTCCAGGTAGTTAGGCTCGCCCTGGGACAGATCAACGTCGAGACGCATTTCCTCGCCCGTCGACAGGTCCACCACGTAGACGGAGGCCACCCCCCTGAACTCCTCGCTGCGCAGGTACTCAACGAGCAGATTTTTCAACGTATCGAGGCCCGGTCGCTCGACCTCCGTCTCATTCGTCTTGAACTCGACGGTCCGGTCGACCGGCTTCATCAGCGCCTCGCGGAGCGATTCGACCGCGGCCTCCTGGTCGAGGGTGTAACCGGCCTGCCCGCTAATGAAGGAGAGCGTGTCGAGGCGCGCCCCCGCCGCCGAGGCCGGGTTGTCATAGCGTGCGGCGACGTCCGCCACCCAGTTCCTCAGCAACTCCTCCGAGTACGAAGCATCCAGTTCCACGTGCTTGGCTTCGGGAGGACGGCGCCACAGATAGTCCCAGAAGCCGGACCAGAAGGTGTCGTCGGTGCTGGCGCGGGCCAGCATGGCCTCGGAGTTCACCTGAAAGCCGACCGCGCTGGGGCTCAGGCGGATTTCCTGATCCAGAAAGCGGATGGAGATATCCGAGCCGTAGACCTGCTCAAGGTAAGCCTTTGCCTCCTCACGAGACAGGCCACTGACCGGCACGCCGCCCAGCACCAGCCCCTGCGGAAGCTGCTGGCGCTCCCGGCTGTAGCCGCTAAGTTCGCGCACGAACAAAATCGTCGCGCCCAGGATGAGCACGAGCCCGAGCACTTCGAGCACCGGAAATCCGCCGCGACGCTGGGCGGATGGTGAATTGATCATAGGCTCTTTCCCTCACTCACGCGCTGGTTGCAGGCTGCCCGCACCGCCGCACGGTGAAACGGTGGCATGGGGGGCAGTGCATTAAGAGGCGTCCAGCGATACTCCAGAAGTTCTGAGCTGAGGCGCTGCACCTCGTTCTCGGCGCGGCAGCGGTACGCAATGTCGAGATGGGCTTTGTATCTGCCCCGGTCTATGAGGATGGGCTCCAGTACGGCGACGCGCAGGCCCAACTCCTCGTAAAGCTCGCGTTTGAGCGCCTCATCGGGCAGTTCATGGCGCTCCATCCAGCCGCCGGGCAGGCCCCACCGATCCGGCGCGTGGAAGACATGCTCGACGAGCAGCACTTCACCCTGCTCGTTCAGCACAACGCCTACCACGCCAGCCGTGAAGCGAGCGCGCGTCCAGCGAAGGAGCCTGAGCCCCATTGACACCATCCACGGCGCCCGCTGGAGCACGTCGGACAGCCTGCGTTTCAGGCTACTGCTGCGACCGTTACGACCCATTGCCACCGCGCTACTATGCCAGCACTGTACAGAAACTGACCACCGTGCGAGCAGGTGGTCAGCAGAACTATACCAACTTGTGCCCCGGCCTGCCAACATCGTCTGCGCCGCTACTCGCCGAAGGAAAAGACGCCAAGCTCGCCGTCCATCACCTTGATCGGTGGTGACTGTGGCTGTTCCGTGTCGACGAGGTAGACGATATTGCGGTTCGTCTGGTGTTCGTAGTCGGCGTAGACGATGTAGCGGCTGTCCGGCGACCATACACTGTGGCTCCGCTCGTACTGCGCGAAGTACTTGAACATGTACCACTGGCTCGCTGTGGGCAGGAAGCGGGCGAGCATCACCGCCTCGCCGGTTTCGACGTCAATGACCGACCACTGGAATTCGAAGTCGAGCGGGTTTTTACCCTGGCGGGCGAGGCGTGCACGCACGGAAGCCGAACCCGCCATCGGCATGGGTTCGAGCGCGGGCACGAGCGAGACGACCGCGATCTTTGTGCCGTCCGGCGACCAGAAGAAGGCGACGACATCCTCAACCGCATCCAGCACGCGCCGGCCTGTGCCATCCGCCTCAACGACAATGACGGGCGCGAGCGGGTCGCCGCCATGCGTGTAGGCGATGCGCTGGCCATCCGGCGACCAGCCGAAGAAGGCGTAGCCCGCGTAGCGCTCGCCGAGCGGGGTGATGATGTCGCCGTCGATCACGGCAAGCTCGTTCGCGCCGTCGCTGCGTGCCGCGACCAGGAAGCGGCTATCGACCGGCGACCAGGCAGGCGTCATGAAGCGGCCTGGCTGTGTGTCGAGCCTGCGCACGATCTCGTCTGCATACACATTGTAGACTACCAGTTCCGCATCGTGACGGAACCACAGCATCTCGCTGCCGTCCGGTGACCATGAGTAGTAGAACGGCGCGGCTCGCCCGACGACCCGATCCTCCGCGATGATATTCCCGTCCTCGCCCAAGGTGACGAGGTGCAACGCAAGCTGGTTTTGATCGTTGACGAGGTAGGCGAAGCGGCTGCACGGCTCACTGTCAGCACACGAGACCGGCGACCACGCGCCGTATACGTAGATCGCATCGTCGATGCTCAGAAGCGTCTGGGGTGGGGTAACCCCCGGCTTCTCGGCGAGGAGGTCAAAATGGACGTCGCTGGGGTTCTGTGCTTCGATGCGTACATAGGACAGCCAGCCGGATGGGGACCAGGAAGGGTGGTTGTATATAATCGTCGCGCCGTCGTCCAGAGAGCCGGCATCCACCGTAACGGCCTGCGGAGGGCGACCCCTCTCCACGAGGTAGAGGTTGCCGTCGTCCGCGAGAACAGCCAGGTGACCCGGTGCTGGGAAACCCGGCTGAATGCCGGATTCGGCGGCAGGAGCTTCGACCACACCGCTGACTTCAGGGGTTGGGGCGTCAGGGGCAGCCGCCCCGATGCGATCTGCCAGGGGCGCACAGGCGGTGGCGGCCAACCCGGCAACCAGAAGCAGGAACAGGGGCCAACGTCGCGCCGCTCGGTTGTTCATAGTGCGCACCATTCTACCAGGCCCACGTAAGTTCTCGACAATTGCACCTTAATTCTATACATTTGGTATAGTGCGCTTCAACGCACCTCGGAACCAACCACTTTATTGACCTCGTTCGTAACAAGGAGAAACTCGAATCATGGCGGATAGTGTGCAGGAGCTCTTTACCGAACTCCCGAAGCGTTTTGACCCTGAAGCCTGGGGTTCACAGGATGCGACGCTTGCATTCAAGGTGACAGGGGCCCAGGGCGGGGAGTGGGTCGCCGACATCCGCAACCGTGAACTGGAGGTCCGGGAGGGGACGGCGGAGGATGCCAATATGACGCTCATCGCGGAGGACAAGGACCTGCTCGCGATGATCAACGGGGAACTCAACCCGGTGACGGCCTTCATGCAGGGCAAGGTCAAGATCCAGGGCGACATGTCTCTGGCGATGAAGCTCCAGAACCTGCTCAGCGAGATGCGTTAGCCTCTATTGCAGACGAATCAAAAGGCCCGCCAAATTGGCGGGCCTTTTGCGCTCGATGGTCGGGGCGGACGGATTTGAACCGTCGACCTCTACAACCCCATTGTAGCGCGCTATCCAAGCTGCGCCACGCCCCGAGCGACCCGTAGTGTACCATAACCGGAGGCGGATGCCAACTTTTTCCGGCGGTTCCTAAAGGGATTTTTCGTCCAATGGCTGGGCAAACCCGGCCTCTGCCTCCGCCCGGCGCGCGATGGATGCTGTTGCCAGCGTCAGCCCGACAAA
>Ga0134103_1000702_pt1 | contig 38192 bp, 38 predicted proteins | sample 14_taG_2_FD_94445 | JGI IMG/M metagenome (GOLD analysis project Ga0134103, IMG submission 94445) | Switchgrass degrading microbial communities from high solid loading bioreactors in New Hampshire, USA - 14_58_20_212_A1 metaG | ecosystem: Engineered > Bioreactor > Semi-continuous > Anaerobic >...
AAAATAATTAGCAAGATTTCTCGTGATGCGCGCATTGCAATTAATACAATTAATCATGCTATAAATATGGTCAGGGAGCAATCAGGATTAGAATTAGAAACTATTCAATCAGAAGATGACAAATATGTGATTTATGAAATAAAAATTCCTAAATTTAAATAAGTTATCCACAGAAAATAAAAGTTTTCCACAATTGGTGGATAACTTTTTTATTTTATCTATCTTTTTTGGTATATATATGTTAAAATATGTATATAAATATGGCAAAGGAGCAATACATATGGGTAAAATAATCGCAATTGCGAATCAAAAAGGTGGTGTAGGTAAAACCACCACAAGCATAAATCTAGCTGCTTGTCTAAATCGACTTGGGGAGAAAGTCTTGATTATTGATATTGACCCTCAAGGAAATGCGACTACAGGTGTTGGTATTAATCGTGGTGATATTAAGAAAAGTGTCTATGATGTTTTAATTGATCAAGTTTCTCCGCAAGAAGTTATTTTACATACCCGTACTAATGGTTTAGATATCATACCATCCACCATGGATTTAGCAGGTGCAGAGGTTCAACTAGTTGGAATTGATAAACGTGAGTATCGCCTAGCTAATGTGATTAGACAGTTGAAAAATTTTTATGATTATATTATTATTGATTGTCCACCTTCATTAGGTTTACTAACGATAAATGCCTTAACTGCGGCTGATTCTGTCATTATTACTGTTCAATGTGAATATTACGCGATGGAAGGGTTAACGCAATTATTAAATACCATTAGGATTACCCAAAAATATTTAAATAGTAACTTAAGTTTAGAAGGCGTACTGCTTACAATGTTTGATGCAAGAACTAATTTAAGTATAGAGGTAACCAAAGAAGTAAAAACCTATTTCCGCGAAAAAGTTTACTCTACCATTATTCCACGCAACGTTCATCTTGCTGAAAGCCCCTCGCATGGTTTACCAATCATTGATTATGCTCCTAATTCCAAAGGTGCTAAAGTCTATATGGAATTAGCAGAGGAAGTGATAAAACAAAATGAGTAATCGTTTAGGTAAGGGACTAGAAGCTTTATTTAAGGAAAATGTCCAATTTTCCGAAGAAGTCCAAGAGAATGAAACTGTCGTAGAATTAGAACTATCTCTACTAAGGAAGAATCCATTTCAACCACGTAGGGCATTTGATGATGAGAAAATCAATGAGTTAGCACAATCAATTAGAGAGCACGGTGTACTGCAACCAATTATTGTCACTAAGATTAAGGATGGTCAAGGTTACTATATCGTTGCAGGCGAACGACGTTATAGGGCGTGCCAAAAACTGGGATTAATAACTATTCCAGCGATTGTGCGCGATATTGATTACCGTCTAATGGCAGAAATTGCCTTATTAGAAAATTTACAACGTGAAGATTTAAACATCATTGAAGAAGCTAGTGCTTATAAATTACTTATCGAACAATATGAATTAACCCAACAAGAATTAGCTGACCGCATTGGTAAAAGCCGCGCGCATATTGCTAATACTTTAAGGATTTTAAATCTACCTGATGCGGTAAAAACAATGTTAATTGATGGGGATATCGAATTTGGGCATGCCAAAATTCTTGTTGGCTTAAATGATCCAATTATGATAATTGAACTCGCAAAACGAATCAAAGAAGATAATTTATCCGTTCGAGCTTTAGAAGAATTAGTTAATGAAATTACAAAAGAAAAAACTAAGAAGCATGTTAAAAAGGTTAAAAGGGATCCTAATATTGAGTTTCTTGAAGAACAATTATGTAAAGTGTTTGGTACGAAAATACAGGTTATTACGAAAGATAAAGGTGGTAAATTGATAATCGATTATCATGATGCTGAAGATTTTAATCGCATTTTAAGACTCATGCATCTTGAAGATATCGTCAATATTATCGACTAGGGGTGTTAAAATGAACGATAAAGAATTCGAACTTAATGACATCGTCATGATGAAAAAGCCCCATCCCTGCGGTGAAAATCGCTGGCAAGTAATAAGGGTTGGGGCAGACATTCGTATTAAATGTTTAAAATGCGACCGGAGCGTTTTAATGCCTCGTAGTGAGTTTGTACGTAAAATGAAAAAGAACTTAACAAAACTTGAACAATCAAAATAAGACAAGTTAAACTTGTCTTTTTATCTTGTGGAGGGTGTGTATGTATCGTAAGTTTATCAGTTATTATCGTAGACATCTAAAACTATTTATCCTTGATATGATTGCGGCATTACTAATCGCGGGGTTAGATTTAATCTTCCCTTCAGTAACGAGACGTTTTGTTGATGATTATATACCTAATCGAAATATGCAAATGATGATAACAGTAGCTCTAATGATGTTAGGTCTATATATTGTGAGAATTCTATTAGAAGTTATCGTCAATTATTGGGGTCACATAATGGGAACACGCATAGAACATGATATGCGGGCTGATTTATTCCGTAAAATCGAAACTTTAAACTTTTCATTTTTCGATGAGAACAAAACAGGGGTAATAATGAGTAGGCTCATCGGTGATTTACGTGATATTGCGGAGATGAGTCACCATGTTCCTGAGGATATATTTATCTCTATTTTAATGCTTTGTGGTTCATTGACGATTCTCTTTACCTATGATTACCGTTTGTTTCTATTATGTCTTTTCTTTGTAGTAGTTTTATTAGTCTACTCGCTTAACAGAAGAAAGGCGATGCTTGAAGGCTTCCGCAAAGTTAGAGTTGAACATGCAGAAATTAACGCCCAGGTTGAAAGTTCCATCGGTGGAATTCGGTTATGCCAATCATTCACCAATGAAGATTATGAATACCAAAAGTTCAGTCAAAACAATTACCGTTATCGAGAAAGTTGGCGCACTGCCTATAAAGCAATGACGGTATTCGCGACTGGTACAGGTTTTATTATTAATGTCTTTAACATTTCTGTACTCCTTTTTGGTGGCTATTTACTTTATAACAATGATATTAATCTTGGAGTACTATTTTCTTCTATTCTATATGTTAACTACACAATTCAACCTGTTAGACGATTAATTAACTCAATTCAACAAATTCAAACAGGACAAGCTGGAATTGAACGCTTTTATGAAATAATGAAGATGGAACCAGAAATTAAAAATCCAGAAAATCCTATCTACTTAACTAATCCTCAAGGTAATATTGAATTTCGTAATGTGAGTTTTAAATATAATAATACCGATAATTATGTCTTAAAAGATATCAATCTTACAATTAAGAAAGGGCAAAAAATTGGATTAGTCGGAGAAACAGGTGTCGGCAAAACGACAATCTCACAATTAATCCCGAGGTTTTATGATGTAATTGAGGGAGAAATCCTAATTGATGGGGTAAATATTAAAAATTATGATTTGTATTCATTGCGTCAAGCGATTGGACATGTCCAACAAGATGTTTATATTTTTTATGGTACAATCAAAGAGAACATCTTGTATGGAAGACCCAATGCGACCATGGAAGAAGTTATTGAGGCAGCGAAAAAAGCCCGTATCCATGATTTTATTATGTCTTTAGAAAAAGGTTATGACACAATAACAGGCGAACGTGGTGTTAAATTATCTGGCGGACAAAAACAACGAATCGCGATAGCGCGGGTTTTCTTGAAGAATCCACCTATTTTGATCTTAGATGAAGCGACCAGCTCTTTAGATAATATTACCGAACGCTTAATCCAAGAAGCATTAGAGGAACTTGCTGAAGGGCGAACTACCATTATTATTGCCCATCGTTTAAGCACTTTGCAAAATGTCGACGAAATTATCGTTTTGAACGACCAAGGAATTGCTGAACGGGGTACGCATGAAGAACTATTAAAGAATAATGGATATTATGCCAAATTATATCGAGCGACAACCATCTGAAATTTGCATTTTTTAGTTGCATTTTTTAAAATAATAGATATAATTTATAATATTGCAGGATAGTTCGGGTGATGAAATGGCTCAACTAATTGAAGTAAATTTTAAAATGACTATCTCTCATGATACCCAAAGTATGGAAATTGATTTCATCGAAAGTGGTAGGAAGTATCAGAAGAATAGTAAAACTTATCTTAAGTTTAAAGAACCTATTATGGATACCAATGATTACAACGATGTCACATTGATTTGTTCACCACAAGATTTAGTTATTATGAGAAGTGGTAAAACCCGCATGAATCAACGCTTTATCATGCATGAATTTACCACGGGTTATTATACTAATGAGTATATAACAACAGAGATTAAAACATATACTAATCAATATAAACTTACTGATGATTATGTCTATTTGGATTACGACTTATTTATTGAGGAAAACAAGATTGGTAGATATCAAATGGAAGTGAGGATTAAAGGAGTCGATTATGAACAAGGCATACGAGATACAAGAGAAGATTAAAGATAAACTTAAGAGCATCATAGCTGAATTAGGGCATGACGATCCTAACTTCATCGTTCAATTGGAGGAACCTAAAGACAAGGAACATGGAGATTATGCCACAAACTGTGCAATGCAACTAGCGAGAGTATTTCGGAAATCACCCCGAGACATCGCTAATATGATTATCGCTAAATTTCCTAAAGAGGAATATTATATCGAACGCATTGAAGTTGCTGGCGCTGGTTTTATCAACTTTTATATGAATAAAACTTATTTAACAGAAGTGATTAAAGAGATTATTGAACAAGATGACAATTATGGTAGAACCAATTATGGCCAAGGATTAAAAGTTAACGTAGAGTTTGTTTCCGCCAATCCTACAGGTGATCTCCATTTAGGTCATGCAAGAGGTGCAGCTATAGGCGACAGTTTATGTCGAATTCTTGATGCAGCAGGCTACAATGTTACAAGAGAATACTATATCAATGATGCTGGTAAGCAAATTGATAATCTCGCTTTATCGGTAATATGTCGTTATGAGCAACTTTTCGGTAAAGATTCTGTGATGCCAGAAGATGGTTATTATGGAGAAGATATCATCGATATAGCGAAAGAATTAGCCAAACTTTATGGTGATAAATATCTAGAATCATCAGAAGAACGTTATGTGTTATTCCGCGATTTTGCAAGAAATTTTGAATTAGAAAAGATTAAACGTGATCTAGCGGAATTCAATGTATATTTTGATATTTGGTCTAGTGAAAGAGAACTCTATCGTACGCAAAAAGTAGATAAAGCGATTGAAAGATTACAAGAAAAAGGTTATATATATGAACAAGATGGAGCAGTATGGTTTAGATCTACAGCCTTTGGTGATGATAAAGATCGCGTCTTAAGAAAAAGCGATGGTACTTTGACATATTTAACTCCTGATATTGCATATCATATTGATAAACTTGATCGAGGTTATGATAAATTAATTGATATCTTAGGTGCTGATCATCATGGTTATGTACCAAGATTAAAGGCAAGTATTGAAGCATTGACTGGTGATAGCGAAAAACTTGAAGTATTAATCATTCAAATGGTACGACTCATCAAAAATGGTGAGGAATACAAAATGTCAAAACGCTCAGGTAAAGCATTAACCTTACGGGATTTAATCGAAGAAGTTGGTAAAGATGCCGTACGATATTTCTTTGCGATGCGGTCAAGTGATTCGCAAATGGATTTTGACATTGATTTAGCTACGAAACAGTCAAATGATAATCCAGTGTATTATGCACAATATGCTCATGCTCGTATCTGTAGTATCTTACGTTTAGCAGAAGAAAAAGGTTTTGCACCTACATTAGAAAGTCAATATGATCAAATAACATCAGAAAAGAGTTTTGATTTATTAAAGAAATTAGCAGAATTTCCTAAAATCATTACAGTAGCTGCTGATAAACGGGCACCACACTTAATTACTTATTATATAAATGAACTAGCTAGTGTATTCCATAGTTTCTACAATGTAGAAAAAGTCATAAATGAAGAAAATCCTAGCAAAACAACACAGTTATTAGCATTAGTAAAAAGCACACAAATAACTTTAAAGAATGCCCTTAGTTTAATTGGTGTTAGTGCACCAGAAAAGATGTAAGAGAGAAAAGGAGGAATGGCGATGACTAATAAGTATGATAATAAATCAATGTTAGAAATAGCGGAAGAGTTAATGTTACGCAAAAAAACTCCGCAATCATTTCGTAAAATTGCACAAGAAGTAAGTGAAATCATGGGTTTATCTGAAGAAGAATTTAAGAAAAAACTCACTCGTTTTTATGCTGATTTAACATTGAGTGGTAAGTTCGTTAATGTTGGCGGTGACAAATGGGATTTAAAATCACGACAAAAATTCGAAGTTTACGAAAATCAATTCGTCTATGATGAAGAAGATGAAGATTATGATTACGATGTAGAAGATTATGAAGATGAAGAAGTAGAAGAAGATGAGGAAGAAGAACTTGAAGACGAAGACTATGTAGAATATGACGACAATTTTCCTACTGATGATGAAGAGGATATATAAAAAATTATTGAAAAAGGTCGTAATTTCTGATAATATATATAAGGGCACTCACAAAAAATATGCTTTCCCAAGGGGAAAGCATTTTTTTTTAAAATTTTTCAAACCATAATAATACTTAAGAATTGGAGGTAGAGCATGGCGAAGTTTATTTTTGTAACAGGCGGTGTTGTTTCTTCGTTAGGTAAAGGGATATCAGCTGCCTCTTTAGGGCGTTTATTAAAGAATCGCGGTTATAAGATATTTATTTTAAAGATGGACCCATATATAAACGTCGACCCTGGGACGATGAGCCCCTATCAACACGGTGAAGTGTTTGTGACTAAAGATGGGGGAGAAACAGATTTAGATTTAGGTCATTATGAACGTTTTATTGATGTCAACTTAACAAAAGACGCATCTATTACTACAGGAAAGATTTATCAAGCTGTCATCGAAAAAGAGCGACGTGGCGAGTATTTAGGAAAAACGGTACAAGTAATTCCGCATATTACTAATGAAATTAAAGACCGCTTGTTTAAAATTGCAGAAGAAAGTGGTGCGGATATCGTCATAACTGAAATTGGAGGTACAGTCGGAGATATTGAATCGCTACCATTTTTAGAAGCTGTAAGACAAATGCGACGTGATGTAGGGTTCCATAACACCTGTTATATTCATAATACATTAGTTCCTTATCTTAAAGCGGCAGGGGAAATTAAAACTAAACCAACGCAACATAGTGTTAAGGAGTTGCGCTCGTTAGGTATTCATCCAGATGTCATAGTGTTAAGAACGGAAGTTTCCATAAATGATGATATTAAAGAAAAGATAGCATTATTCTGTGACGTGAATAAAGAAGCAGTAATTGAAGCTAAAGATGAAGCAATCATTTATGAAATCGTCTTAAATTTACATAAACAAGGGTTAGATCAATATGTTTTAAAACATCTACAATTACCATTAAACCCTATTGATTTAACTGAATGGACTAATCTCATTGAGACAATTAAAAACTTAAAAGATGAAGTTAACATTGCGCTTGTTGGGAAGTATGTACAGTTACAAGATGCTTATCTTTCAATATGTGAAGCATTAAAACATGCAGGATATGCAAACAATGTTAAAGTTAAAATAAAATGGGTCGACGCTGAAAGTTTAACTGATGATAATATTGGGGAACATTTGGGTGATGTAAAGGGAATACTTGTCCCTGGTGGTTTTGGTTATCGAGCTACTGAAGGTAAGATTAGGGCAATCAAATATGCCCGTGAAAAACAGATACCATTCTTAGGCATTTGTTTGGGAATGCAACTTGCGACAATCGAGTTTGCGCGTAATGTGGTAGGAATTAAAGAAGCAAACTCCACTGAATTTGACGCTAATACACCTGTTCCTATTATTGATTATTTACCAGAACAATACCAAAATATCAATTTAGGTGGAACACTTCGTTTAGGAGAATACGAATGCGTTATTAAACCCAATACAAAAGCTCATGTAATCTATAATGCAACACAGATTTTTGAACGTCATCGTCATCGTTACGAATTTAATAATAAATATCGTTCCCTACTAGAAGAAAAAGGAATGGTTTTCTCTGGAATTAATCCGCAAACGAACCTTGTAGAAATCATTGAACTACCTCAACATCCTTATTTTGTTGCATGCCAATTCCATCCTGAATTTACTTCCCGTCCTTATCGACCCCATCCATTATTTAGAGATTTTATAAAAGCAGCGAAAAATCAGTAAATTAATGTAAATTTTCATAAAAAAGTGTTATTATATAATTGTTACAGATAGTTAAATACAAGGAGGATTTATTATGCCATTAGTCAACATGAAAGTGATGTTACAAAAAGCAAAAGAAGGACAATACGCTGTAGGACAATTCAACATCAATAACCTTGAATGGACGAAAGCGATTCTCACAGCCGCAGAAGAAATGCAAGCACCAGTTATTCTTGGTGTTTCTGAAGGTGCTGCTAAATATATGGGTGGTTATAAAACCGTTGTAAATATGGTTAAAGGGTTAATGGAAGACATGAAAATAACTGTTCCTGTCGCCATTCACCTCGACCATGGAAGCAGTTTTGAAGCAATCAAGAAAGCTACAGAAGCGGGATTTACTTCAATAATGTATGATGGAAGTCATCATCCTATTGAAGAAAATATCGCAGTAACAAAACAAGTTGTTGAATACGCCCATGCTCGTGGTTTATCAGTAGAAGCTGAAGTTGGTACTGTTGGTGGTAATGAAGATGGTGTCATTGGCGCTATCCAATATGCTGATTTAGAAGAATGCGTTCGGTTAGTTAAAGAAACAAATGTTGATTGTTTAGCACCAGCGCTTGGTAGTGTTCATGGTCCATATGTTGGTGAGCCCAAATTAGGTTTTAAGGAAATGGAAGAAATTAAAAATGCTACCAATGTGCCTTTAGTATTACACGGTGGTACAGGTATTCCTGATGAACAAATCCGTCGGGCAATTGCCTGTGGTACCTGCAAGATTAATGTAAATACAGAAAACCAAATGGCGTTCACTAAAGTTGTCCGCGAACTTTTAGCCAAAGATGAAAATGTATATGATCCACGTAAGATACTTTGGCCAGGTGCAAAGGCAATTATCGAAGTTGTAAAAGAAAAGATTACATTATTTGGTTCCGCAAATAAAGCACAAGAATTACTATAATTCTTTAAACACAATTATCTCCTTTTATCCATCTCATCCATATAATAATGATGAGTTGTATAATTGGAGTGATAATTGTGTTTTTGTTTTATCATCTTGATAGTACATTCTTAGCTTTACTTGGTACATTATTCACTTATTTCGTTACTGCTTTAGGCGCATCGCTTGTCTTTTTCTTCAAAAATGTAAAAAAAGAAGTTCTTGATTTTATGTTAGGTTTTGGGGCAGGCGTGATGGTTGCAGCTAGTTTCTGGTCTCTTCTAGCACCTGCGATTGATATAGCTGCATCTTTAGGGAAAACTACTTGGATTCCTCCGTTAATTGGTTTCTTATTAGGCGCATTATTTTTACTAGTCATTGATATTTTTCTACCTCACCTACATGCTGATAATGAACTAAAACATTCCGAAGGAATCAAAACTAATTGGCAAAGGAGTATCCTTTTAGTTTTGGCCATTACCCTTCATAATATTCCTGAAGGTTTGGCTATTGGGGTTGCTTTTGGAGCAGTTAAACTAGGAATAGAAGGGGCTACTATATATAGCGCCTTAGCTTTAACATTAGGAATAGGACTTCAAAACTTTCCTGAAGGTGTGGCGGTGAGTGTACCATTAAGAAGAGAAGGAGTGCCTAGAGGCAAATGTTTCTTTTATGGACAATTATCGGGAATTGTTGAACCTCTTGCGGGGGTAATCGGGGCACTTCTTGTAACATCAATGCGTGCTCTTCTACCATATGCATTATCATTTGCGGCTGGTGCAATGATTTATGTGGTAGTAGAAGAACTAATTCCAGAATCGAAGTCAAACAAAGAGGCGAAAATAGCAACGATTGGAGCTATAGTTGGCTTTGCGTTAATGATGGTATTAGACGTTAGTTTAGGGTAAACGTTTCCATCTCTTTTAATATCGAAAAAAATACGTTATAATAAGAAATGTTGTTAAAACAATGGAGGTATTGTTATGAATTATGACGTCATTGTCGTTGGCGCAGGGCCAGCAGGCATCTTCACTTGTTACGAGTTGATGATTAAAAAGCCCGATTTAAAAGTTGTTTTAATTGACAAGGGACATGACATTCATCACCGCCGCTGCCCCATCCTAGAAAAGAAGATTGATAAGTGTCCAGTCAATCGAGAAGGAATATCTAGTTGTTATCCAGCCTGTTCCATAACTAATGGATTTGGAGGAGCGGGTGCTTATTCCGATGGTAAGTTCAACATTACTAGTGAATTTGGTGGCTGGATGACCGAGTATTTACCAAATGAAACAGTGGAAGAACTCATAAAATATGTTGATAGTATAAATCTTCAACATGGTGCAACTACCGAAATAACAGATCCATATACCGAAGAAGTAAAGAAAATTGAAAAGAAGGCTTACGCGGTTGGATTAAAACTTTTAAGAGCTCGACTTAGACATTTAGGTACAGAAGAAAACATTGAGATTTTAAAACGTATTAATGCCTCAATGAAGAACCATATTGAGTTTTTATTTAGAACAGAAGTTGTCGATTTAGTGGTTGAAGATGATAAAGTTCAAGGCGTAATTTTAAAGGACGGTAGAACCTTATATGCCCCTAATGTCGTATTAGTTCCTGGTAGAGATGGATCAAGTTGGCTAACGAAAATGATGAAGAAATACAATATTGAAATGATTAGTAATCAAGTTGATATTGGTGTAAGGGTGGAAACCAATAATATTATCATGGATGATATTAATAAACATTTATATGAAGGTAAATTTATTTTTCGGACAAGTTTAGGCACAACAGTACGAACCTTTTGTTCTAACCCATCAGGGCATGTGGTAATTGAAAACCATTCAGGAACGATGCTTGCGAATGGACATGCTTTTAGAGATATTAGACGTGGTAGTGAAAATACTAACTTTGCCTTATTAGTTTCTCATACTTTTACTGAACTTTTTAATAAACCAAATGAGTATGCTCATGAAGTTAGTCGCTTAGCTAATATGTTGACAAATGGTAGCATCATTGTCCAAAGATATGGCGACATTTTACGTGGACGGGCAACTACGTCTAAGGATATCAAAGAAGGCTTCGTCACCCCGACTCTACCAGAAGCGGTGCCAGGAGACTTAGGTTTAGTCCTTCCTTATAAGACGATGAAATCTCTCATTGAAATGACAGAAGCACTAAATCATATTACCCCCGGAATTGCTTCAGAACATACACTTTTCTATGGTGTTGAAGCTAAGTTTTATTCTGCACGTCCAAAAGTAAATGAGAACTTTGAGACCCGTATTCAGGGATTATATGTAGGCGGTGACGGCGCGGGTATCTCCCGTGGGCTTGCACAAGCGGGGGCAAACGGCGTTTGGATTGCCCGTAATATTGTCACAAAATATCACTAAAATAAAAAACCAAGGTTAGCCTTGGTTTTTACTTTAAGTGTAAGGGATTATTATTAATGACAATTTCTACTAAACCCATATAAACTGCTTCAGGTGAAACTAAGGTTGATACATATTTTTCTAAAGGACAAATGTCTGTTTTATCCTTTCTTAAAATATTAGGAACTAATACTTCATAAAATACGTTAACTTTATGCTTTTTGAGTAACTCTAAAGCAGGTTGAGAAACGGTTTTTCCGTATACGGTTTTTAGTCCACAATATACAACTAAATTGGCTACCGCTAAACCAATAACTTTATCAATTAAAATAGTATCTTGTTGAGGTATCCCGTTATGATAAAGATAATTTACTAATGGTTTAACACCGTTATCTTTAGATTCATAAATCACAATATTATCTAACAATAACACACAAGTTTTATCAGGTTCGAGATAATTAAACTTCATATGGTCCTCTTCTTTCTCAATATTTATAAAATTAAAGGCGGTATTAACACGTTTAATGACGACAGGTATAATTAACATTTGGATTACTGCTCCCACAAGTCCTTGGGAGAGATTTTTTAAAACATTTAACAGTATAAAGGGTTTACTTATATTGGCTAAGAATACTTCCGCCACTAGATAATTGCCAAAAATATTTGCTAGACGACCACAAAACATAGCGATTAATAACGATAAGTAAATATTAAAATGTTTTTTATAGAATAATAAACCGAATATTAATCCATAAGTTAAGGTTTCTAAGGCAATATAGATAACAACGGGATTAGGTGGCATACTGGTTAACTGATGACTAATGAGCGGTGTTAATAAACCAACCATTGCTCCTACTAATGGTCCGAAAAACCCACCTGCAAAATAAGCGGAATAATGAATTGGCAAGAAAAATGGTCCTATACTAATTGGCATTATATGAAAGATGATTGGTAAAATAACACCACAAGCAATGAGAAATCCTGCATAGATGATACGTTTGGTATTCTTCATGGTTAACCTCCTTAGTTGTTTATATTATACGAGTAAATAGATTATTCGTAAAGGTAATAACAGAAATAGATTTGGTTAGATAAAAAAATCACAATTTTTACTTTACTAGAGTAAATTAAGATAAATATATTTAGAAAAACTCATTTGTGGCATTTAATTTTACCTTGAAAAAAGCATGTTGACGTTTTACAATATAGGTAAACGCTATCATCAATCAAACTATATAAAGAATACGGGAGTGATAAAATGTTTAAATCAGATTTAGAGATTGCGCAAGAAGCGAAACTATTACCAATTAAAGAGGTTGCAGAAAAACTAGGTATATCAGAAGACGACTTAGAGTATTACGGGAAGTATAAGGCAAAACTCTCATTAAAATTAAAGGAAAAATTAAGTGACAAACCAGATGGTAAATTAATTCTTGTCACAGCGATAACACCAACTCCCGCTGGTGAGGGGAAATCAACAACAACTGTTGGTTTGGGGGAAGCCTTTGGTCAATTAGGTAAAAAAGCTATTGTTTGTTTGCGTGAACCATCCTTAGGACCAGTAATGGGAGTAAAAGGCGGAGCTGCAGGGGGAGGATATGCGCAAGTTGTACCCATGGAAGATATTAACTTACATTTTACGGGAGATATCCATGCGATTACAACTGCCAATAATGCCTTGGCAGCTTTAATAGACAATCATATTTATCAAGGTAACGAACTAAATATTGATCCTAAGAATATTACTTTCAAACGTTGTTTAGATATTAATGATCGTGCTTTACGAGAAGTGATTATTGGTTGCGGTAGTAAAGTAAATGGCGTAATGCGCGCAGATGGCTTTAACATTACTGTCGCTTCCGAAATCATGGCGGTTTTATGTTTGGCGGAAGATTTAGCGGACTTAAAACGGCGATTAGCGAAAATTGTAATTGGTTATAATTATGATAAACAACCAGTAACAGTAGGCGATTTAAAAGTTGAAGGGGCGCTTGCGTTATTACTAAAAGATGCGATAAAACCAAATCTTGTACAAACCATTGAGAATACACCAGTATTAGTGCATGGTGGTCCATTTGCGAATATCGCTCATGGTTGTAACTCCGTTATTGCGACAAAAATGGGCTTAAAGTTAGCTGACTACGTTATTACTGAGGCTGGATTTGGTGCTGATTTAGGTGCAGAAAAATTCTTTGACATTAAATGTCGCATGGCTAATTTAAAACCAGATGCAGTAGTTATTGTTGCAACCATCAGGGCTTTAAAAATGCATGGTGGCATGAAGAAAGAAGATTTAAAACAAGAAAATGTTGAAGCGTTATTAAAAGGTATAGAAAACCTTGAAAAACACATTGAAAACATCAAGACCTTCAACTTACCATATGTTATAGCTTTAAATAAATTCATCCACGATACTCCAGCTGAATTAGAAGCGTTAATGAATTGGTGCAAGATTAATGACCATCCAATTGAATTGAGTGAAGTTTGGGAATTCGGTGGTAAGGGTGGCATTAACCTCGCTAAACGAGTTATTGAAGCCATTGATAACTATAAAGGCGAAGAGTTCAAGTTTTTATATGATGTAAATGATTCAATTACCAAGAAAATTGAAACCATCGCAACCAAGATTTATGGTGCTGATGGAGTAGAATATACTGCAGATGCGAAAAAACAAATCGCTGAGTACGAAGCATTAGGTTGGGATAAACTACCAATCTGCATGGCTAAGACACAAAACTCTTTATCCGATGATCCCAAACTCTATGGTAGACCACGGAATTTTAAGATTACTGTCCGTGAATTGCGACCTTCTATAGGTGCTGGCTTTATCGTTGCTTTAACAGGTACCGTGCTTACAATGCCAGGATTACCGAAAGTACCTGCAGCGATGGCAATGGACGTTGATGAAGATGGCAAATCGTATGGCTTATTCTAAGTAATGTATATTAAATTATAAGGGGCGTTTGGTTATGTCTAAAAAACTTTTTACACCTGGACCGGGGAATATACCCCAGTTTATCCGTGTGCAGCTTTCAAAGGATATCATTCATCACCGGATGGAAGATTATCAACATGTTCTATTCGAAGTGACGGGTAAACTCCAAAAAGTGTTTCATACTACTAGTGATGTCCTAATACTTACTACTTCAGGAACAGGAGCAATGGAATCAGCTGTTGTAAACTTCTTTTCTAAAGGTGATGAAGTGCTAGTAATTAATACAGGTTTCTTTGGAGAGCGGTTTATCCAGATCTGCAGGACGTTTGAATTAAATGTCCATTCATTAGATTATGAATGGGGAACAACTTATCGTTTAGAAGACGTTAAAAAGGCCTTCGCAAAATATCCTAATATTAAAGGGGTCTTTGTCATTTATCATGAAACCAGCACAGGTGTAATTAATAATCTCAAAGAACTGGGTGACTTTGTAAGACATACTAACGCTCTCTTAATTACGGACTGTATAAGTGGGATGATTCATCATCCATTCAATTTTGATGAATGGTATGTTGATTGTGCTTTAGCGTCAAGTCAAAAAGGGTTCTTACTACCGCCTGGGTTAGCTTTTGTCGCTTTATCAACGAAAGCTAAAGAGCGGATGGAACTAGCAACCCTGCCCAAATATTTTTGGGATTATAATAAATATCTTAGTTATTATAAGCGCGGGCAAAATCCCTATACTCCCGCAATCTCTTTAGTACTTGCTTTAGATGTTGCCCTTGATTATATTCTTGAAAAAGGTGTTGAGACAATAAGTAAAGAAAAACGAAGACTAAGAGAATATGGTGAGAAGCGGTTAACAGAAATTGGCTTTACATCTTTTATTCAAGATGATAGTATTAAGGGTAATGTGTTGATCCCTGTGTTAATCAATGATGTTGATTTAAATAAGTTAGTAGAATTCTTAGATAATCGTTACGATATTTCGGTTTCTAAAGGTCAGGGAAAATATACTGACAAAATGTTAAGAGTTGGTTTACTAAGCGAGTTTACCGAAGAAGATATTGATTATTTATTAGAAAAAATTTTAGAATTTAAAGCTACAAATGAAGTCGAATAGACTTCATTTATCTATCTTAAAGAGAGGGAGATTAGTATGAGTGCAACTGTAATTAATGGAAAAGAATTAGCTAAAAAATTGCGTGCAGACATCCGTGAACGCGTAAATCAATTTATTGAAGAAACAAAAGTCGTTCCTCATTTGGTTGTTATTCTTGTTGGAGATAACCCTGCTTCTGTATCTTACGTAACAGGAAAACAAAAAGCTTGTGAAGAAACGAATATGAAATCTACGCTAATAAAATTACCAGTAGAAACTACTGAAGAAGAATTAATCAAGATTATTAATGATTTAAACGCTGATAAGAGCGTTCATGGTATTTTAGTACAACTTCCTTTACCAAAACATATTGACGAACAAAAAATTATCAATACAATATGTGTAGAAAAAGATGTTGATGGCTTTAGTCCTATTAATGTTGGTAAAATGATTCTCAACGAAGAATGTTTCCTACCTTGTACACCAGCAGGTATCATTAAGATGATTAAAGAAACAGGTATTGAAATTGCAGGTAAACATGCTGTTGTTATCGGTCGTAGTAATATTGTCGGTAAACCAGTCAGTCAGTTACTATTACAAGAAAATGCGACTGTAACGATTTGTCATTCGCGCACAAAAGATTTGAAGTATCATACCTTACAAGCTGATATTTTGGTGGTTGCGATTGGTAAACCTAAGTTTGTGACAAAAGATATGATCAAACCTGGGGCAGTCGTCATCGATGTAGGAGTAAATCGTGTTGATAACAAACTTTGTGGCGATGTTGATTATGAAGGTGCTTTGGAAGTAGCATCTTATGTTACTCCTGTTCCTGGTGGTGTAGGACCAATGACCATTACAATGCTTATGGAAAATACATTAGAAGCAGTTAAACGATTAACGCGTTAAATAAAAAATAAACCCCTCTTTATGAATGAAAGAAAATGGAGTTGACTATTATGGATTTCTCAAAAGAATTATATGTAGCTAAACAAGCCGCAATTGTTGCGGGTAAAAAAGTAATGGAAATATATAACACGAATTTTACTGTCGAAATCAAAGAAGACAACTCACCCGTAACAAAAGCAGACTTGGCTTCTAATACCATTATTCTTAACAAATTAAAAGAAGTTTTTCCAAACTATGCTTACTTGTCAGAAGAAAGCAAAGATGATTTAACTAGATTAGAAAACGATTATTGTTTTATTATTGACCCCATTGATGGTACTAAAGATTTTGTGAATAGAACAGGTGAATTTACCATCAATATTGCCTTAAGTTATAAACAAGAGATTGTGATGGGGGTCATATATGCACCTGTATTAGAGGAGTTGTATTATGCTGAAAAGGGAAAAGGTGCGTATAAAGCTAAAAATGGCGAACACATTAGATTAAGAGTATCAGATCGAACTAGTAATCTAAGGGTAGCGGAAAGTAGGAGCCATAAATCTCCAAAAGTATTCCAATTGTATGAAGAAAATCAAGATAAGATTGAAAAGTATTATGAACTTGGCTCTACTCTTAAGGGATGTTTCTTAGCGAGTGGGTTATTAGAAGCGTTTTACAAGTTTGGTAGTGGCACTAAAGAATGGGATATTGCGACAATGGATATTATCATTCATGAAGCGGGGGGTATATTTAGAGATTTGAATCATCAACGGTTTAAATATAATAAAGCAGATGTCTATAATAAAAATGGTTATTATGCGGTAAATAAAAGCGAAAACCTCTTCAAATATGATCATCTCCTATGAGCCTGCTTAGCGGGCTCTTTAATTTTGATTTTTGTCAAATTTCAATATTAGTTTATTGAGTATTATTTCACAAAGTAAATAAAATATTATATAATATACCCGTTGCTATTTTGATATTAGTCAAGCTAATTAAGCAAGGCAATAATCAGCTTAAATTAGACTTTATGTTAAAAAATATTAATGAAGTAAATAATATTATTAATTAGTGCTGGTTGTGAAAAAATTACTTTAAATTAGTGAAACTATGTGATAAAATGAATTAGAAATATTTATTTCAGAAGGAGGATAAGTTCTATGAAACGGATTATCGTTCTTGGTGGCGGATATGGCGGTATCTTAACAGCAAAACACCTAGAAAAGAAACTAAGAAAAGAAGAAGTTAAAATCACATTAATCGATAAAAATCCATACCACACCATGTTAACGGAATTACATGAAGTAGCTGCCGGACGCGTTCACGAAGATTCAATTAAAATATATTTTGATCAAGTGTTCGCGGGACGTAAGGTTGATTTTGAATTAGCGGAAATTAAGAATATTGATTTTCAAAATCAAAAATTAATCTCAGATAAAGCTGAATATCCTTATGATTACTTAGTTATTGGTACTGGCTGTAAGCCAACTTTCTTTGGTCATAACGAATATAAAGAACATGTCTTTACATTATGGTCTTTAGAAGATGCAGTAACTTTACACGAACACATCGTGGATCAATTCCGTAAGGCAGCTAAAGAAACTGATGCTGAAGTTAGAAAACAAATGTTGACATTTGTGGTTGTCGGTGCTGGCTTTACAGGTGTGGAAATGGCTGGTGAACTTGCCGAATATGTTCCTGCATTATGCCGTGAATACCATATAAATCGCGAAGATGTAACCATCAAGTTGATGGATATGGCACCAAGAGTTCTCCCAACCTTCCCAGAAACCTTATCCAAAAATGCGGTTAAGAAGTTAAACAAATTAGGAGTTGAATGTTTAACTGGCCAACCTTGTCACAATGTCACCAGTGAATCCATTAACTTCGGCGAAGAAGTAATTAAAACGCAAACGATTATCTGGACTACTGGTGTTGAAGGTTCTTCGTTAATAGATAATATTAATGAGATTAAAAAACAAGGCAGAGGTCGTTTAGTTGTTAATAAGTATTTACAAACCGAAGAATACAATAATGTTTATGTAGTTGGTGACAATATCTTCTATATTCCAGAAGGTCAAAGTCAACCAGTGCCACAAATGGTTGAAAATGCTGAGTTATCATCCAAACTCGTTGCCCATAACATCATTGCGGATATTAAAGGTCAAGAAAAGCGCGAATATAAACCTAAGTTCCATGGCGCAATGGTTTGTATCGGTGGCCGTAAAGGTTTAGCACAAGTTGGTACACCAAAGCGGATGTTCAATATTAAGAATAGTTTTATTGCATTATTTATAAAACACTTCATTAATGTTATTTACTTCATACAAGTATTAGGTTGGACAAAAGTTTGGTCTTACATTAAACACGAATTCTTTAATGTACCAAATAATCGTAGTTTTGTTGGTGGGTTATTCTCTAAGAAAACACCAAGCATTTGGACCGTACCAATTCGTCTATGGTTAGGGTTTATGTGGTTCTTACAAGGATTACCTAAATTAGTTAAGAAATTGTCTGGTGGTTGGGATACATATTGTAAGTTGAATGAACTACCATCAACTTTCATCAATAAAGGTTTAATCTGTACAGCTGTTGGTGAAACAGTTAACTTTGTCAATGCGACACCATTTGAAAATAACTTTACCGTTCCTAATACTACTTGGCGAAATGCGGATGGTTTCTTAAATAAATTCTTAACATACATTAACGAATTCTTCGCAGGATTTAAACCAAATGTATCCACAAATTGGGGTATTTCTTATAATGTGAAATATGTTTTCGCATATTATCAACAAAACTTTAAATGGATCGGTTGGTTATTCGTTGTCTTTGAATGGCTATATAACATTTTCATTATTATTTCTGATTGGTTCATGAATACGATTATTGCTTATATGGCACCATTCTTTGAATTCATGCTTGCTATTGGTGAAGTAGGAATTGGTATTCTCTTAATTTTAGGTCTCTTCACAGTACTAGCGTCAACAGGTTCATTAATTCTAACCTTTATGGTCATTGTAGGTAGCCTATTATCATATGATGGTATCTTCTTAGCAGAATTAATTTGGTACTTAGTCGCAAGTATCGTCCTCTTGAACTTTGGTGGAACTGGTCATGTATTATCGCTTGACTATTATGTAATGCCTAAAGTTCATGCTTTCTTGCAAAAGATACCATTCATCAAGAAATGGTACCTCTATGGCGAAAAGGCTAACTAATACTCCTAAGAAAGAAAGAAGGAGGAAGAAAGATGAAAAAAATATTATATGCGGTAGTATTACTCGCGTTCATCGTTATAGTAACATCATGTGGCATAAATACGCTCTATTACAATTTGGGGAATAAAAATGTTTATTACTATGATTATGTTCAAGAGTCTACACCAATTGCGATTGAAATTGACCCATATGATTTCTTAAAAGATAAGAATGAATGGTTAAAAAATCGTAAAGATATTAAATGGAATAATGCGCGAGCAAATGACCCTAAACGTTTTTATGATGTAGTAGTTGAATACCGTGTATATGAGTCACATAATCGTTATCAAGAATTAGAATTAAAAGATGGATTAATCGTTTTTGAAAATCCTCATCAAGAACTTGGTAATAACTCAAAATATGAGTTTAGAATCCATTTCCTTGATAAAGAAACACAAGACAAGAAGACAATGATTAATTATTATGTTGTCTATACTTTCAAAAAATCACCTATTAACCCAGAATATAAAGAAATCACTATTTTAGTCAATGAAAGTTACACATTACTAGATAATGTGGTTGAATATAGTGGTGAAAATCGCTTAACTTATGCACAATTACTTGAAAAGTATAATGTTCAATATAAAATCTACCGAAATGGTGAATTATTAGAAATTGAAGTTGAAAATGATACAATATCCTTCGAATCTGCAGGCACTTATGAAGTAGTTATTTTATTAACAGCAAAGAGTTCTGGTTCTAATGATAACAATAATAACGATGGGAACTCTGGTGCTACTCCAAGTGGAAATGATGCTGAATCGGGAGCATCAACCCAAGCAGATGCGAATAGTAGTGCTTCTGAATCAGGCGGAAATGATGGTTCAAGTGGTGCGACACCACAACCTGGAGAAAATACGCAAACTGGAAGTGCATTCGAAATTCGTTACACTATTAAAGTAACAGAAGAATAGCATAAAAAAAGGACATATTATCCTGTGTGATAATATGTCCTAATTTAATGCGTTCTTTTATCTAGCATATCTAAAATTTCGATTAATAGCGCTTTTTTATCGTGTTTTAAACCTTTAATTGCTTTTTTCGCCTTTTTGAGATATTTTCTACTAATTCTATGACTCTTTTTAATCCATTTACTATTTTTAATGTAATTGATACAGTAGTTGAAATCTTCGATGGGCGATTGTTTAGATAAATTGCGAATATGTTTATTAATTTTTTTATCTTTAAGTGCTAAGATAACTGGTAGGGTGATATTCCCGTTCATTAAATCAGCGCCATTAGGTTTACCTAAATGAGTCGTATCTTGAGTAAAATCGAGGATATCATCGTTGATTTGAAAAGAAATTCCAAGATTAATACCATAGATATATAATTTTTTCAAGGTTTTTTCATCAACACCAGCAAGTTTCGCACCACCTAATAAGCTCGCAGCAATCAAAAGAGCAGTTTTATTTTTGGTTTTGGTAATGTAATCTTCATAAGTGATATCGAAATTAAATAATAAGCGTTGTTGCGTTATCTCTGAACGACATAGATCAGTTAAGTGAAAATCATTGTAGTAGACTTCCTCAAATTCGAAATTTGATACCGTTTCACAACATAAACTTACCAAATAATCGCCAAGAATTAAAGCATTAGTAGTACCGTAGATAGTGTGTAACGTTGGTTTACCACGCCTAAGTTCAGCTTTATCAATGATATCATCATGAATTAAACTGGCTGTGTGGATTAATTCAAAAATAGCCGCAAGATTATAAACTTGATCCTGATCAGCATTACCAAAATAACTACCTAAAACAGTAAAGATTGGTCTAATTCTTTTGCCTGAAGAAAATAATAATTGTGACAAATGTTCACGATAGTGTTCAGGTAAGTTGGGATCTTTATTAATAATTGCTTTTATTTTCTCTTCTAGTAACGTTTTATTAAAATTACATAAACTAGCTAAATCCATTATTACACCTGCTTTTTTAAAGTATTGATGATGTTAACTAATAAGTTATCATCGCTTGTACCATTTAATAAATTCAACATAATTTCTTTTGTAGTATGAGCAAAAGTTTTCAATAACTCAAACTGTTGATGTTTATAAAGAATTTCAGCGACATAACTACTGATAAAATCTCCTAATAATATCGCATATGGTAAATGTTCGGGATTATCATAGGCATTTAAGTGATAATCCAAACCAGTATAAAACAAAGAATAACAACTAGCGACAAGTTCAATATAATCAGTTAAATTAAGATCGGTTAATGCTTTTACCATTTCTTGATATTTATCTTCTCTTTTAAGAAATGGTAAAGGAGTATTTTCTTTAATATAATTTTCTATATATTGAATATAGGGATTATTCATCATATGCAACACCTCGTATAACAATAATTATTCTTACATATTATCACACAATTGTCAAATAGTATTCAAAAAGCACGAAAAACTTCACAAAGTCACAAGGTTTATAAATTTGTGAAATTGTTTTCGTAAATGATTAATAATTTCACAAAATTTCTTGTGTTTATCACAATTTTATTGTATAATACATTCGTGAAAAACATCATAATCAAGGAGGATATCATGAAAAAATTATTTACTATTTTTTCTCTAGTACTATTAGCATTAGTATTAAGTGCATGTACTGGAAAAACAAAAGGCAAATTTGACTACAAAGACGGAGTATACTTCGCAATTCAAGAACGTACTGAAAATCAAACCTACAGATATTGGGTAACAGTTACTATTAAAGACAAGAAGATCACCAATGTTACTTGGGATGCTTATCATGTTGATGGTGCAGCTGTTAACTGCCGTGGCGACAGCAAGATGGTTTGTTCAGAAAAAGGTAACTATGGCATGAATGCTAACAATGGTGAATGGTATTTACAAGCTAAAAGAGTAACTGATTGGATCGTAGCAAACCAAAAAATTGGTAATGAAATTGAAATTAAAGACAATGGCAAGACTGATGCTATTGCTTCTGTATCAATCACAGTTAAAGAATTATTCGATTTAATCGATGAAGCATTAGAAAATGAACCAGTAGAAAAAGGCGACTACAAAGACGGTTACTACTATGTTGAAACAGAATTAGCAGATAAGACTGTAAAATATGCAGTATTAAAAGAAGGCACTACTGATGAATACTTAGTATTCGAAGAAACATTCAAGACATCAACAATGGGTACATTCTTAGTAGTTAATGGTACAATCGTTTTAGCAGACATCAATGCAAGACATGATGCATATATTTATGAAACAAATACTAATGGTTCATTCAAGAAGTATACAGTAGTTGTTGATGAAGAACAAAATAAAACAGAATCTTACAACATTATTAAAGGTACTGGTAAATTAGAAAATGGTAAGGTTACATTAACTGGCGCTAAAAAGTTTGTAACTAAAGATTCAGCTGGTAAATGGTATGGTATGTCAGATACTGGCAAAGTTGAATGGAACATTCAAGTTCAAAACATTGAAAAATTATTATTAGAAAACCAAGGATTAACAATTAAAGACGGTAAGATTGAAGGATTAAATACAACTGATGCTAATACTGGTGCTACATTAGGTGCAAGCAGCATGAATGGTATCATCAATGTATGGAATCAATTCTATAACAAAGCTGCAAAATAATTAATTGAACTTGAATTATCAATAAATTTAAAATAATAAAAAAATAAAGGTTAGAATCTCAATCGAGGTTCTAACCTTTTTAATTTAACCTAAATGGAAGGTGTAAACTTATATAATTCATCAGCGTTGTTAGTCGTATAAAAGTTTAATCCATAATCAATGAAGACTACTGCCACATCAGGGAAGTTTTCTTCAACGAATTTAATACCATCTTGAATTCCTAACGCAAATAATGAGGTTGATAATGCATCAGCGAGTGCTGAACTATCACAAACAACTGTTACACTCGCAATATCATTTTCGAAAGGATAACCTGTATCAGGATCTAAGATGTGATGATATCTTTTATTTTCATCAATGCTATCGATAAAGTAACGTTCATAAGGTCCAGAAGTTACTACAGTTTTATCGATTACATATAAAGTTGCAACTGAAACGGAGGAATTAGGTTCTGGTTTACGAATACCAATCGACCATTCGATACTCCCGTCAGAGCGTTGTTCATACCGTTCACCTAATGCATAAATGTTACCGCCTAAATCGATAATGGCATGTTTAATGCCTTTTTCGCGATAAAATTTAGCAAGAACATCAGCAGCATAGCCTTTCGCAATAGCTCCTAAATCGATTACCATACCTTTAAGGGGTAAAAACACGGTTTTATTTTCTTCATCTAATTCAACTAGGCGATAATCGATTAATGGTAATACCTTGTCAATTTCTGCTTGTGTTGGTGGTGTACCCACCAGAGCACCTTGCTCATCATCATAAGGCTTTCCAGTGATGTCCCATAGATCTACCAAAGGACCAATAGTTGGATCAAATTTTCCATCAGTAAGTTCAGCAAATTCTAAACTTAATTTGATAACTTCAAATAATTCATCACTAACCTTAAAGGGTTTCCCTGAGCCTGCTGATTGGTTAAGTCTGTATAATTCTGGCTCAAAATCATCATCTTTGTTTCTTTGAAAAGTAATTTGAATACGTCGTAAAATTTTATCCGTTTCTTTCCACAATTTAGCGTTATTTTTATATTTTTTTATATCCCATACACGTATATTAATATATGTATCGAAGTAATAAGCGTCAAAATTGGAAAGTTTAACTTTAAATAAACCACAACTGGATATAATTGGTAAGAGTAGTAGTACTAAGAGGATTAAGTATTTACGCATTGTTGACACCATTGTTCTCCTGTTTTTTCATTTTTTTGATGAGTAACTCTTCTCCTGATATACCAGGAGATGTTAAATTATTGATATTGAGAATAATATCTAACTCCTCAGGAGTGAGAATCTTCTTCTCAATAACTAATTCTTTGACAGAACGATTAAGTTTAATCGCTTCTTTTGCGATTTCGCTAGCTAATTTGTAGCCAATATGCGGAGCCAGTGCTGTTACTATACCAGCACTTCGTTCAACATAATGAATACACATATCTTTATTAACTGTTATACCTTTGATACATTTTTCATAGAAGGTATTAATACCTCTTCTTAATATATCAAGGGATTGGAAAATATTAGCATAGATAACAGGACCAAAAACGTTTAATTCTAATTGACCTGCTTCACATGCCTTTGTAATTGTAACATCATTACCGAAGACTTGAAAAGCAATTTGATTAACAACTTCAGGAATTACAGGATTAACCTTACCAGGCATGATGGATGAACCTGGCTGCATTTGTGGTAAGTTAATTTCATTAAAACCAGCTTTTGGACCAGAAGCCATTAAACGAAGGTCATTTGCGGTTTTTGAAAGATTAACTGCGCAGGTCTTTAAAGCACTCGATAACCAAACGAAGGGATCGAGGTTTCTTGTGGCATCGACTAAATCATCAGCTTGTTTAAAATCGATATTTGTGAGTTCTGCTAGGATTTTCACAACATTTTCAATATATTTACGATTTGCGTTTAATCCTGTACCGACAGCTGTTGCGCCCATATTTAAGTATTTTAGGTCTTCTAAACTTTCTTCAATCCGTTTAATATCTCTTTCAAGAGCCGACGCAAAGGCATTAAATTCTTGACCTAATCGGATGGGTACAGCATCTTGAAGATGCGTTCTACCCATTTTTATTATGCCACCAAATTCATTAGCTTTATCAAGATAGGCTTTATGTAAATGACGCATTTCTACGAGTAAGCGATTTGCGAGTTTAATTGTCGCAATCTTCGCTGCTGTAGGAATAACATCATTAGTAGATTGACCGAAGTTTACATGGTCATTTGGATGAACAATGTCATAAACTCCCTTTTGACCACCAAGTAATTCTTGGGCGCGGTTGGCGATTACTTCATTTGCGTTCATATTGATAGAAGTACCTGCGCCACCTTGAATCATATCGGTAATGAACTGATTTTGAAATTTACCTGCGATAATCTCATCACAAGCTTGAACGATGGCATTACAAATTTTTTCCGATAACATTCCCGCTTGGAAATTAGCGAGTGCTGCGGCTTTTTTAGTGATAGCCACCGCTTTAATCATTTCACTATGTACTTTTTGTTTTGTGATTTGAAAGTTTTCTTTTCCCCTGAGGGATTGGATACCATAATACGCATCTTTAGGGACTAGTTTTTCACCTAACGAATCACTTTCGATGCGATATTTACTTATGTCCATTTTTACCTTCTCCTATTATTCTTTAATTCTTGCCACATTAGTTTCGATAGCTGCTTTGATGACAGCATCACGTACGGCTGAAGGAACGCGTTTATCAAATGGTGAAGGGATAATATATTCTGTTGACAACTCTTCATCTTTAATTAAATATGCGATAGCGTAACTTGCAGCTAATTTCATTTCATCATTTATTTTGCGTGCTCGACAATCAAGAGCGCCGCGGAAGAGACCAGGGAATGCAAGGACATTATTAACTTGGTTAGGGAAATCACTACGACCTGTACCAACAACTTTAGCACCAGCTTCCTTCGCTTCATCTGGCCAAATTTCAGGTGTAGGGTTAGCTAATGCGAAGATGAAGGGATCTTTATTCATAGATTTAACCATGTCTTGAGTGAGAATACCACCTTGTGATACTCCAATAAAGACATCCGCACCTACTAATGCTTCTTTTAAACCACCAGTTTTATCACTCTTATTAGTGATTTCTAAAATCTCTAATGTGAGGGAATTATAAGTATCTTTAAGTGATTTATGGATAATACCTTTGCTGTTTAAGGCGATAATATCTTTAACACCTAGTTTGTGTAACATGCGGATAATCGAACTACCCGCAGCACCAGCACCACAAACAACTACGACAAGATCTTCTAATTTTCTACCTGTTAAACGACAACAGTTAATTAATGCTGCGATTGTCACGATTGTAGTACCGTGTTGATCATCATGGAAGACAGGAATATCAAGTTCTTCCTGTAAGCGGCGTTCGATTTCAACACAACGAGGAGCTGCAATATCTTCTAAGAAGATACCACCTACTGTTGGAGCGATTAACTTACAAGTTTTAATAATTTCTTCAACATCTTGGGTAGCAAGGCATAATGGGAACGCATCAACACCACCAAATTCTTTCAAAAGAATAGCTTTACCTTCCATGACTGGTAAAGCTGCTTCTGGACCAATATTACCTAATCCTAAGACAGCACTACCATCAGTAACAATGGGAATAAGATTACCTTTATTTGTGTAACGATATGCTTCATCTTTGTTTTGGTGAATCCTACGACAAGGTTCAGCAACGCCAGGTGAATAAGCTAAACTTAATTCTTGTTGGTTAGTGACAGGAACTTTAGAGCGAATTTCTAATTTACCACGATGTTTTTCATGTAGTAATAGGGATTCTTCATAAATATTACTCATATTATTCCTCCATTCGATATTTACTAATATTATCTAACATTAAATCATTTCCATAAATATCATTAACCACAAAGGCAGGGAAGTCCACAACTTCTAACTCACGAATGGCTTCCGCTCCTAAATCATCATAAGCGACTACTTTTACGCTCTTAATTGTGCGAGCAATTAAAGCGCCAGCACCACCAATCGCTGCAAAATAAATTGCTTTATGTTTTACCATCGCATCTTTGACATAATCACTGCGTTCGCCTTTACCAATCATTCCCTTTAAGCCAGCTTCTAGTAACATCGGTGTATAGGGGTCCATTCTCTTACTAGTAGTAGGACCAGCAGAACCGATGATTTCGCCTGGTTTCGCGGGAGTAGGACCAACATAATAGATGATTTGACCTTTAATATCAAAAGGCAAAGGTTGATTATTTTTTAAGAGTTCCACTAAGCGTTTATGAGCTGCATCACGAGCAGTGTAAATTTTGCCTGTAATGTAAACTTCATCACCTGCTCGTAATTTTTCAATAACCTCATCAGTTAAGGGTGTTGTAATTTTCATTTTTAATCTCCCCCTATAATACGATTTTCTTGTGTCTTGCTGCGTGACATTGAATATTTACCGCTACAGGTAATGACGCTATATGACAAGGGTAAACATTAACCTTGACTGCCAGAGCCGTTTGTGTTCCGCCAAATCCCATTGGACCAATGCCTAGACGATTGATTTCTTCCAATAATTCTTCTTCTAATTTGCGCGCAATTGGATCATCACTTACATCATCAATAGGACGCATGAGAGCTTCTTTTGCGAGCATAGCACATTTTTCAAAGGTACCACCTATACCAACTCCAACAATAATTGGTGGACAAGGCTTACCCTTAGCATCAAAAATCGTGTCCAATACTAATTTTTTTACTCCTTCATAACCATCCGCAGGGGTTAGCATTTTAACTAAACTCATGTTTTCGCTACCTGCTCCTTTAGGTGCTAGTGTGATGGTTAAACTATTACCCATGACAATTTTTGTATGAATAACTGCAGGAGTATTATCACCAGTATTAACACGATCTAAAGGATGTTTTACTACTGATTTCCGTAAATAACCATGTAAATAACCGTTTCGAACACCTTCATTAATCGCTTCATAAATATCATAATCAATATGGATTAGATTACCGATTTCTAAGAAGACTACTACCATCCCTGTATCTTGACACATCGGTACAGAATCATTACGTGCGATTAAATCATTTTCAATGATTTGGTCAAGAACCCTTTGTCCAATTGATGAAGTCTCTAATTTTCTACTGCGCTTAAGGGCATTTAGCACATCATCTTCTATATAATAATTGGCTTCGATACATAAGCGTTCAACGGCTTCAACAACTAAATCCCTTTCAATATAACGCATTTTATGCACCACCTTTATTCAATCTACATACTATTATAACGTACAAATGAAAAGAAAAAAATCAATTTAGATGATTTTTTTACTTTTTAAACTGACTCATATTGAGAGGGTTAGGTATGAATAAAATTGTGATTAAGGGGAGTGTTCCTTTAGAAGGAATAATCAACATTGATGGAGCGAAAAATAGTATAGTTGCATTAATTCCTGCGAGTATTTTATCTAAAAGTATTGTTCGTATCTACAATTATCCCAAGATCAGTGATGTTTATGTATTAATAGATATTTTACAAGAATTAAGCGTCAGCACGAAGATTACAAATGAATATATAGAAATTAATAGTTCTAACATAAAAAACACACCATTAACTACCACAAAGATGGGCTCCCTTAGAGCTTCTTATTATTTTATGGGGGCGCTTTTAGGATTATTCAAGAATACCACTTTACGCCTACCTGGAGGATGTTATTTAGGACCACGGCCAATCGATCTACATTTAAAAGGGTTTGAAACATTAAACTGTCGGTATGATATCAATAACGAATTAATCTATTTACAAGCGGATAAACTAATTGGTAAGGAAATCCATTTTCCTTTCCCTAGTGTAGGAGCAACGATTAACACGATGTTAGCTGCAGTACTAGCAGAAGGGGAAACAACAATCTATAATGCAGCGAAGGAACCTGAAATAGTAGATGTTGCGAACTTTTTGACACAAATGGGCGCAAAAATTAGTGGTGCGGGTACTAGTATCATTAAGATTATCGGAGTAAAAGAACTACATGGTACGGATTATGTTGTTATTCCTGACCGTATAGAAGCAGGTACATACCTAATATTAGGCGCTTTACTAGGAAATCCACTAGAAATTCATCGAGTTAATTATCTTCACCTTTATGCTATTTTAACAGCTTTAAATAAGTGTGGAGTTAAAACATACATTAATGATGATAAAATCATTGTTTATAATAGTAAAAAATTATTACCAACAGATATCGTGACAGATGTTTATCCAGGTTTTCCTACAGATCTTCAACAAATCATCACTACGCTTTTGACGCAAAGCCATGGTATTAGCACAGTTACAGAAACGATTTACTCTGACCGTTTTCAAAATTGTCAGGAACTCATTAAAATGGGCGCAAATATTGTCATTAATGATAATAAAGTCATCATCAAAGGAAGAACTCCCCTCAAGGGTAGTGAGGTAGTTGCAAAAGATTTACGAGGTGGGGCTTCCCTTGCAATTGCTGGACTAATCGCTGAAGGAACAACAATAATCAATGAAGCCCAACACATTTTACGCGGTTATAGTAACATTATTGAAAAACTCCAAAATGTCAAGGCAAATATTCACATGAGCACATAAAAATGTATATTTATCTTGAAATTACTTCAAGATATGTTATAATAATCTAGTAAAACTTACTCTGGATTTAATTAGCGGAAAATTCAGGGCGGAAGGAGTGAAAAAATGAAGCAAGGAATTCATCCTCAATATTATAAGGCCAAAGTAGTATGTACAACATGTGGTAATGAATTTGAAACAGGTTCTACAAAACCAGAAATTCGTGTTGATACATGTTCAAATTGTCACCCCTTCTATACAGGGAAACAAAAACATGTTGTTGCAGCTGGTCGTGTTGACAAATTCAATAAAAAATATGGTATCAACAACACAAACGAACAATAAGAAAAAAGACTGGCAAAACAGTCTTTTTTATTTATAATTCATATAAGAGTTTTGAAGTGAAGGGAGTTAGCGCTATGTATTATACAGGCAAAGAAGGCTGGATTGAAGTTATTGCGGGGAGCATGTTTGCTGGAAAGACCGAAGAACTAATTCGACGCATTAAAAGACTTCAGTACGCCAAGAAAAACATTTTAGTATTTAAACCCAGCATTGATAATCGTTATAGTATTGATGAAATTGTATCCCATAGTGGTATGAGTATAAAATCTATTCCCATTGACAACCCCATGGAAATTTTAAAATACATTGATGGACGTATTGATGTCGTTGCAATAGATGAAGTTCAATTCTTTAGTTCCGATGTTGTCGCTGTTTGTGATTATTTAGCAGATAAAGGAATTAGAGTTATTGTCGCAGGATTAGATCGTGATTTTCGTGGTGAACCTTTTGGTTCAATGCCCGAATTATTAACTAAAGCGGAATTCGTGACAAAACTGACAGCTATTTGTAGCGTGTGCGGTGCACCTGCAACTAGAACACAACGTTTAGTCAATAATAAACCAGCATCATATAATGATCCGATTATCATGGTGGGAACTTCTGAATCTTATGAACCACGCTGTCGTCATTGTCACCAAGTTCCGGACAAGCCAAAAATTTAGGTGATGTTGATGTCTGCATTAACAGAAAAAGAATATTTCATGCTTGAAGCGATTAAAGAAGCGAAGAAAGCTATTGAAGTAAGTGAAATACCTGTGGGAGTGGTGATTGTCAAAGATGGAGAAATCATCGCTCGCGCTCATAATATGCGCGAAATAACCCAAAACGCCACCCACCATGCGGAAATCTTAGCAATAAATGAAGCTTGTGAGAAACTCAATTCTTGGCGCTTAAATGACTGTGACATGTATGTAACCTTAGAACCATGTGTTATGTGTGCAGGAGCGTTAATCTTAGCGCGTATCAGAAAACTATATTATGGAGCAAAAGATGAACGCTTTGGCGGAGTTGAAAGCATCTTCCGCATTTTAGATAGCGACAAATTTAACCATAAAGTGGAATATGAAGGTGGCATTTTTGAAGAAGAGTGCCGAAATCTCATGATTTCCTTCTTCCAAAATTTGCGAAATAAAAAAAAAGATTGATAAATCAGAGTAAGTCATGTATAATAACATATGTGACGAAACTCTCTTTAAGAACCCTCATCCAATGGGATGGATGCGAACCAGGTCAGGTCCTAGCGGAAGCAGCCTTAAGTATCTTATCTTATGTGGGTGAGGGTCCTTAAGGAGAGTTTTTTAATTTTTTTAAAATATTTCAAGAAAAAGTTAAAATAAATTGCGTAAGTTTTATAAATTGGTAAAATTATAGTTGATAGTTCTAAATTATGGAGTGAGAATATGGCGAAAATATTGGTCATTGAGGATGAACAATCTATTCAAAAACTACTTACATATGATTTAACTCAAGCTGGTTATGAAGTCGATAACGCTTATGATGGAATGAATGGTTTAAAAAAAGCCAAAGAGAATGATTATGATCTAATCATTTTAGATTTAATGTTACCTAAATTAGATGGATTAGAAATATGTAAACAATTGAGAAAAGAAAACAACGATGTTTATATAATCATGTTAACTGCACGCGATGACGAAATCGATAAAATCATTGGCCTAGAATCAGGTGCTGATGATTATATGACCAAACCATTCTCCCCTAGAGAAGTTTTAGCGCGAGTTAAGGCAGGATTAAGACGACAAAAATTAAACAGTACTGAAGAACACCTCATAACATTGGGTAGTCTAGTTATCGACCTCAATCGTCATGAAGTCTTTGTAAATGGAAAACTCATTCCATTAACACGGAAAGAATATGATTTATTATTATTCCTCATAAAAAATAAAGGTATCGCCCTTTCACGTGATGTTCTTTTAGAAACATTATGGGGTTTCGAATATGATGGCGATACGAGGATTGTCGATGTTCACATTTTTAAACTGCGGGAAAAACTAACTGGTAGTAATGTTGTTATCGTGACAAAACGTGGAATAGGTTATATGTTAGAGGAAGTCAGCAATGAAACGAAATAGAATAGTTATTTATGGATTGTTGTATGTTGGAATCTTAGTGGGGATAGGTTATTTAACACATAATAATATTCCATTAATGATAGTATTATATGTTGTAGTTATAGCGCCGTTTTTCTATTATTTCCATTGGATAAATAAAGAATATGCCACAATGAATGATGTTTTAGAAAAAATTATTAATAATCAGATTGAAAAAACCCAGGTAGAACGTTTTGTCGCTAATCGAAGATTTAATGCGAACTTGAACAGGTTAATGCGTAATATCGATAAGATGCGTTCAATGAAAGAAGAAGACCAACTAGCGATCGAAATTCTTACCAATAATATCACGAGTCCTATTATATATATTGATCGTGATGGGAAAATTCGCTATGTTAACAATCAGTTTCTAAATAGTTTTGAAGTTAATCTTGAAATAAACGATATTTACGAAAAATTACGTAATAAAACAATATATAAATTCATTGATGATACTTTTATTTTTGAAACACACAATACAGAAACTCTCGGTATTAACGAAAGGTATTATCAAGCAAATGCGATTCCTATCAGAAATAGAATAAACAGTCATTATGTTTTTATCGGTATAGTGTATATTTTTCATGATATTACCGAACTTAAAAAATACGAAAATCTCCAACGTGAATTTTTAGCTGATGCTAGTCATGAACTTAAGACACCCATATCAGCCATTAAAGGAGCTTCCGAAATATTGCTAAATGGAAATCATCCCCAAGAGACTATTAAAGAATTTTTAACAATTATTAAAGAAGAAAACGAACGGATGGAAAGAATCGTTAATGAGATACTGTTGCTTTCAAGGTTAGAGAGTGCGAATCTAACTTTAAACATTGAAAAGATTAATCTATCAGAACTTATTCATAGTGTTATAAATATATTAAACTATCGTTTATTAGAAAAGCACCAAACATTACATCTTGATTTAAATGATAACTTAACAATTACAGGGGATTATGAACGTTTGAAAATAGTATTTATAAATTTAATTAATAATGCGATTAATTACACAGATGAAAGCAAATCAATTTACATAAAATCTTATGAGCACGATAAATCAATTGTTGTAAGTGTAAGGGATGAGGGAATTGGGATTGATGAAAAGGCGCTTCCTCATATCTTTGAGCGTTTTTATCGCGTTGATAAAGCCCGTAGTCGTGTAACGGGGGGTACAGGGTTAGGACTTGCGATTGTAAAATCGATTTTAGATATTCATCAAGCATTTATTGAGGTAAAAAGCAAGGTCAATGAGGGAACGGAGTTTATTATTTATTTTAAGAAGAGTTAGGAAAGGTTGTATATCATTATGACTAAAGAGAAACGATTATTAAGTGATAGTATAGAAATATTACGCTTAGATATCAAAAACTTAGTCTTCATGATTATTGAACAGTACAAAAAAGTTATTCATTCAATTAAAACACGGGATAGCCAGTTAGCACTTGAAGTTATTAAAAATGATGGTGATATCAATAAATTTGCGGAACAAATCGACTTAGACACCATTAACATTATCGCCCAATATAATCCCGTTGATTTGGATTTACGTCGGGTAATGACGATTAGCAGACTGGCTTATGAGTTAGAGCGGATTGCTGATTATGCAAAGAACATTGCAGAATATGTGATTACCGCTAAAGAGATGAATGTTGAAAAGGCCAGTGAGTATATATCAAGCTTTGATGATATGTTTGCGATCATTTTTAAGATGTTAGAGAAAAACTTAGAAGCATTTTTAGAAGAAGATCGCAACAAAGCGAGAGATGCAATGTTAATGGATACGGAAATTGACCGCATCTATCGTGAAAATTTCAAAAAACTATTAAATCAATTTAAATTAACAAATGATGATTTTGAACAACATATGATTAGCCATGCGCTAGTGCTGAATAAGCAAATTGAGCGTAGTGGCGATCACTTAACTAACATTTCAGAGCAAATTCTATATTTAGTTAAGGGTAAGAAAATAAATTATGAACCACCCCATCATCTCTTACAAAAGAATGAAAATACAGATAAACAAAAAAATGGTCAATTTTAATTGACCATTTTTATATTGTACAACTACAGGATATTGTAGTATCATCATCAGCATTTTCATTAGCTAAGACTTCTAACTCTTCACTCGTAAATAGTTCATCACAGTTTAAACAAGTGTATAATTGTAAGTCTTCAGTAGCTAAAGGGCCACCGCATAAAGGGCATAATTTTTTCATATTATCCTCCTAAATTGATTAAATAAGTTTCAATATTTTTAGCGCAATCACAATGATAGCGATTATCCCAACCGTGACAATGAATAATGCAAGGGGACTTGGTTCTTCATTGTTGGGGATGCTTTCACTACTACTAGAAAAGATTCCATCATATTGATTAATACACTGGGAATAATAATTGATAACGAAAGGTTCAATAACACTATATAAAGGCTTTCCTTTAATCTTTTTCGTAAATACTATATCTAGTAAATCTTCATAAGATACATTACGGTCATTGACAACAACCCTTCTTGTATTATGATCAAACTTGATTGTTTCGTATGAGTCAAGAATAATCGCTGATTCTGTGTAGCTCATGTACTCCAGTAAAATCTTATGAAGGGCAAATTCAGGTATAAATCGATATTTTTCAATGTATTCAGTACTATTTACAACCCAAACTTCATCCTTCGCATCCCAACACATATGGGCTAATTCGGCATTAGGGGTTTTTAAAGTTTCTAAAAGTTCTTTATAATTGGATTTTTTGTACTGAAAGGATATTTTTAATTCGTACAAATAATCTTCTTGATATTCATCAATAATTTGGATTTTCTTTAAATATTTAGTGGTATTTTCATTATATAATGGGCTATTCTTTTTATTTTCTTGAAGTTGTTTAAAATTTTCACGAATTACCCTAATGTCTTCATATGCACCCCGATAAATGATGAGATTATTAAGCATAGATTTCACCTCGTACAAAAACTATTGTATCACAAATGTTGATATTTATAAAATAAAACGGATTATGTTTAATTGTTTCTATTAAAAGTGACGCAATTATGTTATAATACTTTTGAAATACTTACGGATAGTAGGTGATACCATGAGTTACAAGACATTATATCGGTTGTATCGACCTAATACATTTGCAGAAGTTTTTGGTCAACATCATATAACCAAAACTTTTCAAAATGCTTTGAAACATGATAAAATCTCCCATGCTTATTTATTTACAGGTCCACGCGGAACTGGAAAAACATCAGTTGCCAAAATTATTGCGAAGGCGGTTAACTGTGAAAAAGCACCAACAGACGAACCGTGTAACCAATGTCCTAGTTGTTTAAGCATCAATAGTGGTTTTGACAACGATGTTTATGAAATCGATGCCGCCAGCAACAACGGTGTAGATGATATTAGAGAAATACGCGATAAAGTAAAGTATGCACCTACTGTCGGTAGATATAAAGTATACATCATTGATGAAGTTCATATGTTGTCAACAGGAGCTTTTAATGCTTTATTAAAAACTTTAGAGGAACCGCCAGCACATGTAATCTTTATTTTGGCGACAACGGAACCTCATAAAATACCAGCAACCATTATATCACGGTGTCAACGTTTCGACTTTAAATCGATTTCAACAAAAGATATTATTGACCGCATTAAATATATAGTAAAAGAAGAAAATATCCAAATAGAAGAAAAGGCAATCGTAACAATTGCGAAAAATGCCCATGGTGGTATGCGCGATGCGTTATCGCTCTTAGACCAAGCCATTTCCTATAGTGATGAGATTGTAACGGAAGAAAATGTCCATGAGATTACTGGTACAATTTCGGAAGAAATGTTAGTGGACTTAGCCCAAGAATTATTAAATGGTAATACCCAAAAGGTGATTGAAAAGATTGATAAGTTTATCGCTAGGGGGAAAGAGCCATTAAGAATTCTTGAAGATATGATTTTTTATTTCCGTGACGTATTCTTGCTTAAGAAGATGCAACATTCAGATGGTGAGTTAATTACGAATAATAGCGAAGAAACTAAAGCATTAGCACAAAAATTTACAGAAGAAAATTTAGCTGACATCATAAAGATTTTAAATGATACTCAATATGAAATGCGCAAATCTAATTTACCACGTGTTTTTATTGAATTGGCAATGTTTGAGATTAATTATGCGTTGAAAAAGCATGAACCTATAGTACAAAAAGTTGCGATTGAAGAAAAACCAACAGAACTAAAAGTAGAAGAAGTACAAGAAGTACAACCCACACCTGCAGTTGATGTTGAAAAGAAATACATCGATGTGGCAGTCATTGAAGAAATCTTGTATAATGCAAGTAAGGAGAAGAAACTAGCACTTGTAATGGCTTGGCAATCTATCAAAGCCACTGATCTTAATTTTGTGAATGTTGAACAAATCTTATTAGATGGGACTGTTGAAGCCGTATCGTTTGATAATAAGATTATATTATCTTATGAGTACGACACGATATGTGCTTCTTTATATGATAAAGATATTTATGATAAGGCAGTCCAACTACTCGAACAAACCTTCCGTGAAAAATATGATATTATTGCCTTGCCTAAAAGAATATGGTTGGAGAAACGTGAAGAGTTTGTTGAACAACTTAGAAATAAGATTAGAAAACCAAAGTTATCACCAATTACAGAACCAATTATTATAAAAAGACAGACAAATAAATATGAATTTGAACCTGAATATATTAAAGAGGCAATTAACATTTTTGGTGAAGATATAGTTAAAATAAAGTAAAGTAAGGAGAGAAGTAAGATGATTAATCAAAGTATGCTTAATAAACTTAAAAAGATGCAAAAAGAAATGATGAAAGCACAACAAGAACTTGAAGAATCCATTTTTGTGGGCAGTGCAGGTGGTGTTGTAACTGTCGAAGTTAAGGGTACAAAAGAAGTTGTTTCTGTCAAGATTAAACCTGAAGCAGTAGACCCTGAAGATGTAAGTTTATTAGAAGATATGATTTTGGCCGCAATTAATGATGCAATGCGGCAAGTAGATGAAAAAACTCAAGAAATCATGGCTCCTTATACACAAGGATTCCCAGGTATGGGTGGCTTGTTCTAAAAGTTGTATTGATTTTTCAATACAACTTTAACTATTATGAGGTGATATGCATGTATTATCCTGAAGCGATTCAAAAACTTATTGAATCATTTAGTAAACTACCAGGTATTGGACCGAAATCAGCAGAAAGACTTGCTGTATTTGTGGCAACTAAAATGAAAGAAGAAGATGTTCTAAATTTTGCGAAAGGGTTAGTATCTGCAAAAAGAGATTTGATGCAATGTAGTGTTTGTGGTAATTTAACGGATAAAAATCCTTGTGCTATTTGTCGTGATCCGCATCGTGATCGTTCGGTCATAGCGGTAGTTGAAGAGATTAAAGATTTAATCGCGATGGAAAAGATGAAAGAATATCGCGGTTTATATCATGTTTTGAATGGTGTCATATCACCAATGAATGGAATAGGACCTCAAGACATTAATATTCCTTCTCTTTTAGAACGTTTAAAGAATGAAGAAGTTAAAGAAATCATTCTAGCCACCAATACGACTATTGAAGGGGAATCGACAGCACTGTATATTGCGAAACTGTTAGAAAACACGGACATCAAAGTAACACGGATTGCCCGAGGATTGCCTGTTGGTGGAGGATTAGAATATGCAGATGAAGTTACGCTTCTTAAGGCATTAGAAGGTCGAAGGGAAATAAATAATAATCATAAATAATGTCTACATCAAATAAACTCCTTTCATTTTTCAAATGTTTGAGAAGGAGTAAATAAAGTACTTTTAGGAAACATGGTTTATTAGGGATAAGGAAATACCCTGTAGGCCATGTTTTTTTATTAGGAATTTTAAGGTGAAAAGGA